>Ga0184637_10002194_pt1 | contig 12653 bp, 14 predicted proteins | sample PLM3_127_b2_FD_133143 | JGI IMG/M metagenome (GOLD analysis project Ga0184637, IMG submission 133143) | Groundwater sediment microbial communities from an aquifer in East River, Colorado, USA - PLM3_127_b2 | ecosystem: Environmental > Terrestrial > Soil > Riparian zone | place: USA: East River...
CCCATCGCGCGAAGGAAGTCGCTCATGGACGGAAAGCGCATCATCGGGTTCTCGCGCTTCTCCTCGCCGATGGTGGTGGCCGCGCCACCGTAGTTGTGCCCCGGCAGGACCACCGTGTCGTCGGGCAGCGCGGCCAGCCGCTGGGTGAGCGAGGAGTACATCTCCGCCGGGTCACTGCCCGGCAGGTCGGTCCGTCCGCACGAGCGGATGAACAGCGTGTCGCCGGAGATCAGCCGCCCGTCCACCAGGAAGCACTGGGAGCCCGGGGTATGCCCCGGGGTGTGCACGAACGTCACGGTCAGCCGCCCGACCTGCAGGGTGTCGCCGCCCTCCACCTTGACCAGATCGGAGCCGAACCCCTTGAGGAACTCGCGCTCGGCCTTGTGCACGTACACGCGGGCCGGGCTCCGCCCGAGCAGCTCCTCCACCCCGGGAATGTCGTGCCCGAACAGGTGGCCGCCCACGTGGTCCTGATGCGTGTGGGTGACGAGGACGCCCTGGAGCCGCATCCCATCCGCGGCGATCTCGTCCACGATGGCGTCGATCTCCCACGCCGGGTCCACCGCCACGCAGTCCCGCGTCGCAGGATCGCCGAGCAGGTAGACGAAGTTCTGCATCGGGCCCAGCTCCATCTGCTTGAGATAGAGGCGCTCGCTCATGAGCCGATAGTAGCACCGGCCGCGCGGAGCGGCGCCACGTCAGCCCGGCGTCGGCTCCGCGAGGAGGTCGAGCAGGAGCTTGCGCGCCACCGGGCTCGACCAGTCGCGCGCCCCCACGATCCGCGCGACGAGCTGGCCGCGCCGGTCCACGAGGTAAGCGGTCGGCGGGCCCCACACGCCGTAGACCTTGCCCGTCACGTCCCCGCTCCGGTCGATGAGGATGGGCGCCGCGTACCCGCGCTCGCGGGCCGTGCGGGCGACGAGCCCGGGATCCTCGCGGAAGCTGATCAGGAGGACCTCGAGCCCGCGCCCGCGCAGGTCGGCGTACAGCTTATTGACGGAAGGCAACTCCTCCCGGCAGGTCGGTCACCACGTGGCCCAGAAGAAGAGCAGCGCCACCCGGCCGCACAGATCCGACAGCGCCGTGATCCGCCCGTCGAGGCCGGGCAGGGAGAATGCCGGCGCCGGCTTCGGGGGGGCATAGGGCTGGGCCTGGAACGCTTCGAAATCGGGCGCGGCCGCGGCCGGCGCCGCCAGCAGCAGCAGGGCGAGGCTCGCGCGCAGGGCCGCCCGCCTCACGCGCCGGAGTCCTTGAGCGCGCGCAACACCTCCTCGGGCGCGAGGAGATCGAGACTGTTGTCCTGGATCTTCATGTAGCGGACGACCCCCTCCTTGTCGAGGATGAAGTAGGCGCGCCGGGCGTAACGGAAGGTCGGGCTCTTCTCGTCCATCATCATGGCGCCGTAGCCGGGCAGCATGGTGCGCCGGAAGTCGGACAGGAGCAGGTGCTTGGTGCCGTTGGCCTTGCGGAACGCGTCGAGAGTCGCCACGTGGTCGGCGCTCACGCCCACGACCTGGGCGTTGGCGGCTTCGAACTGGGCGAGGGCCCCCTCGAAGCCGCTGATCTCCTTCGTTCAGACCGGGGTGAAGGCCTGGATGAAGGTGTAGATCACGACCGGCCCCTTGCCGAGCAGCTCGGAGAGCTTCACGGGCTTGTTCCCGGGCCCCGCGAGCGTGAAATCGGGCGCCTTCTGGCCGACCTCGAGCGCCTGGGCGGCGCCCGTCAAGAGGAGGCCCGCCACCACCCCTGCCAGCACGATCCGCGCGCTGCCTCGCACGATGGTCATCGAGTCTCTCCTCCTGGTTTGTAAAGGTGGGGGTCGAAGGTGAGCCGCTCGGCCCGGGCGGCCCTAGCGCGCCCAGTAGCCGTCTACCCAGACCTGCTGGTAGAACCCCGTCTGGACCGCCCGCTGCTCCCAGTGGCCGTCGATCCAGACGCCCCGGGCGTCATAGTAGCCGGGCACCCACGCGTCCTGGACATAGTCCTGAGGCACCCACTGGTACGTCCAGAAGCCCGGCACCCAGCGGGGGTCGTCGGCATAGAAGGGAGCCACGTAGTAGGTGTAGGGTGCGGCATACAGGGGCTGCCGGCCATGCCGCGGCCCCCACCCCTTGTCGATGAACACGGCCTTGGGGGGCGCCGTGACCACCTTGCCATGACCGGGGCGCAGCACGCGCGTGTTGTCGTGGAAGGGGCGCTGGCCGCCGACGGCGATCCCCGCGCTTCCCCCCCAGGCGCCGGCGGGGCCGGCGGCGCCGACGAGCATGGCCAGGGCCGCGATGGTGGCGGTGACGAGCGTGCGACATGCCTTCATGGCCTCTCCCTCCTCACACCCGGCGCCGGTGCGGAGATCCGTCTCATGAAACCTCCAACACGGCGGCCAGGTTCCGGGCCCTGGGGATTCCCTCAGCCCGGGATCTCGGTCGGCGCCTTCCGGAGGTCGGCCATCAGCCGGCTGTCGACCGTGTAGATCGCGGGCCCACTCTTGAGACGCACGTACGTGAGGCCCCCTTCATCCCGCCCCACAAGGAGCGTGCCGACCTCCGCCCCGTCCTTCTTGATCAGGGTGATCTCGAGCTGGGGTCGGTCGAGGCCGAAGCGCGCCGCGTCATCGCCCTTGGCGGAGACGATCTGCTTCCACTTGAGGCCCTTGACCGTCAGGAGCAGGTCCGTGACCTTGCCCTGCTTCAGCGATCCCCGCGGCTCGACCAGCTTCCACTCGGACTCTCCCTTGCGCTCCACCACCACCGGGGGCACGACCGGGGGGCCGGTCGTGGCCAGCCGGGCGCGCTTGACGTCCTGGAGGTCGAAGGCCGGGAACAGCGTCTTGTCACGCAGGTCGTCGGCCGTCTTGGCGAGATCTTGCAGCACCTTGCCGTCCACGAGCACGACCGGCCCCTGGCCGGCCACCGCGGCGACGGCCGCGGGCTGCCCGCCTCGCGTCTCCCTGGACGGCCCCAGGAGCAGGGTCCTGGGCTCCTTGGCGCCCTCCTCCCAGATGCGCACCGTCACCTCGGGCTTGGCGAGGAAGCGGGGGATGTCCGCCGCCTCCTCGCCCAGGAATCCGGCCGAGCGCAGGTCGCGGACCCTCCAGAGGAGGCTGTTCACCGCGCCCGGATCGGCCTTGAGGGCCTCGGGCGCCGTGAGCTTCCATCCGGCGCCGTCCTTGTCGATGGCCACCGAGCCCTTCGGGCTCTCGAGGTCGATCCGCTTGACCTTGTCGTGGGCGTAGGCCACGACGACCTTGTCGCGAAGCACGGCCACCGTCTTGGGAAAGGCCGTCCAGAGCTCCTCGGGCGCCACCATCACCTCGGCCTCACCGGGGCGCGTCACGAACACGGCCTTCCGCTCGGGGTCCACCCGGCCGACGAGGAGGACCTTGGACGCCCGCTCCTTGTCCTTGCCGATCCACAGGGTGACCCGGGACGGGCGATCCAGGCCGAACTGCGCCGGCTTGCCCTCATCGGCGAGGAACTCCTTGGCCTTCGCCGACTCGAGCTTGTCGAGGAAGTCCGCCACGAGGTCGCCGTCGCCGGGATAGGCGCGGGGCTTGACGATCCGCCACTTGCCGCCCTCCTGAGACTCGACGGAGATGCGCTCGCCGTCGATGTCGAGATCGAAGGCCGTGACGCTCTTCCTGTCGAAGGCCAGCACGGTCTTGTCTCGCAGGTCCGCCACCGGGCGCCCCACGTCGCGCGAGACGACTTCCGACAGCGCCAGCACCGCCGGCTTGGCCCCCTCCTTGCCGTACACCCAGGCCCCGGTCGGGCTCTTGGCGCCGAGCAGCAGGACCAGGGGCTCCTTCCGACCCTTCACCTCGAGACGGACCTCGGCCTCGGGCGCCTCGAGGCCGAAGTCGCCGAGCTTGGCCGGCTTGGGATCGATCTCGCGGTCGACCCGGAGGGTGGTCAGGGTCGTCACCACGCCGTCCACCGCGCTCCGGTCCGCGCGCGCCTTCACGGGCTCGAGCAGCTCCCAGCTACCGTCGGCGCCGCGCTTGAGCCGGACGGTGTCGCTCTTGCGCTTGACGGTGACGGCCTCCACGTCCTTGAGCTCCACGTCCCAGAGCCGGCCCTTCACGGCCTCCGTCTTCTCGCGGGCGGGCGCGAGCCAGTAGCTGTCGTAGACGAGGAAGCCGCCGAGCGCGGCGGCCAGGACAAGGAGGGCGGCGGCAGTCTTCCAGCTCATGCCGGGACGGGGCTCAGTTCAGAGTGGCGGGGAGCGACCGCCGCTCCTCGCTCTCGCTCGGAGGCATCATGGGTCCGCTCGGCTCGCCTTCGGCTGCACCTCGCCAACCCTCCCCCACGCCCCCCCACCGGTCACCGGCGGCGGCCATTTCTTCACACCCTTTCAATTGGCGCGGCGGCGCCGGGCCATCATGACGATGCCACCGAGCACGATGGCTCCGGGGAGCACCACGATCGGGAGCCAGAACACCATCTGGGACTGGGCGGAGGTGAGGATGACGGGCGCCGACCGGGTCTCCTTGGGCCTCACGGAGACCAGGTCCTCCTCCTCCGCGAGCCAGGAGATCACGTTGAGGAAGAAGTCGCGGTTGCCCTGGGCGCCGATGAACTGGTTCGCGGCCAGGCTCGCGCTGCCGAGGACGACCAGGCGCGCCCTGCCGGGCTTCCTGTCGCCGGGCGCCGCGGTCCCCGCCTCGGCCTTGCCGGCCGCCGGCTCCGGCGCCGGGGCGGCCGGCACCTCGACGGTCGCCACCGCGGCCACCGACAGGGGCCCCTTGCGGTCCGGGGGGTCGAGCTGAACCTCTCCGCGCTGCAGAGCCGCCCGGTCCGTCTCGCCCCAGGACTGGGCGCTCGTGCGCGCCAGCCCCTGCACGACGATGCCCTTCGACGGGCTCTTGGCCGGCTCCACCGACCGGGTGAGCGGGAAGAAGGTCATGAGGTTGGTGATCTCGCGCGTGATCGGGTGGCTCTCGTACTGGCTCACCACCGGCACCTCGGGGCCGACGCCGAAGATGCGCCCGATGGGGTTCGTCTCGATCACGAGGTCGTCGCCCACCTCGAAGCCGTACCGGGCGAGGTATTTCTTGAGCCCGTCGGCCTGGAATGGCACGAGCAGGAAGAACGCCTTGCCCCCGCGCGCGACGTAGGCGTCAAGGGCCTCGAGCTCGGGGGGCAGCAGGTCGGTGCGCGGGCCGGGGACCAGCACGATGGCGGCGTCGTCGGGGACCTTGGGGTCCCGCGCCAGCGTGAGATCCTTCACCTCGTAGTTGGCCTTCTCGATCTGCTCCTTGGCCTGGCTCAGGCCGGCCCGCTCGGTATTCGCGACGTCGAGCTCGCCGTGGCCTTTCAGAACGTAGATCACACGCTTGCCGTCCCGGGTCACCTTGACGAGCGCGCTCGTCAGCTTCTCCTCCTCCGCGTCCAGGATCTTCTCCGACTTGGTCTCGCCCTTGCCGGCGCGCTCGAGCACCACCGTGCCGTAGCTCTCCACGGCATAGCGGCGGGCCAGCCCGGGCGCTCGGTCGGGGTCCTCCATGCGATAGGTGAACTTCCCCCCGGCGTACGAGGCGTACTGCTTGAGCAGGTCCTCCGCCGGACGCTTGCCCGGCGTGTCGGAGCGGAAGAAGGCGATGGCCTCCACCGGCAGCCGGAGCGTCTGCAGCACCTTGATGGTCTGGGGGGAGACGCTGTGGCGCCGGTTCTCCGTGAGGTCCCAGCGGGCGTGGTGACGCATCGACAGCGCGTTGGCGAGCACCACCACGCCGAGCGCCAGCAGCGCGACGAGGGCGGCGCCCGCGCCGTAGCGCGCGGAGCGGCGGCCGGCCAGCGTCCCCAGCTCCCGAGCATTGAGCGCCACCGACACGAGCAGGAGCAGGCCGGCGGCGATGAGCAGGGCCCAGCGGAGCCGCTCGAGCCAGGGCACGAACAGGAACACCGCGCCCGCGCAGGCGAGGGCGACCAGCGCGGCGGGGCCGGCCCAGCGCTTGACGAGGCTCACCGCCCTACCCCCTCCATCGCTTGGCCTCCAGCGCGCGGAGCGTCAGGAACAGCGCGAAGGCGGTGAGGGACACGTAGTAGACGATGTCCTTGGTGTCGAGCACGCCCTTGCCGAAGCCCTCCATGTGGTCGAGGAGGGAGAGGTACTGGAGCACCGTGCGGAGGCGGCCCGCCGCGAGGTCGGCGCCCCAGCCGATGATCCAGAAGCCGATGGCGAGCACGAAGGAGATGACGGCGGCGACGATCTGGTTCTCCGTCAGCGAGGAGATGAGGACGCCGATGGCGAGGAAGGTGGCCCCCAGGAGGAGGAGGCCCAGGTAGCCGGTGAGGACCGCCCCCCACTCCACGCGGGTGAAGTACGCGATCAGCGCCGGATAGAGGAGGCTCAACGCCAGCATCGCCACGTACAGCGCGCCCACCGCGAGGAACTTGCCGAGCAGGACCTCGCCGTCGCGGACGGGATAGGTGAGCAGGAGCTCGATGGTGCCGGACCGCTTCTCCTCGGCGAACAGCCGCATGGTGAGCATGGGCATCAGAAAGATCAGCACCACGCTCATGTTGGAGAAGACGGGGCGCATCACGCTCTCGGTGGGATTGAGGTTCTGCGAGAACTGCGGCTGCATCATCGCGCGCATCGAGTACTCGGAGAAGGACAGGAAGAGCAGGCTGAAGAAGATGCCCGAGATGAGGAGGAACGCCGCGCACACGACGTAGCCCACCGGCGAGCCGAGGTAGAGCCGCATCTCCTTCTTGAACACCGGGAGCCAGCGCATCACGCCCCCTCCGCCGCGGCGGCCTCGGCGCGGTCCTCGCCCGCCACCACACGGATGAACACGTCCTCGAGGCTCATCCCCGCCTGGTGCAGCTCCACGAGCCGCCAGCCCTTGCCCACCACCAGCCGCCCGAGCTCCTCCCGCAGGTCCCGGTCGCGGGACGACTCCACCGCGAACGCCGCCACGCCGTCGCGCCCGCGTCCCGCCGACGCCTCGATCGCCTCGACCCGCAGCACGCCGGGGGCCGCGCGGAGCGCCGCGGCCACCGCGTCGGCCGGCCCGCCCACCTCGAGCTCGACGCGCGCGGTGGGGAACACCTGGGCCACCAGCTCCTCCTGCGTCCCCTGGGCGACGATGCGGCCCCGGTGGATGATGATGATCCCATCGCACACCATCTGGACCTCGGGGAGGATGTGGGTCGAGAGGATCACGGTGTGCTGGCCGGCGAGCGACTTGATCAGGGCGCGGATCTCCGTGATCTGCCGGGGATCGAGCCCGATGGTGGGCTCGTCGAGGATGAGCACCTCGGGGTCGCCCAGGAGGGCCTGGGCGAGCCCCACGCGCTGCCGGTAGCCCTTGGACAGCTTGCCGATCAGGCGGTGGCGCATGTCGGCGACGAAGCACCGCTCCATCACCTCGGCGACCCGGGCCTTCCGCGTCCCGCGCGACACGCCCTTGATCTCGGCGACGAAGTCGAGGTACACGCCCACGGACAGGTCGAGGTAGAGCGGCGCGTTCTCCGGGAGGTACCCGATGCGGCGCCGCACCTCGAGGGACTGCCGGAAGACGTCGAAGCCGGCGACGCGCGCGGTGCCCCCGGTGGAGGGCATGAAGCCCGACAGGATCTTCATCGTCGTGGACTTCCCCGCCCCGTTGGGCCCGAGGAAGCCGACGATCTTGCCCCGGTCGACGCCGAAGGAGACGCCCTGGATGGCCGTGACCGGCCCGTAGTGCTTGGTCAGGTTCTCGACCTGGATCATGAGTCGGGGGTAGTCAGCCGCGGCCCAGTTCCCTCCGGGCCGCCGGCAAGTATAGCACACGGCCCGGGCCTGCCCGACGCCACGGCGATCAGAACAGGCCCGTGATGGCGCCGTCGGCGGCGACGTCGACGCCTTCGGCATTGGGCCGGCGCGGGAAGCCGGGCATCGTGGTGATGTCTCCGGTGAGCGCGACGAGGAACCCGGCCCCCGCGGAGATGTAGACGTCGTTGACGGTGATCGAGAACCCCCGCGGGCGCCCGAGCCGCGCGGGATCGTCGGTCAGCGAGCGCTGCGTCTTGGCCACGCAGACTGGCACGCGGCCGTAGCCCAGGGACTCCGCCTGCGCGATCTGGCGCTCGGCGCGCGCGGAGTACACGACGCCGTCTGCGCCGTAGACCCGCGTGGCGATCGTCTCGAGCTTGGCCTTGATCGGCAGGTCCAGGGCGTAGAGCGGCGCGTAGGCGCTCCGCTCGGAGCCGAGGAGGTCCAGCAGCGCCCGCGCCAGATCCTGGCCGCCCTCGCCTCCCTTCTCGAAGATGTCGGCCACCGCGACACGCACGCCCAGCCTCTGGCAGAACTCCGCGATGGCCCGGTACTCCGCCTCGGTGTCCGTCGGGTAGCGGTTGAGCCCCACGAGCGCCGGCACCCCGAACTGGCGCACGGCCTCGACGTGGGCGGCGAGGTTGTCGAGGCCGCGGCGGAGGGCCTCCACGTCCTCCCGGCCCAGATCCTTGATGGCCACGCCGCCGTGATACTTGAGCGCCCGGGCGGTGGCCACGATCATGGCGGCGTCGGGGCGGAGGCCAGCGAGGCGGCACTTGATGTCGAAGAACTTCTCCGCGCCCAGGTCGCTCGCGAAGCCCGCCTCGGTGAGGCAGACCTCCCCGAGCTTGAGGGCCATCCGGGTGGCCACCACGGAGTTGCAGCCATGCGCGATGTTGGCGAAGGGGCCGCCGTGGACGAGGGCGGGGGTGCCCTCCATGGTCTGCACCAGGTTCGGATGCACGGCGTCGCGCAGGAGCGCGGTCATGGCGCCGGTGACCTTGAGGGCATCGGCGGGCACCGCCTGGCCCTCGCGCGTCACCGCCACCACCATGCGGCCGAGGCGCGCCCGCAGGTCGGCGAGGCTCTCGGCGAGGCACAGCACGGCCATGATCTCGGAGGCCGCGGTGATCAGGAAGCCGGCCTCCCGCGGCACCCCGTCCATGGTGCCGCCCAGGCCGATCACCGTCTTCCGGAGCGCCCGGTCGTTGACGTCGAGCGCGCGCTTCCAGAACACCTGGCGCGGGTCGATGCCGAGGGCGTTGCCGTGGTGGAGGTGGTTGTCGAGCGCGGCGGCGAGCAGGTTGTGCGCCGAGGTCACGGCGTGGAAGTCGCCCGTGAAGTGCAGGTTGATCTCGTCCATCGGCACCACCTGGGAGCGTCCCCCGCCCGTGCCGCCCCCTTTGAGGCCGAGCGTGGGCCCGATCGACGGCTCGCGCAGCGCGACCACCGCGCGGGTGCCCGCCCGGCACAGGGCCTGGCCCAGGCCGATGGTCATCGTGGTCTTCCCGTCGCCGGCGGGCGTCGGGGTGATGGCGGAGACCAGGACCAGCTTGCCGTCGGGGAGCGCCCGGCGCGCCTCCAGCGCCTCGAGCAGGACCGTGGCCTTGTGACGGCCGGAGGGCACCCACTCCCGCTCCGCCAGCCCCAGGTCGGCGGCGACGGCGGCGATCGGACGCGGCGGACTATCGTTGGGCGGCGGGGTCGAGGTCGGCATCGGGCATGATCTCCTTGAGCCAGTCGGGGACGGGGATCATCCGGCTGGTCGCGGGGTCCCAGCACGCGTGCCGGGTGTAGCCCGTCGCCACCAGCTCGCGCGCGTCGTTCCGGATGTCGTACGAGAAGGTGAAGCTCGCGCGCCGGCGCTCGCTCACCCGGGAGGTCACCTCGAGGAGGTCGTCGAGCCGGGCGGGCTTCACGTACTTGACGTGGGCCTCCACCACCGGCATGTGGATGCGCTCGTCCACCTGCGACATCGGCAGCCCCCGGTCCCGCAGGTACTCCACCCGCCCCACCTCGAAGTACGTGAGGTAGTTGCCGTAGTACACCACCGACATCGTGTCGGTGTCCTTGTAGCGCACGCGGATCCGGGTGACGGACGGCATGGGATCGGGCGCCGCGGGCGCCCGCGGCGGCCATCCTACCACGGCGATGGGCGGGGCCGCGGCGGCCACCCGGCGCGCGGCGCTACAGGTACTGGCCGTAGCGGATCTTCTCGACGATCTCGCGGATGCGCCGGTAGCCGTCGATCTGCTGCAGGAGGTCCTGCGTGGTGACGAGGCCCTCATCGCGCCCCTCGGCGGCCGCGTTCACCTTGCGCTCGAGGGCGCGGCGGAGCAGCTCGGAGATCTCCGCCCCCGCCATGCCGCCCATGGGCGGCAGCAGCGAGCGGTAGTCCAGATCCGCGAAGAGCGGACGCCCCGCCGCGCTCTCCGCGCGCGCCCGCGCAAGCTGCACGATCTCCTGCAGGGCCGCCCCGTCGGGCAGCGCCACCTCGACGAGCCGGTCGAGACGGCGGGGCGCGACGAGCGACGGGTCGATGGAGTCCGTGCGATTCGTGGAGGCGACGACGAGGAGCGGGGTGAAGTCGTCCAGCCCGTCGAGCTTCTCGCACAGCGCGGCCACCAGCCGCGCGGAGGCCTCGCGGGCCTGGGCGGGCGGCAGCAGGTGCTCGAGCGACAGGGCAGTGGCCTCGTCGAGGAAGACGACGGCCTTGCCCTCGGCCTTGGCGATGCCCAGGATCTCCTGGAGCAGCTCGCCGGTGTTGGGGCCGAACTTGGACGTCAGGTTCATCAGCTTGAGGTGGTAGAAGATGGCGCCGGAGGCCGTGGCCAGCGCGCGCGCGAGCATGGACTTGCCGGTGCCCGGCGGCCCGTAGAGCAGGACGCCCTTCGGCGGCGTGATGCCCCACTTCCGGTACAGCTCGGGGTCCGTGAGGGCGGTCGCGAAGCCGCGGACGATGGCCTTGGGCTCGCGCAGCCCTCCGATGTTCTCGAACGAGGTCTGGGGCTTGATGACGACCACGACGCGCCCCGACAGGTCCCCGAACTTCTCCCCCAGCTTGGCGAAGACGTCCTCGATCCGGCGCTGGATCGCCCATTGCTGATTGGACGGCTCCGAGGTCGCGTCGGCGACGGCGCCCGCCGTCTGGGGCAGCGACCGGCTCGGATCGGGCCGCGGGAGCTCGGCCATGGCGGCGCGCTAGATCCGGGGCGCGGGGCCGGCGCGGGGCGGGGCCAGGCGCTCGGACTTCTCGAAGACCCGATCCTCGACGTAGACGGGGACCTTGGCCCGGATCGCCAGGGCGATGGCGTCGGAAGGACGCGAGTCGAGCAACATCTCGGCGCCCTGCGCCGTCAGGTACACCGTGGCGTAGTAGATGTCGTCGCGCAGGTCCGTGATCACGGCCTTCTTGACGCTCACGTTCAGCCGGCCGAACAGCGTGAGGAACAGGTCGTGGGTGAGCGGCCGGGGCGGCGTGAGGTTGCGCAGCGGCAGGGCGATCCCGGTGGCCTCCGCGGGGCCGATGACCATGGCGAAGGTCCGCCCGTCGCGCTTGCCCTGCAGCACGACGGTGGGCTGCTGTGTCTGGGGGTGAGCGAGCAGGCCCAGCACCTCCACCTCCTGGGCGCCGGTCACCTTCGGGGCGGGAGCCTCCGCCTTGCCGGTCGCCGCCACGAGGCCCGCGCCGCACACGAGCATGAGTCCGAGGGTCTGGATCCGCCTGCGTCCGGTCATGGGCACCCTCCCTCGCCGTGACTCCGACGGTTCCCGGAAGTATCGACCGGGCTGCCTCGACAAGTCAATGAGCGTCGGGGGGAGCGACCGCCGCTCCCCCCGACACCCCCCAACGGTTACCCGCTGCGGCCTTGTCTTCGCACCCTCTTCGATCGCGTTGCGCGGATCGCCAGCGCGGAGCAACCGACCGGCTGTCCTCGTGGCGCTCAGCTGAGGGCGGGGTGGGCGGGAGGCGGGAGGGCGGGCATGCGGCGGGGGGAGACGGGTCGCATGCGGGTGCTCCAGAGAAAGCCCACGGCGAGCAGCACGGCCAGGATGCTCCACATGGTCGCGTAGCCGAGCCCGTGCGCCACGTAGCCGAAGACCATGGCTCCCGTGGCATTGCCCACGAGGAACACCGAGCTGAAGATGCCCACCGCGCTGCCCCGCCGGGCCTCCGGCGTCACGTCCATCAGCAGGGCGGACAGCGCGGGATAGAGGAAGCCATGCGCCCCGGCCGCGAGCAGACCGGCGAGGAACAGGAAGGGCAGGACGGGCGCGGCGAGGTGCGGGCTCACCGCCACCGCCACCGCGGTGAGGATCCCCGTGGCCGCGGCCTGCACGAACATCGAGGGCACGATGACGGCCTTGCGCCCGAGCGTGTCGATCAGGGTGCCGCCGGCCAGGCGCACGAGCATGGCGGCGGCGGCGTACGCGGTGTTGAGGCTCCCGAAGAAGAGGAAGCTCGTGACCATGGCCCGGGCGAAGGGGCCGCCCAGGAGCTGACGGGGATCGATCACGGACCTGGCGACAGGCGCGCGCCTGCCCGTAGAATGACCAACGGCATGAGACGCGGCGAGTATAGCACGCGGCCTCCGCGCCCCGGAACGCGCCCCGGAGCGGCGGCGCGATGACGACCATCGCGCTGGCCCTCGCACGCGCGGTGAGGCTCGGCGCCGACGGCCGGGGCCGCTTCGAGGCGGGCCCGGAGCTGCAGAGCTGGCCCGGCATCGTGCACGGCGGAGGCCTGGTCGCCGCGCTCGACGAGGCGGCGCTCCGTCTCGGCGCGGGCAAGGGCGCGCGGCGGATCGAGGCGCGGCTGACCTCGTCCGTGCCGGCCGGCCCTTCCGTCGCCCTCGAGGGGTACGCCCGCGAGGGGATGGCCGGCGTGAGCCTGC
>Ga0184637_10002195_pt1 | contig 12652 bp, 16 predicted proteins | sample PLM3_127_b2_FD_133143 | JGI IMG/M metagenome (GOLD analysis project Ga0184637, IMG submission 133143) | Groundwater sediment microbial communities from an aquifer in East River, Colorado, USA - PLM3_127_b2 | ecosystem: Environmental > Terrestrial > Soil > Riparian zone | place: USA: East River...
GATGAGCTTTGGGAGCGGGTCGAGCCGCTGCTTCCGAAGTACCGCGTCCTGCGAGCGGGGGGGCGGCCGCGCGTGGATCGCCGCCTCGTCCTGAACGGGATTCTCTACGTGCTTCGCACGGGCTGCCAATGGAAGGCGGCTCCGTCGCCGTTCGGATCGCCCAGCACGCTGCACCGCTATTTCCAGGAGTGGACGAAGAAGGGAGTCTTCTTCCGGCTGTGGAAGGAGGCGCTGCGAGAGTACGACGCGTTGGAGGGGATCGACTGGGGTTGGCAGAACCTGGATGGAGCGATGACGAAAGCTCCGCTGGGCGGGGAAAAAAATCGGTCCAAATCCGACGGACCGAGGCAAGTGCGGCACCAAGCGTTCCCTTCTTACGGATGGAGACGGCGTTCCTCTGGCGGTCGCCATCGCGGGGGCGAACGCGCATGACAAGACGCTCGTTGAACTCACGCTCAAGAGCTTCGCCGTGCGCCGGCCCCGGCCGAAACCGGGTGGCCCGAAGCAACACTTCTGCGGCGACAAAGGATACGACTACGCGGATACTCGAGAACTCTTGCGTCGCTGGGCCTACACGCTGCACATCAAATCTCGGGGCGAAGAGGCCAAAGAACTCCGATCGAATCGTCGCAAGCGAGCGCGGCGATGGGTCGTCGAGCGCAGCCATTCTTGGATCAACCGATTTCGGCGCCTGCTGATCCGGTGGGAGAAGAAGGCGGACAACTATCAAGCGATGCTCCACCTCGCCTGCGCCATCATCACGTGGAAGGCCGCGGGTGTTTTGGGATAGGCTCTAAGCAAGGCACCTCGGTTCACTCGATGGTGACCGTATCTTTTTCGGCATCGGACGGGATACCGCGAAGCGCGTCTTCTCTGCGGTCCGTCAGGATCAGTGAGATGGCCTCGCCCAGGCTTTCGCGGGCCTCCTCGCGCGTGCGGCCCTGGCCATTCGCCCCGGGAATCTCCGGGCAGTAGGCGATGAACCATTCGCCGTCACGCTCGATGATCGCGGTAAACTCGTTGTGCAAGACTCTGCTCCTCAGGGACCGCGCCGAGAATAGCGAAGTCCAACGCTGCCTTCTCGCCACCCGGATGCTCCAGGGGTTTGATCTTCAGGAGGCCGGGAGAATGTTCCGGTTCAGGTGGAACACATTCTCCGGATCCTGGGCTCGTTTGATCTGGACGAGTCGGACGTAGTGCTCACCGTAGGCGGCTCGCACCGCGCCAGGCGAGCCGTCGCTCAAATAGTTGACGTAGCTGGCGGCCGATCCGTGCGCTGCGAGCCTTTGCCATGAGGTGTCGACCCAGGCCATGGCGTCCTCCGCTTCGTACGGCTCCGACCAGTCGGCGCTGAAGAAGAAGGTGAATCTCCCGGGCGGACGGAGCAGAGGCGTCTCCTCCGCCGGCCTGCGGCAGATGGCGCCGTGCAGGTAGTGCCCGATTCCGATCGACCAGCGCGGCGGAGCCGCAGCGATCGCATCCGCGAAGTCGTCGATCGCAGCATCGCTGAGCCTCGGAAGTGAAGCTCCGCGCCAATGGCCGTACTCCGGCGGCGCGCCGAAGGAGCGGGGAACCATCTTCAGCGCGCCCAGCAACCCCATCGACTGCAGGGCGAAGAGGGCCCCGGGCCGATCGGTCAAGCGCGCGTAGTCGACGAGATCGACGGTGTCGCCAACCGGCGCGAGCCTTCGCAGGGGCCGGAGCACGCGTTCGCCCGCCACCGGATCCCCGGCATGACATACCACCGCCATGATCAACGGCTCGGCCAGCGCCTGGATCGAGATCTCGACGGTGAGCTCGTCCGGGCAGTCCGCGAGCAGATCGCGGTAGACCCGGAGAACCTCACGCAGACGTCCGATCGGATACGCGAGCAGCCCGCCGAGCACCTGCGAGACGGGATGCAGGCGAAACTCGAGGCTCGACGCAATTCCGAAATTTCCCCCGCCGCCCTGCAGAGCCCAGAACAGGTCCGGGTTCTCGTCGCGGCTGGCAAGCCGGACCTGGCCGTCCGCCCCGACGATGCTCGCCCGAATCAGGTTGTCGCAGGTCGCGCCGTGCTTCCCGGCGAACCAGCCGATGCCGCCTCCCAGTGTCAGTCCGGAGATCCCGACCACCGGGTTGCAACCCAGCGTAGCCGCCAGCCCGAACGGCTGCGTCGCATGGTCGATCTCTCCAGCACGCAGCCCCGCGCCGCAGCGCAGGCTGCGCGCCCGGGGATCGACCTGGGTCGACTTCATCGGCGAGACGTCGATCAGCAGGCCTCCTTCGCAGACGGAGGCTCCCAGGATGTCGTGTCCGCCGCTGCGCACGGCGATCTCGAGACCGCGCTCCCTTGCGAAGACCACGCAGCGCGCCACGTCGGCTTCGCTGGCACAACACGCGATCGCAGCGGGATGCCGGTCCGTGAGCGGATTGAAGCTCGCTACCCGACGCAGCTCGTCATAGCGTGAACTCGACGGCAGCAGGAGATCACCGTCGAGCTCGACCTCGAGCTCTGCGAAGGGATGACCGGAATCGAGGGCTCCGCTTCCGCGTCCGAATCGGGGAGAGAAAACCAGCGTGCTCGCGATCAGGCTCGCCTCGCCCAGGAATCGCCGGCGCGAGAGAGGTCGAGCGAACATCCCGCCGCTAGCCCGCCGCAAGTCCTAGATAGGGCCGCAAATTGACCGCCAGGAGAATCGCGATGAGGCCCACCGCGATCATGGGCTCGGTCCCCGTGAGGCCGAGGGGCGACCAGAGGTGGTGCGGGAGAAACTCGCCCGCGTAGGGTTGCTGGCCCGCCAGACTGCGAAACCACTTCTCGAGATCCGTGAGCGGACAGGGCCACCCGATGGTCTGGATCAGGATGGCGTAGATCACGGCCGGGACGTGAAGCCAGACCACCGACGTCCAGCGGTAAAGCGCGAGACCCCCGAAGATCACGAAGACGACGAAGCCGATGTGCAACGCGACAGCCAAGCCTGCGAGCAAGAGATAGGCCAGAGGTTCAAACTCCGCGTGGAAGCGGACGGGTCCCAAACACTGGCGAAATATACAATTATTGATATGTTCTGTCGATGGCGGGCAAGCTTCTGGTCTGGGTGGGCCGGACGCTCGAATTTTTGCGTCGCCTCCCGGCTTCCGCCCGGCGCGATGCCGGCCACCAGCTTCACTTGGTTCAGCTGGGCGTAGAGCCGAGCGATTGGAAGCCGATGACCTCCGTGGGGCCTGGGGTGATCGAGATCCGGGTGCACGCGGAGGGGGAGTACCGCGTGCTCTACGTGGCGAAGTTCTCGGAGGCAGTCTACGTGCTGCACGCCTTCGAGAAGAGGACGCGCCAAACGCGACAAGGCGACGTTGAGTTGGCTCGGCGGAACTTCGCAGAGGTCCTGCGGCGCCGACGCGGTCGATAGGGAGGAGCAATGGCCACCAAGCTTCGCCGCTCGAGAGGCAATCTGTTTCGAGATCTGGGCTTCCCGCCGGCGGAGGCTGAGAACCTCCGAATCCGTTCCGAGCTGATCGCACGGCTGCGGAAGATGATCGAGGCAGAGGGGCTTACTCAGGCTGCGGCAGCGCGATTCTTCGGGGTGACGCAGCCGAGGGTGAGCGACCTGGTGCGAGGGCGCATCGAGCTATTCAGCATCGATACACTCGTGAACATGCTCTCGAAGGCTGGAATCCGCGTGACAGTGTCCACGCGAACTCGAAAGCGAGCTGCCTAGCTAAGCAGCCGCCAATCCGAGATACGGCCGAAGATTGATCGCGAGGAGAATCGCGATGAGACCCACCGCGATGGTGGGTTCCGTGCCGGTGAGGCCGACCGGTGCCCAGAGATAGTGCGGAAGAGACTCGCCCGCGTACGGCTGCTGCCCCGCAAGACTGCGAAACCACTTCTCGAGATCCGTGAGCGGACAGGGCCACCCGATGGTCTGGATCAGGATGGCGTAGACCACGGCCGGGACGTGAAACCAGACCACCCACGTCCAGCGGTACAACGCGAGACCCCCGAAAATCACGAAGATGACGAAGCCGACGTGCAGCGAAACCGCCAGACCTGCTAGCAACAGATAGGCCAGAGTCTGCTCCTCTCCGCGGTCACACGACGGACCGGCGATCCGCTGCGCGCCACTTCATGAGCGACGCACCTCCGTCGGCGCTGAGACGGCGGCCCCGAGAGCAGCGATGCACGCCTCCCGGATGCGCCAGATCTCCTCGAAGGAGAACCGGAGCGCGGGGCGCTCTCGCAGCCAGCCGTGCAGATACTGCTGATGGAGGGCGACCTTGTGCTCGCCGATCTGGGCGGGCTCGATCGTCCATTCCTGGTGGAGGTAATCGATCGGCGCGTGAGGAGAGACACCGGATCGCGTGATATCGACGCGACGACCGGCATACCGGAGGTAGCAGTGCGCCTCCGGAATGCTCTCCAGCCCCCGCGCCGATAGAACGCTCCCGACACCCGGCGTGTTGGCCTCCGCCATGTCGTAGATCCCGATCGTGAGCGAAACGGGGAGCTTCTGTTCGAGCGCAACCGCCGCCAGCAGCGCCTGCTTCGTGCTGCAGGTACCGCGCCGCTCGGCCAGGACCAGGCGGAAGTCCGCGCGCTCGGCGTTGCGCCCGTAGGGAAGCTGGTGAAGATACCGGGCGGCGCTCCGATACGAGCCGCAACCGACGCGCAGGAAGGCCTCGGAATCCGGTCCCCCGGTGTCGAGAGGCGCGTCTGGTAGGATCGGCCATGACTCCATCAGGCATCCCTGTACGTCACTCTCGCTCAGTGAACTGTCTGATCTCCGAGCAGACCCACGATCGCATCCTGAGCAAACAGGCACTCGGGCGAGCCTGCCCTGTGAGGAATCTGGTTGAGCTGAGTCTGGATCTCGAGAAGCTCCTCGGGACTCGCGATCTCCGAGTGCTCGGCGGCAACTTCGAATTGAAGGGAGACCTCGTTGACGATTCCGAGCAGCGAACGGACCCGGTTCTTGCCGAACGTGGCGGACCGAAGCGCATGCACCTCCGCAGCAATTCGCTCGTCGGGAATGCCGAACACGGCGAGCTGCGCGCCTACGCACGCAGCCAGGGTGCCTACCAGCTTCGAAAGCGGCCGCTCCGCAAAGACGACGGCCATCAGCGTTCGCTCGTTGACGCCCACGATGAACCGCCCTTGGCGGAAGTCGATCGACTTGAGCGGCCAATCGCCGAGCACCGAGTCGCGGGTCGGCGCCGCGGGAGCGAGCGGATGCGGCGCTCCAAGCTCCTTCCACAAGCGCGCCGTCGGCATCAGCACGGGCATTCTCGTGCTTCCCCTGGCCGCCTACCGGCCGGCGGATGAGACGCCGCCAGACCATGAACGCATGACGTCACTTCCGACGGCCGCCCGCGCGGCGACCACCCGACCGGGCGGTCGCCGGTCCGCCAGCCCGGCGCAATCTCGATGCAGGAGGCGGTCGGTCTCCATCCGCTTGCTGGGCAGCGCCGTGCTCGCGTCGGATCCGGTCCGCCAGGAACACCTTGATGAGCGACTGGTAGGGCACGTCGTCGCGATTCGCGAGCACCTTGAGCTCCTCGAGCATCGACTCGGGGAGCCGCAGCGAGATGGTTCGCACGGAGGGCTGAAGCTTCGCGAGAGACATCCGCCGGGCACGGCTCCAGTCGACGTACTCGGCGGAGTCGTGCTTAGCCCAGAACTCGCGCTCGGCCTTCTCGCTCTTGAACGAGGGGATCTTCTTCATTTGCGCTCGAAGGACCTCCTCTCGGACTCGCGCATGTCGCGCGCCGAGATGACCCGAATGAACTCGCCCCGAATCGTGAACGCCTCGAACAGCAGCCGGCCAGCATTCGTCTTGCCGAGCACGAATAGCCGCTCCTCAGTCTGAGAGTGCGTCGCATCGAGCTCCAGGATGAGAGGCTGATTGAAGAACACCTGCTCCGCCTCGGCGCGCGAGACGCCGTGCTTGATCCAGCTCTTGTCCGAGTTGCCGGCGTCCCATTGGAAACCGGTACACCCGCCGACGCGCTCGAGCAGGTCCACCTCGCAGAATGTATATCTCCGCGATATACCACGTCAACTGGCCGTGCAACCCGGAGCTGGCCGCGCCCGGGCACCGACAGGGTGAAGGTGTGCCACGGCCACGATGAAGATTCGCTGTCGCTCGACGCGATAGAGGGGCCGTAGGGAACTCGACGCTCGTCACTGAAGCGTCAAGCGTACCTTGTCGAAAACCCGATCTGCCGGAACGCCGGATGCGTTTCCGGATTCGAGCTCGTCGAGCCTACGCTCCGCTTCCTGCAGCCAGAGTCTCTCGGCGTCGGGGTCGGACTCTTGATCGAGGCTCGAAATCAGCCGTTCCGCCAAGCGCGCCCGCTCCTTGGCGGGAAGCTTCAGAGCTTTGGCTTCGAGTTCGCGCGCGGGATCAGCCATCGCTCGAAAATATCACACGCCGACCATATTGGGCCATCGGGTTGGCCAATCCGGCCGAAAAATGGAGACCGCAATGACGGTGCCACCAACGGATGGCGGCTACCCAGCCGCCATTCCGAGATAGGGCCGAAGATTGACCGCCAAGAGAATCGCGATGAGGCCCACGGCGATCATGGGTTCTGTCCCCGTGAGGCCGAGGGGCGACCAGAGATAGTGCGGGAGAAACTCACCCGCGTAGGGTTGCTGGCCCGCCAGACTGCGAAGCCACTTCTCGAGGTCCGTGAGGGGGCAGGGCCACCCGATGGTCTGGATCAGGACGGCGTAGACCACGGCCGGGACGTGCAGCCAGACCACCCACGTCCAGCGGTAAAGCGCGAGACCCCCGAAGATCACGAAGACGACGAAGCCGACGTGCAGCGCGGCCGCCAGGCCAGCGAGGAACAGATACGCCAGAGTCGGCTCCCCCATACGGTTGCGGGGCGGATCGGCGATCAGCGGCGCGCCACCTCAAGGGCGACGCTGCCCCGCCGGCGCTGAGCCACATGGTGACACACGCCGCAGACGCGGGACCAGCATACCCACATCTTCCCGGTAGCGAGCGTACGCATCGCCGAGGTGCGCGAGGAGCATCCTCTCCTCGGCTCGCATGTAGATCCAGTAGCCTGGGATCACGTAGGCGATGGTGAGCCCGAGCGCGACGGGGCTCCCGAACCCGATCGCCACCGCCGCCCACACGAGATAGGCGGCGAGGTACAGCGGGTAGCGCACGAGAGCATAAGGCCCTTCACGGACGACCCGCTGGTCGCGGAGGACGTAGTGTCCGGTGGAGACCGAGGGAAAGGTTCTGAGGACCCAGAGCATGAGCCCGATGGCGAGCAGGGCGAGGAGCGCGCCGGAGCCCGCTCGCAAAAGCGCGGCCGGCGAGGGATCCGCGGGCACCTCGCGCCCGAGCCACAGAGAGAGTGTGGTGACACCGAGCAGATAGGGTTCGGGCACGGTGCAGAGATCCCGCCAGGACCGGGGCAGCGCCACCGCGTCCTGGGTGTGGCGCGCCTGGCGGACCTTCTTGATCAGGATCCCGACGACGCGCCCGAGCGCTGCGATGGAGACGGTTGCCAGGGCGAACTCGATTGCGAGCGATTTCATCGGTATGCCTCCTGCGTCGGCTTGGATTCAGGGCGCGGCGCGCCCGATCAGCAGCGTGCCAGCGAGCATCATCGCGATGCTCGCAGCCCGAAGGGCGCTGATCTGCTCCTGAAGCAGCGTTGCGCCGAGGACGACGACGACGGCCGTCCCCGCGACTCCAATCAGCGGCACGACGAGACTCACTCGTCCCCGTGAGAAGGCCATCTGCTGAACCGCGAAAGCGAAGGCAGTCGCGACGAGCGACAAGACGAGCTCAGGCGCTACGGCGAGGGACGTGAGCGTGTCGCCGGTGGCAAGGTTGAAGCCACCGGTGCGCGCCCGCGCGGCGTCGGTGGCAGCTTTCATCAGGATGTCGCCCAGGCCGAAGAAGGCGCCGGCCGCGAGCGCCGGCGCGTGCTCTCGACGGCGGCCCGGCCCGCGATCCGTGAACCAAAGACCCGCGGCGACGATCGCGCCAACGCCGACCGCCACCGCGGCGATCACGGCGGTGCGCGGCACCCAGACCCGCGAGCCGCCGGGCTCGCTGCCGAGAAGCACGGACCCGGCGACGATCATGCCGACGCCGAGCCACTCGGCCCGGGCCAATCGCTCCCCCAGCGCGCCCACGCCGATCGCGAGCACGAAGAGGATCTGGATCCGAGAGAGGGGCTTCACGACGGTGACGTCGCCCATCGCCAGTGCCTGGATCTCCACGGCGAAGGCGGCGATCGTGAGGGCCAGCCCGAGCATCCAGATCGGGCTGCGGAAGAGCGCGGCGAAGACCTGGCGGCCGCGCTCGAGCCAGGCCGCGGCCGGCAGCGGCGGTAGCCGGCTCGCCACCGCCTGCTTTTGGAGCGCGTTGCCAGCGGCGAAGAGGACTGCCGCGAGAAGCGTGAGCGCGACGTAGAGCTCGGGCCAGCGGAAGAGCATCCCGGTCGACCTGGTTTAGACTCGAGTCCAGAGGATGTTGGACTCGAGTCTAATGTCAACTGGGGTCGAATCCGAGCGCGAAAGTCGCCAATCCGAGATGGGGCCACAGATCGATCAGGAAAGCCCCGACGAAAACAGCTGCGTCACGCTCTCCCGCGCCCAGTCCAGCACGTGCACATCCCCGAAGATCGGCAGTGTCCCCCAGTTCGGGAAGAAGCCGAGGAACACCACCGCCAGCGCGCAGATCCCGAGCACCAGCGCTTCTCCGCTGGCGACCTCGCGGCGCGGGGCGTCGCCTTCCGAGGGCTCGCGCATGTACATCAGCACGGGGAGGCGCAGGTAGTAGAAGACGGAGACCACGCTCATGAGCAGGCCCAGGATGGTGAGCCAGATGACGTCGGCGTTCACGGCGGCGGCGAAGATCGTGAACTTCGCGATGAAGCCGACCGTGCCGGGGATTCCCGCCAGCGAGAGCATGAAGAGCGTCATCAGCCCGGCAAGGCCGGGCCGCTTGTGCGCGAGGCCCGCGAAGGCTTCCAGGCGCTCGCAGTCCTGGCCGCGCTGGGCGAGCGCCACCACCACGGCAAAGGCGCCCAGATTCATGAAGAGGTAGGCGAACAGGTAGAAGACCACCGCCGAGTAGCCCTCGGCGGTCCCGGTCACGAAGCCGACCAGCAGGAAGCCGACATGGGCGATGCTCGAGTAGGCGAGCAGGCGCTTCACGTTGTCCTGGATCACGGCCATCACGTTGCCCACCACCAGCGTGAGCGCGGCCAGGCCCCAGAGCACCTGCGTCAGGGTCTGGTCGAGCGGCCCGAAGGCGAGCGCCACCAGCCTTAATAAGGTGGCCACGGCAGCCGTCTTCACCGTGACCGACATGAAGGCGGTGACGGCGGCCGGGGCGCCTTCGTAGACGTCGGGCGTCCACTGGTGAAACGGCGCGGCCGAGATCTTGAAGGCGAAGCCGACGATCACGAGGCTGAGTCCGAGAATCGCGATCGGGTTGGCAGCGTCGAAGCCGTGCCGGATGGCGGCGAAGGAGGTGGAGCCGGTGGTGCCGTAGAGCAGCGCCATCCCATACAACAGAAGTGCGCTCGCGAAGGAGCCGATCAAAAAATACTTGAGGGCGGACTCGTTGCTGCGCAGCTTGCGCCGATCGAAGCCCGCCAGCACGTAGATCGGGATGCTCATCAGCTCGAGGCCCAGGAAGACCGTGAGCAGGTCGATCGCCGAGACCATCAGCATCATGCCGGAGGTCGCCAGCAGCAGCAGCGCGTAGTACTCGCCGTGGTTGATGCGCACCTCGGCGAGATACGCGATCGAGAGCGCGCAAGACAGGAGTGCTGCCAGCGCGATCAAGGCGGTGATCAGCGCCGAGAAGCGGTCGAGCTGGAAGGTCGGGTTCCCCGGATCGAAGACCTCCGTGCGACCCGTCAGGAACGCGCCCCATGCGACGTACAACGCCAGCAGCAGGGAGACGATCGAGACCAGCGCGAGGAGGCTCCCGATCCAGGTATCGGTCGCGCGCCGTCCGAATACGGTCTTGCGCCGGGAGAGCAGCACCTCGCCGAGCAGCACCAGCATGGCGCCGGTGGCGACGAAGCCGATCGGCGCGAGCACGGAAAAATGCAGCTCGGGGGCGGCGACCGTCACGGGTGCACACCCGCCCAGGTCGCGACGGCCGGGCTAGCCACGCGCGCTTCCTCGCCCTCGCCGTCGAGCGGCATGCTATCCGGCGGCGTGCGGCGCAGGTCCACCACCCGCAGCAGCTCGATCACCGAGGGCTCGATGCGGCGCAACAACGGATTCGGGTAGACGCCGATCCAGATGATCGGAATGATCAGCGCCACCATCACCAGCTTCTCGCGCAGGCCCAGATCTATGAGGCTGCGGTTCTCGGCCACTTCGACCGGCCCGAACATCACGCGCCGGTACATCCAGAGCATGTAGACGGCGGCCAGCACCACGCCCGAGGTCGCGAGCGTGGCGACCAGGGGACTCACCAGGAAGACGCCGAGCAATATCAAGAACTCGCCGACAAAACCATTTAGCAGCGGGAGCCCGATGCTCGACATGGTGACGATGCCGAAGCAGGCGGCGAAGACCGGCATCGGCTTGGCAACTCCCCCGAAATCGGCGATCCGGCGGGTGTGGCGCCGCTCGTAGAGCATGCCGACCAGGATGAAGAGCGCCCCGGTCGAGAGCCCGTGGTTCACCATCTGGAGCACGCCGCCGTCGAGTCCGTGGACGTTCATCGCGAAGATGCCGAGCATCACGAAGCCGAGGTGCGCCACCGACGAGTATGCGACGAGCTTTTTGACGTCGTCCTGCACCATCGCGACCAGCGCGCCGTAGACGATGCCCACCAGCGCGAGGCCGAGCATCACCGGCGTCCATTCCGCTGTAGCGACTGGAAAGAGGGGCAAAGCGAAGCGCACGAAGCCGTAGGTCCCCATCTTGAGCAGCACGCCCGCCAGTACCACTGAGCCCGCCGTCGGGGCCTCCACGTGGGCGTCCGGGAGCCAGGTGTGCAGGGGCACCATGGGGACCTTCACGGCGAAGGCGAGCGCGAAGGCGGCGAACAGCCAGTACTGCGTCTTCCACCAGACGGCTTCCCCGGTCAGGGGAATCCGCGTATCCAGCAGCGCCGGCGCGGTGCTGCCGGGCGGCGCGACCAGGTCGAAGTTGAGCTGGCCCGTCTGCTCGGAGAACAGATAGTAGATGACGAGGATCGCGCCCAGCATCAGGAGCGAGCCGAACATCGTGAAGAGGAAGAACTTGACGGCCGCGTAGACGCGCCGGGGTCCGCCCCAGATCCCGATGATGAAGTACATCGGGACCAGCATCAGCTCCCAGAACAGATAGAACTGGAAGACATTCAAAGAAGTGAAGGCGCCCAGCATGCCCGTCTCGAGGAAGAGCATGAAGAAGACGTAGCTGCGCACCGAGCGCGCGATGTCGTTCCAGGAGGCCAGCAGCACGATCGGCATCAAGAAACATGTCAGCACCACCAGCACCAGGCTGATCCCATCGATGCCGAGGAAGTAGTTGATGCCATAGTCGGGGATCCAGGCCGCGTGCTCGACGAACTGGTAGCCGGTGCGGGTGGGATCGAAGTCCAGGAAGAGCTGCGCGGAGAGCAGGAACGTCAGCAGCGTGCTCGCGAGCGCCACCGCGCGCCAGACGAACACCGGCAGGCCCGAGCCGCCGCCCAGCGAGCCCGCCAAAGCGGACAGGACGAGCAGCACCACGCCCGTCGCGAGCGGCAGGAAGGTGATCCAGGACAGCAGGCTCTGGTCCATCGCCATGCGCCCTACCGGAGCAGGAAGGCCACGATCGCGACCGCGCCCGCGATCATGAAGAAGATGTATCCCTGCGTGAGCCCGCTCTGCGCGTACTTGAGCCCGTTCGCGGCGAGCCCGCGCACCATCTGCGCGCTGCCGTTCACGGCGACGCCGTCGATCAGTCCGGCGTCGATTCCGCGGAAGAGCAGCTTGTCGGAGACGCGCACCAGCGGGCGCACGATCGTCAGATCGTAGAGCTCGTCGATCCAGTACTTGTGGAGCAGCAGGCGGTGCAGCCCCGAGAACGCCGCGGCCAGCCGCTCGGGCAGCGCCGGTCGCACCGCGTAGAGCAGCCACGCCAGCAGCGCGCCCGCCCCCGCAGCGCCCACGGCGAGCGCCGCCAACCCGTACTCGGTGGCGTGCTCGATCTCGTGGTGCGCGTGCTCCGCCAGCGCCGGCGCCAGGAAATTCCCCAGGCTGTTCGAGTTCGGCACGCCGATCAGATCGCCCCACACCTGCGGCAGGCCGCCGAGACCGGCGAAGACCGAGAAGAAGGCGAGCACCCAGAGGGGATTGATCACGACCGGCGCCGCGTCATGCAGATGCTCGCGCACCTCGCGCGGTGCGCGCGATTCGCCCCAGAAGGTGACGAAGTAGAGCCTGAACATGTAGAAGGCGGTGAGGCCCGCCGTGACCAGCCCGATCGCGTGCAGGGTGCGGTGCCCGGGAACCTGCGAGGCGAAGGCGGTGGCCAGGATCTCGTCCTTCGAGAAGAAGCCCGAGAAGCCCGGGAAGCCCGCGATTGCCAGCACGCCCATCAGGAACACGATGTGCGTCTGCCAGAGCTTGCGGTGCAGGCCGCCCATCTTGGTGATGTCCTGCTCGTGATGCATGGCCAGGATCACCGCGCCGGCGCCCA
>Ga0184637_10002197_pt1 | contig 12642 bp, 10 predicted proteins | sample PLM3_127_b2_FD_133143 | JGI IMG/M metagenome (GOLD analysis project Ga0184637, IMG submission 133143) | Groundwater sediment microbial communities from an aquifer in East River, Colorado, USA - PLM3_127_b2 | ecosystem: Environmental > Terrestrial > Soil > Riparian zone | place: USA: East River...
CGGCCGGGGTCAGGGCGATCTCGGGGACCAGGACCAGCGCTTGCAGGCCCGCCGCGAGCGCACCCGCGATGGCCTGGAGGTAGACCTCGGTCTTCCCGCTCCCCGTCACGCCGAAGAGGAGGAGGACGGCGAAACGGCCCGCCCGCAGGGCCGCCAGGGTGGCGGCCAGCGCCTCGGCCTGCGCCGGGGTGGGGGGGAGGGGGGCCTTCGCCACCTCCACCGGGTAGTTGGCCAGCGGGTCTCGTAGGACCTCCCGGGCCTGCGGGCTCAGCAGCCCGCGACGGAGGAGGGCCAGCTCAGCCGCGGCTGTCCCGCTGGGGCGGCGCAGCTCCGATGCGGGGAGTTCGCCCCCCGCCTGGAGGAGGCGCTCGAGGATCTCGGCCTGGCGGGGGGCTCGGCCCCGGAGCGCCTCGGCCTGGCGGCGGGCCTCCTCCGGGGGGACCGCCAGGGCATAGCAGCGGACGGTGCGGGGGCGGTCGCGGGGCGTGGGGAGGAGCGGCTCCACCTGGAGGAGGTTTCGGCGGGCGAGGCGGGCGAGGCACGCCCGCGCGGCGGCGGGCCCGATGCGGCGGGCCAGGGCCTGGACCGGGACGGCCGCCCGGTGCGTTAGGAGGGTGGCGAGGTGCTTCGTCGCCGGCGAATCGTCTGCGGCGAGGAGGGAGGCGGCGGTCGTCCCGGGGGTCAGCCGGATGACCTGCCGCGCGAAAGCGGTGAGGCCGGGGGGGAGGGCGGCCCGGATAACCTCCCCCCACGGGGCGAAGTAGTAGTCGGCAGTCCAGCGGGTGAGCGCCAGGAGATGCCCGTCCAGGACGGGGGTCTCATCCAGAACCTCCAGGATCGGGCGGAGGCGGATGGGCGGGGCCTCGGCCGGGAATCCGACCACGTACCCGGTGACCTCGCGCCGCCCCAGCGGGACCCGGACCCGCACGCCTCTCTGGAGGCCCGGGGCCAGATCCGGCGGGATGGCGTAGGTCAGGGGAGCCGAGAGGGGGAGGGGGAGCGCCACCGCCGCGTAAGGGCCCGCGTCTCTGGCCCCGGGGAGGAGCGCCGAATTGCTTTGACCTTTCGCCATCGCTTGCGGTACTCTCGCGGCTGGAGGCAGACACGGCATGGGATCAGGGACGAGGAAACGGCGTTTTACCCTCCGCTACGACCACGTGGTCCATGACCTGTGGGTGGGGTTGATCGAGGGAGATCGCCGCTACCAATCTGCGGATTGGCGCCACCGGCGCTCCCTCCTCTTGGAGTTGCTGAGAGGGGGATTCGCGGACGGCTTTATCCGCACCCGCCTGCCTCGCCTCGCCAGGCTCTTGCCGCAACGCCCGCCGACTCGCCCGGTCAGCACCAAGGCCTCCTGACCGCTTACCAGTTGGCGCCTCATCCCCCCCGCCTCGGGCTAGCGGCGCGCCTGTCCGCCCTCCCGCAGCCGGCGCTCCGTGCACCACCTAAGGTGCTCGCACCGTCTCTCGTGCCGGGCCAACTCACGTCGCCTCCCGTCGTTCTCCGACCACCCTTCGGGTGGTGCCCCGGCGGTCCGGAGCGTACCAGAGCGTACGCCTCCCCACCCACCTTCGGTGAGTACCCGCTCCTCCCTCGGGCCTCGTGATGCTCGTCATGTGGCCCGGCACTCCAGTGCGAGCGTGAGCATTATCTACAATTCGTCGCAGGCGCTCTAGGCGCGCCCGGTGAGGCGGGTGAGCTCCCGCTGGAGCAGTTGCATGTCCTGCCAGACGGTCTTCTTCTCGTGGGGGTTCCGGAGGAGGAAGGCGGGGTGGTAGGTGGGGAGGAGGGGGATGCCCCGAAACTCGAAGAGCCGGCCGCGCAGGCGCGAGATCGGCTCCTTTGTTTTTAACAGGGTCTGGGCGGCGGGTCCCCCCAGGGTGCAGATCAGTTTGGGCCGGATCGCCTCCAGTTGCTTGAGCAGGAACGGCTCGCAGGCGGCGATCTCGTCCGCCTCCGGGTTCCGGTTGGCCGGCGGGCGGCACTTGATGATGTTGCAGATGTAGACGTCCTCCCGCCTGAGGCCGATGGCCTGGATGATCCGGGTGAGCAGTTGACCGGCCCGCCCCACGAAGGGCTCCCCCTGCGCGTCCTCCTCGGCCCCCGGCGCCTCCCCCACGAACACCAGCTCGGCCCGGGGGTTGCCCACCCCGAAGACGATCCGGGTCCGGCCCCGGCAGAGCTTGCAGCGGGTGCACTCTCCCAGTTCCTCGCGGACCTCGGCGAGGGTGAGGGGGGGCCCGGCGGGGGCGGGCCCGGCCACCGGGGCGGTGGGGATGAATTCGAGGCCGAGCTGGCGCTGCGCCTCCAGATAGATCCGGGTAGCGCGCACGAGCTCCCGCAGTTCGTCCCGGGGGTCGGTACCCATGGTTGGAGGGGTGCCTTCAGGGGCGCGCCGGGCGGGCGACCAGCAGGCGGGCGACCCGGTCCAGGATCCGGTGGGCCACCTCCTGCTTGCTGAGCAGGGGCAGGGCCTCTATCTCCCCGTCCCCACTGACTAGCGTCACCCGGTTGGTCTCGGCGGCGAAGCCGGCGTCTTTCGCCCCGACGTCGTTGGCTACCACCAGGTCCAGGTTCTTTTTGCGGAGTTTCTCCCGGGCGTTGGCGACGAGCTCCTCGGTTTCCGCGGCGAAGCCGACCAGGACGGACGCCCCCTTGCGCCGCGCCAGCTCGGCGAGGATGTCCGGGGTGGGAGTTAGCTCCAGGGTCAGGATCTCCCGGCCCTTCTTGATCTTGGCCGGGGCCACCTTGGCCGCCCGGTAGTCGGCGGGGGCGGCCGCCTTGATGATGGCGTCCGTCCCTTCCGCGCGCGCTAGGACCGCCTCGTACATCTCCTGCGTGGTCTGTACCCGGATGCACTCCACCCCCGGAGGGGGAGCGAGGTGCGTCGGCCCGGTCACCAGGAGGACCCGGGCACCCCGGGCCGCTGCCGCCTCGGCCAGGGCGAAGCCCATCCGTCCGGAGGAGCGGTTCCCGACGAAGCGGACGGGATCCAGCGGCTCGTAGGTCGGGCCCGCGGTGACGAGGACACTCCGGCCTGCCAGGTCGCGGGCCCGGGCGAACAGCGCCTCGACCGCCCCCACGATCTCGGCCGGCTCGGCGAGCCGCCCCGGACCCGTGAGGCCCGAGGCCAGCTCTCCACTGGCCGGCCCGACGAACTGGACCCCCCGCTGGCGCAGCGTCGCCACGTTGGCCTGGGTGGCGGGGTGCCGCCACATCTCGGCGTCCATGGCGGGAGCCAGCAGAACCGGACAGGTGGCGGCCAGGAAGAGGTTGGTCAGGAAATCGTCGGCCAGCCCGTGGGCGAACTTGGCCAGGGTGTGGGCGGTGGCCGGGGCGACCAGGAAGAGATCCGCCCCGCCGGCAGCAGCGATGTGCGCGATCTGGCCCTCGTAGTCCTGCGCGTACAGGTCGGTGAGGACGGGCCGGCGGGAGAGGCTCTGGAAGGTCAGGGGGGCCACGAACCGGGTGGCGCTCTCGGTCATGGCGCAGCGGACCTCGGCGCCCCGCCGCGTCAGTTCGCGGAGGAGTTCCACCGCCTTGTAGGCGGCGATGCTCCCCGTCACCCCCAGGAGGATTCGCTTCCCCGCCAGCATGCCTGCTCCTGGCACCCGGGCCTCCCGGACGATCTACCGGGGCTCCCCGAGGCCGGCTCCCTTCGCCCCCACCAGGTGGTTGAGGGGTCCCCGCCCCTTCCCGATGGCGACCGCGGTCCTGAGGCCCTCGACCACATAGGCCTGGGCGGCGGCCACCGCGGTCGGGACAGCCTGCCCGCGGGCCAGCCCGGCGACGATCCCCGCCGAGAGGGTGCACCCCGTCCCGTGGCTGTTCGTGGTCTCGATCCGGGGTCCCTCCCGGACGGTGAACTCCCGCCCGTCGTAGAGGACGTCGAAGACCTGCGGGCCCGGCAGGTGCCCCCCCTTGACCAGAACGTGGCGTGCGCCCAGGGCATGGATGGCCCGCGCCGCCTCTTTCATCCCCGCCAGGTCCCGGATCTTCTCCCCCACCAAGATGGCCGCCTCGTCCAGGTTGGGTGTCGCCACCAGGGCCAGGGGGAGGAGGGCCATCTTTACCGCCTCCACGGCGCCCGGATCCAGGAGGGGGTCCCCGCTGGCCGCCACCATGACCGGGTCCACGACGAGCGCCCGCAGGTCGAAGGCGCGCATCTCCCGGGCCACTGCTTCCACGATGGGGGCGGTGGCCAGCATCCCGGTCTTGGCGGCGTCCGCGCCGATGTCCCCCAGGACCGACCGGAGCTGCGCGACCACGAACTCCGCGGGCAGGACGTGGACCCCCTGCACCCCCAGAGTGTTCTGGGCGGTGATGGCGGTCAACACCGACATCCCGTAGACCCGGAAGGCCGTGAAGGTCTTCAGGTCGGCCTGGATGCCGGCGCCGCCCCCCGAGTCCGAGCCCGCGATGGTCAGCGCTTTGTGCATGCAGACGCCCCCAGGGGCAGCAGACGTGTCCCGCTCCTTCATTATACGCGGGGGGCTACCGGAGCGCCACGCCGTTCTGCCACCACCCGTACAGCGAAGTGGGGGGAGCGGTCCCTTCGGCCGGGCAGGGAGGCGGCTGCCGCGCGTCAGTTCTCCGGGGGGGGCGCCCCGGGTTCCGCCGCGGGTGGAACAGGCGTCGCTCCGAGCGTCGCGGCGTAGAGGTCGCGGTACCGGCGGTGGCTGGCCAGGACCCGCTTCACGTATTCCCGCGTCTCGGCGTACGGGATCGCCTCGATGAAACGGTCCGGGTCGGCGGTCGGGATCTGCTGGAGCCAGAGTCGGGCGGCCTGGGGACCGGCGTTGTAGGAGGCCAGCGCGGCCGACACGTTCCCCCCGAACTCCTCCAGGACTTGCGCCAGGTAGGCGATGCCCAGCGTGAGGTTCAGGGTGGGCGCGTGCAGCCCCTCGGGCGGAGGATCCGGAAGGGTGAGCGCGCGGGCGACCTTCCGCGCGGTGGCCGGCATGAGCTGCATCAGGCCCCGGGCCCCGGCCCGCGAGATGGCCGCGGGGCCGAAGGCGCTCTCCTCCCGCATGACGGCAGCCACCAGGTAGGGGTCAACGCCCCGGGCGGCGGAGAGCTCCTGGACCGCGTCCCAGTAGGCGAGGGGGTAGAGCAACTCCCAGAACGCCGGGAGCGGGAGGGCCACCGGGTTCTGGCGGTAGGCGGTCAGGAGGATCCGCCGGGCGATCCAGAGGACCCGGTCGAACCGGCGGGCCCGCAGGAAGGCCTCACCCGCTTCCTGCTGCAATCCCCGGTCCCCCGCGTGGGCGCGGACGAGGAGCCAGTACTCCTCCGTCGCCTCGTCCCAGAGACGCAGCGCGCTCAGCTCGCGGGCGGTGGCGATGCGGGGGTGGTTGCCTGGGGGGTCCACGGGGGGTGCGGCCGGCCGGGGCGGATCGGGCGGGGCCGGGCTGCCGAGGGCGGCGAGGAGATCCCTCGCCCGGGCGGAGTAGTAGTCCACCCCTGTGGCCTGCGCGGCGCTCCGGAAGCGTTGCAGCGCCTCCTCTCGGTCCCCCGCGGCCTCCAGGAGGCGCCCCTCCCAGAAGAGGGCCTGAGTGGCGTAGGGGGAGGCACGCCGCTCCGCGAGGGTTCGTAAGAGCGGCCGGGCCTGCCGCGGCTGCCCGTCCCGGATGTGCATCCACGCCCGCCGCCAGAGGGCCGCATCGGCGTATTCCCCGTCGGGGTAGGTGCGCTCCACGCGGGCGAAGGCCTGCAGGGCCTCCTGGCGCCGCCCCAGGTCCTCCAGGTTCTCCGCCAGCAGGAAGAGGGCGTCATCGGCGAGGGCGTGGGTCGGTCGCAGTTGCAGAAGCCGCTCGAGGAGGGTGTTGGCTCCGGAGGGATCCCCCTGGCGGGTCCGGGCCCGCCCCCCCCAGAAGAGGGCCCGCATCTGGTAGGGGCCCCCATGGGAGGCGGCCACCGCCAGCATCCGTGCGGCCTCGGGGTAGTCCCGAAGGCGGAAGTGGCTCTGACCGAGCAGGTACTGGGCCTCCTCCTGCCAGGGACCGGGGGCGCCGGCGAACGGGGCCAGGGCGGCCACCGCCCGGCTGAAGGCCTCGCTTCGGTACAGCGCCCGGGCGCGGGCGAACAGGTCGGCCGCCGTCACAGGCACAGGGGCCCCGATGGCCTCCAGGAGCGCCGCGGCTTCCTCGGCCGTCCCGCTCGCCGGCTCCTCCCGCCAGAGTTCCAGGAGGAGGGGGAGCCCCTCCGCAGGATCACCCGCCCGGAGGCGGACCCGGGCCAGCAGGAGGCGGGCCGCGGGCGCGCGCGCGGAAGTGCCGAACCGGTCCAGGTAGGCCCGGAGGCTCAGGGTGGCGCCGGGCAGATCGAGGGCAGTCGCCTGGCTCTCGGCGAGGAGGAGGAGCGCTGGCTCGACCAGCGGGCTCTCGGGGGAGGTGGCCAGGAGGCGGCTGAGGGGGGGAAGGGCGCCCTGGGGGACGCCGCGGCGCTGCTCCGCCTCGCCCCAGGCGAGGAGGGCGTAGTCGGCCACCTCCGGGAATGCGTCCGCCGCGGCCTGGAGATGGGGCAGGGCCTCCTCGTGGCGGCCGAGGCGGTGCTGGCAGAGCCCGAGGAGGAAGCGGACCCGGCGGGCGAGGGGGTCGGGGAGCGGCGCGTTCGCCAGGGGGGCGAGCCGCCCGCTGACAGCCTCGCAGTCTCCCTCCGCCACGGCCTCCAGGGTGTCGGCGAAGGTGGCCGCGGGGTCCGGGGGAGGGGGCAGGTCCGCCGAGGGGGAGACAGCCGGGAGGAGGAGGACCAGGGCCAGGAGGACGCTCCGCCCCGGCCGGGTCTGCCCCGTCCCTTCCGCCATACGCCTCCTCTCCGCCGGCCCCCCCTAGGCTGTCTCCAGCATCCCCTTGCTATAGAGCTTCTGGACGTTCTCGAGGGCCTTCAGGTCGTCCAGGCTGCTTTCCTCGATCACGGCCTGGGTGTTCCGGTGGCCGTCGAAGAGACTCAGGAACCGCTCCAGGTCGGGGGCCATTTTCTTCCCCGCGAGGATCTGGCGGAGCCGGGGGCTGGGCTTGAGCCGCGCGCTGAGCGGCGGCAGTTGCTTGGCCAGCCGGGCCGTCTCGTCCATCCGGCGGAGCCCCTCCATGATGATGGTCTGGTTGCCCATGGTGATCTGCGCCGGACCGCTGGGCGGGGTGGTCCCCAACGACTCCAGCTCGAAGTCCCCGTCGGCCCAGCTGAGAAGCCGGTAGATCGCCCCCTCCCCCCGCAGGCTCCCCTGCACCGCGTTGACAATCTTGCCGTCCTGGAAGTAGAGGTGCCCCGAGCGGCCCTCCGACACGACGCTGAGGATGCCGGTCTTCCTCTCCAGCTCGAGGAACTGGATGAGGTTGACCAGGCTCATGTCCCGGAGCTTCCCCTTGACCCCGGCGCCCCCCGTCGCGCCCTTTTCGGACTTCTCCCCCTCCGACTTCCGCAGCACCTTTCTGACCCGGACCAGCAGCTCGTCGAAGTGGAACGGCTTCGTGACGTAGTCCTCGGCGCCGAGTTGCAGCCCCCGCACCTTGTCCTTCACCTGGGAGAGGGCCGTGAGGAAAATGATGGGGATGGTGGCGGTCCGGGGGTTCTCCTTCAGGATCTTGGCCACCTCGAACCCGTCGATCTTCGGCATCATGACATCCAGGAGGATGAGGTCCGGGACGTGCTCCCAGGCCATCTCGAGCGCCTCGACCCCGTTACTCGCCCGCAGGACATCCACGTAGAGTTCCTGGAGGCGGTCGGTGAGCATCTGGGCCATGAGCGGCTCGTCGTCCACCACCAGGACCTTCTCACCCGCCATCGCTACCGGTCCTGCCCGCCGCCCAGGAGGGCAGCCAGGCTCTCGCCGTACGGGGGTCGGGCCACGCCCCGCTCCGTGATGATGGCCGTGACCAGGTCGGCCGGTGTCACGTCAAAGGCCGGGTGGAGCGCCGGGACCCCGGCGGGGGCGAGCCGCCGCCCGGCCAGGATGGTCACCTCCTCGGGGCTCCGCTCCTCGATCGGGATGGCGGCGCCGCTCTTGAGCGTGGGGTCGAGCGTGGAGAGGGGGGCGGCCACGTAGAAGGGAAGGCCATGGGCCCGACAGGCAAGGGCCAGCCCGTAGGTCCCGATCTTGTTCGCCACATCCCCGTTCCGGGCAATCCGGTCCGCCCCCACCAGGACCAGGTCCACCTTACCCCACGCCATGAGGGCCGCCGGCATCCCGTCCGTGACCAGGGTGACCGGGATGCCCTCCCGGTGGAGTTCCCAGGCGGTCAGGCGCGCCCCCTGGAGGAAGGGGCGCGTCTCGCCGGCCAGGACCTGGATCCCCTTTCCCGCGGCGTGAGCCGCCCGCACCACCCCCAGGGCCGTCCCGTAGCCGGCCGTGGCCAGGGCGCCGGCGTTACAATGGGTCAGCACCCGGGCCCCCGGGGCCAGGAGCGGCTCCCCGTGGCGGCCGATGGCCCGGTTCACCTCCAGGTCCTGCGCCCAGAGGCTCTTGGCCTCTTCCTCGAGGCGCGCCCTGAGGGCCTGAACCGGGAGATCGCGATGTTTGAGGGCTATGTGTTTCATCCGCTCGAGAGCCCAGGAGAGGTTGACGGCGGTGGGGCGGGTGGCGGCCAGTTCCCCGGCTATGCGACAGAGGTCGGCGTAGAAAGGGTCGAAGGCGTCGGCGCGGATCTGCCGGGCCCCGAGGGCGAGGCCCATGGCCGCCGCGATCCCGATGGCCGGGGCCCCCCGGATCTGCATCCGCCGGATCGCCTCGGCAACGGCCGCGGCATCCCTGCACTCCACGTAGACTTCTTCCTCGGGGAGCCGGGTCTGATCCAGGAGCCGGACCACGCCCTCATCTGTCCACTCGAGGGTCCGGATCATGGAAGTTACACTAACACCCCGGACCGTAATGTCAACCGAAATGTGGGATTTTGACGGGATTGGAGCCTCCGCCCTCTCTTGACAGCCGACCCGGCGGCCACTATTCTCAGCCGGCTTGCTAGGCCCCGCGGGATGGAGACGCGATGGTTCTGCCCGGTCTCTGCTACCTCCTCCTGGCCCTGGTCGGGGTCCTGGGCCTGGGGTTCGGCGCTCTCCTCAGCCTCGGGGTCTTCGGCCCCGGTGAGCTCCTCCTCCTCAGGTTGGCGGGGGGCGTGGGGGCGGGGGCACTGCTCCTGGGGGCGGCTTTGCGGGGCGCCGGGCCTGGCCTCTGGGTGGGCCTGGGGGGCGCCGTGGCAGCGGGGGCGATCGTGGTGCTGATCGTCAGGGAGTGAGCGTGCGGCGGGAGCGGTTTGCCGGGATCGCCGACCGTCAGTTCGATGTCCTCGTGATCGGCGGGGGCATGGCGGGGGCCGGCATCGCCCGGGATGCGGCCCTGCGCGGGCTCTCGGTCGCCCTCGTGGAGAAGCACGACTTCGCCTTCGGGACGACCAGCCGCTCCTCGAAGCTCATCCACGGTGGGCTCCGGTACCTGGAGCTGTTCGACTTCGGGCTGGTGGCCGAGTCGCTGCGGGAGCGGGAGCGCCTGCGCCGGATGGCCCCCCACCTGATCCGGCCCCTCCCGTTCATCATCCCGGTGTACCGCGGGGACAAGCGGGGGATGATCCAGATCCGGATCGGGCTGGCCCTCTACGATCTCCTGACCCCGGGCTGGCGGGCCGGCCGCTACGGCGGCATCTCGCGGGAGCGGGCGCTGACCCTGGAGCCGGGGCTGGACGGGACCGGCCTGAAGGGGGCCGGGTTCTACTTCGACGACCTCCTGCTCAACCCGGAGCGGCTGTGCCTGGAGAATGTGTTCTCGGCCCGGCGCCACGGGGCCCTGGTCTATAACTACGCCCGGGTGGAGGAGTTCCTCCGCGACGGGCCGCGCCTCGTCGGCGCGAGGGTGCGGGACGTCCTCACGGGGGAGGTGGTCCGCGTCCGGGCCAGGGTCCTGGTCAACGCGACCGGCCCGTGGATCGACCAGCTCCGGGAGCTGGCCGGCCTCGACGGAGGGCAGCGGATCGTGCGGACGACCAAGGGGATCCACATGCTCCTGCCCCGCCTGACCAGCCACGCCGTCTACGTCCAGGCGCGGGACGACCGGATGTTCTTCGTCATCCCCTGGCGGACCTTCTCCCTGGTGGGCACCACCGACACCGACTTCGCCGGGGACCTGGATCGCCTCTACGCCACCGCCGATGAGGTGGCATACCTGCTGGCGGAGACCCGCCGGGTCTTCCCGCAGGCGCGGATCGGCGCCGCCGACATCGCCTATACCTACGCCGGGGTCCGGCCCCTCACCTACGAGGAGGGGAAGCGCTCCTGGCAGGTCTCGCGGGCGCACAAGGTCGTCGTGGAGGGCGAGGGGGGAAACTTCCTCTCCATCACCGGGGTGAAACTGACCTGCTACCGCCAGCAAGCCGAGGAGGCGGTGGACCGGATCAGCGCGGTGCTGAAGCGGGGCGAGCCGGTGCGGAGCCACCGGCTCGGCCTGGACGGCCTGGACACGGAGACGACGCTCTTCGAGGCCCGGATCCCCGTGGACGCCGCCGCGGAGGCCGCCCGGTACGGGGTGGAGCCGGCCCTGCTGGAGACGCTCGTGGAGACGTACGGGCGCCGCTACCGGGAGGTCCTGGACCGGACCCTGGAGCGCCCCTCCCTCACGGCCCGTCTCTGCCCCTCCAACCCCGACATCGTCGCAGAGCTCGCGCACGCGGTCGAGGAGGAGGCGGCTGTCACCCTGACCGATGTGCTCCTGCGGCGGACCGGCATCGGGACCAGCCCCTGCGTAGGCAGGGACTGCGCCGAGGCCATCGCGGCCCGGATGGCCGCCCTCTGCGGCTGGGACCGCGCCCGGCAGGAGCGGGAGCTGGCGGCCTTCTGGGAGGAGGTCGCGCTGGGGCAACGGTTCCGGGAAGCGGGGGCGGCCGGCGAAAAAAGGGCTTGAAGGTGGGCTCCGGGGCGTGCCATAGTGCGGGCCTCGACGCCTGGCCGGTCCGGCGAATCCATTGCGCCCCCCCGGGGAGCCTGAGGCAGGCCACCGCGGGCCGCGGCGCGCGCCAACCTGTTATCTTTCGATGAAGGAGGGGACCATGAGAGGTATGCAATGTACCCTTCTGCGGGGGCTCGTGTTGGCTTTGGCCCTGGGCGTGGTCCCGGCCGTGGCCCCCGCCCAGCCGATCGAGGACCAGCTTGTCCTCATCACCCCGGTCTCCAAGTTCATCCACGACGCCGCGCTGGAGGCCTTCGCCAAGTACGCCAAGGAGACCTGGAACGTCACGGTGAAGGTGAACGCCCTCGCCGCCGGGACCCCCGTCGCCTACGGGCGGATCGTGGAGTGGAAGGGGCGTCCGGAGGTCGACATCTTCTGGGGCGGCGAGAGCGCCCTCTTCGACAAGCTCACGGACCAGAAGCTCCTGAGCAAGCTGGACCTGTCGAAGGCTGCCTGGGACGCCATCCCGGCCTCCGTCGGCAAGCCCAAGCCGATTCCCCTGAAGGACCCGCGCGGCTACTGGGTGGGCACGGCCCTGGAGCCCTATGGCCTGGTCTACCACCCCCGGGTCCTGAAGCGGCTCGGGGTGCCCGAGATCAAGACCTGGGACGACCTCCTGGACCCGCGCCTGAAGGGGAACGTGGCCCAGTGCGCCCCCACCCGGAGCAGCAGCAGCAACGCCACCTACGAGGTAATCCTCCAGAGCCTCGGGGAGGAGAAGGGCTGGGAGTGGCTGAAGAAACTGGCGGGGAACTCCGGCATCTTCACCGCCCGGAGCCGTGACGTTCCCTCCGTGGTGGCGAAGGGGGAGTTCGCCGCCGGCTTCGCCGTGCCCTCCTACATGGCCTTCGAGGAGCGGCTGGCCGGGTTCGACATCAAGTTCGTGGCCCCGAAGAATGCCTACGTCACCCCCGAGCCCATGGCCATCCTGGCCGGGGCGAAGCACCCGAAGGCGGCCGCCGCCTTCATCGAATTCCTCCTCACCGAGCGGGGCCAGCGGGTCTTCATGGAGCGGGGCCTCTTCCCCATCATCCCTAAGTACAGGGTCGAGGGGCCTCCGGGCTCGGATGCCGAGAAGGCGGTGGAGTTCACCGGGGGCGTCCGGTCCTACTTCGAGGGCGATGTGAGCAACGTGTACGACGATGCCATCGCCAACAAGCGGTCGGAGAGCCTGAAGACCAAGTATCGGGCCGAGATCGAGGCCAAGTGGGAGGAGTTGAAGAAGGCGCGGTAGGGGTCAAGCCCCCCGATCGGCCATGCAGATCCGGATCACCGACCTGACCAAGCGCTTCGGCCCGCTCGAAGCGGTCAGCCGCGTTTCCCTCCAGATCCTGGACGGGGAACTCTTCACCCTCCTGGGGCCCTCCGGGTGCGGGAAGAGCACGCTCCTCCGCCTCATCGGGGGCTTCTACCTCCCCGACGCGGGCGAGATCTTCTTCGGCGGCCGCCTGGTCAACGCCATCCCCCCCTATCAGCGGAACATCGGCATGGTGTTCCAGAACTACGCCCTCTGGCCCCACATGACCGTCTTGCAGAACGTGGCCTACGGGCTGAAGATCAAGGGGCTGCCGGCCCAGGAGCTCGAGGCGCGGGTGTCCGAGGGGCTGCGGAAGGTCAACCTGACGGGCCTCGAGAACCGCTATCCGGGCCAGCTCTCCGGCGGGCAGCAGCAGCGGGTGGCGCTGGCCCGGGCGCTCGTCCTCAACCCAGAC
>Ga0184637_10002199_pt1 | contig 12635 bp, 12 predicted proteins | sample PLM3_127_b2_FD_133143 | JGI IMG/M metagenome (GOLD analysis project Ga0184637, IMG submission 133143) | Groundwater sediment microbial communities from an aquifer in East River, Colorado, USA - PLM3_127_b2 | ecosystem: Environmental > Terrestrial > Soil > Riparian zone | place: USA: East River...
CCATGAAGATCAAAGGCAGATCGAGTTGCATGGCGATCATTGTCCCTGCGCACCCGCCGGCTGGAGCGCGGCGCGCGACGGCTGCCGGCGCCCATCGCCGTCCGCCTCTTTCAGCGCGAGCTGGGTGAGCACCACCATGTATGAAATCAACAACAGCGTATACACCAAAAAATAGCTGACGAGCGTGAGCGCAATGTACGGAGCCGGCACGTCCGAAGCGGTTTCGGCGGTGGTGATCACGCCGTACACGAGGTAGGGCTGGCGGCCGATTTCGGTGGTGAGCCAGCCCGCCAGCACCGCCACCCACCCCGAAAACGCCATGGCGGCAAAACCCGGCAGGAGCCGGCGCGGAATCTCGCGCCGCCGCAACAGCAACCAGGCGCCCGACCATGACAGCGCCAGCATCAGCACGCCCACGCCGACCATGACGCGGAAACTCCAGAACAAAGGCATGACCGGCGGGTGTTTGTCGCCGAACTCGTTCAGGCCCTTGAGCTCGCCGTCGAACTCGTGGGTGAGGATCAGGCTCGCGCCCCTGGGAATGGAGATCGCGTAGTCGTTGCGCCGCTCCTTGCCGTTCGGCATGGCGAACAGCAGCAGCGGCGCGCCGCGCGCCGTTTCCCAGATGCCTTCGATGGCGGCGATCTTTGCCGGCTGGTGCTCGAGGGTGTTGAGCCCATGCAGGTCGCCCACCATGATCTGTGCCGGCGTCAGCACTGCCCCGATCACGATGCCCACCCGCAACATCCTCCGCGCCGGTTCGAACTGGGGCTTGCGCAGTAACTGCAGCGCCGAGATGCCGGCGATCAGAAACGCCGCCGTCAGCCCGGAGGCGATCATCATGTGCGTCAGCCGGTACGGAAAACTCGGGTTGAAGATGATCGCCCACCAGTCGGTCGCATGCAGTTGCCCGTCAATGATTTCGAATCCCTGCGGCGTCTGCATCCAGGAATTGAGCGCCAGGATCCAGAAAGCCGAAGCCGATGTGCCGATCGCCACCAGGAATGCCGAAGCCGTATGCATCCACCCCGGCACGCGGTCGCGCCCGAACAGCATCACGCCGAGGAAAGTCGCCTCGAGAAAAAATGCGGTCAACACCTCGTAACCCAGCAGGGGACCGGCGATGTTTCCGGCCTTCTGCATGAAACCCGGCCAGTTGGTACCGAACTGGAAGCTCATCGTGATGCCCGACACCACGCCCAGGGCGAACGACAGCGCGAACACCTTTACCCACAGCCGATAGGCGTGCGCGAGCCACGCTTCACCGCCGCGCCCGATGCGCACGCGCAGGTACACCAGCACCCACGCAAGCGCGATGGTGATGCTCGGAAAAAGGATGTGGAAGGCGATATTGAGCCCGAACTGGGCCCTGGCGAGGAGAAGGGGATCGGCAAACATGTCGGCGGCCTGGGATATGGCCAAGTTTAACTCTTAAGTTTTCACCCGCTCCCGGAATCCTGACGCGCTTTCCAGGTTGCCGCTCCCAGGACCGGCTCGCGGCACACCCCGGGGACTCCTTTGTTGGCGATTCAGCGGTATGATTCATGCATACTGCAACAACACGGTACCTGAGTGTCGGATCATGAGTTCCGCGGATTACTTTTTTGTAGGTGCCACTTGCGACTGGGTCCGCGACCTCAGGTTCTGCTCTTCCCCCGCAACTGATCAGCCGTGATCTCCGCCGCCCAACTGCGAGTGCTGAGTCCGCTGATGATGCCGGTAGCGATCATCGTCATCGCAGCGCTGGCGGTCGCGATCGGGCGAAGGTTGCCGGCCTCGCTCGCCGGATTCGGCGTTTTCGGACCCTACACCGTGCTCTTGCTGGGTGCGGCGATCAGCCTTTGGTTCAACCGCGGACGGGCATTCATCGTCCTGCTGTCCCTGCTCATTGCATTCGTCGGCTACCGCCTGGCGCAGGATGCGGAGTCGATCACCTTCGCCGGTCGTGCAGTGTTTGCCGCCCTCGCGGTCTTCGTGCCGTTCAACATCCTGCTTGCCTTGCTGATCCAGGAACGGGGCATATCCTACTTCCGCAACTACCGTTGGCTGCTGCTGCTGTTCACCCAGATTCTGCTTACCGCCTGGGTGGCAGGCGCGGGCAAGAGCGCCCTGTCGGGAACGGCATGGCACGCGGTGCTGGAGCACTGGTTGATCAGGCCGGAGCCGGTACCCTTCCTCGGCCGGGTTCTCATGGCCGCGGCGTTCGCGGTCGCAGTGGTCAACGCGTGGCAGCAGCATTCGCGGCTCGAAATCGGCCTGGCCGGCGCGCTGGTGGCATTCTTCGTCGCCTGCCAGTGGCCCATTACCCCGGGTGTGTTTGCGGCCTTCATCTCGGCAGCGGGCGCCATCCTTCTGCTGGCCGTACTCCAGGAGTCGCACCGCATGGCGTTCCGCGACGAGCTTACCGGCCTGCCCGGCCGGCGCGCGCTCGAGGAGCGGCTGGTCGCATTGGGGCCGGTCTATGCCATTGCGATGGTGGATGTGGACCACTTCAAGAAATTCAACGACACGCACGGCCACGACATCGGCGACCAGGTGCTGAAACTGGTCGGGGCGCGCCTTGCCGAGCTCGACGGGGACGGCAAGGCATTCCGCTACGGCGGCGAGGAGTTCGCGGTTTTGTTCTTCGACCAGACCATGAAGGAGGCGCTGCCGCACCTGGAGACCCTTCGGCAGAACATCGAGTCCTACAGAATGGCAATCCGCACCGACGACCGGCGCAACGATTCCCGCCCGGGCGACGACCGGCGTTCCGCGACCGGCACGCCGAAGAATCCGCGGCCCGGCTCGGGCGTGCGTGCGTTCCGGAAACCGGACCAGGTCCTGTCGGTCACCGTCAGCATCGGCGTAGCCGAACGCAACGAGTATCTGAATTCGCCGGCGAAAGTGATTCGCGCAGCCGACGAAGCGCTGTATCGTGCAAAGGACAAGGGACGCAATCAGGTCAGCCAATGAGATGAAGGATACTTGTCAAATAGATATGAGGTCTGCCTTCCAAGGTTCGCATGTTGTCCCACGAATCAGCGGAACGGGACAGTAGGGACAACCGCCGGAGAGAAAAACATGCACGTGCACCGCCGCGTATTCTGTTTTGCCGCCGCCTTTTTCCTGGTTGCGCTCGCTGTGCCCGTTCCGGCGTCCTTCGCGAAGGAACGCAGCGTCAGTTCGGAGAAACACAATTTCCGTCTGGTGACGCTGGTCGAGGGCCTGGAGAATCCGTGGTCGATCGCCTTCCTTCCCGACGGACGCATGCTGGTGACGGAGCGGCCGGGGCGGCTGCGCATCGTTTCGAAGGACTTCAGACTTGAACCCAGCCCGGTCGAAGGCTTGCCCCCCATCGTCGAGGCGGGACAGGGCGGCCTGTTCGACGTGGTGCTTCACCCCCGCTTCGCGGAAAACGGCTGGATCTATATCTCCTACAACGGCCCAGGCAGCGGCGGATGGGCGACGGAATTGCTGCGCGCCAGACTCGAGGGTAACCGGCTGGCCGACACACAAGTGCTTTTTCGCCTGCAACCGAAGTCGCGCAAGGGGCAGCACTTCGGCGGCCGCATCGTGTTCGACCGCAATGGATTTCTCTATCTCACGCTCGGCGACCGCGGCGACAAGGAGCGCGCACAGCAGCTCGACGACCACGCCGGCTCGGTCATCCGGCTCCACGACGACGGGCGCGTGCCTGCCGACAATCCCTTCGTGAACCGCCCGGGCGCCCGTCCCGAAAAATTCACGCTGGGAAACCGCAACATGCAGGGCGCGGCGCTGCATCCGCAGACCGGTGAAATGTGGACCCACGAGCATGGACCGCAGGGGGGCGACGAAGTCAACGTCATGCGCGCCGGACGCAATTACGGATGGCCGGTCATCACTTATGGCGTGAACTACGGGATCGGCACCAAGATCGGCGAAGGAACCGAAAAGCCGGGCATGGAACCGCCGCTTTATTACTGGGTGCCGTCGATCGCCCCGTCCGGGATGGCGTTCTACACCGGCGAGCGCTTCCCCAATTGGCGCGGCAACCTGTTCGTCGGCTCACTGAAATTCCAGTTGCTGGCGAGGCTGGAACTGGACGGCGGTAAAATCGTCAGTGAAGAGCGCCTGATCGAGGGTGAACTCGGCCGCATCCGCGATGTGCGAACCGGCCCCGACGGCTATATCTATTTGCTGACCGACGCGCCTGACGGCGTACTCGCGAGGATTGAGCCGGCGAAATAGTTCAATGAGCGTTCAACGCAAAGGCCGCAAAGGTACGCAAAGGGAAACAATTACAAAAAAAGAGTGTGACTAATTTGTTTTGCGAGTCACGACCGTTACGTTCGTCACGGCATTCACGACATTCACGACATTCACGACATTCACGGCTTTCACGGCATTCACGGCCGTATCAGCCTTCGCTTCCCATCGGCAGCGCGAGACCGCCGGCGTAGCGCTCTTTCCAGAACTCGCGGCCGTGTGCAAAATCATTCTTTCCGGACCGGTCCACGCCGCGCATCAGCCATAGCGGCTGATCGAAGAGGTTGAACGGGCTATTGATTTTCTTCTGCGCAACCAGCGCGCGGTCATAGTGCGACGTCGCCGGCATGTAACGCATGATCAGGGCGGCGCGCCGTTGCCCGGAGGTGTTCGCAAGCGAACCGTGAATCATGCGCACGTCGTGCAACGACATCTCGCCGGGTTCGAGTTCGACGTTCACGGCCGCGGACTCATCGAATTGATCGCGGTCGAGTTCCAGATTCAACACCAGGTTTTCGCGATTGGCCTGGTGGTGCCGGTACAGCTCCTGGCGCTTGTGCGACCCGGGAATGAAACGCATGCACCCGTTCACCGTCGACACCGTGTCGATGGCGATCCACACCGAACAGGTCGCCAGCGGGCGCATCGGCCAGTACTCGCCGTCCTGGTGCCAGGGCACCTCGCGGCCGCTGCGCGGCGGCTTGCAGAGCACGCGAGTGATCCACAGGACCACATCCGGCCCCAGCACCTGCTCGACCATGTCCAGGATCGGCGCATGGCGCGCCGTTTCCATGAAAGGATTCAAGTGCGCACCCTCGGTCGGCGGAATCATGTGCGGATTGGCGAGGTCCTCCTGCGCCACGTCGGTATAAGTTTCCAGCAACCGGTCGATTCCCTTCCTCAGCCGATCCAGCAGCGGCGCCGGCAGGCGATACTTCGGGAACACATACCCCTGATCCTTATAATGACGCAGTTCGTTCGCGCTCAGGATGGCGTTCATTATTCACTCGACCGTCATTTGTCACTTGTCACCGCATTACTTTACCCCGTATTTCGCCCGGTAGTGCTGCTTGAGCACCTTGCGCGTCTGCACGTTGATCTGCGGGTTTTGCGGCTTCGCCGGCCGCGAACCTGCCGCCGGACGTCGCGCCGGTTTCCTGGTTGCCTGCTTCATGTTCTGCGTCTGTTTCCTTTGCCTCTCACCTGAATTCACCGGCGTCCGGTATTGGATTTAATAACAGGTCCCGGTTTGCACCCGCCGGTGGCCGCCAGCCGCCGCCTCACTGTTTCCTTGCTTCCTTTTCCGCTTCTGCCTCGCGCCTGGCGTAATCGATCGGCGGTTCGTGCAGCCGCTGCCGGCGGCTCTTCTCCAGTCCTTTCACCACCGCGACGATCGCCTCGTTGTAGGGTACTGCGATCCCGAGCGCCTTGGCCTCGCGCACCAGCGCGCCGTTGAGTGCGTCAATTTCGGTGCGGCGGCCCTGTTCGACGTGCTGCATCATCGAGGGCCGGTTGTAGCGCACCCGGCAGTGCTCCTTGATCTTCCTGCGCGGATCGGGCTCGGAAATGCGGATGCCTTTGCGCTCGATCACCATGAGGATCTCGTCGATGATGCGGTCCTGCAGCGCGTTCACTTCCGGCGTGCGGTACATCTCGCCGCTGCGCAGCCCGGTGACTGCGGTGAGCGGATTGATCGCGCAGTTGAGCACGAACTTGCCCCAGATGTACGCCATCGGGTCCGGGATGACGGTGGTTTCGATTTCGGCCTTGTTCAGCATCCGCGCCACTTCCTCGATCCGTTTGGTGTTGCGGCCGTCCAGCTCGCCTATCGACGTCATTCCGGCGTTGGTGTACTGCGCGCGCCCGGGCTCCGGATTTGCGGCGCTGTTCATGCTCACACCGGCGATGACGCGCGCCTCACCCAGTTCCGCGACCAGCGCCTCGACGTTGCCGATACCGTTTTGCAGCGTCAGCGCAAAACCTTCCGGCTTTAGCACCTGTGCGGCGGTGCGCGCCGCCTCCCTGGTGGCATTGGCATCGGTAAAAATGATGGCGAAGTCCGCCGCGGGCAGCGCGGTGTGGCTGGTTTGCGCCGGCACGCGGATGACGTGCCGGCCGCGCACCCCCTCAATTGTCAGCCCTTCGCGCAAGATGACGCCGACGTGGTCTGCGCGCGGGTCGATCAGCGTGACATCGTAGCCAGCCCGCGTGAGCAGCCCGCCGTACACCGATCCCATCGCCCCTGCCCCGATCATGTAAGTACGCATGCAGCCCTCCGAGCTTGTTTTTCTCCATCTGCATCTGCATCGGCACCGGCAGCGCTGCCGTGCGACCGGCGATACGTAGCGCTAGTGCACTAGCGCAGCGAATGATATGCCAAGACCCGGCGTTCCGGTGCCCGGCACCTCCGGCCGTCGTAACGTCCGGTGAAGGTGGTAGAGTTGCGGGAGTCGCGGGCGTGGCGGATTTCTCCGCCAGGCGCCCGCGTGATAACGACAATCGGGGGGAGATAAAAATGCGTTGTGCCAAGGAAGTTCTGTTTACCCTGCTTGCGGGCTTGCTGACACCGCAGGCGCTGTTTGCGGTCGATGCACCGGAGCTGCAAGTCGAGCATTTCATCGTGATCGATGCGCCGCCCGAGCAAGTATGGGAGGTGGTCAGCGACTTCAACGGTCTGCCGCGCTGGCTCCCCGTCATCGAATCGAGCCGGATCATTCTCGGCAAAAACCGCGAAATCGGCTGTATTCGCGAGCTGACCCGGGCCAACGGCACCAAGGTCCAGGAGAAGCTCATCGCATACGAGCCCTGGAACAAGAGCCTCTCCTACACGTATATCGGCGGCCAGCCGGGTGCCAGCGACTATTACCCCACCATGACAGTACAGGATGCCGGCAACGGCAAGAGTCGCGTCGAATGGAAAGCGCGGTTCAGGCGCCTCGCCTACTGGACCGATGATCCGCCCCCCGGTCAGGACGACGCGACGGTGCTCGCGGCGTTCAACAGGGTGTACCCGTTGGGTCTGCAAACCCTGAAGAAGCTGGTTGAAGGGCAATAACCGCGTGGAGGAGTGAAGAGTGAAGGGTGAAGGGTGAAGAAAGGCGTGAAGGTGTGAATGAGTGAACGAGTGAAGGGTATGAAGCGTGAAGGAGTGAATGAGTGAATGTGTGAACGGTAAGAGCACATACCAGATCGAGTGCCTATAGCATTTCCTCATTCACACATTCACTCATTCACTCATTCACTCATTCACGCCCTCAGTCATGAAATCCTTCGACCTCACGGGCAAAGTGGCGATCGTCACCGGTTCCAGCCGTGGCATCGGCCGCTCCATCGCCGAGCATCTCGCCGCGGCTGGCGCCAGGGTCGTGGTTTCCAGCCGCAAAGCGCCCGCCTGCGAGGAAGTGGCGCAGTCGATCCGCACGGCCGGAGGCGAAGCCGTCGCGATCCCCGCCAACATCGGCGACAGGGCGCAACTCGAAAATCTGGTCAATGAAACGCGCAGGCACTGGGGCAGGATCGACGTGCTGGTCTGCAATGCCGCAAGCAATCCCTACTACGGACCGATGGCGCAGATGCCCGACGAGGCCTTCAACAAGATCCTGCAGAACAACGTCGTGTCCAACCACTGGCTGGCCAATCTGGTACTGCCGGAAATGGCGGAGAGAAAGGACGGCGTCGTGATCATCGTGTCGTCCATTGGCGGCCTCAAGGGCACCGCCGTGCTCGGCGCCTACGCGATCTCCAAGGCCGCGGACATGCAACTGGCGCGCAACCTGGCCGTGGAATGGGGGCCGCACAACATCCGGGTCAACTGCATCGCACCCGGACTGGTGAAAACCGATTTCGCCCGGGCCCTGTGGGAAAACCCCGAAGTACTCACCAAGTACGAAACGCAGACGCCGCTGCGCAGGATCGGCGAACCGGACGACATCGGCGGCATTGCGGTGTTCCTCGCCTCTCGTGCCGGCGCCTTTGTCACCGGCCAGACCGTCGTTGCGGACGGCGGCGTGACCATAGCAAGTTAGTGGCTAGAGGCTAGAGGCTAGAGGCTAGAAAAGTCTAGTCGACACTCTTTAACCTGGTTTCCAGTTAGCACAGAGCACCCGCTTCTCGCCATCGGCCATTCACAAGACACCAGCCACCAGGCACTAACAGACTCTTGAAAAACTCGACGGCCGAACCAATTCTTACGGCGTTCTCTGGCACTCAACAACCTGTTAGGCGTTGCCGGACCAGATGCCGAATTCGGCCAAGAAATACATCAAGCCGAAAGCGGAGAAATTGGGCCCGCTCCTCCACCGTTAAGGTGAAATCATCCTCAGTCCGATAGGCTCGATGTGCCTGGTCCGCCAAAAGAAACCGGGCCTGGGTTTCCCCAGGCCCGGCGTTTCAACAAGACTCGGCTGTGCCCGACTATTACTGCCGCTTGCCGGGTACGACCTTCAGTAATCCGCGTCCTTCGAACTGACGACCATCTACGGTCTGACCCCTCAAAATGCCCTCGAGGTCACCATGATCGAAACCTGCAACCTGGTTCTCGAAGTGACAGACCAGGTCGGCGAGACCGTCGCCGTTCACATCTTCGCCATCATTGCCGCAGTGATGCAGACTCCGTTCGGTGCCGGTGGCGCCGAAAGTGATCGACTGCCGGTTAGCGTCAAGAGCATTGAACTCGGCGGAAGACAGCAGGGCAACCGGGATTTTGCCCCTGGACTTGGGATTGACCGGGGCAAGCTCGCCGCTGCCCGGTTTGATATCGATATTGATCTGCTGCTGCGGTGGCGAAACCCCGGAAAGCAACAGGGTATAGCTGCCGTTGGCAAGAGACGGATGCAGACTGTTGGACATGAGTGTCCCGCCATTGTTAAAGAATCGCGGATAGCTGCTTACGCCAACCGTGTAGGTGCCCGTCGCGGGCAACCTGAAGTTGATGATCAGCGCATCATGGCGACTCAGCGAACCCGAGTCGAACGGCGACGTCCCATCGTCGTTCTCGCGCAACTTCAGGAACGTCGGTCCAGGCCCGAAAACGGCGAGGATCGTGTCCACGTTGCGCAAGCCCGACCCGTTGGGCTTGATGCCCCCATCGATGTCGATGGTCACCACGTCGCCTTCACGGCCGTCGAAAGAATAAAAATCCACGTCATTGGTCGCGGGACCCGAAAGGACGCCGAGCACACCGTTGATTTCTGCACCGCCGCTGCTGCCCACCACCATTTCCTGCGGCGTTGCAATCGGATTGTTCGGCTCCAACTCGTATACCGCGAACGCGACATTGCTCGCCCCCGAAATCGCAAGAAATACCGCCATATACGCGAAATGAATGTTCAATCTCTTACGCACAATTTTCTCCTTAACAATTAACAATCTAAAAAAGTCACGTATTGATTCGCGGCTCGCACCGCCATTTCAGCGGCTTTTGTTTCAATGTTGCTGCCATGAAGCATCCCGTCCGATTGCAGATATCGGCGCAGTTTGGCCGTGGAAGGCCTCTTGACCTTGCGCCTGTACCTGTCGAATCCGCGAACTTTCCGTTAACCGAACACATCGTCCAAAGACGTGGGTAATAAGGCAGATTGCGTGCCCGGAACCGTGGGCGGCAACATTGGAAACGAGGAAAATCTTCGAATTCAGGTACGTATCGACGCTTCGGTTTTTCTGTTGGAAATGCCACCGGTGCGATTCATCTTCTCCGGCAAGTGACACTCTTGCGCCACATGCAGCTTGAAAACGTCAAAGGGTCAAACGTTGGAATTGATTTCTTCTCCATAGTATGGTTACCGGTGATGAGTACGGCAGCCGCCTCCAAGTCCGAAAAGGCTTTTCAGTGTCTCCCAACCGGTTCGCGTTCGGACACGGGAATATGACCGACATGATTGCCAGCCACTACATGAACTCTTACAGCCTGCGCTATCGGAAAACGATGCACGCTAGGGGCAGGCGCCCACTCTGCAAAGGGAAACCATGAACGACGTCATCCTGCACCACTATCCGGCCTCACCGGTTTCCGAAAAAGTCCGTGTCGCGCTCGGGCTGAAGAATCTTGCCTGGCGCTCGGTGGAAATTCCGCGCCTGCCGCCCAAGCCCGACGTGATGCCGCTGACCGGCGGCTACCGCCGCACGCCGGTGATGCAGGTCGGCGCCGACATCTACTGCGACAGCCAGTGCATCCTGAAGGAACTGCAGCGGCGTTTCCCCACGCCAACGTTTTTCCCCGGGGGCGCCGACGGCTTGCCGTGGGGTCTCAATCGCTGGGCCGACGGACTGTTCGATGTGGCAGTGCGGCTGTCGCTGGGCGCGAACGCGGATCAGCTACCTGAGGCGTTCGCGGCAGACCGCGTGCGTCTCTTCCTCGGGCCGGACGGCGATCTGAAAAAGCTGAAGGCGGATCTGCCGCACGTGGTGGCGCAATTGCGCGCGCAGTTCGGCTGGCTCGATCAGCGCCTCGCGACGGGGCGCACGTTCGTGCTGGGCGAGCAACCGGGCCTTCCCGACGCGGTCGGCTACTACCTGGTCTGGTTCGTGCGCGCACGCTGGCAGGGCGGCCCGGCGCTGTTCTCCGAATTTCCTGCGCTCGAAGCGTGGGAACGGCGGGTCAAGGCCATCGGCCACGGCAGACCTGCGCCGATGAGCTCCACCGAAGCGATCGAGATTGCACGCTCGAACGAACCTGCGACGCCGGAACAAGCTGATCCGCGAGATCCGCAGAAACTGGAGCCGGGCGCAAGAGTGAGCGTAGTCCCGGACGTGAACAGCGGTGAACCGCCGGTGTACGGCACGGTTCGGCTGGTGGACCGCGACCGCATCGCGATCCTGCGCGAGGATCCACGCGTTGGCACCGTCTGCGTGCACTTCCCGCGGGTCGGTTACCGCGTTGCGTCAGCTTAGGGGCACGTTACGCACGAAGGTATCGAAACTGACATCCTTGAGTTGTACGGGACTGGCGATTTTCCCTGCACTCACGGCATTCACGGCATTCCCGGCATTCACGACATTCACGGCATTCACGACATTCACGGCATTCACGGCATTCATGTCCCCGAGCCAAACCTTCGAAACGATCGAAACCAATGGTGTGCGCCTGCGCTGCGTCATCGAGGGCGACGGGCCGCTCGCAATCATGGTGCACGGCTGGCCCGAGTCCTGGTATTCATGGCGCCACCAGATCGCGCCGGTGCGCGCGGCCGGCTACCGCGTGGTGGTCCCGGACGTGCGCGGCTACGGCGGCAGCGACGCACCCGCCGCGCTCGAAAACTACGACATGGAGAGCTTGATCGGCGACGTACTCGGGCTTATCGATCACTTCGGGGAAAAGCAGGCTATCCTGATCGGCCACGACTGGGGCGCGCCCATCGTCTGGAACACCACCGCGCTCCATCCCGGACGGGTGCGCGCCGTAGCGGCGTTAAGTGTGCCCTACGCGCCGCGCGGCAAGACTTCGTCGATTGCACTGTGGCGCCAGATCTACGCAAACCGTTTTTTCTATCAACTGTATTTCCAGGAACCCGGACGAGCCGAGGCGGAGTTCGAGGCCGACATTCGCACGGCGCTGCGCAAGATCTACTACTCCGGCTCGGGTGATGCGCCCAGGGGAATGTTCCGGAACGACAAGCCGGCGGACGCGAGGATGCTGGACGACCTTCCCGATCCGCCGGTGCTGCCCGCGTGGCTGACCGAAGAAGACCTCGACTACTACGTGTCGCAGTTCGAGAAATCCGGTTTTCGCGGTTCGCTCAACCGTTACCGCAACCAGGAGCGCGACTGGGAGCGCCTGACTGCGCTGACCGGCGCGCGCATCACGCGTCCCGCATGCTTCATCGCCGGCAGCCGCGACGGGGTGCTCAGGTTCGTTCCCGGCGTGGACCTGGTGGAATACATGAAGCGCTGGGTGGATGACCTGCGCGTCTGCAGGCTCATCGACGGTGCCGGCCACTGGATTCAGCAGGAGCGCCCGGCCGCGGTCAACTCGTCGCTGCTGGAGTTCCTCGCTACACTAAGGACTTGAGAAACGTCACGCACGGCGGCCGACAGAAAACTGCCGGCGTTTCGGCGTTCACCGGCCCTTAATCTTTTCTCTTTTCTCTTTTCTCTTTTCTCTTTCCTCTTTCCTCCTTTCTCTTCAGCTCCGCGCCTGAACCGTCGTGCTCCGGGTTATGGTCTTGTACAGCAGGCCGACAATCTCCGCGGAGGGAATGGGTTTGCTGAAGACGTAGCCCTGGATCTGGTCGCAGCCGAGATTGCGTAGGAACTCGGACTGTTCCTGGGTTTCCACGCCCTCCGCGACGACCTTCAGTTCCAGGCTGTGGGCCATGGCGACGATGGCTTCGACGATGGCGCAATCGTCCCGGTTGGCGGGAATGCCCCGCACGAAGGACTGGTCGATTTTCACGCTGTCGAACGGGAAG
>Ga0184637_10002201_pt1 | contig 12629 bp, 10 predicted proteins | sample PLM3_127_b2_FD_133143 | JGI IMG/M metagenome (GOLD analysis project Ga0184637, IMG submission 133143) | Groundwater sediment microbial communities from an aquifer in East River, Colorado, USA - PLM3_127_b2 | ecosystem: Environmental > Terrestrial > Soil > Riparian zone | place: USA: East River...
CGCAGCACCGTCGGATACATGTGCGCGATCCCGGGACGGTTCGAGGCCAGCGCATCGTGGATCAGCTCGGCGGCGATCTCGCCGGACTCGATGGCGTAGGCGATTCCCTCCCCGTTGAACGGGTTCACCGCGCCGGCCGCATCCCCCACCACCACCATGCCCGGCACGGCCTGGGGGACCCGGTTCAGGCCCATGGGGATGGGACCGGACAGCACCCGGCCCTCGGCGGTCTCCTCGCGGACGTTCCAGTCCTCCGGGAGCATGCGGGCGAAGGAGTCGAAGACCCGCTGGGCAGAGACGTTCTGGAAGTTCTGGAAGGTGTTCAGCAGGCCGGCCCCCAGGTTCACCCGGCCGTCGGAGAGGGGAAACAGCCAGCCGTAGCCCGGCATCAGCGCGTCGCCGTCCCACAGATCGAACCACACCTCGAGCCACGGCCCCGGCCGGCGGTCGATGCGGTAATAGCGGCGTGCGGCGATGCCGAGCGGCCGGGACGGATCCCGGCGCACCCCCGCCTGCGCGGCGAACCGGGAGGCGGCGCCGTCGGCGGCGACCACGAACCGGGCCCGGACCTCAACCGGCTCGGACCCGGCGTCCTCGACGCTTCGGACCTTGGCCCCGGCCACCCAGCCGTCGTCGAACACGGGCGAGACGGCTTCGGTCCGCTCGAGCAACATCGCCCCCGCCTTCTCCGCCCGGCGCGCCAGGAGCTCGTCGAAGTCCAGCCGGGTTCGGACCAGCCCGTAGTCCGGGTACGCCGAGAGGCGGGGCCAGGGCAGCTCCATCGTGACCTTCCGGGACCGGATACGAAGGCCGTCGACGCGCTCGAACCCGGGATCGTGGGGATCGACCCCCATGCCCTCGATGGCCTTCACGCCGCGGGGGGTCAGGCCGTCACCGCACACCTTCTCCCGGGGGAAGGCGGAGCGTTCGGCGAGCAGGACGTCGACGCCGTGGCGGGCCAGGTGGTACGCGGTTGCGGAGCCTCCGGGGCCGGCGCCCACCACCAGCACGTCGACCTCTCGTCTGCCGTCCGCCGGGCTGGTCACGCAGCATCCCCCAGGCCGCTTGTGAAATTCTTCACAAGCCTAGCATCCTTGTGAAGACGTTCACGAGAGCCTAGACCCGGTCGCCTGACTGGGCAACGAGGGTCACGTCCGGGCGTGATCCCAGGTCAGAACGTGCTCGGGCACCACCCGGAGGAACCCCATCACGTGGATCTCTTCGGTGAACCGGGCGAACCCGTCGCCGGCCAGGAGCGAGCGGTACTTCTCATGCCATGCCGACATGGGCTTCCTCATCGTCGGGTGCTCGGGGGCAAGAGGCTCGGCCCGGCCGTGCACGACGATGCCCGCCACCTCCACCCAGCTCCTCCCGACATCGATGGCGATCGAGACCCGGGGCTCGGACGTGGCGTTGGCCCATGTGCGGCCGGGACGTCGGGCGGAGACGTAGAGCGCGTCCTCGGGCCAGACGAACCAGAGCGGCACGACGTGCGGTGCGCCGTCGGGATCCACCGTGGCCACGCTGGCGACCGGTAGGGGGCCGAACAGCTTGCGCGCCGCCGCGAGCTCCATCAGCCGTCGGCGAGGGCCAGGGCCGCGGCCAGCGAGCCGAGCGCCGCCGCCGCCTCCTGGGCGATCGCGGCATCGTCCAGCGCCGACCGGGCCTTATCGATCAGGCGGTTGACCTCGGACGCGGTGGCGCCCGGAACGGCGCCCTCGCCGTGGTCGAAGAGGTCGTCGCGGAACTGGAAGGCCAGCCCCAGGGGCCGGGCGAACCGGGAAAGCGCCGCGAGGAGCTCGGGCGAGCCCCCCGCGAGCATTGCGCCGATGTGCAGGGGTCCCTCCACGGTGTAGGCGCCCGTCTTCAGCGAGGCCACCCGATCCGCCGATGCCGTCCCCGCGCCCTGGACGTCGAGGAACTGGCCGGCGGCGACCTCCTCGCGCATCCGCGCGTAGCGGCGGAGCGCGGGGAGGAGCCGCTCCGGCGGGAAGCCCGAGCCCAGGAGCGCCTCGTCGGCCAGGACGGCGGCGAGGTCGCCGGCCAGTACAGCGACCGACCGACCGTACCGCAGGGCGCCCGGTTCGCCGGCGCGGGCGCCGGCGAACCTCGCATACGTCGAGGGTTCGCCCCGCCGGGTCTCGCTCTCGTCCATGACGTCGTCGTGGATCAGGGCGAACGAGTGGAACAGCTCGAGGGCGGCCGCGGCCCGGAAGATCGGCTCGCCGTCTTCTCCTCCCGCCGCCCGGTGTCCCCAGTAGCAGAAGGCCGGCCGGATGCGCTTCCCCCCCGCCGCGACCAGCCGCCGGAGCTCGTCCACCATCTCCGCCGCCTCGGGCGCCATCGTCGCCATCTCCTCCCTTCGCTCGAGGAGGAACGATGCGAGCGATCGGTCGACGCGGCGTCGCACCGACTCGAGCGCCGGAGGAGCGACGAGGGTCTCTGGATCCATCGGCACGAAGTATGGCAAGGCAGCGCGTGTGGGGACCCCGGGCTATAGTGGGTTCGCGGCCCCCGGGCCGACGTTCGTCGCGATGACTCGGTTCCAGAAGCTCGCCCTCGCCACCGCAGCCACCACCGTCGCGCTGTTCAGCGTGGGCGGGCTGGTCCGGGGAACGGGATCGGGGCTCGGGTGCTCCACGTGGCCGGCCTGCGAGCCCGGGCGGCTGTTCCCTACGGGGACCATCCACTCGTTGATCGAGTTCTCGCACCGACTCCTGGCCTTCGCCGTCATCCTGCTGGCGAGCGCGACGGCGGTGATGGCCTGGCTGCGGCACCGAAGCGACCGCGCCATCCTGTGGTCGGCGTTCGCCGCCGTCCCGCTTGTGCTGGGCCAGGCCGTCGTGGGCGGGATCGTGGTGAGGACCGACCTGGACCCGTGGTGGGTCACGGCCCACTTCGCCCTGGCCCTCGCCCTGGTGGCCGACGTCGTGATCCTCGCGGTCGTCGCCACGGCTCCGCGGGTCCGGCCCGAGCCGTCGCGATCGCGCTTCGCCCGCCTGGCGCTGTTCACCGCGGCGTTCACCGCATGCCTCCTCCTGGTGGGGACGTACGTGCGGGCCTCGGGATCGCAGCTCGTGTTCACCAACTGGCCGCTGATGGACGGGCGACTGGTCCCGACGCTCGGGGGGGCCGCGACGGCGATGTTCCTGCACCGGGTGCTGGCGGCCGCGTCGCTCCTGCTGGTGCTGTGGCTGGCCATCCGGGCTCGGACCCTTCCCCGCCGCTCTCGGGACCTCACGGCGCTCTCGACCCTCGCCCTGGTGCTGTTCGTCGCGCAGGTGATGGTGGGGGCGGCGAACGTGTGGACCAGGCTCCGTCCCTGGGCGGTCGTGCTGCACGTGGCCCTGTCCGTGCTCATCTGGGCCGCGCTGGTGGCCCTGGCTACCCTGGCCCGCACGGGTGCGGGGGCTCCCGAAACCGAGCGCGAAGGGGCCGGCGAGGAGGCGATGGCCGGCCCGAGGTCGCTCCGCGAGACCCTGGTGACGTACGTCCGCCTGACCAAGCCCCGGATCATCCTGCTGCTGCTCGTCACCACCGTCCCGGCGATGGTCCTCGCGGCACGGGGCATGCCGTCGCCGTGGCTGGTGCTCGCGACGCTCGGCGGCGGGACCATCGCCGCCGGCTCGGCCAACGCGATCAACTGCTACCTGGACCGCGACGTCGACCAGGTGATGCGGCGGACCCGCCGCCGGCCGCTCCCTGCGCATCAGGTCTCGCCCGAGAGCGCGCTCCGGTTCGGTTACTTCCTCGGCGCGGCGTCGTTCCTGTTCCTGTCGATCGCGGTGAACGTGCTGGCGGCATCCCTCGCGCTGTCGGCCATCGCGTTCTACGTCTTCGTCTACACGCTGTGGCTGAAGCGAACGACCACGCAGAACATCGTGATCGGCGGCGCCGCAGGCGCCGTGCCCGCACTTGTGGGGTGGGCAGCCGTGACGGGCTCGGTGGGGCTTCCCGCGTGGATCCTGTTCGCCATCGTGTTCGTGTGGACCCCTCCGCACTTCTGGGCCCTTGCCCTGCGGTACCGGGCCGACTACGCGGCGGCCGGGATCCCCATGCTGCCGGTGGTGCGGGGGGAGGAGGAGACGCGCCGGCAGATCCTCCTCTACTCGCTGGCCCTGTTCGCCACGACGATGGTGCTGTATCCGGTGGGGCACATGGGGCCGACGTACCTGGCGGCCGCCATCATCCTCGGCGGGCTGTTCGTGTACCGCGCGCTCCGGCTGTGGCGGGAGCGGACCCCGGCCCTCGCCGTGAGCCTGTTCAAGTTCTCCATCGCGTACCTGGCGTTGCTGTTCGCGGCGGTGGCGGCCGACGCGGTCCTGCCGGTGCGGTAGAGCCGGTCAGGAGCCCTCGGAGAGCAGCTCCGTCAGGAGCGACCTGAGCTCTGCCTCGTCGATGGCCCCGAATCCCCAGTACCTGATCCGTCCCGACCGGTCGACGATGTAGGTATCGGGCAAGCCCACGAACCCAAAGTCGAACGCCAGCGCGCCCGCCTGGTCCTGGATGCTGGGGTAGGTCACGGCGAACTGCTTCAGGTAGGCCCGGGCCGCGACCGGATCGTCCCGGTAGTTCACGCCGAGGAAGTACACGCCGCGGTCCTGGAACTCCCTCCACACCCGCTCCAGTCCGGGCTGCTCCCTGCGGCACGGCCCGCACCAGGTGGCCCAGAAGTTCACGACCGTCACCTTGCCCCGGTAGTCGGCCGGGGATACCGAGCCACCCTGGAGGGTCTCGCCTCGGAGGGCCGGGAGGGGTGTCGACATCTCCCGCACCCCTGACTCCTGGCCGGCCGCGCTGGTGCAGGCGGCGAGGAGCACGAGGACCAGGAGGAGCAGGCGCTTCATGATCCTCCCATCCTGCCACGGCGACCGTCGGCGGACCGCCGGGTCATCCGACGGCGACCGACCCGTTCATCGTGGGATGGACGTCGCAGTGGAAGTAGTAGGTCCCCGGGTCGAGCGGCGGGATCCGGTAGTCGACGGCAGCCGGGCCGGTCACGATGTCCCCAGGGAACAGGTTGGTCCCGAGCGAGCTGTCGGTGAAGATCGCGATGTTGTGCTGGATGCCGGGGTCGTCGTTCTCGAAGCGGATCGTGGACGGCGCGCCTGCCGAAAGCGCGATCCGGTCCGTGTCGAACTGCAGGCCCTGGGCCGTCACGGTCACCCTCGCGCCCCCGCCGCCCGGAGTGCCGGAGGTGGCCTCGATCGTCCCCTGCATCTGCGCCGGATGCACGCTGCAGTGGAAGAAGTAGGTCCCCTGGTCGAGCACGGGCGCCTCGTAGGTGACCTTGGCCGGCCCCATGACGATCTCCCCGTTCAGGAGCGGGGTACCGGTGAAGCTGTCGTTGTCGAAGATCTCGACGTCGTGCTGGATCCCGGCATCCTGGTTGTCGAAGGCGATGGCGAAGGGCCTTCCGGCGGGGACCGACAGCGAGGTCTCCTCGAAGGCGATCCCCTTCGCGGTCAGCGAGATCGTGACCGCCGGGCCGCCGCCTCCCCCGTTCTCTCCCCCGGCGCCCACCGCGATCAGCGCGATGCCGCCCGCCAGCATGGCCACGCCGGCGATGGCCCCGACCATCGATGCCAGGCTGGAGGCACGGACCACCGACCTGCTGGCCACCACGGCCGCCACGACCAGGATGGAGAAGGCCACGATGAGGGCGATGGCGGTGGCGGCGTCTTTCGTCAGCGAGAGCAGGATCCGGGAGAACCCGAACAGCACCACCGCGATCACCAGCAGCATGACGACCGGCAGCAGGATCGGCAGGACCAGTCGGTCGCGCGTGCTGGTCCTCATCGCTTCGACAGCTCCGACGTCACCTCACGCTCCACCTGGCGCAGCTGGAGCGGATCCCAGCCGGTCTGCTGCTCGCGGTCGTGCCACCGGAAGAAGATGACGGTGATGAACCCCCATAGGATGGCTCCGCCGGCCAGCTTCATGATGAGCCCCGCGACGAGCTGGTCCGAGTGCGCCGAGATGCCCCAGATCCTGGGGAAGGTGCCGTACACCGGATACAGCAGGGTCGACCCCAGCGTCAGGAACGACGCGGGGATGGTCGGGGCGAGCGACTGGAGGAACAGGTACAGCATCTGGCCCGGCGGGGACAGGGGCGGCATCTCGGGCATCGGGGACATCACCGGCCACCACATGGCCAGCGCCGAGAACACGAGCAGCAGGTGCAGCCCGAAGTGGGCCCCCTCCGACCGCACCGACGCGTCGACCACCGCCGGCCAGTGCGTGAACAGCAAGACCCCGTTGAACAGGATCAGCGCGACCAGGGGGCGGGTGAAGAACCGGAAGGCCCGGTGGACCGGCCGGGGACGGAGCAGACGACGGAGGAGCCAGGGCGGCATCCCGGCCAGGAGGAGCGGCGGGGCCACCAGGCTGAACAGCAGGTGCTGCACCATGTGCGCCGAGTACAGGTATCGCTCGGCCAGGTCGTGGACGGGCCAGTCCGCGCCCACCCACAGCACGAGGACCCCGAACGAGAACAACGTGGCTCGCCGCCGCCACTCCGGGTCTTCCCCTCCGCGCTCCCGCCGGTGCCGGAGGACCACGGCGAGGTACAGGGCTTCGATGCCGGCGAACAGGACCCACACGTCCGGGTGCGCGTGCAAGGGAGGGAGGGCCACGGCTACCTCGAGAAGGCCCGGAACGTGAGGAGCACGACGAGATACAACGTCACCGCCCCGGCGAGCCCGATCAAGAAGAACCGGGCGTAGGTCCTGCTGTCGAACCGAAGGTGCATGAACCACAGCACGACCAGCACGAACTTGATCGCGGCGAGGATCAGCAGCAGGGGGATCAGGAGGGCCCGGGAGATCTTGGCGTAGTAGATGCCGACCTCCATCGCCGTGACCACGGCCAGGACGACGGCGATGCGGACGTACTCCTTGGGGCTGGGGTGGCGGACGGTCCGGCCACGGGCCCGAGGGGGCGTCGGCGATGCCGGTTCTCGCACGTCGGCTCGTTCCACCCGTCTGCCTACTTTCCCGTCGGGATCAGGTACACGACCGTGAAGATGACGATCCACACGATGTCCACGAAGTGCCAGTACAGGCCGACCAGCTCCACGGCCATCGTGTCGCGCGGCGTGATCCTTCCGGTGAACGACATCGCGACCAGCGAGAGGAGCATGAGGACCCCGACACCCACGTGGGTTCCGTGGAACCCGGTCAGGACGTAGAACGTGGTCCCGAACAGGTTCGTGGACAGCGTCAGGCCCTCCCGGTAGAACGTCGTGAACTCGTAGACCTGGCCGCCCACGAACGTCATGCCGAGGAGGCCCGTGGCCAGCAGCCACACCCGCATGCGGCCCATCTCGCCCCGCTGGATGGCCGCGAGGGCCAGGACCATCGTGAGCGAGCTGGCCAACAGGACGAACGAGCTCACCGAGGTGTACGGGATGTCGAACACCTCGCTGGGGTACGGACCGACGAGGCTCGCCCCCCGGTACAGCACGTAGGTCGAGATCAGCGCGCCGAACAGCAGGCAGTCCGACGCGAGGAACAGCCACATGGCGAGCTTCGTGTTGGGCAGGCCGGTGCTGGTGGCCTCGTGCTCGCTCTCGAACGTGTGGACCGACTCCACCGCTCCCCCTACTCCGACGCGGGCTCTATCGCCCAGCCGTACACCCCGGCCAGCAGCACGACCGCCCCGGCCACCGCCATCCACAGGTGGAAGATCACCCCGTACCCGATCAGCGGCAGCCCCAGGGCCGCGACGGCCGGGAAGTACGACGGGCCCGGCAGGTGGATCGCATGGCCGCCGGCCCCATGGCCTTCCGGGCCAGCGCCCGAGCCGCCGTGCGCGGGGTCCGTCCCGGCTCCGCCGGCCGGCACCGGAACGACGACGCCGCCCTCCGTCTCCGCGTACTTGCGGTGCCACAGCTCGTCGAGCGAATGCACCACCGGGATCTCCTCGAAGTTGTACGGGGGCGGTGGCGACGAGACCGACCACTCAAGGGTCCGCGCGTCCCAGGGGTCCGCCGCCGCGTCCCTCGGCCGGCGGAAGCTGGCGATGGCGTTCAGCAGGAAGATCAGCACGCTCGTGGCGATGAGGAACGCCCCGATGGTCGCCACCATGTTCCAGATGCCCAGCCCGAGCGTCGCCGGGTAGCTCTGGATCCGCCGGGGCATCCCCTGCAACCCCAGGATGTGCATCGGGCCGAACGTCAGGTTGAACCCGATCACCATCAGCCAGAAGTTGAGCTTGCCGACCCGTTCGTTCAGCATCCGGCCGAAGACCTTGGGCCACCAGTAGTACACCCCCGCGAACAGCCCGAAGATCGCGCCGCCGAAGAGCACGTAGTGGAAGTGGGCCACGACGTAGTAGGTGTCGGTCTGCTGGTAGTCGGCCGGCACGACCGCATGCGTGACGCCCGACAGCCCGCCGACCACGAACTGCCCGATGAACGCCACGGCGAACAGCATCGGCGTGGTGAATCGGATGTCGCCCTTCCACAGCGTGCCCAGCCAGTTGAAGATCTTCACGCCCGTGGGGACGGCGATGATCAGCGTGGAGATGCCGAAGGCCGTGTTCGCCACGGGCCCCAGGCCGACCGCGAACATGTGGTGGGCCCACACGCCGAAACCGATGAACCCGATGGCGATCCCAGAGAACACTACGAACTCGTAGCCGAACAGCGGCTTGCGGGCGAACACCGGGAGCACCTCCGACACGATCCCCATCGCCGGCAGGATCAGGATGTACACCTCGGGGTGGCCGAACAGCCAGAACATGTGCTGCCACAGCACCGGGTCTCCCCCGGCCGCCGGGTCGAAGAAGTGGGTCCCGAACCGCCGGTCGAACAGCATCTGGAACAGGCCGACGGTGATGATGGGCAGGGCGAAGGCCAGCAGGAGCTGCACGACCAGGGCCATCCACATGAATACCGGCATCCGGAACATCGTCATGCCGGGGGCCCGCATGTTGATGATCGTCACGGCCAGGTTCATGGCCGAGGCGGTGGATGCGATGCCCGTCATGAGCAGCCCGAGCGCGTAGAACAGCATGTTGTTCCCGGGCTCCACGGTGGACAGCGGCGCGTAGCCGAACCAGCCGCCGTTCGGCGCCCCGCCCAGGAAGAACCCGGAGTAGATGAACAGCCCTCCCGCCAGGAAGGCCCAGTACGTGAAGGCGTTCAGCCGGGGGAACGCCACGTCGCGGGCGCCGATCTGGAGCGGGATGAAGTAGTTGAAGAAGGCGGCCGACAGCGGCATCACGACCAGGAAGATCATCGTGACGCCGTGCATGGTGAAGAACTCGTTGTACGTCGACGCCGACAGGATCTTCCCGTCCGGCTGGGCCAGCTGAAGCCGGATGAACAGGGCCTCGATCCCCCCGATCAGGAAGAAGGCGAACGCGGTGATGCCGTAGAGGATCCCGATCCGCTTGTGGTCGACGGTCGTGATCCAGCTCCAGAACCCGGTGGTCGCCGTGGGCCGGCGGAGCAGGCCGCCCCTCGCGCCCTCCGCCGGAACGCTCACGGTCGCCATCGCGGCACGTCCTCCATCACTTCAGCGTCATCAGGTAGGCGACCAGCGCTCTTACCTGCTGGTCGGAGAGGCCGTAGTCCGGCATCCACGACCCCGGCTTCACGGCCGGGGGGTCCCGCATCCATCGCTCCAGGTTGGCCCGGTTCGTGGCGAAGATGCAGCCGGCGAAGCAGTCCCGACTCATCAGGTGCGTGAGGTTCGGCCCGCCCGGTTGAGTCAGCGGCTGGTCGTTCACCTTGGGGCCCTGGATGGCGTGGCATCCGATACACGCCCCGTTCAGGAACTCGTTCAGGCCCGTCGCGGCGAGCGATCCCTGCGGCGGCGTCACCGCGTCGGCCTGCTGCTGGCGAACCCACGCCTCGAAGTCGGACGGGGTCTGGGCCACCACCTCGAGCCGCATGTAGGCATGCGAGAGGCCGCAGAACTCGGCGCACTGCCCCGTGTACGTTCCCGGCCGGTCTGCCTGCAGCACCAGGTGGTTGGTGCGGCCGGGGACGACGTCCTGCTTTCCGGCCAGCCGCGGCACCCAGAACGAGTGGATCACGTCGTCGCCGACGTTGCCGTAGCTTCCGGCCTCCTGGCAGGCGTTCGGCGCCGTCACGCCCTTGTAGCCCGTACCGGCGGCGCAGAGCGAGGCGTACACGGGCTCGCCCACCGGGATGTGCAGCACGTTCGCCGTGTTCACGTCGAGGTCCGGATAGTCGAACTCCCACCACCACTGGTGGCCGATCACGTTCACCTCCAGCACCTGCCCGGAGGGCTTCGCCGCCAGCGCGTAGATGCCCGACACCGTGGGGATGGCCACCCCTACCAGGATGATGGCCGGCACGATCGTCCAGGCGATCTCGAGGCGCTGGTTCCCGTGGACCTGCGGGGGGATCTCTCGGCGGCCCTTGCGGTGCCGGTACCGCACCACGAGGTACAGGAGGAGCCCCTCGACGACGACGAACACCGCCGTGGCGATCCAGAAGACCGGCCGGAACAGGTTGTCGATCCTCTCCGCGTACGGGCCCGCCGGCTTCAGCGTGTCCTGGGTGGCGTTGGGGGCGCAGGCCGCCGCCAGGACGACCAGGGCGATCAGGGCCACCGCCTCGAGAAGCGTCCGGGAGAGCCTTCGCAGCGGCATCAGACCCCGGCGTAAGAGTGCAGGCCGACGATCCACAGGTTCACCGCGTAATACGTGATGAGCAGCGAGACGAACCCGACGAGCGCGATCACCGCGGCCCGCCGGCCCCGCCACCCCGACGTCGCGCGCGCGTGCAGGTAGCCGGCGAAGACCACCCACGTGATGAACGACCACGTCTCCTTGGGATCCCATCCCCAGTACCGGCCCCAGGCCTGCTCCGCCCAGATGGCTCCGGCGATGACGGCGAATGTCCAGATGGGGAAGGCGAAGGCGATGGTCCGGTAGGCCACCCGGTCGAGCACCGCGGCGGGAGGAAGGATGCCCCTGCGGGTCGCCCCGCCCACCGGCTCGTCGGCCCCCGACTCGAAGTGAGGCGGGGCGTCGTCAAGGTCCACCGAACCGCCCATGATCGGCGCCACCGCCGACCGTCGTTCCCTGCGGTCCTTGGCCAGGTACAGGATGGTCACGATGCACCCCAGGGCGAACAGTGACGAACCCGTGATCGCGGCCACCACGTGGATCTTGATCCAATAGGAGTTCAACGCCGGCACGAGCGGTCCCGGCCCCACGTACAGGAACATCACGGCGATGGCCATCGTGAGCACGGAGAATGCCAGGACGAACCCCCCCAGCACGCGGACCTTGAAGATGCCCTCCACCACGAACAGATAGCCCGCCACCACTAGCAGCGCGAGGAGCGACGAGTACTCGTACATGTTGCCCCAGGGAACCCGGCCCGCGGCGACCCCCCGTGCCAGGACCGAAGCGGCGTGCGCGCCCAGGCCGAGGAACGCCGCCAGGCTGGCCGCGCGCCACGCCAGATGCCGGCGGAAAGCCAGATAGTAGAAGTAGCCGATCATCCCGGCGATGTAGGCGAACAGCGCGACGTTGAAGGCGTCGGTGGACAGCCGGGACCACTGCTCGGTGCTCACAGCGCGCTCACCTTCTCCCGGGACGTCCCCGTCAGCTCGTCCACCAGCTTGGCGAACTCCTCCTCGAACGGTGACCTTCGCTGGAGGGCGAAGCCCCCGACCTTCAGCACGCTCCCCCGCCCGTCGGGCTCGGCCGTCACCCAGATCTTGCGCCGGGAGCTGTACAGAGCCGGGATCAACCCTATCAAGATGAGGAGAGCGGCGAGGAACATGATCCACAGGCCGCGGTCGCGCTTCACCTGGAGCACCGTGTACTGCCTGAGGTCGGAGAACGAGATCGACAGCCCGTCCCCGAGATCCTTGGTCTCGCCAGCTCCCATCACGCCCTGCTTCCACCTCCGCATCCCGGTGGTGTCGAGCACCGTCGCGTTCTGCACGAGCTCGGCCCGGAGGTCGCCCCGGTAGGCCGTGTAGGTCATCACCGGGGCGAACTGCGTGAGCATGGGCATGGCCCTGCCCGTATCGAGCAGCGCGTACAGGGCCCGGCTGTCCGGCCACAGCTCGAACCGGATGCCGACCTGCGGCGTCAGCGTGGGGAGCTTCACCACGCAGTTCCACGGCAGCTGGAGCGCGCTCACGCCCGGGGGCGGGGGGCCCTGCGTGCACACCACCGGACCCGATGCGATGGGCACCCCGTCCTGCCGCACGTCGATCACCGCCGCCCATCCGTACCCGAACTGGTAGAACTTCACGCCATCGATCTCGGCCGGGTGGTTCACCCGGATGTCCACGGCCCTCACGTACGTGCCGTTCGCGTCGTACAGCCCGGCGTGGGTCACGAAGTCCTCCGGGATCCCCGACGGGATCCGGTAGGTCGCGGTGAAGTCGTCGACCTGCATGCGCACGCCGCTGTGGTCGTCGTCGTCGAAGAACCGGCCCTCTTGGATCCTTCCGTCGTAGTTCGCGGCGGCCTCGGTCCAGGTCTGGCCCTCGACGATCACCGCCTGCCCGGTGAACCCCGTGCCCTTGCCCCAGACCATCCCCACCAGGATCAGGAAGAAGGACCAGTGGAACAGGAGGCTGCCGGCCTCTCGGGCCAGGCCCTTGTCCGCGGCCAGGGCGGGCGGGCCG
>Ga0184637_10002202_pt1 | contig 12622 bp, 12 predicted proteins | sample PLM3_127_b2_FD_133143 | JGI IMG/M metagenome (GOLD analysis project Ga0184637, IMG submission 133143) | Groundwater sediment microbial communities from an aquifer in East River, Colorado, USA - PLM3_127_b2 | ecosystem: Environmental > Terrestrial > Soil > Riparian zone | place: USA: East River...
GGCGTGCAGGTCGTTGTTGAACCCGTCCGCCTTCACCTTGACGCCCTTTGCCGCGTCGGCGGAGAAGTTACCGCCGAGTGCGGCTTCCAGCTCCTTGGAGCGGAAGGCGCAGGGGCCGGCGCCGGTCACCGCCACGCGCAATCCGCTGCCGGTCTTGGCCACGAACACGCCGACGATGGCATAGCGCGAGGCCGGGTTGGGGAATTTTGAGTAACCCGCTTTTTCCGGCTTCGGGAAGTGGATGGCGGTGATGATCTCGCCATCGGCAAGCGCCGTCTCGAACATGCCCTTGAAGAAGTCGTCGGCCTTGATCTCGCGCTTGTTGGTGCGGATCGTGGCGCCGAGGCCGAGCACCGCCGCCGGATAATCCGCCGCCGGATCGCTGTTGGCGACCGAGCCGCCGATGGTGCCGCGGTTGCGCACCTGCGGATCGCCGATTCTGGCGGCGAGGCTCGCCAGCGCCGGGATGGTTTTCTGCACGTCGGCCGAGCGCGCCACTTCGGCGTGCGTCGTCATGGCGCCGATGGTGATGCCGCCGCCTTCGAGCTTGATGCCCTTGAGATCACCGATTCCGGCGAGATCGATCAGATCGGTCGGCTGCGCCAGGCGTTGTTTCAGGGTCGGCACCAAAGTCATGCCGCCGGCGACGATCTTCGCCTCCGCATTCTGCGCCAGCAGGGACGCGGCATCGGCTGCGGAGACCGGACGATGATATGCGAAGTTGTACATGGTGCTTCTCCCTCGACCTATTCCGCGGCGATTCTGCCGGAACTGGACTGGATCGCCTGCCACACCTTGAGCGGTGTCGCCGGCATGGAGATGTCCTGCACGCCCAAGGGCGACAGGGCATCGATGACCGCGTTGATCACCGCCGGCGGCGAGCCGATGGCGCCGACTTCGCCGACACCCTTCGAGCCCAGCGGGTTGTGCGTGCACATGGTCGCGTGCGTCGCCACCTTGAAGTTCGGCAGATCGTCGGCGCGCGGCATGCAGTAATCCATGAGAGATCCGGTCAGGAGCTGGCCCGATTGCTCGTCATAGACGCAAGCTTCCAGCAGCGCCTGGCCGATGCCCTGGGCGACGCCGCCATGCACCTGGCCCTCGACGATCATCGGGTTGATCACCCGGCCCACGTCGTCCACCGCGGTGAAATTCACCACCTTGGTGACGCCGGTATCCGGATCGACCTCCACCTCGCAGATGTGGCAGCCGCCGGGATAGGTGAAGTTGAGCGGATCGTAGAACGCCGTCTCCTCCAGCCCGGGCTCCAGTTCGGTGATCGGGTAGTTGTGCGGCACATAGGCGGTCAACGCCACCGTGCCGAACGGCACGCTCTTGTCGGTGCCGGCCACCGTGAAGGTGCCGTTCTTGAACTCCACGTCGGCGACCGAGGCTTCCATCAGATGGGCGGCGATGCGCTTGGCCTTGGCGATGATCTTGTCCATCGCTTTCACGATGGCCGAACCGCCGACCGCCAGCGAGCGCGAGCCATAGGTGCCCATGCCGAAGGGGATCTTGTTGGTGTCGCCATGCGAGACTTCGACGGCGTCGATCGAGATGCCGAGCGTGTCGGAGACCAACTGCGCGAACGTGGTTTCGTGACCCTGGCCATGGCTGTGGGTGCCGGTGAAGACGGTCACCGAGCCGGTCGGATGCACGCGGATCGAACCGCATTCATACAAGCCCGCGCGGGCGCCCAGGCTGCCAACAACGGCCGAGGGCGCGATGCCGCAGGCCTCGATATAGGTGGAGATGCCGATGCCGCGCAGCTTGCCGCGCTTCTTGGCTTCCGCGCGGCGGCCTTCGAACCCGGCCCAATCGGAACTCTTCAACGCCATCTCGAGCGTCGAATGATAGTCGCCGCTGTCATACTGCAACGCCACCGGAGTCTGATAGGGGAAGGCGTTGTTGGGGATGAAGTTCTTCCGGCGCAGTTCCACGCGGTCCATCTTCATCTCACGCGCGGCCTTCTCGACCAGGCGCTCGAGCAGATAGGTCGCTTCTGGGCGGCCGGCGCCACGATAGGCGTCGACCACGACGGTGTTGGTAAACACCGCCTTCACCTCGGCATAGATCGCCGGCGTCGTGTAGACGCCCGCCAGCAGCGTGGCATAGAGATAGGTCGGCACGCAGGGCGCGAAGGTCGAAAGATAGGCGCCCATGTTGGCGATGGTGCTGACCCGGAGGCCGAGGAACTTGCCGTCCTTGTCCATCGCCAGCTCGGCATGGCTGACATGGTCGCGCCCCTGCGCGTCGGTGATGAAGGATTCGCTGCGCTCAGCGGTCCATTTGATCGGGCGCCGCACTTTCTCGGAGGCCCAGGTCACCAGCGCCTCTTCCGCGTAGTGGAAGATCTTGGAGCCGAAGCCGCCGCCCACGTCGGGGGCGACGACACGCAGCTTGTGCTCCGGAATCTGCAGCACGAAGGCGCCCATCAGCAGGCGGATGACATGCGGGTTCTGGCTGGTGGTGTAGAGCGTGTATTCGCCGGTCGCGCGGTCGAAATCGCCGACCGCGGCGCGCGGCTCCATCGCGTTGGCGACCAGGCGCTGATTCACCAGATCGATCTTGGTGACGTGATGCGCCTTGGCGAAGGCCGCATCGGTCGCCGCCTTGTCACCGATGTGCCAGTCGTAACAGACATTGTTCTTGGCTTCTGGCCACACCTGCGCGCTGCCGGCTTTTTCGGCATTCGCGGTGGAGATGATGGCCGGCAGTTCCTTGTAGGTGACGTTGATCTTTTCGGCCGCGTCCTTCGCCTCGGCGTAGGTTTCCGCGATCACCAGCGCGACTTGATCGCCGACATGGCGTACGCGGTCCTTGCATAGCGGAAAATGCGGCGGCTCGATCATTGGCGAGCCGTCCTTGCTGTGGATCTGCCAGCCGGCGGGCAATCCGCCCTTGTCATAGTCGGCGCCGGTCAGCACAGCGACCACGCCGGGTGCTGATTCCGCCGCCGAGGCATCGATCTTGACGATCTCCGCATGGGCGTGTGGCGAACGCAGGATGTAGGCATAGGTCTGGCCGTGCCGATTCACATCGTCGGTATAGGTGCCGCGGCCGGTGAGGAAACGGAAGTCTTCCTTGCGCTTGACGGAAGCGCCAATTCCAGTGGCTGAAGCTGCGGTTGTCATGGCCATCACCCCTTCATCGCGGCTGCGCCGGCCTTAACGGCCTTGACGATGTTGTGATAGCCCGTGCAACGGCAGATGTTGCCTTCCAGGCCATCGCGGATCTCTTCTTCGGTGGGGTCCGGATTGTTCTGCACCAGATCGAGGGCGCTCATCACCATGCCCGGCGTGCAGAAACCGCATTGCAGTCCGTGATTGTCGCGGAAGGCTTCCTGCATCGGATGCAGTATGTCGCCTTTCGCCAGGCCTTCGATCGTCGTGACTGTCGCGCCATTCGCCTGCACGGCGAGCATGGTGCATGATTTCACCGCTTTGCCGTCGACGTGAACGACACAGGCGCCGCATTGGCTGGTGTCGCAGCCAATATGCGTGCCGGTCAGAGCCAATTTTTCGCGCAGCATTTGGACAAGCAAGGTACGTGCTTCGACTTGCGCCGAGACGCGCTTGCCGTTCACCGTCATTTCCACGGTCGGCATCAGGACCCTCCCAGAGTCAGGTGACGGCGATGCCGTCACCGCGAGCGGCCGGTTGAACCGGCCTTCGTTACCAGCAACATAGTTTAACGACCGCGCTTCGCCTTGTGTCAAGCGACAGCGGATGAATTCGACGAACGTCGAAGGCCGCGAAGCGCCGCGATTGCGCGGAAATGCCTCAATCCCGCAGGGTGCGGTACCCGGTTACCGCGTGCTGGCGACGACCGCCAGAATGATCCCAACGATCGCTGTTACGCCGCCGATCCAAATCCAGGGCGATAGTCCACGACGTGGTTCGGTCGACGCCGCTTCGGCGATATTGGCCGGCGGCTCTTGCGGTGCAGCAACCGCTGCCGCGGCATCGGTCATTGCCTCCATCGCCGGCGCGGCCGCCGAAATTCCGCCGGAACGCGCATTGGCCTGCGCGGCGAAAGCGGCGAAAAATTCGTCGGCCAGCTTACGCGCGCTGCCCTCGACCAGGCGCGAGCCGATCTGCGCCAATTTGCCGCCGATCTGCGCGTCGGCCGCATAATGCAGAATTGTTGCAGCGCCGCCGTCGACGGATTCCAGGCGCACCTTGGCGCCGCCTTTGGCAAAACCGGCAGCGCCACCCTGGCCCTCGCCGGTGATGGTGTAGCCGTTCGGCGCGTCGATATCGCTGAGGGTGACCTTGCCGCCGAAGCTGGCCTTGACCGGCCCGATCCTGGCCACGACCTTGGCGACGAACTCGGTGTCCGAGGTCTTGTTCAATTCCTCGCATCCAGGGATGCAGGCCTTCAGCACCTCCGGATCGTTGAGCGCGGTCCACACCGCGCCGCGCCGCGCCTCGATCCGATAATCGCCGGTCAAATCCATGGAATGTCTCCCAAAACGTCGCCCTAAATCGTTGGCGGCCATCGAAGCGAATCTTGACATGTTGTCAAGCAACGTCCGACCTTGGCGGCATGATCACCCGTCGCCGTTTATCTCGCAGGACGGCCATCGCCTGGCTCGCGCTGGTCGCATTCGGTCTCATCCCGATCTTGCCGGCATGCGCCTTGCCGCGCAGCGATCTGCTGGTGGAAACCGCATCCAGCCAATTCCGTTTCGAGGTCGAGGTCGCCGACGACCCATCGGAGCGCGCCGAAGGACTGATGTTCCGCGAAAGCATGGCCGACAACGCCGGCATGCTGTTCCTCTATCCCGCACCCCAGCAGGTGCAGTTCTGGATGAAGAACACGCCCATGTCGCTCGACATCGTGTTCATCCGCGCCGATGGCGTCATCGCGCGCATTGCCGAGCGCGCCAGGCCGTTCTCGGAGGACATGGTCCTGTCAGGCGAGGAGGTCAGCGCCGTCCTCGAGGTCAAGGGCGGCATGATGCACCAACTGGGCGTTCGCGTTGGCGATCGCCTGAAGCATCCCGCCTATTTTCCGAAATAGCGCCTAGTCGGCTATAACATCTAGTCGGCTTCGGGCGGCACGAAGACATACTGGTTGCCGCCCTCGAGCGAGCTTTGCGCCACCGTCTTGCGCCGCGTCTGGTCGTTGACGCAGATGATGTGCGCGTAAGGCGTGCCGTCGATGCCGTCGAACAGATTGGCCACTTCCCACACCAAATAGGGAATGCCGGCCGTGTGGTAGCGCGCGCCGACCGAAATCGGTGCCTGCTTGTGTGTCTTAAATGGATTGATCATCCCGCTCTCGGCCGCTGCCGACGCTCCGTCCCATGGACGTAGAGAATACCACAGGGCGCGCCCGGCGCTCAACAAAACCCCGGAGCGCAGGTTTCTGGGCGATTTTGATCGGTTGTTCATCACGCATTCCTCAAATACCAGTCGTAATCCAGCTCGGTGACGCGGGAAAAGAAGCGATCCTGCTCGGCGCGCTTCACCGCGACGAAAACCCGGTGGAAGTCGGGGCCGAAATAGTCGCGCATAAGTTCGGAGAATTCGAACAGCTCCAGCGCCGCGAACCAGTTCCCCGGCAGCTTGATGCCCATCTCCGCCGCCTTGGCATAGCCGTTGCCCTCGATCGGCGCGCCGGGATCCAGGCGATGCTTGAGGCCGTGATGGATCGCCGCCAGGAGTGCTGCGACCGCCAGATAGGGATTGGCGTCGGCGCCGCACACGCGATGCTCGATATGCCGGGTCGGCGCCGGCCCCGCCGGCACGCGGAAGCTGACGGTGCGGTTGTTGATGCCCCAGGTCGGCGCCACCGGCGCGTAGGAATTGGCGCGGAACCGGCGATAGGAATTGGCGTTGGGCGCGAACACGGCCATGGAATCGTTCAGCAGCGCCTGCATGCCGCCGATCGCGAACTTCAGCAGCTCGGTACCTTCCGGCGCTTCGCTGGCGAAAGCGTTTTTGCCAGCCTTATCGGCCAGGCTGACATGCAGGTGCATGCCGCTGCCGGCGATGTCGGAAAAGGGCTTGGCCATGAAGGTGGCCTCGACGCCGTGCTGGACGGCGACACCCTTCACCGCGCGCTTGTACATGATGGCTTCGTCGGTCGCGCGCAGCGCGTCGGGCCGATGGCGCAAGGTCAGCTCAAGCTGGCCCGGCGCGTATTCCGAAATGGCGGTCTCGACCGGGATGCCCTGCACGTCGCAAGCGGCATAGAGGTCGTTGAAATAGGGTCCAAGATCGTCCAGCTCGCGCAGGCCATAGACCTGGATATCCCAGGGCCGATAGCCGGTGACGGGGGAGGCCGCCGGCCGCTTTTCGCCGGCCGGGCCGGCGGCACGGTCGAGCAGATAGAATTCCAGCTCGCAGGCGATGACGGGCGTCAGGTCGAATTCCTGGAACCGGTCGATCACCCGGCGCAGCACATGGCGCGGGTCATAGGCGCAGGGGCTGCCGTCCAGTTCATAGACGCTGAGCATCACCTGGGCGAAATTGGCGCCCAGCCAGGGCGCCCGCACCAGGGTGCCGGGCACCGGCTTGCCCAGATAGTCGGCATCGCCGTTGGTCCAGACCAGGCCGCTTTCTTCGACATCCTCGCCGGTGATGTCGAGCGCCAGCATGGTGCCGGGCAGATAGCGGCCATGCTCGTAGATCGGCAGCAGGTCATGCCGGCGCAGGTTCTTGCCGCGCGGCACGCCGCTCTGGTTGGTGAAGACGATCTGGACGAACTCGATATCGGGATTCTGGTCCAGGAATTCCCTGGCCTCCGCGATATCGGCGACAAGCTTGCTCATGATGATGTTCCAGCCTTCCTTTTAAGCGCCCAGCAACTCGCCGAGGCAGCCATCGACCGCCGCCACCAGCCGGTCGACCTGCTCGGCGCTGGTCGCCGGGCTGACCAGGGTCATGTTGTGGAACGGCGCGATGATGAAGCCGCGGTTGAGCAGATAGAGGTGGATCGCCAGCTCCAGACGCGGATGCATCGCCGCCTGCGCCTCGGTCCCGTTCCTCGGCCGCTGGGCTGAGCAGACGAATTCGGCCCGCGCGCCCACGTTGGAGACGTGCCAGGGCAGGCGGCGCGCCTTGATCCGCGCCTCGATCCCCCGCGCGAGGCGTTCGGACATGGGCAGCATGTGGTCGTAGGCGGCAGGCGTCACGACCTGCTCCAGATTGGCGCGCATGGCGTGGAGCGCCATGGCGTTGGCGCTCAAGGTCGTGCCCATGCCGGAATAGCCCGGCTCCTTTTCCGCCTCGACCCGGCGCATCCGCGCCTCGACCGCGGCGGTGAAGCCGAAGACCGCGCAGGGGATGCCGCCGGCGATCGGCTTGCCCACGGTCAGGAAATCGGGCTCCAGGCCATGGGTCCGGGTATAGCCGCCATAGCCGGTGGAGATGGTGTGCGTCTCGTCGATCACCAGCAGCGTGCCGTGTTTGCGGGTGAGGGCGCGCAGGCCTTCGAGGAAGCCCGGCTGCGGCAGCACCATGCCGATATTGGTCAGCGCCGGCTCGGTCAGGACGCAGGCCACGTCACCCTCGGCCAGCGCCGTCTCAAGCGCCGGCAAATCGTTAAATTCCACGACCTTGGTGAACTGGGTTAAATCGAAAACTTGACCCAGCAGACCGGGCCGGTGGATCGCCTTGCCGTTCTTCAGGCGGACGAAGGTGTCGTCGGCGGCGCCGTGATAGCAGCCGTGAAATACTAGTATTTTAGATCGCTTGATGATGGCGCGGCACCAGCGGATGACGAAACGGTTGGCATCGGTCGCCGTGGTCGCCGCCTGCCAGAACGGCAGGCCGAACATGTTGGCCAGCAATTCGCCGACCTCCGGCACATCCTCGGTGGGCAGCATATAGGTCAGGCCGCGGGCGGCCTGCTCGGTGATCGCCTTGGCGATCGGCTCCGGCGAATGGCCGAACATCGAGCCGGTGTCGCCGAAGCAGAAATCGTCATAGGCGTTGCCGTCGACATCGGTCAGGCAGGCACCCTTGGCGCTGGCGACATAGATCGGGAAAGGTGTCCCCCAATCCAGCATCCAATGCATCGGCACGCCATGCGCCCAATGCGCCTTGGCGCGCGCGGCCAGCGCCTTGGAGCGCGGGTGGCGCTGGACGAACAAATCCTGCTCCCGACGCAACATGGCATCGACGTTCCCCAGCGGAACGCCGGCTTCCCGATCCTGCATTGTTGCGTTACTCCCCGCGGCGATGGCGGCAGAGTGATAGCCGGGCCGCTGCGGGGACCGCAAGAGCGCCGACCGGCTGGATCATCATCGGCGAGTCGTCCGACGATCTTGAGCGCCAGCTTGGTTTCGCTGATACAGTTGTCTATAATATATTATGAATACAATTAGTTACTGGGATACATTGAAGTCAGGAATCGCTAACGGCCGCACCCCGCCTTGTGTTAGGATTTTGCCGCCGCGACCGCTATCGGCCTTGGGGAAATGCGGGCGGAGGGCTGGATGGATAAAGAGGGCAAGGACCAGCGCCGGTTTCCGAGGTTCGACTTCGGGGGAACGGCGATGCTCGTGTTCGACGATCCGGACAAGCGGCGCACCCTCGCCATCACCAACTACCGCAACATCTCGAAGGCGGGCGCCTGCATCATCACGCCGGACGCCCAGCATTTCACCGTCGGCGATCAATTGTTCCTGATGCTGGAGCGCTATCGGCGGAAGCGCGAAGCGGTGGTGGTCAATCAGAACGGCGGCCGGCTGCACCTGGACATCCCCCGTGCCGACGAGTTCACCGATTTCGAGTTGGCCGAAGTGCTGCAGCGGCTTCAGGCGGCGCTGGACAAATAGAGCCCAGCTAGCCCTGGGCGGTTGCCGGCGCGCCGAGCTGGCTCACCACCAGCAGGCCGCGGAAGCTGACCGCGACATGCGAGGGCGTCAGGCGCACCACGGTGCCGATGGTCGGCCCGCAATGCGGCAGATCCACGGAAACCCGATCGCCGACCGCCACTTTTCGGTTGGTCCGGATTAAGGCGCCGCCGGCGGAGACGTCGATCAATCGGCAAGGCGCCGATCGTCCGTTGATCGACAGATGCGCCGGAAGATCCACGGAAATACGCGGATAGGCGCGGCGATCGGCATTGGCGTTGCGCCGATCGTGGGATTTTGGGGGCTGCATCTCGCGGGATTTCCTGATCATGCCTGACGATACGCTGATCTTCGCCGCAAGACGTTAACAAACGCTTTGCCCCTGCTGGATCGGCGGGTAGTTCGTTTGGATTACAACGTCTTATGAGTCGATGCTGGGTCCGGCCAGGGCGCGGAAGCGCCAGCCGAGAGCGACCGCCGCGACCGACAGCGCCGCGATCAGGGCCCAGGTCAGGGCGACCGGCCCCAGCTCCAGCCGGTAGCCCCACCAATAGCCGGCCGGCACGCCGACGATCCAGAAGCTGATCCCATAGATCACGGTCGGCACCAGCGTGTCGGCGCAACCGCGCAGCGCGCCCATCAGAACGCCTTGCAGGCTGTCGACGATGACCAGCAGGCTGACCACGCCGGCCAGCAACGGCACCAGGCTGGCCAGCACCGCCGGGTCGTTGGTCAGGATGCCCGCGGCATGGTCGGCGAAGAGCGCGGTCAGCAGCCCGGCGATCGCCATCACCGCGCCGGCCATGACGACCGCCACCCACCCGGCGCGCTGGGCGTTGCCCCGATCGTCACGCCCGACGGCATTGCCGACGCGGACCGCCGCCGCGGTCGCCAGGCCGATGGAGAGCATGTAGACGAAGCTGGTGTAATTGATCGCCGCATACATGGTGGCCAGCGAGACGGGGCCGAGCCAGCCGGAAAAATTGACGATCATGCTGAAGCAGGCGGTCTCCAGGCCGATCGCGGCGGCCAGCGGCAACCCCAGCCGCAACAGGGCCACCATGCCGTGCAATCCCTGTGTCAGGCGGCCGGAAACGAGATAGCGCCGCCGGTCGACCAGGACCAACACCAGGGCGATGCCGCCCAACCCCAGAACCCAGCGCACGATGCTGGTGGCGATGGCCACACCCGCCACGCCCAGCGCCGGCAGACCGAGACCGCCGTTGGCCAGGACGTAGGCCAGTCCGGCATTCAGCAGGTTCGCCGCCAGCATCAACAGCATCGGCGGCACCGGCCGGTTGATGCCCTCGAGGAAATGCGCGCTGGCGATATAGAGCAGGAGGCCCGGCAGCCCATAGCCGAAGATCGTCAGCACCGGTCCGCCCGCCGCCGCGACCTCGGCCGGCTGACCCAGCATGTCGGCGAGGATGAAGGTGCCGGGCGTCAACAGCAGGGCGTAGGCGGTGCCGATCAGCGCGGCCAGCAGCACGCCCAGGCGCCAGACCTGACCGCATTCGGCCGCGCGGCCGGCGCCATCCAGTTGCGCGGTGCGCACGATGACGCCGATCAACAAGCCGACGGCGGTGGTCTGCAGCACGGATTGCGGCACGACCGACGCGCCGAGCGCGGCAAGCTGCAGCCCGGCGGAGTCCAGATGCCCGACAATCGCCGTGTCGACGGTCAGCATGAGGACCAGGCCGGCGCGCGACAGCATGACCGGCACGGCCAGCCGGGCCGTCTGGGCGATGTGACCGCCCAGGTCGCCGCCAACGCCTGCGTTTTCGACTTTCATCAGATGTATTAAGGCCTGAATTTGCGGCTTGAGGTGTTATTAACCCTTGTATTCACAGTATAATGCCTATGTCATTGCCATGTCTGACTGCGCGGGCGCAAGTGGAGGTCAGGGACAGATATTGTCGGTTTTGGGACTATTGAAGCGGAAACCTTCGCCCACGGGTCCGAAGGCGCCATTCAAGCAGCGCTTTCTCGCCTGGTGGGACGGTGTCGAGCTGCAGCCGGACGACAAGCCGGCGCCGGTGGTGGAAGCCGCGCCCGAGCCGCCGCCGCCCTTGATCAAGCTGGAGCCGTGGGAGACACCGGCGATCAAGGTCATGCAGGCGATCTGGGGCGAGGGATTCGATTCGCCGGGCGGCGCCGATTTCGCCCTCGAACTGGTCAAACCGTTCGCCATCAACAATTCGATGTCGGTGCTGGATTTCGGCTGCGGCCCGGGCGGCGGATTGCGCGCCATCACCAAAGAGTTCGACGTCTGGACGACGGGCGTGGAGCGCGACAAGGCGCTGGCCGAGCTCGGCAAGCTGCTGTCCACCCGCGCCGGGCTTGAGCGCAAGGCGGAGGTCCAGCTCTACGACCACGAGAACTTCGTCACCCGGCAGGGCGGCTTCGACTGCATCCTGTCGAAGGAGGGCATCTACAAGTTCGATCAGCGCGAGGTGATCCTCGCGCGCTTGGAGAACAACCTGAAGACCAGGGGGCAGTTGACCATCGCGGACTACCTGCGCGCCGACAAGACGCTTGTGGACGACCCGCTGCTCAAGGCCGCCTTCGGCAATACGCCGCCGCTGTGGACCAAGGCGGAATACGAAAAGCGCTTCACCGAGCTTAAGTTCGACCTTCGGGTCAGCGAGGACATCACCGACAAGTATCGCGCCATGGCGCTGGAAGCCCTGGATCAGGTGACCCGCACCCGGGACGGCAAGTCGGTCATCCGCACCTTCCCCGACGATTTCCTGAAAGAGGTCGAGAGCTGGGGCCGCCGCATCGCCGCCATGGAGGGCGGCGCGCTCAAGGTGTTCCGCTTCTATGGAATCAAGATGGGCAGTTCGTCGCTGATGTCGAACTGGTAAAACGATAATATTATCAATGCCTTGTGCCGATACCCGCGTCTGTTGACAGGTTGCGCCCCGATCTCTATGTTCCGCGCCCGACCGAGATACCAGGATTTGAGGACCGACCCATGAAGATTTTGAACTCGCTGAAATCGGCGAAGCGGCGCCACAAGGATTGCCGCATCGTGCGCCGCAAGGGCCGGGTCTATGTGATCAACAAGACCAACCCGCGCTTCAAGGCTCGCCAGGGTTAAACCAAGGGCTGAGCCCCGCCGGCTGAGCCTCGCGCTCGCCGATTATCCGATAACGACCGCGCCGATCCCACAAGGGTCGGCGCGGTTTCGTTTTGGTCCTACCCCTTCAAGTTCCTATAGTAGCCGCGACTCGATTCTGGGAGCGGACTTGGCTTCATGCTGACCATGCCGGCCTTGGACCAGGCGGTCATCGCCGATCGCGATCGGATCGCGGCGGAGCTTGGCGCGATGCTGGCGCCGGGCGCGGTCATCGCGGCGCCGGTGGCGCTGAAGGTCTATGAGTCCGACGGCCTCACCGCCTATCGCCAGCCGCCGCTGATCGCGGTTCTGCCGTCGAACGTTTCCGAAGTCTCGCAGGTGCTGCGCTATTGCCATGGGCGCGGGATCAAGGTGGTGCCGCGCGGCGCCGGCACCTCGCTCTCCGGCGGCGCGCTGCCGCTGGGCGACGGCGTGCTGCTGGGCCTGGGCAAGTTCAACCGTATCCTCGAGGTCGATCTCGAAAATCGCTGCGCCGTGGTACAGCCGGGCGTGCCCAACCTGGCGATCAGTCACGCGGTGGCGGATGCCGGCTTCTATTACGCGCCGGATCCGTCCAGCCAGATCGCCTGCACCATCGGCGGCAACGTGGCGGAGAATTCCGGCGGCGTGCATTGCCTGAAATACGGCCTCACCACCAACAACCTGCTGGGCCTGCAAGTCGTGCTGATCGA
>Ga0184637_10002203_pt1 | contig 12621 bp, 11 predicted proteins | sample PLM3_127_b2_FD_133143 | JGI IMG/M metagenome (GOLD analysis project Ga0184637, IMG submission 133143) | Groundwater sediment microbial communities from an aquifer in East River, Colorado, USA - PLM3_127_b2 | ecosystem: Environmental > Terrestrial > Soil > Riparian zone | place: USA: East River...
AAAGTCCTGGGAGGTCGAGGGCAGCGAGGGTGTTTGCGGGAAGTGTCTCTTCGATCTGGTGGGGGACGGTGACCAGAACCCGTTGGATGAGCGCGCGCAGCCAGCGCTGGCTCAACCCTTCGGTGAGGCCGTACGTGGGCACGATCCGGCCGAAGCTCAGGCTCTCGGCCAGGTCCGCATCCAGGACCTCGAACTCGGGAGAGCTCATCGTCAGGGTGCGAAAACGCGCGACCTCCCCATAGAGGGCGACGGTCGTCCCGGGAGTGAGCGAACGGAGGAGATAGGGTTGTCCCCACCACACCACCTCGAGTCGGCCGCTCGCGTCGCCGACCTGCGCCACGAGATCCGCCCGGCCGCCTCCCCGCCGCCGCCGCACCGTAGCTCGGATCACCCGCGCCACCACGGTGGCCGGCTGCCCGGGCACGAGCTCGGCGATGGCGGTGATGGTGGTGCGATCGGTGAGGCGGCGGGGAAGGGTGAAGAGGAGATCGCGGGGGGTGAAGGCCGAAAGCCGGGCGAGCAGCTGCGCCCGCTGCTGGCCCACTCCCGGGAGAAACTGAAGCGGAGCGTCGAGGTCGATGGCTGGTGCGGGCGGGGCCAAGCTGGAGCCGGGCTCCGGGGCCCGGGGAGGGCTTGTGCGCCTCCGCAAGATGGTGCTAGGCTCGTTCACCTCGTTGGCAGTCGGAGGAAAGATCGATGTCTCAACGCTGTGATATCTGCGGTAAGGGCTACCTTCCCGGCAACCGGATCTCGCACGCCCATAATGTCTCGTCCCGGCGCTGGCGCCCCAATCTACAAAGAGTGCGAGCGGTGGTCGCTGGCCGCGTGGCGCGGCTCAAGGTGTGCACCCGCTGCTTGCGATCGGACCGGGTGCAAAAGGCGGTCACCGGCGCCCGCCCGGCCGGAGCGCAGCGCTAGCCACTTTCCTCGTCCCCTCCCCTCTTCCACCCACAACCCCACGACCAGGCAAGAAAAAGGGCCCGGCCCCCGGACGGAGTCGTTGCTGGGCGGGACGTGCCCCGTGTCCAACCCGCGCCTTCTCCCTCCTCAAGGGATCCGGGCCCAAAACCCAAACCTCTCGATCGCCAGCCCTTCCGCCGGCTTCCGGCGCATGCAGCGCCCTGCCTCGACTGACTAACCTCCCCCCGCGCCCCGACCCCGCCTATTCGGCGTGTTTGCGCATGAACGTCGGGACATCCAGGTTCTCGCTCAGGTTGGGCGCCGGCTTCGCCCCGCGCCCGAAGCCCGACGCCGCCCGCCGCGACCAGGCGGGAGTGTCGATGCCCGCCCGCTCCTCGACCAGGGCCGGCTCCAACATGCGTGCGGCCGGCCGCACCGCCGCCGCCACCAACGTCGGCCGCTCCGGCTTGGGTGCGAAGCCGGTGGCGATCACCGTGATCGTCACCTCTCCCTCGGTCTCCGGGTCGATGACGGCGCCGAAGATGACATTCGCGTCCTCTCCGGCGGCCTCGAGGATCGTGCTGGACGCCTCGTTCACCTCGAACAGCGACAGGTCCTTGCCGCCGGTGATGTTGACCAGGATGGCCTGAGCGCCGGCGATCGACAGGTCCTCGAGCAGCGGGCTCGAGATGGCCGCCCGCGCCGCTTCGACCGCCCGGTTCTCGCCCGAGCCCCGGCCAGTGCCCATGAGCGCGTTACCCCGCGACTGCATGACCGTGCGCACGTCGGCGAAGTCGAGGTTCACCAGCCCGGGCACCGTGATCAGGTCCGAGATGCCACGGGTGGCTTCGAGCAACACTTGATCGGCGACCTCGAACGCCTTCTCCACCGGGGTCTCGCGAGCCACGACCTGGAGCAGGCGATCGTTGGGAATGGTGATCAGGGTGTCCACCTTTTCCCGCAATTCGTCCAGTCCCTGCTCGGCTTGCTGCCGGCGGCGCCGGCCCTCGAAAGTGAAGGGTCGCGACACCACCGCCACGGTGAGAGCGCCCTGCTCGCGGGAGATCTCGGCGATCACCGGCGCCGCCCCGGTCCCGGTGCCCCCGCCCATTCCGGCGGTGATGAACACCATGTCGGCCCCCTCGAGGGCCTCGGCCAGGGCGTCGGCGTCCTCCTGGGCGGCGCGGCGGCCGATTTCGGGGTCGCCACCGGCTCCCAGGCCCTTGGTCAGGTTGCGGCCCATCTGGACCTTGTGGAGCGAGTTCGACTCGGTCAGGACTTGAGCGTCGGTATTGGCGACAATGAAATCGCAGCCAGTCAGACTGGAGAGGATCATGCGATTCACCGCATTGCCGCCGGCCCCGCCCACCCCGATCACCTTGAGGGTTGCGAAGCGCTTGTGCTCCACATCGAACTCGAACGGCATCGACCGTCTCCCAGCTTCTTTCATCGCCATCGCGCTTCTCCTTGAGCTCAGTTCACACAGTTCGATCTCGCAAACCGAACTCTAGAAGAACTCGGCGACGAGATTCTTGAGCCTCACCCCAACCTTGTCAACAAGAGTTTCCATTTGTCGGTGGTTTTCTGCCGCCTGACCGGCAGCGTACCAGACCAGACCCACCGCGGTTGCGAACATCGGATGATCGAGATCCGCTGTCGCCGTCGAAAACGGCCGTGGATTCCCGCGGCGGGCCGGCATCGCGAAGATCTCCTCGGCCAGTTCGACCACACCCGGCAACGCGGCGGTCCCGCCCGTGAGCACGACACCCGAGCCGAGGAAGTCGGCGCACGCGGCGCGCCTGACCTCGCGCAGCGCGTGAGTCAAGATCTCCTCCACCCGCGGCTCGATCATGGCCGCGATCCGCTGCAGCGAGACCTCGGTCTTTCGCCCCCCGACTCCAGGCACGCCCACGGCCTCGGCCGAGGGGGCGAGGGAGCTCATCGCGCATCCCGCCTCGAGCTTGAGGCGTTCGGCGCGCTCAATCGGGGTCCGGAGCCCGATCGCCAGATCGGCGGTGATGTTGGCCCCTCCGAGCCCGAGGATGGCGGTGTGGCGGATCGAGCCCTGGTGAAAGACGGCGATGTCGGTGGTGCCCCCGCCGATATCGAGGAGCACGACCCCCAGGTCCTCCTCGTCCGGGGAGAGGACCGCGCGCGCGGACGCCAGCGGCTGGAGCACCAGGTCGTCCACCCGCAGATCGGCCCGCTCGATGGCCCGCAACAAGTTGCGGGCGGCGGCGCTCGAGCCGGTGATGATGTGCACTTCCGCCTCCAGGCGAACGCCGCACATTCCCACCGGCTCCCGGATTCCGCGCTGGGAATCGACCACGAACTCCTGCGGCAGGACGTGGATCACGCCGCGATCGGCGGGAATGGCGACGGCGCGCGCCGCTTCCACCACCCGCGCCACATCCCCGGGGCCGATCTCGTGGTCGCGCCCGGCGACCGCGATCACCCCCCGCGAATTGAGCGAGCGAATGTGATCCCCGGCGATGCCGGCCACGACCGAGCGCACGCGCACATCCCCGGCCATCCGCTCGGCCGCTTCCACCGCCCGCGACACCGCGGTCGTGGTGCGATCGAGATCCACCACCACACCGCGCCGGAGGCCCTCCGAGGTCGCGGTGCCCACGCCAAGCAGTCGGATCGCCTCGGGATCGGCCACATCGGCCAGGATCGCCGTCGCCTTGGTGGTCCCGATGTCGAGGCCGCAGACAAGTCGGGTCTCGGCCACTGATCCCACCTCCCCGTGCCGCCGCGCCGGCGGCATCACTTGAGCTCGCGAACCACGAGCTGTCCTTCGAACCGAAGATCGACCTCAACCGAACTCCGCCCGCGCCGCTCGAGGTCCTCGAGCACCGCCCGCACTCCGCCGAGCTTGGCCGGAGCGAGCGAGCGCGCATGGGCGATCAGAACCGCCGACCGTCCCACCAAGTGCAGGCGGTAGACCGGGCTCCGACTCAGATCGATCTCGGAAACCATGGCCAGGAATTCGGGATCGGTCCGTCCCAGCTCATCGAGCAGGGCGAGCGCATGGTGCAGCGCCGGACTCGCGAGCCGAGTGCCCGGGGCCGGAAGCCGCCCCCCCCACCCCACCAGAATCGGGAGGTCGGGCAATGCACCGCGCGCGATCGGCGGCAGCACCCTCCCCTCGCCGTCCACTTCGACCATCAGCGCCCCCCCGAGAAGAGCCACCGGGCGCCGCTCCTCCACTTGAACCAGGAGTCGGCGGTCGAGATGGCGCCGCACCTTGGCGCCGCGGAGGCGCGGATGCTTGCGCAGCCGGGCCTCGAGCCGCTCAGGGTCGAGGGTGAGCAGACTCTGGCCCTTGATCTCGCCCAGCTGGCTCACGATCGCCTCGTCGGTCACATAGGCGTTGCCTCGCACCACCACTCCCTGGAGCTCAAGCAACTTGGACTCGGCGGCGAGCTCGGCGGCGGCGGTGGCGAGAAAGACCAAGGCCCCGAGGAACGCGATCCCTCCCAGCACCAGGAACCCGCGGCGGAGGCCGCGGCGGAGACGATCGCTCTTGCCGCCGCGCCCGCCGCGGCGGGCGGCGAGGGCGGGAGAAGAAGACCAGCTCGGGTCGCGATAGGATCGAGCCCCGAGTGAGGATCGACGGCCCGGCCGGACCCGATCTCGGCGGGGAAGGAAACGTGAAAGCCACCGCGAGCGGGTGCGCACCTCACGCTCCTCCGGCTCCGAGCCCCACGAGTTGGACCTCGAGCTCGAGCGCCACCCCATGGACCGCGAGCACTCGCTCGCGCACCCGGTCGATCAGGTTCATGACTTCGCGGGCGGTGGCGCCGCCAGCGTTGACGATGAAGTTCGCATGCACGGGTGAGACCATCGCGCCGCCCACCCGTTCACCTTTCAAACCGGCGCCATCGATCAGGCGACTGGCATAGTCCCCCGGCGGATTCTTGAACACGCAGCCGGCCGAGGGCTCCCCCAGCGGCTGGGTGCGCCGGCGTGCCGCGTGCCATCCTTCCTCCCGCTCTTCGATCGCCTTCGGATCCTCGGGGGTGAGACGGAGCGCCGCTTCAACGATGGTCATCGGCTGAGGGAAACGGGCGCTCCGGTACGACCAGGCGATCTCGCTGGTTTCGACCCGCACGGTCTCCCCTGCCTCGTTGACTCCCACCATCCAGTCGGCGATCCCCGCCATGTCGCGGTGCCATGCCCCGGCGTTCATCTTGAGCGAGCCGCCCAGCGAGCCCGGAATCCCCCCGGCAAACTCGAGCCCCGAGAGCCCCGCACGGCGGGCGCGGCGCATGAGATCGGGCAGGGTGCGACCGGCGTCGGCGATCAAGCGGTTCTCTTCCACCCGCACCGGCGCGAGCCCGGAGCCGATCTTGACCGCTACCCCCGCGAAGCCAGCCTCGCTGATCAAGAGATTCGAGCCGGCGCCGATCGCCAAGAGCGGCAGCCCGGAGCGGCGCACTTGGGCGAGCGCCGCCTCGAGCCCGGCCCGGCTCTGCGGCACCAACAGGAGCTCTGCCGGCCCGCCGATCCGAAAGGTGGTGAGCGGGGCGAGAACCGCCGACCGGCGCGCCTCCACCTCCGGGATCCGCTCGAGTAGCGCCGAAGCGCTGCTCATTCCCGCCCAAGTTCCTCGCGCCTGAGGCACACCCGCCGCTCCCATCAATTCCGTCGCCTCCCTAGACCTCGGCCGGGTGGTTGGCGCCGGCGAGCCAGGTCTCGCCCACTCGCCAGACATCACCGGCGCCCAGGGTCAGGATGACATCTCCCGCCCGTACTTCCCGGCTCAGGATTTGACTTGCTGCCGCAAGATCTTGCGCCACGGTCACCGGCACGCGAGAGCCCTCCTCCACCGCGGCGGCGAGCCCGGCCGAAGTCACCCCCGGGATCGGCTTCTCCCCGGCGGGGTAGATCGGGACCACGATCACCTGTCCGGCGCCGGCGAAAGCGACCGCAAAGCGCGCCAGCAGGTCACGGGTGCGGGTGAAGCGGTGCGGCTGGAAGACCGCCACCAGGCGGCGGTCGGGCCAGGTGCTGCGCCCGGCGGCGAGCACGGCTTCGATCTCGGTCGGATGGTGCCCGTAGTCATCCACCAAGATCACGCCTCCGTGCTCGCCGCGGATCTCGAAGCGGCGGGCCACCCCGCCGAATCCGGCCAAGCCGTCGCGGATGGCGCCGAACGGCAACTCGAACTCCACTCCCACGGCGAGCGCCGCCAGGCTGTTGAGCACATTGTGCCGCCCCGGCATCGACAGGTGCACCTGGCCGAGTCGAGCGCCATCGTGGACGGCGACATAGCTGGTCTCGAGGCCGGCGGCGGCGATTTCGACCGCGCGAAATTCGGCGTCGGGCGCTGTCCCATAGGTGCGAACCCGCCGGGAGGCGCCGGCGGCCAGCGCCCGCACCTCGGGGTCATCGATGCAGAGCACCGCCGCGCCGTAGAAGGGGACTCGGTCGATGAAGGCGGCAAAGGCCTCGCGGAGCGCGTCCATGGAGCCGAAGTGGTCCATGTGCTCGCGGTCGAGGTTGGTGATCACGGTGATCGTGGGCAGGAGCTTGAGGAAGGAGCCGTCCGACTCGTCGGCCTCGGCCACCATGTACGGGCCGGCGCCGAGGCGGGCGCCGCTTTGCGCGGCGCGGATCCGCCCGCCGACCACCACCGTGGGATCGAGCCCGCCCTCGGTGAGGACGGCCGCGATCATCGAGGTGGTCGTCGTCTTGCCGTGGGCACCCGACACGGCGACCGCATACTTGGTGCGCATGAGCTCGCCCAGCATCTCGGCTCGCGGCACCGCCGGAATGCCGCGGCGCTCGGCCTCGGCCCACTCCGGGTTCGAGCGCGGCACTGCCGAGGAGACGACCACCACCTCGGCGTCGCCCAGGTTCTCGGCGCCATGACCAATGGCGATGCGGCCCCCGAGGTTGCGCAGGCGATCGAGGACCGGGCTGTCCTTGAGGTCCGACCCCGACACTTCGTAACCGAGGGTGAGGAGCACCTCGGCGATTCCGGACATGCCGACCCCGCCGATGCCGATCAGATGGATACGTCGAGAGCGGTACATCGTCGCGCCTCGTCCTAGCCGCGCGCCGCCGCCCGCGGGCGCAATCCGCCCGCCGGAGGCGGGGGTGAAACCACTCCCGCCAGGCGCTCGATCGAGCGCGCGACCCGATCGGCGGCCTCCGGCCGGGCCATCATGCGGGCGCGAACCGCCATTCGCCGGAGCTGGTTGTCGCTCATCACCAGACGTCGCACCACCCGCGCCAATCGCTTTCCGGTGAGCTCCTCGTCCAAGACCATTTCCGCCGCTCCGACGCTCACCAGCTTCTCGGCGTTCTTACGCTGGTGATCGTCGGTGGCGTGCGGGTAGGGAACCAGGATCGAAGCCAAGCCACAGGCGGTGATCTCGGCGATGGTGGTGGCTCCAGCCCGGCAGAGAACGAAATCAGCCATGCAGTAGGCCTCGGCGATGTTGGCCAAATACGGCTCCACGACCGCCCGGATTCGCGCCTTTTCCACCGCCTCCTTCACCCAGGCATGGTCTTCTTCGCCCGTTTGAAGAATAAGCTGGAGCTTGCGGATCCGCTCGATGAACGGCAGGGCGTCCACCACCGCCTGGTTGAGGCGATGGGCACCCCGGCTGCCGCCGAACACGAGAAGAGTGATCCGGTCGAGGGCGAGGCCGAGCTTCCGCGCCACCGGCAGGCGATCGCGCAGCACGATGCCATCGCGCACCGGATTGCCGGTGAGCTTCAGGTTGTCCTTGCGGTGGAAATACCGGCGCGACTCGGAGAAGCTGACATGGACCTCGTCGGCGAATCGCGCCAGCAGGCGATTGGTGCGACCCGGCACCCGGTTCTGCTCGAGGACGACGCACGGCCGGCGCATCAGCTTGCCGGCCAGAACCACCGGGGCGGAGACGTAGGCACCGGTCCCCACCACGACGTCAGGCCGGAATCGGAGACAGAGAAGCAGCGAAGACAAAAACCCAGAGGCCGAGCTCACCATCGCGCCGAGCGCGGCCAGCGACCGGCGGCGCGGCAGGGCGCGGGCCGAGATCGAGTGGAAGGGGAAACCGAGCGGCTCCAGCACCCGTTGCTCAAGCCCCCGGCGGGTGCCGACAAACAGGATCTCGGCATCGGCGTGCCGCTGCCGCAGCCGCTGCGCCACCGCGATTCCGGGATAGAGATGCCCGCCGGTGCCCCCGGCGGCGATCAGGACGCGCATATCAAGCAACACCGGCCGTGACCTCCTCAGCCAGCGGTCTCGGGGATGGGATCCGCTCCGCCGACAGCCTGAGGAGGATCCCGACGGCCGCAAGGTTGACGACGAGTGAGGACCCACCATAGCTCATGAACGGCAGTGGCAGCCCGGTGGTCGGCGCCAGGCCGGTGACCACCGCCAGATTCAAGAGCACATGCACGGCCAACATCAGCGCCACACCGGAGGCAGTGAGCGCCCCGAACCGGCTGGGCTGGGCGGCCGCGATCGACAGCGCCCGGCCGATCAAGAGCGCGTAGGCCCCCAATACCAGCACCGCGAGCGCAAATCCACCTTCTTCTCCGACAATGGCGAAAATGAAGTCGGTGTGCGGATCGGGAAGGAAGAGGAACTTCTGCATCCCCTCGCCCAGGCCCTGGCCGAAGAGCCCGCCCGATCCCAAGGCAATGAGCGACTGGTGCAGCTGATAACCGGAGCCCTGGGTGTCGGCTCCATTCAAGAAGCTGCGGAGGCGCTCCGCTTCGTAGGGCACCTGCTGCACTCGAAATAGGCCGGCCATCGCGCAAGCGAGCGCCACCGAACCCAGGTGCCAGATGCGGGCGCCGGCGGCGAAGAAGAGGCCGAGCCCGGTCAATCCGATCGCCATCGCCGTGCCGAGGTTGGGCTGCAACGCCACCAGGCCGGCGACCGCCAGCAAGAGCACGAGCGGGGCGGAGAGCCCGTGCCAGGTCGCGATCGCCGCACCGCGGCGGGCGAGAATCCGCGACAGATGGAGGACGAGCGCCAGCTTCGCCGGCTCCGCGGGTTGGAGATTGAGGCCGAAAGCTTGGATCCAGCGGAAGGTGCCACGCACCGAGTTCCCGCGCAGCCACGGGATCAGGAGGACGACGAGCAACCCGCCGACGCCGATGAGGATCGCTGGCGCGAACCGGCGCAGCCGCTCGGGTCCGAGCTTGTAGGCCGCGACCATGGCGAGGAGCCCGATCGCCCCACGCACGCATTGCCGGCGGAAGAAGAAGGTGGACTCGTGCCCCTGGTTGGCCGCGAGAACGGCGCTGGCCGAAAACACCATCGGCAGGCCGAAGGCGACCAGCGACAGCGCCGCCAGCAGGAGAAGACCGTCGAGGCGCGCACGCCGGTTCATCGTGAGTCCTTCATCTTGTGGGTCCTTCATCTTGCTGGGTCCTTCATCTCGCTGGGTCCTTCATCGCCTCCTGGCCGAAGGCCAGGACCAGACGCCGGAAGGTCTCGCCCCGGTCCTCGAAATCCCGGAACTGGTCAAAGCTCGCGCAACCCGGGGCGAGCAGAACCACTTCTCCCGCCTGCGCCCGGGCTGCGGCATCGGCCACCGCTGCCTCGAGGGTCGGATAGTCACTGCCAGGGACCATCGGCCAGGCGGCGCGCAGTCGCTCCTGTGCCTCCCCGATCCGATAGACGTGGACCACCCGTCCGGGCATCAACTCGGCGACCGAGGCGAAGTCCCCCGCCTTGTCCCGCCCGCCGGCGATCAAGTGGACCCCGTGGGGGAAGGTGCGGAGGGCGCTCGCCAGCGCGTGGACGTTGGTCGCCTTCGAATCGTTGATGTAGGTCACACCGTTCCGCACTGCCACGGTCTCGAGCCGATGCGGCAAGCCCCGGAAGCGCCGGAGGACATCAGCGAGCACCGCCGCCGGGATCGAATAGCGGAGCAACGCCGCCACCGCGGCGAGCGCGTTCTCGAGGTTGTGCGGACCGGGGAGACCGAGCTCGGCGGCCGGAAGCAGCGGCTCCTCCCCCGCGTCGCTCCGCCGCACCAACCACCCGTTCACCACCGTGGCTCCCTGCACCACCGCGCCTGGATCGAGGCCGAATGCCAGCCGCCGCCCCTCTCCCGGCACCTCGCCCCATCCCGCCGGGATCACCGCATCGTCATCGGAACGTTGCCGGGCGAACAGCCGGAGCTTGAGCTCGCGGTAGACGCCGAGATCGTGGTGGCGATCCAAATGGTCGGGAGCGAAGTTCAAGAACACGGCCACCTGCGGCCTCAACGTGCGCACGGTCTCGAGTTGAAAGCTCGACACCTCGACCACGAGCAAGTCCCCGGGGCCGGCTTCGTCCAGGGCGTCGGCCAACGGGCGTCCGACATTGCCCGCGACCGGGGCTCGCCGCCCGGCGGCGGTGAGGAGCGCGCCGAGAAGGGTGACGGTCGTCGACTTCCCGTCGGTGCCGGTCACCGCGATGAGCGGCGCGCGCGCGCAAGCGGAGGCGAGCTCGAGCTCGCCGATCACCTCGACCCCTTGAGCCTCGGCCGCCACGACCAGCGGATGGTCGATCGCCACTCCCGGGGAGACGACCAGGAGGTCACGGCCGGAGAGGAGTTCCGGATCCTCGCGGCCGAGAGCGAAGCGGACTCCGAGCTCGCCAAGGCGGACTCGGATCTCGCCGGGCAACGCCCCGGCGTTGCGGTCGGCGAGGACGACCTCGGCGCCGCGGTCAAGGAGCAGGGCTGCCGCCGCTCGGCCGCTGCGCGCCGCCCCGAGCACGAGCGCCCGGCGGCCGGCGAGGGGTGCGCGCGTCCCGGCCTCCTTCGCCGACTTCACATTCTCTCCCACCGCGTACTCCACGTTTCCCTCCTTCGGATCACTGCAGCTTGAGAGTCGACAGCGAGAGGAGCGAGAGCAGGGCCCCGATGATCCACAGGCGAACGACCACCTTCGACTCGGCCCAGCCCGAGAGCTCGAAGTGATGATGGATCGGAGCCATGCGAAAGATCCGCCGCCCGCGAGTCTTGAAGGAGATGACCTGCAACATCACCGAGACCGCCTCGAGCACAAAGACTCCGCCGACGAGGAAGAGAAGCAGCTCGCGCTTGATCAGAACGGCGATGATTGCCAGGCTCCCGCCCAGGCTCAGGGAGCCGGTGTCGCCCATGAAGACGCTGGCCGGGGGGCAGTTCCACCACAGGAACCCGAGCGAGGCGCCGAGCAAGGTGGCGGCGAAGATGGTGAGCTCACCCGCGCCCGCCAGGTACGGGATGTTCAGGTACTCCGAGAAGCGGGCATGGCCGGTGAGATAGGCGATGCCGCCGAAGGCGACGGCGGCGAAGGCGGTGAGGCCGGCGGCCAGCCCGTCGAGCCCATCGGTCAGGTTGACCGCATTCGAGCTGCCGGTGATGACGAGCATGACGAAGGGGATGAAGAACGGCCCGAAGTTGATCACCACCTCCTTGAGGAAGGGCACGTTGGTGCGGGTGGCGAGCGCCGGCTCCGGCGGGTCGAGCACGAGCACGAGTCCGATGATGAGCCCGAGGATCAGCTGGGCCGCGAGCTTGTAACGACCCAGGAGTCCCTTCGGCTCCCGCCGGATGATGTGCAGGTAGTCATCCACGAAGCCGAGCACGCCGAGCCAGAGGGTGGTGAGGAGAGCGAGCTGGACATAGCGGTTCGAGACATCGGCCCACAAGGCGGTGGGCACCACCACGGCGGCCACGATCAACACTCCGCCCATGGTCGGCGTTCCCTCTTTCACCATGTGGGTCTGCGGGCCGTCCTTTCGCACCCTTTGCACCACTTGCAGGTGACGGAGCCAACGCACGACGGCGGGGCCGAGGAGAAAACTCAGGAGCAGAGAAGTGACCGCCGCGTAGGCGGAGCGAAAGGTGATGTATCGAAAGACATTGAAGAAGGAGAGCGCGTCGATGTCACTCAACGGCACCAGGAGATGGTAGAGCATGGCCGGTTAGCTCTCCTTGGAAGCCAGCGGCGAGCGCAAGACCGCTTCCACCACCGCCTCGAGTCCCAGCGCCCGCGAGGCCTTGACCAAGACCCCGTCGCCGGGGCGGAGGTCGGCGATGACCTCGCGGATGAGTGGCTCGCGATCGCGTGCTTCGATCACCTGGGCCGCCGGCATCCCGGCGGTGCGCGCCGCCTGCGCCACCGTCGGCGCCTCCTCCCCGATCACGTACAGACGATCGAGAACTTGAGCGGCCCGCTCCCCCAGCTCCTGATGGGCCGCGGTGCTCGCGCTTCCCAGCTCGCGCATGTCGCCGAGCACGCCGATCCGCCGGCGCACGTCGAGATCGGCGAGGGTGGCGAGAGCGGCCGCCATCGACTCGGGGTTGGCGTTGTAGCAATCGTCGAGGACCAGGACCGAGCCGGCGCGCTTGAGGGCGAGGCGGCGGTCCGGCAAGGCGACCGCGCTCAGGGCCCCCGCCATCGCCTCACCGTCGAGCTCGAGGTGGGCTCCGGTCGCGAGGGCGAGGAGCGCATTGGTGACCAGGATTCGTGCCGGGCTCGGGAGGAAGACGTCGAGCCCGTCGAGACCGAGCCCACGCACCCGGAAACGGACTCCGTTGGCGTCGACCGTGACCGCATCCGCGGCCAGGACCAATTCGGTGGCGGTGGGCTCCGCCGCCGTGCCCGGATCGGATCCGCCGTCCACCAGGCAGAGGCGCGGCCCCGCGCGCCGGGCGGCGGCGACGAGCTCGGGGTCGCCGGCGGGCAGCACCAAGAGGCCGCCGGGACCCAGCACCTGAGCAAGCT
>Ga0184637_10002204_pt1 | contig 12620 bp, 14 predicted proteins | sample PLM3_127_b2_FD_133143 | JGI IMG/M metagenome (GOLD analysis project Ga0184637, IMG submission 133143) | Groundwater sediment microbial communities from an aquifer in East River, Colorado, USA - PLM3_127_b2 | ecosystem: Environmental > Terrestrial > Soil > Riparian zone | place: USA: East River...
GTCGCGCATGCCAGCGAAGATTGCTTTGCCGTCGCCTGCGCCGCTGGTCCATTCCAGTCGCTCGACAGGGAGCTTCCGCGCGTCGTGGCCGAAGCCGGTGCCCATTGGCTGGACATCAGTGACGTCACGGAATGGGTGCTGGGGGACGACATTTGTCATGCCCGCCGCGTTCCTGCAGGTCTCGTTGCGCGGTCGTTTCGCCGCCGCGCTCCGGGTCGATCGCGTGGTGATGTTCGTTGGTCGGAACCTGCCGACGTATCTGGAGGCGTGGGCGATCTCGGTGATCGCGACCGCGGCCGCGCTGGCTTCTGGACCGGCCGCCCCGTGGGGGATCTTCTGGTCCTATCTCGTCATCGTCTATGCGTTCAACGAGGCGTTGTTCCGCTCGAACACTCCCGAGGTTCGCCGACGGTTTAGAACCGGAGCCTTTTCACATTGAGAACCTTGGCAAAACTTGTCCGATGTCCTATCTTGGCTGACCTAGTGGCTGAGCTCATCGCCGATCTCGGTCCTCAGTGAACCCCAAAGAGAGGTGGAGCATGACTCATCGACGTGACTTTCTCCGCAGCTCTGCACTGCTCGTCGCCGGTGCCTCGGTCGTCGGCCTGCCGGCCCGAGCCCGCGCGCAGCCGAAGATGGCGCTCAAGGCCACGGATGTCCACCCGCTCGGCTACCCGACCGTGGAGGCGATCGTCCGGATGGGCAAAAAGCTCGAAACGGCCACCAACGGGCGCCTCTCGGTCCAGATGTTCCCGGCCATGCAGCTCGGTGGCGAGAAGGAGATGCTCGAGCAGACGCAGGTCGGGGCCGTGCAGATCTGCCGGGTGAGCGTCGGGCCCGTTGGCACCATCGTGGACGAGCTGAACGTGTTCAACCTGCCGTTCATCTTCCGCGACGAGGCCCACATGCGAAAGGTGATCGATGGGCCGATCGGCGTGGAGCTGCTCGAGAAGCTGACCAACGCGCCCACCTCGCGCCTGATCGGGCTCGGCTGGATGGACGCCGGCACGCGCAGCGTCTACGCCAAGAAGCCGTTCCGGAGGCCCGCTGACCTCAAGGGGCAGAAGATCCGTATGATGGGCAACCCGATCTTCGTCGAGACCATGAACGCCATGGGCGGGAACGGCATCTCGATGGGGTTCAATGAGCTCTACACGGCGCTGCAGACCGGCGTTGTGGACGGCGCCGAGAACAACCCGCCGACCCTCCTGACCCACAACCACTACCAGGTCAGCAAGGTCTATAGCCTCACCGGGCATCTGATCATCCCGGAGATCTTCGTGTTCTCCAAGCGAAGCTGGGAGGGACTCTCGAAGGACGACCAGGCGCTCCTCAAGAAGCTCTCCGGCGAGACGCAGCTCGAGCAGCGTGAGCTGTGGGACAAGATGGTCGCCGAGTCTGTGCAGAAGCTGAAGGCGTCCGGAGTGGAGTTCGTGGAGGTCGACAAGAAGGCCTACTACGACGCGACGAAGCCGGTGCGCGACAAATACGGAGCCAAGTGGACGGCGCTCATCAAGCGGATCGAGGATACGCGCTAGGTGGGCATGAAAGAGCGCTACCGCCAGGCCATGGAGGCGCTCTACCTGGCCTGCATCGTGATCTCCGGCGCCAGCCTGGTCGTGATCACGTTGATCATTCCGTACGGCGTCTTCATGCGCTACGTGCTCAACGCCGCGCCTTCCTGGCCAGAGCCAGCCGCGGTGCTACTGATGATCGTCTTCTCGTTCCTCGGCGGCGCTGCGGTGTACCGCGCCAAGGTCCATATCGCGGTGCGGGCGTTCCTCGACGTCGTGCCCGCGCGCGCGCGCCGGGCGCTCCTGGGACTGGCGGACATTGCCATGGCCTCGACCTGCCTGTTCATGGTCGTGTGGGGCGGCGAGCTCGTGCGCATGACGTTCCACCAGGTGATCGCGGAGTTTCCCGTCCTGTCGGTCGGGCTCACGTACGCCCCGCTGCCGCTCGGAGGTTTCATCACGCTGTTGTTCATCATCGAGCGTCTATGGGTCGGTGAGCCGCCGCCCACCTCGATCATGTACCGCGACGAGGCCGCGGCGCTCGAGTAACAACAGATTTCCGATGGACGCCCTGGTCCTCATCGGCGCCTTCTTCGTGCTGTGCGCGATCGGCATGCCGGTCGCGTACACGCTCGGCCTGTCCGCGGTCACCGCCGCTCTCTGGGTCGGTCTCCCGCTCGAGGCCGTGATGCTCAAGATTTCCGACGGCACCGACGACTTCGCGCTGCTGGCCATCCCGTTCTTCGTGCTGGCCGGAGCCATCATGGCCGAGGGCGGCATGGCGCGGCGCCTCGTCGATCTGGCCCAGGTGCTGATCGGCTTCGTCCGTGGTGGGCTGGCCGTGGTGAACATCGTGGCGTCCACGTTCTTCGCGGGCGTCTCGGGGTCGTCGGTAGCCGACACCGCGTCCATCGGCACCGTGATGATTCCCCAGATGATCCGGGCCGGCTACCCGCGCGTCTTCTCGACCAACGTGACGATCTGCGGCTCGGTGCAGGCCATCCTCATCCCACCCTCGCACAACGCGGTGATCTATTCGCTGGCCGCCGGCGGCACGATCTCGATCGCGCACCTCTTCCTGGCCGGCGTCTTTCCCGGTCTCCTGTTCGGGATCTGCCTCATCGGGCTCGTGCTCATCACCGCGTACCGGCAGGGTTTCCCGAAGGCGCAGGCGATCCCGGTCCGCCAGGCGCTCTGGATCGCGCTCGACGCGTTGTGGGGCCTGGGGACGATGGCCATCATCCTCGGCGGCATCCTCGGCGGTGTGTTCACCGCCACCGAGTCGGCGGCGATCGCGTGCGTGTACGCGTTCCTGGTGACGTTCTTCGTCTACCGCGACTACAAGTGGCGCGACCTGCCCCGGCTGATCCATCGCACGGTGAAGACGGTGGCGATGGTGATGATGCTGATCGGCTTCTCGGTCGCGTTCGGCTACATGATGGCGATCCTACAAATCCCCGCCCGGGCCACCGAGTTCTTCCTGGCGTTCACGACGAACAAGTACGTGATGCTCATGCTCGTCAACGTGCTGCTGCTCGGCCTGGGCACCTTCCTGGATCTGGCGCCGATGATCCTCATCTGCACGCCGATCCTGCTCCCGGTGCTCGTGAAGCTCGGGGTCGATCCGGTCCACTTCGGCATGATCCTGCTGGTCAACGGCGGCATCGGGCTGATCACGCCGCCGGTGGGACCGACGCTCTTCGTCGGATGCGCGATCGGCCGGGTGACGATGGAGGAGGTCTCCCGCGAGCTCTGGCCCTTCTACACGGCCATGGTCCTCGCTCTCCTCCTGGTGACCTACGTGCCGGCACTCTCGCTCTGGCTGCCGAGCCTCCTCAAGTACTGACGCCTCGCTCAGATCTCTTCAATGCGCGACGTTGATCAACCACGACACGCCGAAGCGGTCGGCCACAGCGGCATCTGCACCTGCCCGCCTTCGGCAAGGGACGCGAACAGCGTCTCGGCCTTCGCTGCGTCGGGGTGGTGAGATCGTCGCGGACGTCAGGTCGTGGGCGAGGGCGTCAGTTCCAGCACCACACGTTCGCGATAGAACCCACGCAACCGGTAGACCAACATCGCCAGAGATAGTTGCCAACCATACTTGCGCTGCAAGGCCGCCAGGGCTTCGCTCTGGCGCGCCTCGTCCTGAACGATGCGCCCCGTGCCCTCCTGCCACTCACCCAGGATGCGGCGACCGTTGGCATTACACGGGGCGAAGCGCACCCGACCCGTGGCGCGCACGCGCCGCGTCTTGCCAGTGCTTTTTGAAGTGAAAATGTAGAGCTTGCCCTCCAGGGGCACCGCCCACACAGGCGTGGTCACCGGGCGCCCGTCGCGGCGGTACGTGGTGAGCGCGATATACCGGGAGTCGCCGGGTGTCGCGGTCGCCATCGCCGCCTCCTGCGCGCTAAAGGACTCGCTCGGTGCCATACGTCCCATGGGTCCTCTCATGGGCGATCCTACCCCAGGGCACAAGCGGCGGGCAGGACTTGACCCACCAGCGCGCGAACTCCTTCGACTTGCGGTTGACGAAGAGGTATACGTTGTCGTGCAGCATATGCCCGAGCACTTCGGGCCTCGGCCGCGGCGGTGAAGGTGGGATTGATCGACAGGCCAACTCGCAGGAGGGGATCAGCGATGAATGAAAACTGCCAGGACCTCAATTGTCTCGCCGGCATCCGGGTGGTCGATTTCACCCAATTCGAGGCGGGTACGTCCTGTACCGAGGCGCTCGCCTGGCTCGGCGCCGACGTGGTCAAGATCGAGAACCCGAAGACTGGCGATCCCGGCCGCCGGCTGCGGCCTGGTAAGCCCGATGACGACCCGTGGTATTTCCACATGTTCAACGCCAACAAGAAATCGTTGGCGATCAACCTCAAATCGCCGCGCGGGCTCGAGCTCGTCAAGGAGATGCTGAAGAAGGCCGACATCACGGTCGAGAACATGGCGCCCGGGACGATCGATCGCCTCGGGCTCGGCTATGACGAGGTGAAGAAGATCAACCCCCGCATCATCTTTTGCCAGATCCAGGGGTTCGGCACCGGCAGCAAGTATGAGAACGGCCTCGCCTTCGACATGATCGCCCAGGCCGCCGGCGGCACGATTAGTGTGACCGGCGAGCCCGACCGGCCGCCGGTCAAGCCCGGCCCGAGCTTTGGCGATACCGGGACCGGCATGCTGATGACGGCGACCATCCTCGGCGCGCTGTACGAGCGGCAGCGGACCGGCACAGGAAGGCGGCTGCAGGTGGCGATGCAGGACGCGATGCTCCACTACATGCGCACCTGCTTTGCGACTCAGGCGCGCACCGGCAAAGCGGCGCCGCGCCGCGGCGGGAAATCCGGCGGCGGCAACAATTCACCCTCCGGCCTGTATCAATGCAAGCCCCTCGGCTCCAACGACTGGGTCTACATCACCACGAGCCGTGGCAATCCCGACCACTGGGGGCGGCTGATGCGGCTGATCGGGCGTAAGGAGCTGATCGACGACCCGCGTTTTGCCACCGGCGCCGCCCGGATCGAGCGTGAGGCCGAGGTCGATGCGATCATCACCGAGTGGACGCGCCAGCACACCAAGGAAGAGGCGATGGCGCTGGTCAGCGGTGTCGGGGTGCCGGCCGGCGCGGTCTTCGACACGATGGAGCTGCAGAAGGATCCGAGCTTCGAAGCGCGCGGCATCATGCAGGAGATGGAGCACCCGAACGGGAAGTTCAAGATGCCGACCTGGCCGGTGCGGGTCGACGGCAAGCCGGCGCGGCTCAAACCCTCGCCGCTCTTGGGCCAGCACAGCGCCGAAGTGCTGAACGCCTGGCTCGGCATCGGCGCCGACGAAGTCGCCACCTTGAAGAGCGAGGGCGTGCTGTAGTTCCAGGATCTGGGCGAGCAGACGCACACGGACATCCCCGAGCGGGCGGCGCCGAAAGGCCGGACACGGCGGAGGTGCTGGGGCAGGAGGCGCTGGACGGCTGGCCACGGATCGACTAAACCTAGTCCACTATGGAAACCGTCGATGTGCACGAGGCGAAGACGCATTTCTCGCGGCTTCTGGACCGGGTGCAGGAGGGCCAGGAGTTCGTGATTGCGAAGGCCGGCAGGCCGGTGGCCCGGCTCGGGCCGCTCGCGCGGCCGGGAAAGAAGCGCCGACTGGGCCTGCTCGACGGCAAGTTCAGGGTCCCTGACGACTTCAACGAACCGCTGGCGGACGAGGTGATCGCCGCCTTCGAAGGTCAGCGGCAGTGAGGGTTCTCGTCGATACGCACCTGCTCCTTTGCGGGGCGCGCTCCCTCATCCTCGATTCCGCGAACGAGGTGTTCTACAGCGCCGCAAGCGTATGGGGAGTCGCCATCAAGAGCGCGCTGCGGCGCGGAGACTTCAAGGCCAACCCGACAGTGCTCGTGCGCGCTCTGGCGTAAAGCGGGTTCATCACCGAGTGGACGCGCCAGCACACCAAGGAAGAGGCCATGGCGCTGGTCAGCGGTGTCGGGGTGCCGGCCGGTGCGGTCTTCGACACGATGGAGCTGCAGAAGGATCGGACCTTCGACGAGCGCGGCATCATGCAGGTGATGGAGGAGCCGAAAGGGAAGTTCAAGATGCCGACCTGGCACGTGCGGGTCGACGGCAAGCCTGCGCGGCTCCACACCGGCTCGTGGTAGCCGAGCGGCGGAGTTCGCGTCATGCGGCAGAGCCCTTCATGTTGGGTGTCGACCGCGTGAGCGCAGGACTGCGCAGTTTGAGAGCAAGAACCGGAGTGCCCGCTCGGGCACATCATCTTTACGTTGAGCCGAGGTGAGCCCGACCGCACGCCGAGACCGAAAGGGAGGGGCTGGTGATGGATTCCCAGGGCACTTTGAATGCGGTCGTACAGCCATTTTCGAATGATGACGATCGGTGGGCGGCCGTGGTGCGCCGTGACGGCCGGGGGGACGGGCGATTCTACTATTCGGTACGTACGACCGGCGTCTATTGCCGGCCGACGTGCGCGGCGCGGCCGGCACGACGAGAGAATGTCCAGTTCCATCCGACGTGCGACGACGCCGAACGGGCGGGGTTTCGACCGTGCAAACGGTGCCGTCCGAACGAACCTCCCCTCGGCCAACGGCGTGCCGTGGCGGTGGCGAAGGCTTGTCGCACAATCCAGGCCGCTGAAGACATGCCAAACCTCGATGCGCTCGCTGCCGCTGCCGGCATGAGCCGCTTTCACTTCCATCGTGTCTTCAAGACCCTCACCGACGTTACGCCGAAGGCGTAGGCGGCGGCTCACCGCGCACAGCGGGTTAGGGACGAGTTGTTGCGGAGCGCCACGGTGACAGAGGCGATCTACGGCGCCGGCTTCAATTCCAGTGGGCGTTTCTACGCAACCTCGTCGGAGGTGCTCGGCATGACACCAACGACCTTTCGCTCCGGGGGTCCAGGGGCCGCGATTCGCTTTGCCGTCGGCGAGTGCTCGCTGGGCTCGATTCTTGTTGCCGCCACGGACAAGGGCGTCTGTGCGATCCTGTTCGGCGACGATCCTGGCGCCTTGGTGTGCGACCTTCAGGACCGCTTTCCAAGGGCCAGGCTGATCGGCGGGGATGAAGACTTCGAACGGTTGGTGGCAACGGTGGTCGAGTTCGTCGAGGCACCAGCGCTCGGAGCCGATCTGCCACTCGACGTGCGGGGCACGGCTTTCCAGCGGCGCGTCTGGCAAGCGCTGCGAGACATCCCGGCCGGCTCTACGGCGAGTTACGCCGACATCGCTCAACGCATAGGCTCGCCCAGAAGCGTGCGGGCTGTTGCCCAGGCGTGCGCATCCAACGCAATCGCCGTAGCCATTCCCTGCCATCGGGTCGTGCGCAGCGACGGCGCGCTCTCGGGGTACCGATGGGGCGTGAAGCGCAAACGGATCCTGCTCGAACGGGAGTCAGGCGCCTGATGTAATCCCTCGACTGGCCCCACAGCCCCACGGCAGCATCACTCTTCCCCACCCGCGTCACATTCGATCGTCGTCGGGGGCCCACGCTCAACGCGCCGACAAGTGGCCACTCCTCGCAGATTCGAGAGCAAGAGACGGAGTGCCTGCCGTCGGCTGATCCGTAAGTATCACTCCGCCACGGGGTGAGCCCTGAGCATGGAGGTTCCTTAACATGTCTACCGCGTCCGCAACGCAGATCACGCCTGAACGTCTGATGCAGTTCGCCTTTGGCTTTGCGCCGCCCTTGATTATCGAGGCCGCCATTCGTCACCAAGTCTTCAACGCGCTCGAGGGAGGCGCCAAGACGGTCGACACATTGTCCGCCGAAACGCGCGCATCCCTACGCGGCTTGCGCGCAATACTGAACGCACTCGTCGGGTTGGATCTCCTCGCCAAGGACGACCAGGGGCGCTACACGCTTACCCCCGAGAGCGCGATGTTTCTGGTAAGCGGCAAGCCGGCTTTTCATGGAGCGTTTTTCCTGCTGACGAGCGAGCCGATGCTGTCGCAGTGGCGCAAGCTACACGAGATCGTGCGCAGCGGGCGACCCGGGCAGCATATCAACCGAGAGCAAGACGGTGTCGAATTCTTCCTGCGGTTTGTCGAAGACATCTTCCCGATGCACTACCCCGCCGCCCAGCGGTTGGGCGAGGCACTCGGCGTGCCGAGAGCGACGGCGCCTTTGTCCGTACTCGACTTGGCAGCCGGCTCTGGCGTGTGGAGCGTCGCTCTCGCGCAGCAATCGCCGCATGTCCGCGTGACCGCGGTCGATTGGTCGGGCGTGATCGCTGTTACACGGAAGGTGACAGCGCGTCTGGGTATTGCGGACCGATTCCGTTTCGTGGAGGGCGACCTGCTCGACGCGGATTTTGGCAGCGGACACACGATCGCCACCGCAGGGCACATTCTCCACAGCGAAGGAGAACAGCGCAGTCGTGTGCTGCTGAAGAAGGCCTTTGACGCACTCGCGCCGGGAGGCACGATCGCCATCGCCGAGATCTTGGTCGACGCGAACGGTACCGGGCCTCTGCCGGCCTTGATTTTTGCGGTCAACATGCTGGTGAACTCGGACCACGGTGACACTTTCTCGCTTGGCGAGATCAGCGGATGGCTATTCGACGCCGGTTTCGAGAATGTCCGTGCCGTGGACGCTCCTGGACTGGCACCTCTGTTGATCCTGGCGACAAAGCCGAGCAGCTAGTGATGTCGATGGGCGGCGCACAACAGCGCGAAACGACGGAGGAGCCGAAGTGCTGAACGACTGGCTCGGCATCGCCGCCGGCGAAGTCGCCGCCTTGAAGAGCGACGGCGTGCTGTAGAGCCGCCACGCCTCCGACTCGTCGGCGCCGTCTCCGTCACGGCTTCTTCCACACGATCATGTCAGTGCCGCTGATCGTGAGCGTCGTGCCGAGCTTGTCGCACCGGCGCATGATCTGCTCGACCGCCTCCTTGTCCTGGCCCGGGTCGCAGACATAGGTCTCGTTGCGTTCGTTGTGGCGCACCATCGAGAACGCGACCTCCACGAGCGCTGAGTCGTCGAAGGTGAGGCGGGCCAGCAGGCCGACCCAGTCACCGTGGGCCCGGCCGCCATGCCCGGTGTGGAACGAGAAGCTGCCGAGGCCATAGAAGATCGGCTTGCCCTGATACATCTCGACCGCGCATGCGTAGTGCGGTCCGTGACCCATGACCACGTCGGCGCCGGCATCGATCGCCGCGTGGGCGATCTCGACCTGGTAGTCGAGCACATCCTCGAACAGTCCCCAGTGATGGGAGGCGACCACGATGTCGACCCGGGTGCGCAGCGCGCGCAGATCGCCCGTGAACTCGGCGAGCGACTTGGCGTCCGCCCAGGTGAGGATCGCGGGGGGAACGCCGGGACGGTTCGCGGGCGGAACCCCGGCGCGCCGCGTGTGGAGCATCGGCTCGTACGCGGTGTGTCCTGTGAGGACGGCGACACCGACGGAATTGTCGGTGGCCTCGTGGCCGGTGGGCCAGTAGACGGAGGTTCGTTGCACGAAGCCGAAACGCAGGCCCTCGTGGGTGACGACGGCGGGGGCGCGCGCGGCCCCCCGATTCACTCCCGCTCCGGTGTACGGAATGCCGATGCCGTCGAGACGCCTGAGCGACGACCGAATCGCCTCCTCGCCGTAGTTCACGTTGTTGGCGTTGCCGACCCCGTGATACCCGCCGATGACGAGGGCCTGGGCGGAGGCGAGCGGGGCATAGAAGCCCTCGCGTTCCACCGGGTGCCCGGTGGCCGGCTCGTAGAAGCAGCATTCCAGATTTCCGAACAGCACGTCGGCCTGCCGCAGCGTGTCCTTGACGCGCGCGAACGGCACCTGGGGATCGGTGACGTTCATGAGGTTCACGTCGCCGGTCAGCATCAACAGCCTTTTCATGGCTCACCTTTCCCCTGCATGCTCGATCCCTGCGCGCTCAGCCGCGAGAATACCTTGAAGCAGCGGCTCGCGCTGGTGGCGGCATGACCGCGTCGCCATCGTCATGATAAGGTCGGGGGGAAAATCAGCAGGCGAAAATGGAGCGAAGGAGCAAGCGATGGGCATCAAGGGCATCGACCACTGGGTCATCGTCGCGGGCGATCTCCAGCGCACGCTGGACTTCTACCAGAGGCTCGGCTTCACGATCGCCTGGGAAAAACGGCCAGGCCGTCCGGACATGGCGACGATCCGAATCGCCGACGCGCAGAAGATCAACGTCCACGGACCGGACGCGCCGGCGCGCCCGGGCTACCTGGGAGCGCGGCAGCCAACCGCGGGGGGCGCCGACTTCTGTCTCGAATGGGACGGGACCGTCGACGAGATCCTCGCTCTGCTGAAGCGTAACGGCGTGGTGCCAGAGGCGGGGCCCGGACCACGCACGTGCGCGCGCGGTGTGTCGACCAGCGTGTACTTCCGCGATCCCGACGACAATCTCGTCGAGTTCACCGTCTACGACCGGCGATCTTAGTCGATCGACTCCATGGGGGCTCTGGAATTTCCACCGAACGTGTTCACCTGAGCGTCGCCGAGGCCCGCGCGCTATCCGAGCGGGCCATGCGCGGGATCGGGTACGAGCCCGAGGAGGCCCGTATTCTCGCCGATCACGTGCTGGACGCGGCCCTGTGCGGCTACGAGTACTCCGGCCTGCCGAAGCTGCTCAACGTCGCTGACCACCCCCGCTTCAGGGCGCCGCGCGGCCCGATGCGCGCGCTCGGGGAGACGAGCGTGTCGGTGCTGTTCGACGGCGGCAACCAGAGCGGCATGCTGGCCATGTACTATGCAACGCGCGCCGTGATCGAGCGGGCGCAAGCGCACGGCTTCGCCCTCGTCGGCGTCAACAACATCTGGATGAGTGGCCGCAGCGCCTACTACGTCGAGATGGTGGCGCGGGCCGGCCTGATCGGCATCCACACGGTGGCCGCGCACCCCATGGTCGCGCCGCTGGGCGGGGCCAAGGCGGCCCTCGGCACCAATCCGATCGCCTTCGGCTTTCCGATGGAAGGCGACCCGCTGGTCATCGATCTGGGCACCTCCGCGTTCATGGGCACGGATCTCCAGTTCCGGCAGCGTCTCGGCATCCCGCTGCCGGAGGGCGTGGCGATCGACGAGCACGGCCGTCCCACGACGGACGCGGGGGCCGCGCGACGTGGCGCGCTCTTGCCGTTCGGCGGGCACAAGGGCTACGCGCTGGCGCTCGCGATGCACGCGCTCGGCGTGCTCTGTACCGGGGCGGCCGACAAGGAGAGCACCGGGTACCTCTTCATTGCATTCAAGCCCGATCTGTTCGTTCCATTGGAAGACTACCGTCGCGCGCTGGCCGCGGAGATCTCGGTGATCAAGGCGACGCCGCGGCAGGAAGGCGTCGACGAGATTCGCATTCCCGGCGAGCGCGCGTATCGCGAGCGCGCGCGTCTGGCGCGCGAGGGCCTCGAGATCGACCGGCGCATCCATGACGCGCTGATCGCGCTCGCGGAGGGTAAGCGCGGCGCCTTCGCCGGGCCCGCCGAGGAACGATGACGACTCGCATGGAGATCTGGACCGAGTCGCAAATGCAGGCGATCCACAAGATGCTCAACCCGCGTTCCATCGCCATTGTCGGGGCGACGCCGCGCTTACAGTACGGGGGGCGGTTCCTCGCCGCCGCGCTCAAAGCGCGGGACCGCGTACGCGTCTATCCGGTGAACCCAAACTACGACGAGATCCAGGGCGTGAAGTCCTACCCGAGCGTCGCCGATCTGCCGGAAGGTCCTGATCTGGTGGGTATCGTCGTCCCGTACCACCAGGTGCTCGGCGTCTTGAAATCCTGTCACGCCAAGGGAGCGGGGTCGGCCATCGTCATCTCGGCGGGGTTTGCCGAGCGCGGGGTGCCGGCGCGACGTGATCTACAGACGCAACTGGGGGTCTTCGCCCGTGACACCGGACTGCGCCTGAGTGGGCCGAATTGCCTCGGCCTCGCCAATGTCAAGGACGACATCTGGGCCACCTCGTCGTCGCGCGGGGCGAAGGGCGTGACGGGGCCGGTGGGTCTCGTCTGCCAGAGTGGGGCCACGGCGTTCGGGCCGTTCCTGGCGCGGGCCGCGGACGTGGGCGTAGGATTCAGCTACATCATCTCCACGGGCAATGAGGCGGACCTCGATTGTTCCGACTTCGCGCGGTACTTGCTCGATGACGCCGCCACCCGCGTGATCGCCGGCTTCGTCGAGGGGTTCAAGGACGCGAGCAAGTTTCTCGAGGTGGCCAAGCTCGCGGCGGAGCGCGGCAAGCCGCTGGTAATGATCAAGATCGGCCGCTCCGAGGCGGGCGCGCGGGCGGCCCGGTCCCATACGGCCGCGCTGACCGGCGCCGACAAGCTGTACGACGCGGTGTTCGCGCAGTACGGGGTCATCCGCGTGCAAGATTACGACGAGCTGCTGGAAGTCTCCCAGCTACTCGCCCATACCCCAAAGCCCGAGCATCCCGGCGTGGCCGTCGTGTCGCACTCGGGCGGGGTCAGCTCGCTCACGGCCGACATGTGCGGTCTCGCCGGGCTGGACCTGCCGCCCCTCAGTGACCACGCCCGCGATGGCATCGACGGGATCCTCAAGGGGTTTGGCTGGGCGGCAAATCCGGCGGACGTCACGGGCTTTGCCAACAGCGCGTCCTTCCCGTCGATCATGGA
>Ga0184637_10002205_pt1 | contig 12619 bp, 16 predicted proteins | sample PLM3_127_b2_FD_133143 | JGI IMG/M metagenome (GOLD analysis project Ga0184637, IMG submission 133143) | Groundwater sediment microbial communities from an aquifer in East River, Colorado, USA - PLM3_127_b2 | ecosystem: Environmental > Terrestrial > Soil > Riparian zone | place: USA: East River...
CGAGAAAGTACGTCTCCGCGCCCTGAACGATGAACTCCATGGTGCCGGCATTGACGTACCCGACCGCTCGCGCCCCCGCCACCGCGGCGGCGGTGAGCCGCGCCTTGACCTCGGCGGGCAGCGCGGGCGCCGGGCTCTCCTCCACCAGCTTCTGGTGCCGCCGCTGGATGGAGCACTCGCGCTCGTGCAGGTGGATCAGCTGCCCCTGCCCATCGCCGAACACCTGCACCTCGACGTGCCGGGGGGCTTCCAGGTAGCGCTCCAGGAAGAGCGCCGCCGAGCCAAAGGCGGCCTGGGCGCGGCGCTGGGCTGTCGCGAAGGCGGCGGCCAGGCCGGCGGCCTCCCCGACGCGCACCATCCCGATCCCACCCCCGCCCGCCACCGCCTTGAGGACCACCGGGTAGCCGATGCGCGCCGCGACCGCCTGCGCGCTCTCGACCGACTCGAGGGCGTCGTCGCTGCCCGGCACCACCGGCACACCGGCCTGCATCATCTGCCGGCGGGCGCCGACCTTGTCTCCCATCTCCCGGATGACGCGCCACGGGGGCCCCACCCAGGCGAACCCCGCCTCCTCGCACGCCCTGGCGAAGCGCCAGCTCTCCGAGAGGAACCCGTAGCCCGGATGAATGGCCTGGACCCGGCGCTCGCGGGCGGCGGCGAGGATCCGGTCCATGCTCAGGTAGCTCTCGCGGGCCGGGGCAGGGCCGATCGGAGCGGCCTCGTCGGCGTCGGCCACGTGCGGCCAGACCGCGTCGGCCTCGGAGTACACGGCGACGGAGCGGATGCGGAGAGCCCGGCAGGCGCGGATGATCCGGCGCGCGATCTCTCCGCGATTGGCGATCAGGACGCTCTCGAGCACGGAGGATCAGGCGGGACGGCGGACGTCCACCTGCGCCACCTCGATCGCGGTCGCCCGCCAGCCGCCAGGCCCGGGCGCCCATCGGGTGGAGAGCGTGATGGAGGCCTCGGGGCCGTCGAGGCGCACCTTGACGGCGCGATGGGCCCCGATCCGGGCGCACGCCACGATCCGGCTGCCTGACACGCGCGCCTGCCGCACCGCCGCGGGGGCCTCCGGAGCCCACGGGGCGCCGGGAGCGAGCCACCGCTCGATGCCGGCGGCGTCGGAGGCGACGATGGCATCGGTCAGGGACTGGATGGCGTCCCCGAGATCCCCGGGGATCGGCCACCGACCACGCATGGCCTCGAGCCGGATGAACTCGGCCGCCTCGGCGCTGTCCTGGACGACACGGAGCATGGCCGGAGTTCCGCCGGGCGCCGAGAGCGCGTCGCCCGTCACGCCACCCGCCGCGGCGAGGAGTCCCTCCAGCTTGTCCTGCCAGCCCCCCGCCCTCTCGTTGAGCTCGCCCACGCCAAGGAGGTGCCGGAGAATGGTATCGCCCGCGGCGACGTGGGACCGCTCGTCCTCGATGCACCGGACGAGGATGCGGCGCGTGGGAGGCTCGTACACCGCGTTGGCCCTCTCGAGATGGCGCGCGTAGGTGGCGAGCAGATGCGGCTTGAGAACGCGGTAGACCCCCGTCAGGCGCTCCGCGGTCTGGCTCGGGGCGTCGGGCGACTCGAGCGCGTCCATGAACGTCACGAACGCCGGGCTGGAGGGCTCCGAGGCCTGGGGATGAGCTCGCAGCTCGGGCAGGCGCCTGCCGAAGGCGTCGGCGTGCTGGGCATTGTCCCAGACGTGGCGGCCCATCAGCAGCTTGGCCGAGAGCTCCGGGGTCAGGGCGAGCCAGCCGCCGAGGACCCGCATCATCCGCTCGACGGCGTAGCGGTAGTTGCGCATGAGGCGCGCGGAGTCCTCGACGGGAAAGGAGCCGTCCAGCGGGTACGTCACGGGTGGTCCCGGAGGGAGCCGGGTCAGTAGACCTGCGAGCGCTGCGTGGTCTTGATCAGGCGCTGGATCTCTTCGTCCGTGAAACCGCCGAGCTGGCGCGCCTCTGTGGCGATCGAGATCAGCACCTCCTCGTGGTCACCGTCCTGGCGGACGCCGCCGAGGTTGAAGCGCTCGTCGATCGTCTCCTGGAACTCGATGGCGCGGCGGCGACGCTCCGGATCGCCTTCGGTGAGCTTGGTGAGCCACTTCGAGCCCATGCGCACGTGGGTGATCTCGTCGGCGAGCACGAAGTCGACCGCCCGCTCGATCACGGGATCGCCCATCTTGCGCGCGATGTGCACGAGCTGGTTGAAGACGTCGCAGGCCAGGCCCTCGAGTCCGCGGTTGACACCGGCCACGCGCGCCGCGGCGTCCTCGGCGCACGCGCACCGCCAGAGAATGGTCGTCTCCGGGAACTCGCCGGGGTAGCCGTCCAGGTGCTCGAGGAGGCGGAGGTAGATCTCCAGGTGGCGCGACTCATCCCAGACCTGGCGCGCCATGTCCATGGTGAACTCCCAGGGGGCGTCGGGGAAGTCGTACACCGTCCGGCCCGCGCCTTCCATCGCCTGCATCTCGCCCACCATGATGCCGTGGGCGCGCTCCTTGATCGACTCGCGGCTGGCCAGGTCGGGGAAGGGCGGCAGCCCCTGGTCCACCTTGGTCTTGGCAACCTCGCGCGCCCGCATCCGGACGAACCGGTCCTCGCGGGCCAGCTTGTCGTACGCGATCAACCGCTCCATGATGTCGCCCTCCGTGTCGCTTCCTTCCCGCGCGAGAGACTGAATCGCGGTTCAGTCAGTGTAGCCGAACCGCCAGGAGAAGGCAAACGGGGCGGGCAGGAGAAGGCAAACGGGGCGGGCAGGAGAAGGCAAACGGGGCGGGCCGGCGCGATCTCAGTCAAAGTGGGGGGGAGCGTCCGCCGCTCCTCCCTCTCGCTCGGAGACATCATCGGTCCGCTCGGCTCGCCTTCGGCTGCACCTCGTCAACCCTCCCCCACGCCCCCCCACCGGTCACCGTCGGCGGACATTTCTTCACACCCTCTCAGTTCAGAGTGGGGGGGAGCGACCGCCGTTCCTCGCTCTCGCTCGGCGCGCCTTCGGCTGCACCTCGCCAAGCCTCCCCCACCGGTCACGGTCGACGGCCACCTTCACACCCTCTCACCGGGACGGACGGCGCCGACGCCTCTCGACGAGGCTGGCAGGGCGGACGGCCTCATCCCCGAACCGTCCGGCGAGGCGGTCGAGGGCACGCGCGAGCCGCTCTCGTCTCACGGCATTGCCATCCAGGAGCGAGAGCTGGCCGTGCTCGGCGGGGCCGAGCCCGGAAACGGAGAGCCCGATCAGCCGCACGGGCTGGGCGAGGCGGAGCCGGTCGAACAGGGCCCGCGCCTCGCGATAGATCCGGAGACCGTCCTGTGTCGGCTCGGTGGAGTGGCTCCGCGTCACCGTCGAGAAGTCGGTGAAGCGGAGCTTGAGGGTCACGGAGCGGCCGGCATACCCTTCGGCCCGCAGCTCCCGCGCGACGCGCTCCGCCTGGGCCCGGAGCGTCCCGTGCAGCCGCGCCATGTCCCGGTGGTCGGCGTCGAACGTTTCCTCCGCGCCCATGGACTTGGGTGGCGCGAACGGCTCGACCGCGCGGTCGTCGCGGCCCTGGGCCAGCGCGAGGAGCCCGGTGCCGCCCGGCCCGAACCGTGCCGCGAGCGGGCGGGCGGACAGCGACGCCACCTGCCCGATGGAGCGGATCCCCATGGCTTCGAGCTGGGTCGCGGTCACCCGGCCCACGCCCCACAGGCGCGAGATGGGCAAGGGGGCGAGGAAGCGGGCTTCCTCCCCCGGATCCACCACGACCAGCCCATCGGGCTTCTCGAGATCGGAGGCGACCTTGGCGACGAACTTGTTGGCGGCCACCCCCACCGACGCCGTGAGGTCCAGCTCGGACCGGATGCGCGCCTTGATCCGCACCGCGATGCCGCGGCCCGCGCCGAACAGCCGACGGCTCCCCGTCACGTCGAGGAAGGCCTCGTCGATGGACAGCGGCTCGAGCAGTGGCGTGAAGTCGGCCAGGATCCCCATGAGCTGCCGCGAGACGCTCGCGTACTTGTCCCGGTCCACCGCGAGGAAGGCGGCGTCCGGGCAGAGCCGGGCGGCGCGGCTGATGGGCATGGCCGAGTGGACCCCGAAGCGCCGCGCCTCGTAGGAGGCCGCGGAGACGACACCGCGGCCCCGCGGGTCGGCGCCGACGATGACGGGGCGGCCGCGCAGCTCGGGCCGGTCGCGCTGCTCGACGGAGGCGTAGAACGCATCCATGTCGACGTGGATGATGGTCCGGATCACCGGCGAGGATCCGGGCATGCGGTCCGACTACGGAGACGGGGTGGCGATCATCAACAGCCTACGGCCGCACCGCCTGCTTGAGCGCCTCCAGCTCCTGCTCCAGCGACTGGATGCGGTCCATCAACTGCTCGACCGCCCGGGCCAGCGGATCGGGCAGGTCGACCTGGTTGAGATCGATCTCTCCGTCCACTCGTCGTCCGTCGCGGAACGTCACGCGGCCGGGCACGCCGACCACCACGGAGTTCTCGGGCACCTCGCGCACGACCACCGATCCCGCGCCGATCCGGCTCCCCGCGCCGATGGTGAACGAGCCCAGGATCTTGGCGCCTGCGCCCACCACCACGTTGTCGCCCAGGGTGGGATGGCGCTTCTCGCGCTTCAGGCTGGTGCCGCCGAGGGTCACGCCCTGGAGCAGGCTCACGTTCTCGCCGACCTCGGCCGTCTCGCCGATGACGACGCCCATGCCGTGGTCGATGAAGAGGCCCGGCCCGAGCCTGGCCGCCGGGTGGATCTCCACCCCCGTGATGAAGCGATTGACGTGGGAGACGAGGCGGCCCGTCGTGCCCCATCCGCCGGTCCACAACCGGTGGGCGACGCGGTGAAGCCAGATGGCATGGACTCCCGGATAGCAGAGGATCACCTCGAACGCCGACCGCGCCGCCGGGTCTCGCTCGAGGACGGTTCGGACATCCCGCTTCATCGCCTCAAACACTGCCGGACCTCCTCTCATGGGATCGCGCCAGGGCATCCCGGGCCGCCGCCCGGATGGCGGCGCTCACGACCTCGGCGGCATGCCGCCGGTCGTCCGGAAGCCCACCCAGGGCCGCCTCCACGCGCGCGCCGGACAGCTCGGCGACCCCGCCGAGCTCGGCCCCGGAGATCAGCTCGGTGCCCGCGCTCGAGGCCGCGATGGTGGGGCCGCAGCCATAGGTCTGGAACCGGGCCTCGACCACCCGGCCGGCGACGACCCGGAGGTAGACCCGCGCCAGATCCATGCACTCCCGGTCCTCGGCCTCCCCCACGCCGTCCGGATCGTGCATCATCCCGGCGTTCCGCGGATTGCGGAAGTGCTCGATGAGGGTCTGACTGTACCGCACTATGCCCGCACGGCGGACACGCTCCGGAGCTTCGCGACCAGGGGCTCGACCGCCCCGATCACGTAGTCGATGTCCTCGGCCGTCGTGTCCCGGCCGAGCGAGCATCGGACCGCCCCCATCGCCCAGTCCACCGCGACCCCCATCGCCACCAGGACGTACGACGGCTCCACGTTGCCGGAGGTGCACGCCGACCCCGCGGAAGCGCCGACGCCCTTGAGATCCAGGCCCAGCACGATCGATTCGGACTCCACGTGGCGGAAGCAGAGGCTGCAGGTCCCCGGTAGCCGCTGCGTGGGATGGCCGTTCAGCCGCACGTCGGGCACGCGCTCACGCAGGCCCTCCCACAGCCGGTCCCGCAAGCCGGCCACCCGCGTGGCCTCCGCCGCCATGTCCCGGGCCCGCACCTCGACGGCCTTGCCGAGGCCGACGATGCCGGGCACGTTCTCGGTGCCTGGCCGGCGCCGCCGCTCGTGCTCGCCCCCGTGCTGGACCGACGCCATCCGGGTGCCCTTGCGGATGTACAACCCGGCCACCCCCTTGGGCCCGTAGATCTTGTGGCCGGAGAAGGACAGCAGGTCGATGCCCGAGGCGTCCAGGTCGATGGGCAGCTTGCCGAAGGTCTGCACGGCGTCCACGTGGAACGGGATGCCCCGCTCCCGGGCGATCCGTCCGATCGCCGCGATGGGCTGCACCGTCCCGACCTCCGAGTTGGCGTGCATGACCGAGATCAGGATGGTGTCGGGCTGGACGGCGCGCTGGGCGTCGTCCGGATCGACGATCCCGTGGCCGTCCACGGGCAGATAGGTCACGGTGAAGCCCTGCTGCTCGAGGGCCTGACAGGTGCGGAGCACCGCGTGGTGCTCGATCGAGGAGGTGATCACATGGCCTCCGCGACGCGCCGCCGCCACGCCCTTGATGGCGAGGTTGTCCGACTCGGTACCACCCGACGTGAAGACGATCTCTTCCTTGCCTGCGTGGAGGAACGCGGCGACGCGCTCACGGGCGCCTTCCAGGCCGTCCCGGGCCTCCCGCCCGAAGCCGTGCACGCTCGAGGGATTGCCGAACCGCTCGGAGAAGTACGGGAGCATGGCCTCCAGGACCTCCGGGTGCACCGGGGTGGAGGCGTTGTGATCGAGGTAGACTCGCCGGTTCATTGACGCTCCTTCCTTCCCGGTGCTACGCTGACCGGGCGATGACGCTTGCCGGAAAGAAGCTCGGCCTGATGGTGTCCACCGCGCCCACGCATCCCAACCTCGCCACCGCCGTCGGACTGTCGGGCGCCGCGCTGGACCGCGGCGTGGACGTCTACCTCTATCTGATAGACGACGCGGTGGCCGCCGTCGAGGATCCGCGCGTGCAGGCCCTCGGCGAGCGCGGCGCCAAGCTCTTCGTCTGCGCCTACGGGTGCCAGAAGCGCCGGCTGCCGCTCTCCGACAAGGCGACCAACTGCGGGCTCGTGGTCCTCACCGACGTGATCAACGGGACCGACCGCTTCCTGTCCCTCAACTGACCGGGCGCCGGTGGCCGAGAGCCAGCCCGTCCTCGTCCTCGTGTCGGAGGATCCCCGCGCGTCCCACCGTGCCAACGAGGCGATGCGCATCGCGCTGGGCGTGGTGGCGGGCGAGAACACCGTGACCCTCGTGCTCACGGGCGCCGCCGCGCATCTGCTGGACGCCGACACCGACGATCTCGTGGACGGCGACGACATCGCCAAGTTCCGCGCCTCGCTCAAGAAGCTCGGCGTGCCCTTCCACGTGGAGGAGCGCGCGATCCCCGCGGACCCCGACTGGAACGCCGACGGCCACGCCGTGGTGCAAGTGACCGCGGCGGACATCGCGCGGCTCGTCGCCGCCGCCACCCGCTTCATCGTCGTGTGACCCGCATGCCGAGCCACCTTCATCTCCTGAAGCCGGATGCCCCTCCCCTGGCCGCCGCGGTGATCGAGGCGGATGCGCGGGCGCCCGGCGCCGTCGTCACCGTCGTGCTGCTCGACCGCGCGGTCGCGCCGGCCCTGCCGCCCGGGGTCCGCGTCCTCACCCAGGAGGCGCTCGGCTCCGCCGGCCTCCTCGACCTGATCTTCGAGAGCGACCGGATCGTCACCTGGTAGCAGGGGCGCCGCCGCCGACGAGCCCGGGGGACCGGGTAGCGCAGTGGGCATGGCCGCCTCCCGCCCTACCGGTCCTCGTGCTCCTCGTGCCATCGCATCTGGATGGCCTCGAGGAGCCCCTCGTTCGATCCCTTCGGGTCGTCGTCGAAGTCGGTGAGCTCGGTCACCCAGCGGTGGAGATCGGTGAAGCGCACGCCCAGCGGATCCGTCTCGGGGAACTTCTCCGCGAGCGCGAGCGCGATGTCCTCGGCGTCGGTCCATTTCACTTGGGGATCTCGACCACGACATCGCCCTTGACCACCGCCTGACACCCGAGCCGGGAGTGCAGCGTCAGCCCCTCCGCGGTGTCGAGGCGGTCCTCCTCGTCCAGCTCCATCGCCGACAGGTGGTCCTCCCCCTCCCTGACGATGACGTGGCAGGTGGTGCAGGCGCAGCTCCCGCCGCAGTTGTGCTCGAGGTGGACGTTGTGGGCCAGCGCGATGTCGAGCAGCGACCCCGGCCGGCCGTGGTCGGCGAGCGGATACTTCGCGTCGTCCACCTCGACCGTCACGTTCACGGGCAGGAAGGTCACCTTGTGAATGGCCATCACGAGGACTCCAGGATCCGGTCGGCCCGCCGCGAGGACAGGGCCTCCTTGAGGGCCGTGTCCATCAGGGCCTCGGCCAGGCGCTCCGTCGCCTGGTTCAGCGCGGTCGTGCGCTCGCGGATCACGTCCCGGTCCGTGCCCTGCCGCGCCTCGCGAAGGGCAGCCAGAGCCTCGCGGATCCGCTCCATCTCCCCGGGGCCGGCCAGCGCCGCGCCCTGGGCGAGGGCGCGCTCCACGTGGTTCGCCACCACGTCGGCCTCCGTCTGCGCCTCGATGAGCAGCCGGACGCTGACGTCGGCCTCGGCGTGGACGAACGACTCCTCGACCATTCGCGCCACCTCACCTTCGGTCAGCCCGTAGGTCGGCCGGACCTCGATGGACGCCTCCTTGCCCGTGCGGAGCTCCTTGGCCCGCGCCTGCAGGATGCCGTTGGCGTCGATCAGGAACGTCATCTCGACCTTGGGCATGCCCGCGGGCATGGGATCGATGCCGCGCAGCTCGAAGCGGGCCAGCGAGCGGTTGTCGCGGGCCAGCTCGCGCTCGCCCTGGAGGACGTGCAGGTCCACCACCGTCTGGCCGTCCGCCGACGTGGTGAACAGCTCCTTGGCCATCGTCGGGATGGTCGTGTTGCGCGGGATCAGCACGCTCACGATGCCGCCCAGCGTCTCGATCCCGAGCGAGAGCGGCGTCACGTCCAGCAGCAGCATGTCAGTGATTCCGCCCGCGAGGATCTGCGCCTGCACCGCCGCCCCCAGGGCCACGACCTCGTCGGCGTTGAGCTGGCTGTGGGGCGTCCGGCCGAACACCGCCTGCACCCGCGTGCGCACCAGGGGGACCCGCGTGGAGCCCCCCACCAGCACCACCTCGTCGATCCGGTCCGGCGTGAGGCCGGCGTCCTTCAGCGCCATCCGGCACGGCGGAAGCGTCGTCTCGACGAGCGGCCCGATCAAGGTCTCCAGCTCGGCCCGGGTGATCTCCCGGCGGTACGTGAAGCCCTCGAAGGGGATGGTCAGGACCGTGCGGTCCTCGAACGAGAGCCGGCACTTGGCCGCCTCGGCGCCGAGCCGGAGCTCTTGCACGGCCTCGGCATCGCCGGACAGGTCGGCGGCATGGCGCTCCTGGATGTCGGCGAGCAGCCACTCCACCATCGCCCGATCGAAATCGTCGCCGCCCAGGTGGGTGTTGCCGTTGGTGGCCAGCACCTCGAAGATCCCGTCGTGCACCTTCAGGATGGACACGTCGAAGGTGCCCCCGCCCAGGTCGTAGACGGCGATGATGCCCTGGGCGAGCTTGTGGAGCCCGTAGGCGAGCGAGGCCGCAGTCGGCTCGTTGACGATCCGGAGCACCTCGAGGCCGGCGATCCGCCCGGCGTCCCGGGTGGCCTGGCGTTGGGCGTCGTTGAAGTAGGCGGGCACGGTGATGACCACCCGCTCGACGGGCTCGCCGAGGAAGCCCTCGGCCCGCGTCTTGAGGGCCCGGAGAATCTGGGCCGACACCTCGGGAGGCGTCACCGCGCGGTCCCCGACCCGGATGCGGACAACCTCGACGGCAGGCTCCACCGCGAAGGGGAAATGGGCCAGCTCGTTCTTGACGTCCTCGTAGCCGCGCCCCATGAAGCGCTTCACCGAATAGACCGTGCGCGCCGGGTGGCGAACGAGCTGCCGCCGCGCCGCCTCGCCGACGAGCACCCCGTCCGGGGTGTAGGCGACGATGGACGGGAGCAGGGCTCGCCCCTCGGCGTCGGGGATCACCTTGGGCACGCCGCCGTCGACGTACGCCACCAGGCTGTTGGTCGTGCCGAGGTCAATGCCGACGATGCGAGACATGCGTCTCCGTGTCCTCTCCCAGCGCCTCGCTCAGGTCGTCGATGACCGTCCCGAGATAGGCCCGCGCGGCCAGCCGCGCCTTGAACCACTCGATGAGGGGGCGCCGGCCCGCGTCCGGGGCCCCGTCCCACTCGGCGAAGCGCTCGACGATGGCCTCCTCCTCCGCCCGGCGCCGGTCCCGAAGCCGGCCGCGCTCCTCGGCAAGCCGCCGGCGCTCCTCGTCACCCAGGCCGGCCGCACGGGCCTCCTGGAGGGCCTCCTGGACCTCCATCATCTCCTCCAGCAGGTCCCTGGGCGCCGGAGGCCGCGCCGCCCCGCCCTCGCGCGTGTCCCGTCCTTCCTCGAGGGCGACCAGGTACTCCACCCGGGCGAGCGGCTCGCGCAGGGCGCGGTAGGCGCGGTTCACCAGCGCCGAGGCGGCGAGCGTCTCGGCCTGGGCCTCGGCGGCCGCCGCCTGGTGAAAGTCGGGGTGATGGGCCCGCGACAGCTCGTAGAAGCTCCGCTGCAGCGCCTCGGGATCCAGCCCGAGCCGGCGAGGAAGGCCGAACACCGCGAAGTAGTCCGTGTCGTGACGCGCCACTGTCCTCTCCCAGAAAAGAAGAACGGGCCCGCCGGGGCCCGTTCGGCTGCTCGTCGCTCCTGCCGGTCTGCCCGACGGCTAAGTCACCACCCCGCCTCTACGCGGAGAACGAGGTCCCGCAGCCACAGCTCGATTTCGCCTGCGGGTTGGCGAAGGTGAACCCCCCGGTCAGCCCCTCGGTCACGTAGTCCAGCGTGATGCCGTTCAGGTACAGGTAGCTCTTGCTGTCGCACACCACCTGGATCCCGTCGAGATCGAACTTCTTGTCGTGCGGCCCGATCTCGCTGTCGAACTCCAGCGAGTAGGAGAGGCCCGAGCAGCCGCCTCCCTTGACGCCCATCCGGAGATAGACGTTCTCGAGCTTCTGCTCCTCGAGCAGCTTCCTGACCTGCTTTACCGCCGTCTCGGTCAACGTCAGTGCCATGTCGAAATCGAGCCTCCTTCGATGTGGATCCCGCTTGTCCTTAGGACGAGCCGGTCCCCGCCGACGCTTCGACCGGGGCCGCCCACCTCTCCTTATAGTCCGCGAGGGCCGCCTTGATGGCGTCCTCCGCCAGCACGGAGCAATGGATCTTCACCGGGGGCAGCTTCAGCTCGTTGACGATGTCGGTGTTCTTGATCTTGGCCGCCTCCTCCACCGTCCGCCCCTTCAGCCACTCGGTGGCGAGGCTGGACGAGGCGATGGCGCTCCCGCAGCCGAAGGTCTTGAACTTGGCGTCCTCGATGACCCCCGTCTGGACGTTCACCTTGATCTGGAGCTTCATGACGTCGCCGCACTCCGGCGCGCCCACCAGCCCCGTGCCCACCCCCGGGGTGTCCTTGGTGAAGGACCCCACGTTCCGAGGGTTGCTGTAGTGGTCGATCACCTTCTCGCTGTATGCCATGGTCGTAGAGCCTCCCCGTCGCCTCGCGGCGGCGCTATTCCGCCTTCCAGTGGATCGACTTCAGATCGACGCCTTCCTTTGCCAGCTCGTACAGCGGCGACATCTCCCGCAGCCGGTGGACCACCTCGACGGTCCGCTTGGCGACGTAGTCGACCTCTTCCTCGGTCGAGAACCGGTGGAGCCCGAAGCGGATCGACGAGTGGGCCAGCTCGGAGTCCACCCCCAGGGCGGAGATCACGTACGAGGGCTCCAGGGTCGCCGAGGTGCAGGCCGAGCCCGACGACAGGGCGACTTCCTTGTTCAGCCCCATCAGGACGGACTCGCCCTCGACATAGGCGAAGGACACGTTCAGGTTGTGGGCCAAGCGCCGCTCGGGATGTCCGTTGAGGTACGCCTCGTCCACCTTCGACAGGATCAGCTCCTGCAGCCGGTCCCGCAGCGTCGCGAGGCGCTTGGCTTCCTCGACCATGCCCTCCTGGCAGATCTCGGCCGCCCGGCCGAAGCCCACCGCCAGGGGGACGGGCACCGTCCCCGAGCGCATCCCGCGCTCGTGACCGCCCCCGTCGATCATGGGGGAGATGCGCACGCGGGGGCTCTTGCGCCGGACGTAGAGCGCCCCGACCCCTTTCGGCCCGTACACGAGGTGGGCCGTGCACGACAGCAGATCGATGCCCATGGCCTCCACGTCGATGGGGACCTTGCCCGCGGCCTGCGTGGCGTCGGTGTGGAAGACGATCCCCTTCTCCTTGGCCAGCTTGCCGATGTCCGCGATCATCTGGACCGTGCCGATCTCGTTGTTGGCGAACATGACCGAGATCGCGATGGTCTTCGGCGTGAGGGCGGCGCGGAGCGCCTCGACGTCCACCAGGCCGTCCGGCCCCACCGGAACATAGGTGACCTCGAACCCCTGCCGCTCCAGCCGCTTGCACACGTCCATGCCGGCGCGCTGCTCGATGGTCGTGGTCACCAGGTGGTTGCCCTTCTCCCGGTACATCTCCGCCACGCCCTTGAGCGCCAGATTGATCGACTCGGTGCCGCCGGAGGTGAAGACGATCTCCTTCGCATCCCGGGCCCCGATGAGCCGGCCGAGCTGCTCCCTGGCCCGGTCCACGCCTGCCTCGGCTTCCCACCCGAAGGGGTGGTTCCGGCTCGCCGGATGGCCGAACTTCTCGGTGAAGTACGGCAGCATCGCCTCGACCACCCGCGGGTCGGCGGGTGTCGTCGATTGCGAATCCATGAAGATCGGGAACTTCAGGGCCATTCGGTCGACCTCCTCAGGCCTTCAGCACCAGCAGCTCTGCCGGGGTGTCCTCGGCCA
>Ga0184637_10002206_pt1 | contig 12612 bp, 9 predicted proteins | sample PLM3_127_b2_FD_133143 | JGI IMG/M metagenome (GOLD analysis project Ga0184637, IMG submission 133143) | Groundwater sediment microbial communities from an aquifer in East River, Colorado, USA - PLM3_127_b2 | ecosystem: Environmental > Terrestrial > Soil > Riparian zone | place: USA: East River...
CGAATCCGGGCGGGGTGGCATCGCCCGCCACGGCGGCGAGAGCCGGCAGCAGCAGCGCGCCTACGCCGGCGGCGCCCACCGCCGCAGCCAGCCCCAGCAGCCCGAGCTGCACCAGGAAGATCGACTGTGCTCGCATCCGCGTGGCGCCGACGCTCACGAGAATCGCCAGGTCCGACACGCGGCGCGCGAGATGCGCGCGGAACAGGTGCGCGGCACCGAGCCCCGCCAGGAAGATCGCGACCAGCGCGACGAGCCCGAGGTAGCGGATGACGGCGCCGTAGCTGCGCGCGAGATCTCGCGTTGCTTCATCGTGGGAGCGCGCCGAGATCCTGGGTTCCGCGGTCGCGCGCCGCATCGCCGACGCGACCGCGGCGGGCGCCGCGCCGTCGGCGAGGCGGTAGAGGCGCTGGTGCTCGACGCGGCTCCCGGTGGCGACCAGCCCGGTGGCGCCGAGCCGGTCGAGATCGACATAGATTCGGGGCGCGATCGAGAAGCCGCTGCTCGCGCGGCCGCCGTCCCGTGCGATCACGCCCTGCACCCAGAACGTCTCGACCCCGATGCGCAGCGTATCCCCGACCGCGACGCCGAGCTGCGCGAGCAGCGGCGGATCGATCCACGCTCCGGGCGCGTCGCGCAGCGCCCTGCGTGCGATGGCGGTCTCCACGGATGCGTCTCGTTCGAGCTCGATCTCGCCGTAGAGGGGGTAGGCCGCGTCGATCGCGCGCAGCTCTACCAGGCGCGCGCGATCACCGGACCCGGCCATCGAGAACAGGACCACCGCCCGCGCCGTGCGCGCGCCGGCGCCAGCCTCCGCATCGAGCGCGGCGATCTCCTGCGCGCTGAGCGGCCGCGGCGACGAGACCGCGACGTCCGCGCCGAGATAGGACTGGGAGCCCGCGGTGAGCGCCCGCGCGACCGACTCCTCGAACGCGTCGAGCGCGACGAAGCCCGCGAAGCCGAGTGCCGTGTTCACCGCGAAGAACAGCGCGAAGCGCGGATGGTTCCGAATCTCCCGCCACGCCAGCCGCAACACCAACCGCACGTCAGCCGGCCAGCGCGCCGTCGGCCAGCTTCAGGCAGCGGTCGCACGCCGCGGCGAGGCGGTCGCTGTGGGTGACGAGAATCAGCGTGGCCCCGCGCCGCTCGACCAGTTCGAAGAGCAGTCGGTCGACCGCGTCGCCGGTCACCGCGTCGAGGCTGCCGGAGGGCTCGTCGGCCAAAAGCAGGGCCGGCTCCACCACCAGCGCGCGCGCGATCGCGACGCGCTGGCACTCGCCGCCCGACAATCGCGACGGCAGATGCCCCGCGCGCTTCGTCAGGCCGACCTGCTCGAGCACTGCGCGCGCGCGCGCCTCCGCGTCGGAGGCACCCTGCAGCTCGAGCGGCAGGCTCACGTTCTCGAGCGCGGTCAGGCCGCTCATCAGGTGGAACTGCTGGAACACGATGCCGAGGCGGCGAGCGCGGAAGCGCGCCAGCTCGGCTTCCGTCAGCGCGCCGAGATCCGCGCCGTCGATGCGTACGCTGCCGAGCGTGGGGACGTCGAGCCCGGCGAGCAGCGACAAGAGCGTCGACTTCCCGCTGCCCGATTCGCCGACGATCGCGACGGTCTCGCCGCCGGCGACGCGCAGGTTCACGCCGCGCAGCACCTCGATCGGCCCGGCCGGCGACGCGAACGCCTTGTGGACGCCCTCTACCTCGAGGATCAACGGCGCGCCTCCGGTTCCGAAGGACCGCTTGCCGCGAGCAGCGGCAGCAGCGCCTCGAGCACGTTGCGCGCGACGATCTCCGCGCCGCGGGCGTTCGGATGGATGCCGTCGGCCTGGTTCAGATCGGGATTCGCAGCGACGCCCTCGAGCAGGAACGGCAGCAGCGCGACGCGGTGCTTCGCGGCCAGCGCCGGGAAAACGGCCTCGAAGGCCGCGGTGTACTCGGGGCCGTAGTTGGGCGGGAGCTTCATGCCCGCCAGCAGCACGCGCGTTCCGCTTTGTAGCGCCAGCTCGATCGCGCGGGACAGGTTCGCCTCGGTGGCCGCGACGTCGACACCGCGCAGTCCGTCGTTTCCGCCGAGCGCGATCACGACGACGTCCGGCCGGCTGCGCAGCTGCCAGCGCAGGCGCGACACCGCGCTCGCCGAGGTCGATCCGCTGATGCCCGCGTTCACCACACGCACCGCCTCACCGCGCCCGCGCAGCGTTCGCTCTAGCAGACTCGGGTAGGCCTGCTCCGGGGCGAGTCCGTATCCCTCGGTGAGGGAGTCGCCGAGACATACCACGACGCGCTCTTCGGCGGGTTGCGCAGCGTCGGATCGCGCTACCCAGGCCGAGAGCAGCACCGCGCCGATGGCGGCCCATGGCGCGAGCCGGTATCCCTTTGCCGCGATGCCGAACGCACCCCGCGACGACGCGCGCTCGATCCTCGAGCCCTCCGACGACTTCGCGCGCCGCCATCTCGGCCCGGACGAGAGCGACGTCGCGGCGATGCTCGCCGCGATCGGCGTGCGCTCCGTCGACGAGCTGGTCGAGCAGACGATTCCCGCGGACATCCGCAGCCGCGAGCCACTGCGACTCACCGGGCTCGCGTCGCCGCTCGGAGAGTCGGCGGTGCTCGACCGTCTCCGGGGACACGCGAGCCGGAATCGGGTGCTGCGGAGCTGCATCGGGATGGGGTACTCGGACACACTGGTTCCGCCGGTCATCCAGCGCAACGTGCTGGAGAATCCGGGCTGGTACACGCAATACACGCCCTACCAGGCGGAGATATCACAGGGTCGCCTGGAGGCGCTGCTGAACTTCCAGACGATGGTGGCGGATCTGACCGGCCTGCCGCTTGCCAACGCGTCGCTGCTCGACGAGGCGACCTCCGCCGCCGAAGCGATGGCGCTGTGCTTCGGCGTCGGACGGCAGCAGCGCCGCGGCTTCTTCGTCGCCGACGACTGTCACCCGCAGACGATCGGGGTGGTGCGCACGCGCGCTGGATCGATGGGCCTCACCCTCCACACCGGCCCCCCGGAAGCCGCCGACCCGGAGGAGATGGACCTGTGCGGGGTGCTGCTGCAGTACCCGACCACCGACGGACGCCTCCGCGACCCGCGTCCGGTAATCGAGCGGGTCCAGCGAGGCAGCGCGCTGGTGGTGGTGGCGGCGGATCTGCTCGCGCTGACGCTCTTCGCTCCGCCCGGCGAGCTCGGCGCCGACGTCGCGGTGGGGTCGACGCAGCGCTTCGGCGTGCCGCTCGGCGCGGGGGGGCCCCACGCCGCCTACTTTGCGACCCGCGACGTCCATGCGCGCCGTCTGCCCGGGCGGCTGGTGGGCGTGTCGCGCGACGTCCACGGTCGGCCCGCCTATCGGCTCGCGATCCAGACGCGCGAGCAGCACATCCGGCGCGACAAGGCGACCAGCAACATCTGCACCGCCCAGGTGCTGCTCGCGATCATGGCCGGCATGTACGCGGTGTACCACGGGCCCGACGGGCTGCGCCGGATCGCGCGGCGCGTGCGCGGTCTCGCCTGCGTGCTCGCCGAGGGCCTGCGGCGGATGGGCCACGAGCTGGGCGACGCCGCGTTCTTCGACACGCTGCGCGTCGTGCCTGGTGGAGTGAGCGCGAAAGAGGTGATCGCAGCCGCGGCCGAGCGCGGCTTCAACCTGCGCGACTTCGGCGACGACAGCGTGGGCGTGGCGCTCGACGAGACCACCACCCGCGCCGACGTCGAAGAGATCCTCGCGTCGTTTGGCGGCGGAGCCACGGCGCCGGCGATCGACGACCTCGTCGCGGCGGCCGCCGCGCCGCTGCCCCGCGCGCTCGAGCGCACCGGCGCGATCCTCGCGCATCCGGTGTTCCACGCGCATCACGGTGAGCACGAGATGTTGCGCTACCTGCACCGGCTGGAGGCGCGCGATCTGTCGCTCACCACGTCGATGATCCCGCTCGGCTCGTGCACGATGAAGCTCAACGCGACGACCGAGATGCTGCCGGTCACCTGGCCCGAGCTGTCGAGGCTGCACCCCTACGCGCCGGCCGATCAGGTGGCCGGCACCGCGGCGATGCTGTCGGAGCTCGAGACCTGGCTTGCCGAGATCACCGGCCTGCCGGCCGTCTCGCTGCAGCCCAACGCGGGCTCGCAGGGCGAGTACGCGGGGCTGCTGGCGATCCGCCGCTTCCACGCGTCGCGCGGCGAGGCGCACCGCGACGTGTGCTTGATCCCAGTCTCCGCCCACGGCACCAACGCCGCCAGCGCGGTGATCGCGGGCTTCCGCGCGGTGGCGGTGCGCTGCGACGACGCGGGCAACGTCGATCTCGCGGACCTGCGTGCGCGCTGTACCGAGCACGCGCACAGCCTGGCCGCGCTGATGATCACCTACCCGTCGACCCACGGCGTGTTCGAGGCGCAGGTGCGGGAGGTCTGCGAGGTTGTGCACCGCCACGGCGGGCAGGTCTATCTCGACGGCGCGAACATGAACGCCCAGGTGGGGCTCACCTCGCCGACGCGGATCGGTGCCGACGTGTGTCATCTGAATCTGCACAAGACCTTCTGCATTCCCCACGGCGGCGGCGGCCCCGGCATGGGGCCGATCGCGGCGGCCAAGCATCTCGAGCCGTTCCTGCCCGGCGACCCGGTGCACGGCGAGGGTCCGGTGTCGGCCGCGCCGTACGGGAGCCCGAGCATCCTGCCGATCAGCTGGGTGTATATCGCAATGATGGGTGCCGAAGGTCTGACTGCGGCGACCTCGATCGCGATCCTGAACGCCAACTACATGGCCGCGCGCCTGCGCGCGCACTACGACGTGCTCTACGCCGGTCCGGGGGGGCGAGTGGCACACGAGTTCATCATCGACTGCCGCCCGTTCGAGCGCAGTGCCGGCGTCCGTGTCGAAGATATTGCGAAGCGGCTGATGGACTACGGGTTCCATGCCCCGACGATGAGCTTCCCAGTGCCGGGCACGCTGATGATCGAGCCGACCGAGAGCGAGCCGCGCGCCGAGCTCGATCGGCTGTGCGACGCGCTGATCGCGATCCGGGAGGAGATCCGCGCCGTCGAGACCGGCGCGTTCGACCCGGAGGACAACCCGCTGCGCAATGCACCGCATACCGCGCACGCGGTCTGCACCGATTCGTGGAGCCACCCCTACTCGCGGCGGCAGGCCGCGTGGCCGGCTCCTTGGTTGCTCGAGCACAAGTACTGGCCGCCGGTCGGACGGATCGACAACGCGTACGGCGATCGGAACCTGGTGTGCACCTGCCCGCCGCTGCACGAGCTCGCGGAGTGAGCCCAGCGGACGCCCCGCGGGTGGCGGATCTGGACGAGTCCCTAAATAACTGATCTTTCTTTTGATTTAGCCCCCAAATGGGTGACGCATCCCGCGCGCGCGTTCGCCACGATGGTGGCGGCGGACCTGGTGGGGTCGGTGGCATCGGTGGAAGAGGGACCGCTGGTGTCACAGTGCCCAACGGCCCTGCTGGTTTCTCCTCGGTTGAGGACAATCACGAATCCAGTCACTTGCGCACAGCACAACGTTGATTGGTCCTCGGGGCCCGCTCTCTCCGGAGCGGGCCTCTTTCGTTCGGGATAAGCTGCTCAGATCCAATCACCCCGGTGGCAGCCGGTGGACCGATCCCTCGCCCTTCCCCTGATCCAGCGGATCTACGAGGCAGCCCTCGATCCCTCGTGCTGGCAGGGCTTCGTGCAGGCGCTGTCCGACGCGTTCGGCGGGGCGCCGGTCGGGTTTGCGCTGCAGCTGCCCGGCTTTCCGCTCTCCGGCGTCGTCTTCGCTTCTGACGGATTCCGCGTTGAGTTCCTCGAACGTTTTACCGCCTACGCGCTGCGGGGACTTCCGTGGGAGGAGGGCCGCCGGCGCGACTTCGTCGGCCGCTTCGGGCTCACGAGCGAGGTGATCCCGGACGAGCGCCTGCGCGAGAGCGACTTCTACCGCGATTGGATGGCGCCGCAGGGGCTCGGTCCGCACGCGCCGATCGGGCACACGATCGCGCTCGACGCCGGACGCCCCGCTTCCGGACTCGCGATCTTCGCCACTGCCGCGACCGGACCGTTCAGCCAGGAGCATCTCGAGTTCGGTGACCTGCTCGCGCCCCACCTCGCGATGGGATTTCGTCTGCTCGCCGCGATGCGCCGCCACGACGCGCTGGCCGATGCGATCGACCGCTTTCCGACCGGGGTCGTGCTGCTCGACGCGCACGGGCACGTGCTGCTCGCCAACCGCGGCGCGCGGCAGATCTTCGCTCGCGACGACGGCCTGGCGCTCGACGGTAACTTGCTGCGCGCGGCCAGCGCGTCCGACGACGGTGCGCTGCGGCGCGCGATCGCTGGGGCGGTGGAGGCTGCGGTGGCGGGTCGCATGATCGAGAGCGCCGTCCTGTCGGTGGGCCGGCGCTCCGGCAGCCGGCCGTTCCCGGTGATGGTGGGCCCGCTGCGCCCCCATACCGGCGAGCCCACGCTGGCCGACGCGGTCGCGGTCCTCTACGTGTCGGACCTCGAGAGCAGCGCGCTGCGCCGCCGCGAAGCGCTGCGCGAGCTCTACGGTCTGACCGAGGCCGAGACGCAGCTCGTCGAGCTCCTGTGTCAGGGGAATTCGCTCGACGAGGCGGCCCTGGCGCGCGGCGTGACGATGAACACCGCGCGCAGTCAGCTGAAGCAGGTCTTCGCCAAGACCCACACCAGCCGGCAGAGCGAGCTGGTGCGCCTGGTGATCTCTGGCGTCACGTCGATCGCGGGGCCCTGACCGTTCGATCTTCGCTCGCCTGCGGCTCGCTGCGCGCGGAAAAACCGCTTGCTCAGGCGTCGCCGCGCTCGAGGGCTGCGATCCGCTCTTCGATCGGCGGGTGGCTCATGAACAGCCGCAGGAAACCACCGGAGCCGGTGATGCCGAACGCCCGGATCTGCTCGGGCAGTGGCTGCGGGTCGGTCACCTGCGCTAAGCGCCGCAGCGCACCGATCATCGCGTTGCGACCAGCGAGGCTTGCGCCGCCGCTGTCGGCCCGGAACTCGCGGCGTCGCGAGAACCAGTACACGATGACGCTGGCCAAGATGCCGAGCAGGATCTGCGCGGCGATCACCGTGACGAGGTAGCCGGCGCCGTGGCCTCTCCCCTCGTTGCGGAAGATCACGCGGTCGACGAAGCCGCCGATCACGCGCGACAGCAGGATCACGAACGTGTTGAGCACGCCCTGGATCAGCGCGAGGGTGACCATGTCGCCGTTGGCGATGTGGCTCACCTCGTGGCCGAGCACGGCCTCGACCTCAGGGCGCTTCATGCGTTCGAGGAGGCCCGTGCTGACCGCGACGAGCGCCTTGTCGCGCCGGGCGCCGGTCGCGAACGCATTGGGCGACTCGGACGGGAAGATCGCGACCTGCGGCACGCCGATGCCGGCCGCCTGGGCCTGGTGCGCAATCGTCTGCAACAGCCAGGACTCGGTGTCGTTACGCGGCTGGTCGATCACATGGGCGCCGGTGGCGCGGATCGCCATCCACTTCGAGATCAGCAGCGAGAGGAAGCTGCCTCCCATGCCGAAGACGAACGCGAACACCAGCAGCTGCTGGTTCTGGAAGTGGATGCCCTGCGCGGCGAGGAGGTTCTCGAGCAGGTTCGCGCTGATCATGAGGACGATCACGATCGCGAGGTTCGTCGCGAGGAAGAGGAAGACGCGTTTCATGGCGCAGATCTCCTTGGGGTCCGAGCCGATTACCGCGGCCCTGGCTGCGTAGGCTACGGGTGGGGCGCGACTGTGCAAGCCTGCTCCCGCGGGGAGTCGCGCAGAGATCGGACTAGCGTGCCGGTTCGGGCGTCGGGCCGGCGGGAGCCGGTGCAGCGGATGCCGGAGCGGCGGGAGCCGGGGTGGCGGCCGCGGCTGCCGATGCCTGGCGTGCGGCGTCTTCGATGCGCCGCATGCGCGCGGCGAGCGCGTCGATTCGCTCGCTGGCGGGGGCAGCATCGTTCGACATGCGCTTCTCGAGCTGCGCGACGCGGCGCGTGGCGTCGCGCAGATCGCGCTCGAGCGCGGACGTGTCGCTCGTCGCGTCGCGGCGGGGCTTCTGGGTCTCGAGCGCGCCCATGCGCCGCCCGGCCTTCTCTACTTTTCCGCCGACCTGCTCGACGCGGCCCTCGAGCGCCGCGATCGCTTGCTTCAGCGCCGAGAGCTCTTCGTGCAGCTCGGACATCTCCTTCGGCGACCCGGTCGGGCCATCGCCCGAGACGGCGGTCGTGGCGACCCAGGCCACCGCTCCGAAGACCAGCACATAGGGCAGCGCGAAGCGCCGGAAGGCCCGGCGCAGGTAGCGCTCCTCTTCCTTCGAGACGTCGATTCTCGGAGTGTTCTGCTGAGACATGGCCCTCCACGCATCGGCAAGTCCGGCGCAGCTCATGAGCAGAAACCGCGCGCGAGGGGGGCGATCGCGGTCGCCCCGGCACCGCCGTGAGCTAGCGTGGCCCCCCGATGGCTGCTCCGGGCGACGGCACCGAACCCGCACCTGTGCGCGTGCGCGACTACCCGCCGGACGTCCACGTTCTCGAGGTCGACGGGCGCGAATTCGTGCTGGTCGGCACCGCGCACGTCTCGCGCGAGTCGGCCGATCTGGTGCGCGAGGTGATCGAGAAGGAGCGCCCCGACTGCGTCTGCATCGAGCTGGACGCGCAGCGCTTCGAGGCCCTGTCGCACCGGCAGCGCTGGGAGAATCTCGACCTGCGGCAGGTGATCCGCCAGCGGCAGCTCGCGCCGCTGCTCGCCAACCTCGTGCTGGCGTCCTACCAGAAGAAGCTCGGCGGCGCGCTCGGAGTGGTACCCGGAGCCGAGCTGCTCGAGGCCGCGCGCGTGGCCGAACGGCTCGGCATCCCGGTGGTGCTGTGCGATCGCGATGTGCGCGTCACGCTGCGGCGCGCCTGGGGGTCGATGTCGCTGTGGAACAAGTCCAAGCTGCTCGCGGTGCTGCTGGCGAGCGTGATCGACCGCCCCGAGCTCGACGAGGACGAGCTGCGGCGGATCCGGAACCAGGACGTGATCTCAGAGCTGATGCGCGAGCTCGGCGAAGAGCTGCCGGCCGTGAAGACCACGTTGATCGACGAGCGGGACGCGTATCTCTCGCACAAGATCCTCGCCGCCGAAGGGGAGCGCATCGTCGCGGTCGTCGGAGCCGGTCACGTCGCGGGGATCCGCGGCGCGCTGCTCGCGCGTCGAGCGGTCGATCTCGACGCGATCAGCCAGATCCCGCCGGTGTCGGCGATCTGGAAATGGGTCGGCTGGGGGGTGCCGGGCATCCTGCTCGCCGGGTTCGTCTGGATCGGCCTGCGCCACGGCGCATCGGTCGCGGGCGAGAACCTGCTGTACTGGATCGCCGCCAACGGCGGGCTGACGGCGGTCGGCGCGCTGATTTCGCTCGCGCATCCGCTCGTCGTCGTCTCGTCGTTCGTCGTCGCGCCGATCACCACGCTCTCGCCGGTGATCGGCGCCGGCCATGTGCTCGCGCTGCTGCAGGCCTATCTCGTGCCACCGGTCGTGCGCGAGTTCGAGCAGGTCGCCGACGACATCGGTTCACTCCCCCGCTGGTGGCGCAACCGCCTGCTCCGGATCTTTCTCGTGTTCCTGCTGACGACGCTGGGCAGCCTGACCGGGAACTGCGTCGGGGCGACCGAGGTGGTGTCGAATCTATTCTGAAGCGAGGTCCCGTGAACTCCGAGAGCCGCGCACCCGATCGGCTGGTGCGGACCCTCTCCCGCGACGGCGGGATCGCCGTGCGGGCGATCGTCGGCACGCGGCTGGTGAGCGAAGCCGCGCGCCGGCACCGGACCTCGCCGACCGCGACGACCGCGCTGGGCCGCACGCTGCTGGGCGCGCTGCTGCTCGCGGCCGACGGCAAGGGCGGTGAGAGCGTGCAGATCCAGTTTCGCGGCGACGGCCCGCTGCGCGGCGTGGTCGCGCTCGCCGACGACGCCGGTCACGCGCGCGGCTACGTGGTGCGCCCGCGCGCGCACCCGCCGCGCGTGGACGGCGAGCTCGACGTGCACAACGCCGTCGGACCCGGCGTGCTGACGGTCGTGCGCCAGCGGCCGGGCCAGCAGCCCTACACGGGCGTGGTTCAGATCGTCTCCGGCACGATCGCCCAGGACCTGACCCACTACCTGGCCGAGAGCGAGCAGAGCCGCACCGCGGTGGCGCTCGGCGTGCAGGAAGGGAGCGGTGCGGGCGTGGCCGCGGCCGCGGGCTTCCTGGTGCACGCGCTGCCGGGCGCCAGCGCGGAGGAGACCCGGCGCGCCGAGCAGAACGTCCGTGCGACGTCGCTGCCGTCGGAGCTGGTGGCGGGCGGCTGCGACGCGAGCGGACTGGTGGAGCGACTGCTCGACGGGCTCGGCGCTCGCGAGCTCACCGAGAGCGACGTCGACTTCCACTGCGGCTGCGACGCGGAGCGCGTGGCCGCAGCGGTGCGGCTGCTCGGCGCGGAGGAGATCGCGCGCTCCGCACGCGCCGGCGAGGCCCTCGAAGTGCGCTGCCAGTTCTGCGCCGAGGCCTACACGCTCGGACCCGACGCGCTGCGGGCGCTCTGCCGCGACTCGTGAAGAGCCCCACCCTGCGCGTCGCGCACGTCACCGGCGAGCGCGGCTTCTCGGGCGGGGAAGCGCAGGTGTTCCTGCTGATGGAGGGCCTGCGGTCGCGCGGGCACGCGAACCTCTTGATCTGCCCGCCCGGCAGCGGCGCTGAACGCGAGGCGCGAGACCGCGGCTTCACCGCCCTCTGCGTCGCGATGCGCAACGATCTCGCACTAGGCGCGGCGTGGCGGATCGCTGCCGCGCTGCGCCGCGACCCGCCTTCGCTCGTGCACTGTCACACGGGTCGCGCGAACTGGCTCGGCGGTCTCGCCGCGCGCTGGGCGGGCGTTCCGGCGCTCTCCACGCGACGCATGGATCGGCACGTGAAGCGCTCGTTTCGGACTCGCTGGCTGTACCGGCATCTCTTGCGGCGCGCGGTGGCGATCTCGCCCGCCGTGGAGCGAAGACTGCTCGCTGCGGGGGTCCCCGCGCAGCGGATCCGGCTGATCTGGAGCGCCGTCGATCCCGAGCGGCTTCGGCCCGGCGCGCCGCGCGCCGCGCTGCGCGCGCGGCTCGGCCTGGCAGAGGAGACCCGCTGCGTGCTGGTCGCCGCGAACCTCGTGCCGCGCAAGGGCGTCGACGTGCTGCTCGAGGCGATCGCGCGGCTCGGCCCGGCGGCGCGCAGCGTGCTGTGGATCGCCGGCGACGGGCCCGAGCGCGCCCGGCTGGAGGCGGCGGCGGCACGGCTGGGTGTCGCCGAGCGCACCCACTTCCTCGGGCACCGCAACGACGTGCCCGACCTGCTCGAGGCCTGCGACGTGTTCGTGCTGCCGTCGCGCCAGGAGGGCCTGGGTGTGGCTGCGCTCGAGGCGATGGCGCGCGGCCGACCGGTGGTCGCGTCGGCCGTCGGCGGGCTCGCCGAGACCGTCGTTCCCGAAGAGACCGGCCTGCTGGTCGCGCCCGGAGACCCGGCGGCGCTCGCGGCCGCCCTCGAGCGGCTGCAAGGCGACCCCGAGCTCGCGCGGCGCCTGGGCTCCGCCGGAGCGAAGCGCGTCGCGGAGCACTTCCTGGCGGAGCAGATGGTCTCCGCCTACGAAGCGCTGTACCGGGAGATCCTGGCCGAGGTCGGAGTCACCGGACGGGGGGAGTCGTGAACTCACCGCGCGTGGGGATCATCGGCGCGCGCCGCGTACGCCAGGGTCTCGGCCCGTTCGTAGCCCGTGACCTGGTCGCCGCCGGCGCGATCGTGCCGTGCTTCCTGGTGACGTCCGAGCGCTCGATCGCGCCGGCGCTCGCGGAGATCGAGCGACATGCAGGAGTGTCGCCCCGCGGCTACGTCGATGCCGAGCGGATGCTCGACCGCGAGGCGCTCGACGCGCTCGCGATCCTCTCGCCCGCCGAGTCCCACGCCGAATATCTGTGGCGCGCCGCGCGCCACGGCTTGGCGGTGCTGTGCGAGAAGCCGCTGGTCTGGGGAGCGCCGGCGCTGGAGACGCGCGCTGAGGAGATCGCCCGGGCCTTCGCGAGCCGCGGCATCCTGCTCTACGAGAACTGCCAGTGGCCATTCACGCTGCCCGCGTTCGAGCGCTTGCACCCGGGGGCCCTCGCGTCGCCGCCGCGCCGGTTCCGGATGGAGCTCCAGCCGGCGTCGCGCGGGCTCCAGGCCCTGGGCGATTCCTTCTCGCATCCGCTCTCGCTGCTCCAGGCGCTGCTGCCCGGCGACGCACCCGAGGTGGATCAGCTCGAGGTGAACCCGGGCACGGGTCGCGCAGCGCCACTAACCATCCGATTTCTCTACCGATCCGGGGCAGAACCCTGCGCCGTGGAGATCGCGCTCTGGCGTTCCCAGGCCCTGCCCCGCCACGCCGCGATCGCGATCGACGGCCGCACGGCCCGGCGTGTGGTGGAGGTGGTGGCCCCGGAGACCTACCGGCTATCTTTCGCCGCCTCCGACCGGATCGTCCCGATGGACGACCCCCTGACCACCCTGGTCGCGGACTTCGTAGGGCGCCTGCGCGCGCCGGACGAAGCCGATCGAAGCTCCCGAGCACGCGACATCGAGCAGCGCATGGGGCTCTTGGCA
>Ga0184637_10002207_pt1 | contig 12604 bp, 11 predicted proteins | sample PLM3_127_b2_FD_133143 | JGI IMG/M metagenome (GOLD analysis project Ga0184637, IMG submission 133143) | Groundwater sediment microbial communities from an aquifer in East River, Colorado, USA - PLM3_127_b2 | ecosystem: Environmental > Terrestrial > Soil > Riparian zone | place: USA: East River...
CGAAGAGCTCCTCCCGCGAGGGATCTTCAACCTCACGTTCATCGAGGTGGGAGAGGAGAAGGTGGCCGGGACGGTGGGCTTTCGGTTCGAGGGCATCTATTCCTTGTACAACTCGGCCTTCGACCGCTCGTGGCGGCACCTGTCCCCGGGGATGGTACTGGTGGCGGAGGACATCCGGATCGCCATCGAGGGTGGATGCAACGGGTTCGACATGCTGAAGGGCGAGTACGACTACAAGTACCGGTTCGGCGCCTATCCGCGCCACATCAAGCGCCTGGCGATCTCGCGCTAGTCGCCGGACACGGATCCCGTGGCGATGGTGGATCCGAACTCGTCCCGCACGATCACGGTCTGGAAGGGCCTCAGGTTAGAGGACGTGACGAGCCAGCTCGAGGCCTCGCCACTCGCGCTGAACTCCATGGCATGCATCCGGATGGTCCGCCCGTCATGGGTGGACAGCGTGACGGTGGCCCGGCCCTCCAGGCCCGGAGCCCGAACCAGGACCAGGACCCAGGACTGCTCCACCTTCGAGTCGTAGACCACCGCGCTGCCCTCGAGCTGCTGGGATCCCTGCGAGGCGAGGGTGGCCACGCGGACGTTCTCACCTCCCAGCGACGCAAGGAGCGTCTCGTACTTGGTCGCCGACGCTTCGTACCGGGCGGCCCGGTTGTGGGACCACAGCCCCCAGGACGCAGAGCCGGCGAACAGCACCACCACTGCGGCCCAGGCCAGCCACGAGACCGGGCGGCGAGCGGCCGGGATGGGCGCGGCACCGTCAGCCCAGTCGCCCTGGAGCGCCGAGAGTACCCGCTCCTTCAACTCCCCCGGCGGCTCGAGCTCGTGCGCGGCCCTGGCGAAGGTGCTCATGCCCTCGGCCAGCGCCGCCATGTCCCTGCGGCAACCGGAGCAGCCCCGGAGGTGTCGGCGCACCTGCACGTCGGCCGGCTCGTCCAGCGTCCCCAGCAGATGCTCCGCCAGCTGGTCGCGCACCTCGTCACATCTCACGCTGTTCCTCCAGCGCCTCCCGCAGCTTCAGGAGCGCCGTCCTGATCCTGGTCTTGGCCGTGCCGAGCGGGATGCCTTCGAGCTCCGCCACCTCCGCGCTGGTCTTGCCGCCGAAGTACGCGAGCTCGAGCGCGGCGCGTTGTCCGGGGGACAGCGTCGTCATGGCCCGGCGGGCCCTGGCCGCGAGGTCCTCCGTCTCGGCCACCTCGTCTGGGCCGGGCTCGGGTGAGACGTCGCTCCCGGGCTTGGAAGCCTCGGTAGTGCGCGCTTCCAGGACCCGCCTGCGGAGCGCGTCGATGGCCAGGCTCCTTGCGACCAAGAGCACCCACGTGTCGAGCCTGCCTCGGGCCTGGTCGAACCGGTCGGCACTCCGCCACAGCTTCACGAACGTGTCCTGCACCAGATCCTGCGCCGCCGCCTCGTTCCCCAGCATCACGATCCCCAAGCCGTAGATGCGCGCGGCGAACCGCTCGTACAGGACCTCGGCCGCAGCCGGGTCCCGCTGGCCGAACGATCGCATCAGCGAATCGTCCGGACGCCTCTCCTTCGATCGCACGCGCAGCACGGTACTGCGAAGGAGTACGGATGGGAACCGGGCCCGGCTCTGGCGGACGGTGGTGCGCTGGTGCCCCGGTGGGCTATTCCGCGTACGCCCGGATGTGCTCCAGGACCAGGGTGGCCAGGTCCTCGTCCCCCCCGATCACCAGGTTCCCGTCATCCAGGTAGTGCTCGGCGGGTACCCGGCGGCCGGCGACGAGGGCGAACGCCGGTGCCCGGCCATCGATGAAGGCGTCGGGCTTCTTGTCCTCCGGCGGCGACTCCCGTGCGGCGAGGCCCCAGTGCCAGATCCCCGCGCCGACGCCCTCCAGGTCCACCTGGATGCTCTTCCCGGGAAACGACAGGCCGGTCAGCCCCAGGGCATACGGGAGCATCCGGATACCCATGTCGTTGATGAGATACAGGGGCCAGTGTTGGAGGTTCTCCTCCAGGCCCGCGCCGAGGCGGATGTCCTCCCCGTGGAGCCACCATTCGATGATCCGGGACTGGATGAGATACCGCACCCCGATCTCCCCGGCCACCCACGGGGCCCGGGTCGTCAGCCACTCGTCCTCCGGGATCAGGCCCGCCCGGGAAAGGAACGCGTCGGCCCCCCGCCCCCAGTCGGTGAGGATCTGCCGGGTGGGGAGGTCCTTTCGGACCGCCACGGCCCACTCGTTGAACCCGTTCACCCAGAACTCGCCGTCGTTCGCCTGGCGGAACGCCTCAAACTCGACGGCCGGCTCGCCCTCCACGACCTGGGCCGCCGCAACCTCCTGGGCGGCCAGGTGCGCCATGACGTCGCGGTTGCGCCACCCGGCGCAGACGCTGTCCCGGTCCCACGCTTCGGGCGGCGTGTACTGGACGGTGCGGCCCAAGCGTTCTCGCTCGGCCTGGGCGATGCCCAACAATTCGATGCGGCTCAGGCTCACTCGTCGTGCTCCCCGTTGGCCTCGGATGCGACGTCCCGGAGGCGCCGCGGCGGATTGTACCCTCGGGCCAATGCGGGTCCTGATCGCGCCGGACAAGTTCCGTGGAACGCTCACGGCTCCCCAGGCCGCTCACGCCGTGGGGGCGGGGTGGCGCCGGGCCCGCCCGGACGACGAGGTCATCGAGGTTCCCATGGCGGACGGGGGGGAGGGCACGCTGGACGCCATGGTCGAGGCGCTGGGAGGAGAGCGCCGCCGCGCGAGCGTGCAGGGTCCCCTGGGCGATCCGGTCGATGCCGAGTACGGGATCGTCCCCGGACCGTCCGGCGTGACGGCCGTGGTGGAGATGGCCCGCGCGTCCGGGCTCGACCTGATCGGGGAAGCTCGCCGGGATCCCAAACGAACGACCACGCGGGGGACGGGCGAGCTGATCCGCGCCGCCCTGGGGGCCGGACCGGCCGAGGTCATCGTGTGCATCGGCGGGAGCGCGACGAACGACGGCGGTGCCGGCCTGGCCCAGGCGCTCGGGGTCCGTCTGCTCGACAAGGCCGGCGGTGAGATCGGTCCGGGTGGCGCGGCCCTCCTCCATGTGGAACGCATCGACCTCTCCGGCCTGGGGCCCGATGTCCGCAGGACGCGGTTCCTCGTCGCCTGCGACGTGGACAGCCCGCTCACTGGTCCACAGGGAGCCTCCGTCGTCTTCGGCCCGCAGAAGGGCGCAACCGCCGCCGACGTCCTGCTGCTGGACCGGGCCCTGGGACACCTGGCCGCCGTGATCTTCCGGGACCTCGGTCTCGACGTCCGAGACCTTCCGGGGGGCGGAGCGGCCGGCGGGCTGGGGGCCGGCATGGTGGCGTTCCTGGGGGCGCATCTTCGGCCGGGGGTCGAGCTGGTGATGGACGCGGTGGGCTTCCGGCGCCGTCTGGAGGCGGCCGATCTCGTGGTCACCGGCGAAGGGACGCTCGACGAGCAATCCCTGCGCGGCAAGGTCCCCGCCGGTGTGATCCAGGCGGCCCGGGTTGCCCGCGTGCCGTCGATCGTCCTGTGCGGGCGGGCCGAGGCCCGGCCCCCCGACGTCCTGGTGTTCGACCTGGTGAGCCGGTTCGGCCAGGACCGGGCGATGAGGGACGCCCGGGCAGCTCTGGAGGATCTCGCCGAGGAAGTGGCGGGGAAGCTTCCGGGACTATCGTCTGGCCCATGAGCGGTGCGATCGATCGATTCATGGAGGCCGCGAAGGTTCTCGGGCACGACCTGGAGGTGCGCCGGTTCCCCGAAGGGACAAAGACGGCCGCCGACGCCGCTCGCGCCGTGGGGTGCGACATCGGACAGATCGTGAAGTCGCTCGTGTTCATGGCCGACGGACGGGCCGTGCTCGCGCTTACATCGGGAGCCAACCGGGTGGATACCGGCAAGCTGGCGGTGCTGGCGGGTGCGGCAGAGGCCAGGCGGGCGAACGCCGACGAGGTCCGGGCGGCGACCGGGTACGCCATCGGGGGCACGCCCCCGTTCGGACACCCCCGGCCGATCCCGGCGTTCATCGACCGGGACCTCTTCGGCTACGGGGAGATCTGGGCTGCCGCCGGCACCCCGGACTCGGTGTTCCGCACGACCCCCGAGGAGCTCGGGTCCGCGACCGGGGCCGGTATGGCCGACTTCAAGGAACGTTGACGGGCCCGGCCGGATCTGGGGCTCCAGCCGCTAGAATGGAGCCGCATCGCTCACAGGCAAGAACCGGAGGACCGATGATCCAGCTGACCCAGACCGCAGCCGGCAAGGTGAAGGAGCTCCTCGAGGAGGAGGGCCGGGCCGACATCTCGCTCAGGGTGGCCGTCCAGCCGGGGGGGTGCTCCGGGCTCCGCTACGCGATGTACCTGGACGACCAGGTCTCCGAGAAGGACGTCACCGCCGATCAGTTCGGCGTCAGGCTGGTCGTGGACAAGATGAGCGTCCCCTACCTGACGCAGGCCACGATCGACTTCGTGGACAGCCTGGAGGCTTCGGGCTTCACCATCGACAACCCGGCCGCCCAGAGCTCCTGCGCCTGCGGCCACTCATTCCACTAGCGCGTCCAGGGCGGCGCCGATCCCGTCGCGGAGCTCGTTCAGCTCGGACTGGTCGATCACGAGAGCCGGCGAGACCTGGAGGCCGCCCGTGGCCAGGCTCCTGGTCATGACGCCGGCATCCCGGCAGGCCCGGACCGCGCGAGCGGGGAGCGTGGAGTCGTTCGCCAGGGCCTCTGCAGACAGCTGGACCGCGGCCAGCACGCCGGTGCCGGCCCGGATCTCGTCGACCATGTGGTGTGCTGCGAGCGGCGACAAGGCGTCGGCCAGGTCGGATTCCAGCTGCAACGCGCGCTTGGGGAGCGCCTCTCGTTCCAGGATGTCCAGGTTCGCCATGGCCGCGGCGGCAACCGTGGCGTGGCCGGAGTACGTGTACCCGTGCCGCCACAGCCCGGCGATCCCGTTCCAGAACGGCTCGGCAACCCGCGGCGACGCGATGACGGCGCCCATCGGCAGGTAGCCGCTGGTGATCCCCTTGGCGCAGGTGATGAGGTCGGGCTGGAGCTCCCACCGGTTGCTGGCGAACCAGTCGCCCGTTCGCCCGAAGCCGGTGATGACCTCGTCGGCCACGAACAGGACGCCGGCCTCGCGGCAGATCGACCGGACCCGCTCGAGGTAGCCCTCGGGCGGCGCGAGCACGCCCCCCGCCCCGATGACCGGCTCGCAGAAGAAGGCGGCAACGCGCTCCGGCGTGGCGGCGTCGATGGCCTCGCGGAGCGCCTCCGGTGAATCCCACGGCACCTTCGCGACGTCGGCCACGAGCGTGCCGTACCCTGCCGCGTTGGGCGCGATGCCGGCCAGGCTGGTGCCGGCGACGTGCATGCCGTGGTACGCGTTCTCCCGCGTGATGAACGTCGTGCGGTCGGTCTGGCCCAGGAGCTGCCAGTACCGGCGGGCCATCTTGGCCGCCGTGTCGATCGAATCCGAGCCACCGCTCGTGAAGAAGACCTTACTGTCGGGGTCGGGCGAGAGGTCCGCCACCCGCTCGGCCAGCTCGATGGCCGGCCGGTTGGAGACGTCACCGAAGGTCGAGTAGGCGGACAGCTTGCGAAGCTGAGCGGCGGCGGCATCGGCGATCTCGCCGCGGCCGTAGCCGACGTTGCAGTACCACAGGCCCGCGGTGGCGTCGAGGTACCGCCGACCGTCCTCGTCCCAGACGTGCACGCCCTCGCCGCGATCCAGCACGAGCTCCCCGTTCGCCTGGATGGCGGACATGTCGGCGAAGGAATGCCAGAACCGGCCCATGGCGCATCACGGTACCAGCCGCTCCGGTGCCGGAAGCTCAGTCCGGGTCGTAGGCCAGGTTCGGACGGAGCCAGCGTTCGGCCTCGGCGACCTCGATGCCCTTGCGCCGTGCGCAGTCCTCTACCTGATCGCGGCCGATCCGGCCGACATTGAAGTACCGAGCCGCCGGGTGTCCGAAATACAGCCCGGAGACCGACGCGGCCGGGAGCATGGCGTAGCTCTCGGTGAGGTCCATGCCCAGCCTCCCCGCCTCGACGAGCTCGAACAACGTTCCCTTCTCGCTGTGGTCGGGGCATGACGGGTAGCCGAAGGCGGGGCGGATGCCCCGGTAGCGCTCGCCGATCAGCTCCTCGTTCGTCATCTTCGGCCCGGTCTCGTACCACTCGCGGCGGGCCACCTCGTGCAGGTGCTCGGCGAACGCCTCGGCCAGGCGGTCGGCGAGCGCCTTCACCATGATGGCCCGGTAGTCGTCGTGGTCGGCCTCGAACCCGGCCACCACCTCGTCGACGCCGATGCCGGCTGTGACGGCGAAGGCGCCGACGTGGTCGATGAGGCCCGTCTCAGCGGGCGCGACGAAATCGGCCAGCGAGCGGTTGGGCCGGGCGTCGCCATGGTCGGCTTGCTGGCGGAGCATGTGGAAGCGCACGCCGCCGGCGCCGGCCTTAAGGACCAGGTCGTCGCCGTCGGCGTCCGCCGGCCAGAAGCCGTACACGCCGCGGGCCGAGATCCGGTCGCCCGCAACCAGCTCGTCCAGCTGCTCGTTGGCGTTCTCGTACAGCTCGCGCGCGGCGGCGCCATGGGCCGGATGGTCCAGGATGGCCGGGAACCTGCCCTTCAGCTCCCACGCAGTGAAGAAGAACGTCCAGTCGATGTATGGGCGAAGCGTCTCGATCGAGGCCTCCACGAGCCTGGTCCCGGTGAAGGCCGGTGCCGCCAGGTCCCGCTGGTGCCACACGATCGGCGTGCGGTTCGCCCTCGCCTCCTCGTACGAAAGGAGTGGGCGCCGATCTCGTTCGGCGTGTTGCTCCCGGAGGTGCTGCTGGTCGTCCCGGTTCTGGCGGTCGAGCTTGGCCCTTCGCTCCGGGTCGAGCAGGTCCGAGACCACCCCCACCACGCGTGACGCGTCGATCACGTGGACGGTCGGGTTGCCGTACTCGGGCGCGATCCGGACCGCCGTGTGCTGCTTCGACGTGGTGGCCCCGCCGATCAGGAGCGGGAGGTCGATGCCCCGGCGCTCCATCTCCTTGGCCACGTGAACCATCTCGTCGAGCGACGGCGTGATGAGTCCCGACACGCCCACGATGTCGCACCTCTCGTCGGCCGCGGTGTCGAGGAGGACGTCCGCCGGGACCATCACACCGAGGTCGATGACCTCGTAGTTGTTGCAGCCCAGCACCACGCCCACGATGTTCTTGCCGATGTCGTGGACGTCGCCCTTCACGGTGGCCAGGACGACCTTGCCCTGGGCGCGATCGGTCGTGCCGAGGCGGAGCTTCTCCTCCTCCATGAACGGCTCGAGGTAGGCCACGGCCTTCTTCATGGCCCGCGCGCTCTTCACCACCTGCGGCAGGAACATCCGGCCCGAGCCGAACAAGTCGCCGACCACCTGCATGCCCTCCATCAGCGGTCCCTCGATGACCTCCAGGGGCCGGGGGTACTGTGCGCGAGCCTCCTCGGTGTCCTCCTCGATGAAGTCCACGATCCCGTGGATGAGCGCGTGCTTCAGCCGGTCCTGAACGGTGCCCTCGCGCCAGGTCAAGTCACGCTCGCGCTTGGTCGCTTCGCCCCGGACGTTCCCGGCGAACGTCACCATCCGCTCGGTGGCGTCGGGACGGCGGTCGAAGATGATGTCCTCGACGTGCTCCAGGAGGTCGGCCGGGATGTCCTGGTAGAGCATCAACTGGCCGGCATTCACGATGGCCATGTCGAGCCCGGCCTGGATGGCGTGGTAGAGGAAGGCCGAATGGATGGCCTCCCGGACCATGTCGTTGCCGCGGAACGAGAACGAGAGGTTGGAGACGCCGCCCGAGATCCGCACGCCGGGGCAGCGCTCCTTGATGATCCGCGTGGCTTCGATGAACGCTTTGGCGTACCCGTTGTGCTCCTCGATCCCTGTGGCGATTGCCAGGATGCAGGGGTCGAAGATGATGTCCTCCGGCTCGAAGCCCGCCTCCTCGATGAGGAGCCGGTAGGCGCGCTCGCAGATCTGGACCTTGCGATCGACCGTGTCGGCCTGGCCCTTCTCGTCGAAGGCCATCACCACCGCACCGGCGCCGTAGCGCCTGGCCGTCCGAGCCTTGTCCAGGAAGGCCTCGTCGCCCTCCTTCAGGCTGATCGAGTTCACGACGCCCTTGCCCTGCACGCACTTCAGGCCGGCCTCGATCACGGACCATTTCGAGCTGTCGATCATGATCGGGACCCGGGCGATCTCGGGCTCGGTGGCCACGAGGTTCAGGAAGGTGGTCATGGCGTGCTCGGAGTCGAGGAGGTCGGCGTCCATGTTCACGTCGATCAGGTTCGCGCCGCCGCGGACCTGCTCCAGTGCCACCTCCACGCCGCCCTGGAAGTCGCCCCCGTCGATCAACCGGTGGAAGCGCCTGGATCCGGTGATGTTGGTGCGCTCGCCGATCATCACGAACCCGGTGTCGGGCCGGATGGCGAAGGGCTCCAGGCCGGAGAAGCTCGTCAGGCGCCGGGGCGCCGGGACCCGGCGGGGGGGAAGGCCCTCCAGGGCCGTGGCCACCCGGCGGATGTGCTCGGGCGTGGTGCCACAGCAGCCGCCCAGGATGTTCGCCAGGCCGGCCTCGGCGAACTCCCGGAGGTACTTCGCGGTGATGTCGGGTTGCTCGTCGTACCCGCCGAACGCGTTCGGCAGCCCCGCGTTCGGGTGGCATGTCGTGTAGACCGGCGCCACCGTGGCCAGGGCCTCAAGGTACGGCCGCATCTCGGCAGCGCCGAGCGAGCAGTTCACGCCGACGCTGAACGGTTCCGCGTGCTCGATCGAGGTCCAGAAGGCCTCGATGGTCTGTCCGGACAGCGTCCTTCCGCTCCGGTCAACGATCGTGACCGAGATCCACCGGGGCACGTCGGGCGCGACCTCCATCGCGGCGGCGATCGCCGCCTTGGCGTTCAGGGTGTCGAAGATCGTCTCGATGAGCAGCAGGTCCACGCCCCCGTCCCGAAGGCCGCCGATCTGCTCGGCATAGGCCTCGTAGACCTGATCGAAGGTGACCTTGCGGTAGGAGGCGTCCTCGACCTTGGGGGAAAGCGAGAGCGTCACGTTGAGCGGCCCGACCGATCCGGCCACGAAGCGGTCGGCGTGGCGGGCGACCGCCTCCCGGGCCAGTCGGGCGCCGGCCACGTTCATGTCGTACACGGCGTCCTGGAGGCCGTAGTCGGCCTGCCCGATCGAGGTGGCGGTGAAGGTGTTCGTGGTGGTGATGTCCGCGCCGGCCTCGAGGTAGGCGTCGTGGACCGAGGAGATGATGGCGGGCTGCGTCAGGTTGAGCAGGTCGGGATCGCCCTTGACGTCCCGGGGGTGGTCGCGGAAGCGCTCCCCGCGGAACTCCTCCTCCGTGAGCCCCCGGCCCTGCAGGAGGACGCCCCAGGCCCCGTCGAGGATGACGATGCGCTCGGCCAGCAACCGCTCGAGGCGGGCCCGTGCGCCATCGTTCGTCTTCGTGGAAGCGGGAACGACCATCAGACCATGCTAGCGCAGCGGTGTGACCGGCAGTCAGAACGGCGGCGCGCGGGTTCGGTCCATCGCGGAGCCCTCGCCCCCTGCGATAGGCTCGCGACTCGACCGGGAGGTGGGAGAGGCCGATGAAGGACGCGCTCGATTCGTTGGCCGGGCTGGTCCCCGGCTCGGTGGCCGCTCCGGGGCCCCCAACTCGTCTCGCATCGGGCCGCACCCGACCCGACCGGCCCCTGGGCAAGCAGGGGATGGACCTGCTGGCCCGGGTCCCGCTGTTCGCCGGGTTGTCCCGGCGTCACCTCCGAGCGCTGGCCGACCGGGCCGACCAGGTGGAGTTCCGGCCCGGGGAGGTCATCGTGGCCGAGGGCAGGCGGGGCGGAGCCTTCTTCGTGATCGTCGAGGGGGAGGCCAGGGTGACACGGGGGAAGCGAACGCTGACCATGCTCCGGCCGGGAGACTTCTTCGGGGAGCTCGCGCTGCTGGATGGCGGGGAGCGAACGGCGTCCGTCGTGGCCGCCACCCCCATGCTGTGTATCCGGATCTTCAAGCGGGCGTTCGATCGCTTGATCGCCGATGAGCCCGCCGTCGCGGCCAGGATGCTCTCGGTGCTGGCCGGCCGGCTCCGTCGGGCCGAGCGGCCACCCGCGGACTGATGCTCGCCTTCTCGATCGACTACCGCTGGTTGGTCTTCATCCACATCGTGGGCGTGTTGGGGTTCGTCATGTCCCACGGGGTATCCATGATGGTGGCCCTTCGGCTGCGCAAGGAACGCGACCGGAACCGGATCGCAGAGCTCCTCCAGTTCTCCGGCTCGTCCGTCATGGCCTCGTACATCTCGCTCGGGATCCTGCTGATCGGCGGGGTGTGGGCAGGGTTCCGGTTGGACTGGTGGAAGTTTGGGTGGATCTGGGTCTCGCTCGGCGTATTGGTGTTCATGATCGTGGAGATGGGCGCCGTGGCCCGGCCGTACTACCGGCGGCTGAAGGAAGCGGTGGAGATTCGGCCCTCGGGGGTTCCCCGGAGGAGCGACGAGGAGCTTGACGCGATGCTCCGTTCGAGGCTGCCGCTCCTGAACACCGTCCTCGGCTACGCGTCGCTGCTGTTCATCACATGGCTGATGGTCTGGAAGCCGTTGTGAAGCCGGCCTAGAGGTCGGTCGGCTCCAGCGGTTTGGCCGCCGGCCCGTTCACCACCTGGCCGGTGGGCGAGAAGCGCGACCCGTGGCACGGGCAGTCCCATGTCTTCTCCGAGGGGTTCCACTTCACGGTGCAGCCCATGTGGGTGCACTTGGCCGAGAGCGAGTGGACGGCGCCCTTCTCGTCGCGGTACACGGCCACCTTGTGGTCCCCGGTGGCCACGATGCCTCCCTCGCCGTTGCCGATCTCTGACAGGCTCTGGGCCACCGTGCGCGCGATCAGCACGTCGCACGGGGCGTACTCGGAGACCTTCTTGGGGACCGAAGCAAGGAACAGGCCCTTGGCCCCGGTCAGTCCCCGGTTGCCCACCACGATCAGGTCCAGCCCCTCGCGTGCCGCAGCCCCCATGATGGCCTCGGCCGGGTCCCCATGGAGGATCAGCCTGGTCGCGGGCGCCCCCTGGCCGATCGTGGCCTCGGTGTCCTGGAGGATCAGCTCGCCGGTCTTGGGGTGTCCGACGAACGCCAGCGTCACCGACGCGCTGAGCCGGGTGGCCAGGGCGTAGCCCTTCCTGGCGGCCCGATCAGCGGTGGAGGAGCCGTCGGTGGCCACGAGGATCCTGGCGTAGGGGACCGCCCCCGCCTCGCGCTGCTCGACCGGCCGCTCCCGAACCAGGAGGACGTCGCAGGGGGCGTGGCGCGACACCTTGGCCGCCACGCTGCCAATGATCTGCTCGCCGAGGGACAGCCCTCGGCTGCCCAGGACGATCAGGTCGGCCTCCCGCACGTCGGCCACCTCCACGATGTCCTCGGCGGGCGCCCCGTCCCGAAGGATCACCTCGGGCTGCAGTCCCTCGGCCCTGGCGGCGGCCTCGGCCCGCTCCACGGCGGTCTGGGCCCGGTCCGGACGCTCGTAGCTGTGGACGATCAGCAGCTCCGTGGCCCTTGATGCCCTGGCCAGGGTGGCGGCCACGTGCTCGGCGCTCTCGGCGAAGGCCGAGCCGTCGGTCGCCAGGACGATGCGCTTGTAGGCCACGGAGGTCCTCCTGATGTGCGGTGGGCGACCCAATCGGGCTCCGGGAGCCTAGCGCGTCCGGCCCGATCCGAACGGCGCGGGCACGAAGGGGGCACGTGCGGCTGTTGGTTCGGCGTCCGCGCGCTACGCTAGATGCGAACCCCCGAAACCCCGAGGAGGCGGCCGGGGCACGCCCGGCCACAGCACGATGGCGAAGGAAGTCGAAGAGAAGGACCGGGTCGTCATCCGGTTCGCCGGCGACTCGGGTGACGGCATGCAGTTGACCGGCGACCGGTTCACCAATGCCACGGCCGTCCTAGGGAACGACCTCGCGACCCTCCCCGACTTCCCGGCCGAGATCCGGGCTCCGGCCGGCACCGTCCACGGGGTCTCGGCCTTCCAGATCCAGTTCGCCTCCGAGGACATCACGACCCCCGGCGACCACCCGAACGTCCTGGTGGCCATGAACCCGGCGGCCCTGAAGGCCGACCTGCACCTGCTCCAGAAGGGCGGGACGGTCATCGTGAACGAGGACGCCTTCGTCCAGCGGAACGTGAAGAAGGCCGGGTTCTCGTCGAACCCCTTGGAGGATGGCAGCCTCGAGGGGTACCAGGTCTACAAGGTCCCCATGACCTCCATCACGGTGCGGGCGGTGGAGGAGCTCGGCCTGTCCCGCAAGGAGGCCGAGCGGTCCAAGAACATGTTCGCCCTGGGTCTCGTGTCCTGGATGTACGGCCGGCCCACCGACGTCACGCTGAACTGGCTGCACAAGAAGTTCGGCGACAAGCCGCAGGTGTACGACGCGAACGTCGCGGCGTTCAAGGCGGGCTACAACTTCGGCGAGACCACCGAGCTGTTCGCTCACTCCTACCAGGTGAAACCGGCTCCGGCCAAGCCCGGGACCTACCGGAACGTCTCCGGCGCGCAAGCCCTGGCGCTCGGCCTGGTCGCCGCGAGCCAGCGGAGCGGGCTTTCCCTGTTCTA
>Ga0184637_10002208_pt1 | contig 12603 bp, 15 predicted proteins | sample PLM3_127_b2_FD_133143 | JGI IMG/M metagenome (GOLD analysis project Ga0184637, IMG submission 133143) | Groundwater sediment microbial communities from an aquifer in East River, Colorado, USA - PLM3_127_b2 | ecosystem: Environmental > Terrestrial > Soil > Riparian zone | place: USA: East River...
GGCCGGTTTTCCGTTCGCCTGGTAGACGGATAAGCCCGGGGGTGCAAAAGCATCTCGGATCGCACGGGCGACGCGCAAGCTCGCTCGCGCCACAGCAGCGGCCTCGGCCTCTTCGAGCGCATAGAGATTCTCGGCGTGCTTCTTCACGGCGACGAGGACGTGGCCCGGATTCACCTGGCCGATGTCCATGAAGGCGAGCGCGTGCTCGTCTTCATACACCCGGGTCGACGGAATCTGTCCGGCGATGATCCTGCAGAAAACGCATTCGCTCATGCAGCCTCCTCGATCGGTTGGTAGCCCGCGCAGGGTACCTGCACCAGCCACCGGTCCTCAAGACGCAGCGCGCTGAGTGCTCCACCCCAGACGCAGCCCGAGTCGAGCAGGGCGGTGCGCTCGGTGAGCCTCAGCCTCAGCGCCGACCAGTGCCCGCAGACGATCATAGGCTCCTCGCGTGGTGGGCGCGCCTCGAACCAGGCGAGATAGCCTGCGGGCGGCACGATTCCCGCCGCCTTGAGCCCCATCACGCCCTCGCGGGTGCAAAAGCGCAGCCGCGTCATCGCGTTCACGATCACCCGCAGGCGGTCGTGGCCCGCGAGACTTTCGTCCCAGCGATCGGGGCTGCCGCCGTACATGTGCCCGAGGAAGTCGCGGTACGTGGGTGCGCGTAAGGCAGTTTCGAGTTCACCCGCGAGAGACAGTGCTTTTTCGATCGTCCACTGCGGCAGCAACCCCGCATGCACCAGCGCGTAGCGGCCCTCGACATGCATCACGCGCCGCGTTCGCAACCACGCGAGCAGTTCGCCGCGGTCCGGCGCGGCGAGAATATCGTGGATCGTGTCGTCTTTCCGAATGTGCGCGAAACCTTCTGCAACGGTAAGTAGATGCAAATCGTGGTTGCCGAGCACGACGATCGCGGCATCGCCCAGGGAACGCACGAAGCGCAGCACCTCGAGCGATTTCGGGCCGCGGTTGACGAGGTCGCCCACGAACCACAGCCGGTCGCGCGCGCGCTCGAAGCCGATGCGGGCAAGCAACTCCTGCAGTTCCTCGAAACAGCCCTGCACGTCGCCGATCGCGTAGGTCGCCATCGGCCGCAGGCTAACAGAGCGTCTACTTGTGGGGCACGATCTTCGGCGCGGTCTCCTGCAGCGTGTACGGCCCCTTCGGACATTTGATCTTGGGGTTCGTCGGGGCGAACATCCCGGCAGGGTTGTCCTTCCACAGCCATACGTGCAGGTCGTAATGGTGCAGGCCCTGCGGCATGAGCGGGTGATGTCCTTCCATCGGACCATCGAATGGTTTGCCGAAGAGCTGCGGACGCTCCTTTACCTCCGGCGAGAGTGGAACGAACCACTCCGCCGCGACCAGCTGCAGCTTGCCGCCGACCGGTTCGTAGACGAGGATCTGGGGCTTGAGAGGATCCAGCGGTTTTCCGAGCAGCCCTACGTTCAGAAAATGCACTCCCATTCCGCCCGCCGCGTAGGGCACCTGCCCGGGCGCCCCCGCCTTCGGATACGTAACGCAACCCACGGTGGAAAAGTATCCGTCGTGGACCGCCATCACGGGATCCTTGTACTTATCCAGCGCGTCGCGCGCGCGCTTCAGGTCGGGCGAAAGGTCCTTTGGTCCCTGCGCTGCGACAGGAGCGCCGGCGCAGAGAGCAACCGCAAGGGTCAAGGCGATCGGAGTGGCTCGAAACGGATGCTTGGCCGGCATGATGCACCTCCTTCGGGGAATGAAGCCGCATAATCTACGCGAGCAATGGCGGGAGTCAATGTGCGATGCCGCGTTGCTGGCGACAGGTCTGGCAAGGCGGGCGTCACGCTATACTTCGAGTGGTAAAGGAGAGAGATCCAATGGGCAAGTCAATTTCAGTCGCTGTTGTGCTCGCCGCGCTCGCCGCGGCGGCAACGTCCGCCTTTGGTATCACGGGCAGCTGGGTCGACGACAACGAACACCCTTACGTAGGGCTAGTCGTGTTCTATGACTCGCAAGGCACTTTCATCTGGCGCTGCAGCGGCTCGCTCATCAGCCCGACCAAGTTACTCACCGCCGGGCACTGCGCAGACACAGCCGGTGGGGCAGCGTCTGCGCGCGTGTACTTCCAGCAGGATGCAGGGGCCAATTTCAACCCGAATACGGGGAAGGACCCGATCACCGGCTATCCGGAGGAATGCGCGGGGAGCTCCTTAGGTACCCTGTGTGCCACCTCCAGCACGATTTACAACTACGGTTTCAGCAATTTCGCCGGGTTTCCCAACATCCATGATGTGGGCGTGCTGATCCTGGACCAGGCGATCAGCTTGCCGGAGTACGGCGTGCTTCCGCAGCCCGGCGTGCTCGACAGCCTGGCGACCGCGCGCGGCACCAAGGATACCGTCTTCACCGTAAGCGGTTACGGCCTAAGCTTGAAGGTGCGCCCGATCGATCACCCGGTGGTTAAGAACATCTCGTTTCGCGAGCGGCTGATGGCGCGTTCGACGTTGGTGGATCTGCGGAGCGCGCTCACCGGCGGCTACAACCTCGAGACGCAGGGCAACGGCGATCGGCGCGGCGGCACCTGCTCGGGCGATTCGGGCGGGCCGGTTTTCCTCGGCGATCCCTCTTCGAACACAATCGTTGCAGTCACATCCTTCGGCCTGAACGCGCTGTGCCGCGGCACGGATTTCAGCTACCGCATCGACCGGCAAGAAGTGCTGAACTGGATCAACAGCCCCTTCTAGTCGCTAACGGCAGGCATCGAGCCTGCGGTATTGGATCGCTTCCGCGATGTGCGTTGCGCCAACCGAATCGCTCCCCGCAAGATCCGCAATCGTGCGGGCGACGCGCAAGACGCGGTGATAGCCCCGCGCCGACAGCGAGAGCCTGGCGATCGCCTGCTTGAGAAGATCCTCTGCCGCTGAATCGATCGCGCAGCAACGCACGGTTTCTCTCGCCTGAAGCCATGCGTTCGACTTTCCCTGGCGAGCAAGCTGTCGCTCGCGCGCAACGCACACGCGAGCGCGAACGGCGGTGGAAGTCTCCGGATCGGTCTTTCCCATCATCTCCGACTCGCGCGGCGTCGGCACTTCAACCTTGATGTCGATGCGATCGAGCAGCGGACCCGAGACCTTGCCGCGGTAGCGTGCAACCTGGTCCGGCGTGCAGCGGCATCTGCCGGAAGCATCGCCGAGATGGCCGCAGGGGCAGGGGTTCATCGCCGCGATCAGCTGGAAACGCGCGGGGAAGGTCGCGTGGCGCGCAGCCCTTGCAATGGAGATGCTCCCCGATTCAAGCGGCTCGCGCAGCGCTTCGAGCGCATCGCGCGGAAATTCGGGCAGCTCGTCCAGGAACAGCACGCCATGGTGCGCGAGCGAAATTTCTCCCGGCCGCGGCGGCATGCCGCCGCCGACGAGCGCGGCGCTGGAGGCGCCGTGATGCGGCGCGCGGAACGGCCGCTCGCCCCAGTGCGCGGCATCGAATCCGATGCTGGAGGCCGACAGCACGGAAGCCGATTCCAGCGCTTCGGCCGCCGTCATCACAGGCAGGATTCCGGGCAGGCGCGAGGCGAGCATCGACTTTCCGGTGCCGGGTGGTCCGAGCATGAGCATCGCGTGGCCTCCCGCGGCAGCGACTTCGAGCGCGCGTTTTGCCTGTGCCTGGCCTCTTACATCGGCGAGATCGGCATAACTCGGAGCGATCCTTGCAGCGCCGTTGCGATAGGGGGCAAGGGGTGCTTCGCCCGCAAGGTGCGCGCACACTTCGAGCAGGCTCGCCGCCGGCAGGATGCGGGTGCGCTCGGCAAGCGCGGCCTGGGCCGCACTCTGGATGGGGAGCACGAATGCGCGGCCCGCGGCGCCCGCGCCGAGCGCCATCGCGAGCGCTCCGCGCACCGGGCGCAGTTCACCGGTGAGCGAAAGTTCGCCCGCGAACTCGTGGCCAGCAAGCGCTGCGGCCTTCAGCTGACCGCTCGCGGCGAGGATGCCGAGCGCGATCGGCAGGTCGAAGCGGCTCGAATCCTTCGGCAGGTCCGCCGGCGCGAGATTGACGGTGATGCGGCGCGCCGGAAATTCGAAGCGTGCCTGATGCAGCGCGGCGCGCACCCGGTCCTTCGCCTCGCGCACCTCGGCGTCCGGCAGGCCGACGATGTGAAACGCCGGCAGCCCCGGTCCGAGATGCACCTCCACGGTCACCTCGGGCGCGGCAATCCCCGCGAGCGCGCGGCTCGCCACGGTTGCAAGCGGCATCGAATCCCCTCCTGCGGAAAAACGCGCGAGGAGGAGGGCGGTTTACGCGGCGCGCTCGCCGCCGGAGCGGGCTTCGAGCTCGGTGATGCGCGCTTCCAGCGCGGAGAGCTTTTCCTGCGCGCGCGCGAGGAGCTTCTGCTGCACCTCGAAATCCTCTCGCGCCACCAGGTCGAAGCGATCGAAGAACGCGACCAGCAACGCGCGCAGGTTCTTTTCCAGGTCCTGGGCGGGCGAAGCGCGCATCGCCTCGCCGAGGCGGGAGCCCAGGTCGTCGAGCAGGTGCTTGTCGATCACGGCTGCGGCCAGTCTAGCACGCACGATTTGCGCGCTAACCGGCGACGCGCGCGAGCAGCTCGAGCAGCTTCGCGCGTTCCGCGGGCGAGAGCCGCGCTGCGACTCGACGCTCGTGAATCGCAATGGCGCGCTTGGCCCGTGCCAGCAGCGCCCGTCCCGCGCGCGTCAGCCACAAGCGGTTGGTACGCCGGTCATCGCCCTTCCTGCGTTCGATCAATCGCTTCGCCTCGAGTGAATCGAGCACCCCGACCATGGTCGAGCGATCGCGGCTCACCGCGTCCGCAAGCCGGCTTTGTGTCACTCCGGGATTCGCCTCGATCAGGAGCAGCATGCCGACGCGGCCGGGGGAGAGCCCGGGAACGGTCTTGGCGAAGTCGCGGAACACGCTCTGTTGAGCGAGCCGCAGGCGGTAACCGATCAGATCGGGCAGCGGCCCCGGGTCCAGGCGCGCACCCGTCCGCCTCGCGGCGTCCCTGCTCAATGTGCTTTGCCCCCAAACAATTTGCCTCTCCAATGTTATTCTGATTCGCGCCAACGCATGACATTCCTCTCATGAACCTGGCCGAGCATCTGCTCGGTCCGAGCGCGCAGGCACGCCACGCGGCGCGCATCGCGTTGCGCTGCGGCGCCGAGTCTGTCACGTATGCTGAGTTGTCGGCGCGCGTTGCGCACGCCGCGGCAGCGTTCGCTTCGCTCGGCGTGACGCCGGGCGAGCGCGTGCTCCTCCTCTTGCGCGACACGCCCGAATTCGCCGCCGCATGGCTCGGGGCAGTGCGCGCAGGGGCAGTCTCGATCGGCCTCAATACCAAGCTCTCGGAGCAGGAATACCGCTACATCTGCGCCGACAGCGGGGCGCGGATATCGGTAGTCGAAGACGGCTTCGTGCGCGCCCGGCCCGATCTGGCGGCCGAGTTTGAACGCCTGGGCGTGCTTGCCGTCGCAGGCGAAGCCGTCCCGCCGGGCGCAGTGGCGTGGCGCGAGATGCTGGCGCGCGCATCGCCAGATGCGCCGGTGCACGAAGCTGGGCCGGAGGATCCGGCGTTCTGGCTCTACTCCTCCGGCACGACGGGCAAGCCGAAAGGCATCATTCACTCGCACAAGGACGTGCTTGCGGCAGGGCAAGTATTCGCCGAAACACTCGCGCTTGCGCCGGGCGAAAAGGTCTTCGTCACCTCGAAGCTGTTCTTCGCCTATGCGCTGGATCACGGGCTGCTCGGGTCGCTCGCGCACGGACTGACGAGCGTGCTGCATTCCGATTGGCCGGAGATCGGCGACGTATGCGCAATCGTGGCGCGCGAGCGCCCTGCGGTATTCGCGAGCGTGCCGTCGTTCTACCGCCGCCTCGCGGCGTTGTCCGACCGGGAACTCGAGCCGTTTCGAGCGGTGCGCCACTTCCTTTCGGGCGGCGAGCGCCTGCCGGAGCCGCTGGTGGATCGGTGGCTGCAGGCCACCGGGGGCGAGCTGCTTTCGATCTACGGCATGTCGGAAACATTCTGCGTGTGCATGGTGACACCGCGCGGACTTGGGGGTACCGCGCGCCCCGGAAAGCCGCTCCGCGGCGTCGAGGCGCGACTGACGACAAAGGACGGCGCCGAGGCAATGCCGGGCGAGCCGGGAGTGTTGTGGGTCAGGCACCCGGCGCTTGCGCTCGGCTACGCCAATCTGCCTGAGCAGACCGGGGCGCAGTTCCACGACGGCTGGTTCTGCACCCACGACGTGTTCGTGCGCGATGCCGAGGGCCTGTACACGCACCAGGGGCGCAGCGACGAAATGCTCAAGATCGCCGGCCAGTACGTGCAGCCGGGCGAGATCGAGCAGGCGGTTGCGGGCGAACCTTGTATTGCCGAAGCGGCCTGCGTTCCAGTGGTCGATCGCGACGGGTTTGACCGGCTCGCGCTGTTCGTTGCGTCGCGGGGCGATTCCGCCGCGGCCATTGCCGCCGCGGAGCGCGCATGCGAGGCGAAACTGCCACGCTTCAAGCGGCCGAAGTGGGTGCGCAGCGTGCCCGAGATCCCGCGCACCGACACCGGTAAAGTACAGCGCTTCCGGCTGCGCGAGATCATGGCGCGCGAACTCGCTGCCAAGAGCTAGAATTCGCTCCTCTTGTGCGCGTCGCTGCGAATCCACCTCCGTTTCCCGAAAGGACAGCATGGCCTACGCGATTCCGATCTGGACCCCGCCGGCACTGCCCATTCTCGGTTCGTCCGATCTGTTCCCCGTGCGGCGGATCTTCTGCGTCGGCCGCAACTACGTCGAGCACCAGAAGGAGATGGGCGGCGACGGGCGCGAGCAGCCCTTTTTCTTCATCAAATCGGCCCATGCGCTGGTGCCGCTGGGAGGCGACATCCACTACCCGGCGAAGACCTCGAACCTGCACTACGAAACCGAAATGGTGGTTGCGATCGCGCGTCTGGGCAGGCGCATCGCCGCAAAGGACGCAATGGGACATGTCTTCGGGTATGCGATCGGCTTCGACATGACGCGCCGCGATTTGCAGCAGCTCGGCAAGGACAAGGGGCGACCCTGGGACTTCGGCAAGGATTTCGATGAAGCAGCACCTTGCAGCGCGCTCGCGCAGGCAGCGAAAATGGGCCATCCGGCGAGCGGCGCGATCTGGCTGCGCGTCAACGGCAAGGAGCGTCAAAGGGCGGAACTTGCTGAAATGATCTGGTCGGTTCCCGAGCAGATCGAGTATCTGTCGCACTTCTACACGCTGGAGCCGGGTGATCTGATTTACAGCGGCACGCCTGCGGGTGTTGGGCCGGTGCAACCGGGCGATGAGCTGCACGGTGGAATCGACGGCGTGGGAGAGTTGAAAGTGAAAATCGTGCTCCCGCTGTGAAGCTCTACACGTTCTTTCGCGGCTCATCCCCCTTCCGCGTGCGGATCGCGCTCAACCTGAAGGGGCTTGTCTACGAGTCCGCGTTCGTGCACCTCGCCAAGGGCGAGCAGCGCAAGCCCGAATATACGGCCGTGAATCCGCAATCGCTGGTGCCCGCGCTGGTCCTGGACGACGGCCATGTGCTCACGCAGTCGCTCGCGATCATGGAATACCTCGACGAAACACACCCGCAGCCGCCGCTGCTGCCCCTGGATCCTAACGGGCGCGCGCGGGTACGGGCGCTTTCGCTGCTGGTCGCCTGCGAGATCCACCCGCTCAACAACGCGCGCACGCTCAGCCACCTGCGCAGGGGCATGGGACAGACAGAGGAGCAGGTCAATGCCTGGTACCGGCATTGGGTCGTCGACGGGCTTGCCAAGTTCGAGGCAAGCCTCGTACGCTTTCCCGGCACGGGGAAATTCTGTCACGGCGATGCGCCCACGATGGCCGATTGCTGCCTCGTGCCGCAAGTGTTCAATGCCAAGCGCTACCAGTGCGGCATCGCAGCCTACCCGACCGTCGTGCGGGTGTTCGAAGAGTGCATGCAGCTCGATGCATTCGATCGCGCCCAGCCCGCGAAGCAGCCTGACGCGGAGCCGTGAAGGGTCGGCTGTGGCGCTCCCGCGTAGGCAACTGCCGTGATTGACAAGACCGTCGGCTCGATAGAGGCGGCGATTGCGGACATCGGCGATGGCGCGACCATCATGATCGGCGGGTTCGGCAACGCGGGCATGCCCGCCGAACTGATCGACGCGCTCATCGCCCGGAGCGCGCGGGACCTCACCATCGTCAACAACAATGCCGGCAACGCCGAGTCGGGGCTTGCCGCATTGCTGAAGACCAAGCGGGTAAAGAAGATCATCTGCTCGTTTCCGCGCCAGACCGATTCCTGGGTATTTGACGGTCTTTACCGGACGGGCGAGCTCGAGCTGGAACTGGTGCCGCAGGGCAATCTCGCCTGCCGCATCGAGGCGGCGGGCGCGGGCCTCGGGGCCATCTTCACCCCGACCGGATACGGAACCTCGCTTGCCGATGGCAAAGAGACGCGAGAGATCGACGGCCGCAACTACGTGCTCGAGCTGCCGATCCATGCCGATTACGCCTTCATCAAGGCCGACAAGGGCGACCGCTGGGGAAACCTGACGTACCGGAAAGCGGCGCGCAACTTCGGCCCGATCATGGCGCGCGCCGCCCGCTGCACCATTGCGCAGGTGCGCGAGGTCGTTCCTCTGGGAACGCTCGACCCGGAAGTCATCGTCACCCCCGGGATCTTCGTGAAACGCGTGGTCGCAACCGGGAAGCGGCAATGAAGCGCCTGAACCGCGATCAACTCGCAGCGCGGGTGGCGCGCGACATTCCGGAAGGCGCCTATGTCAACCTCGGCATCGGGCTGCCGACGCAGGTCGCCAACCACCTGCCGGAGGAGCGCGAGATTTTCCTGCACAGCGAGAACGGCCTGCTCGGCATGGGACCGGCGCCGGCGAAAGGCGAAGAGGACGAAGACCTCATCAATGCCGGCAAGCAGCCGGTCACGCTGCTCGCGGGCGGCGCATACTTCCACCACGGCGACTCCTTCGCCATGATGCGCGGGGGGCATCTGGACATCTGCGTGCTTGGCGCGTTCCAGGTTTCGGCCGAGGGAGACCTCGCCAACTGGCACACCGGCGAGCCCGATGCGATCCCCGCGGTGGGCGGCGCCATGGACCTCGCGATCGGCGCGCGGCGCGTGTTCGTGATGATGGAGCACGTCACGAAGAAAGGGGAGGCCAAGATCGTCCAGCGCTGCACCTATCCGCTTACGGCGATGAAGTGCGTGGACCGCATCTACACCGACCTCGCTGTGATCGACGTGACGCCGCGCGGCCTGGAGGTGCTCGAGATGGTGGAGGGCCTGGATTTCGACGAACTCCAGCGCCTGACCGCTGTGCCGCTGGTGAAGCGAAAGGAGACAGCAGGCTCATGAGCAGGAACCGCGGCTATCGGCCGGCGCACCCCGGCACCCAGCCCGACTACAACTACCCGCCCTACGTCTCGACGCGCAAGCGCTGCCCGACGCACCCGCTGGTCGTAGCGCCGCAGACGCTCTCGGAGCTGACCGGGCCGATCTTCGGCCACGCAGAGGTGCAACCGGCCGACCATGATCTGACGCGCCAGCACAAGGGCGAACCGATCGGCGAGCGCATCATCGTCGGCGGCCGCGTGCTGGATGAAAACGGCAAGCCGGTTGCGCACACGCTGGTTGAAATCTGGCAGGCGAACGCAGCCGGCCGCTACCCGCACCGCACGGACCAGCACAATGCGCCGCTCGATCCGAACTTTTCCGGCGCCGGGCGCACACTGACCGATGCCGAAGGACGCTACCGCTTCGTGACCATCCGGCCCGGGGAATACCCGTGGCGCAATCATTACAACGCGTGGCGGCCGGCGCACATCCACTTCTCGCTCTTCGGGCCGGCGTTCCTCACGCGGCTCGTCACACAGATGTATTTTCCGGGCGATCCGCTGCTCGAGTACGATCCCATGTACCAGTGCATCCCGGACCAGAACGCGCGCAAGCGCATGATCTCGGTGTTCGACTGGGAGCACACCGTCCCCGAGTACGCGCTCGGCTACCGATTCGACATCGTGCTGCGGGGCCGCGACGCCACGCCGACGGACACTACGCCGGGCGAATAGGAGATTTCCGATGAGCCTTTACGCGACCGGACATCAGACCGTCGGGCCCTTTCTGCATATCGGCCTCGCCTGGCTCAACACCGACCGGATCGCGCCCCCGGGGGTGCAGGGAGAGCGCGTGACGATCGGGGGGCGACTACTCGATGGCGACGGTGCCGGGGTGAACGACGGCATGATCGAGATCTGGCAGGCGAACGCGCAAGGCAGATATGCGCATCCCGAGGACAAGCAGCAAAAACCGCTCGACTCCGGCTTCAGGGGCTTCGGTCGCATTCCGACCAATGCCAAGGGCGGATTCCGTTTCTCGACCATCAAACCCGGCCGGGTGCCGGGACCGGGCGGAACGCTTCAGGCGCCGCACCTCGTCGTGGCAGTCTTCATGCGCGGTTCGCTCAAGCACCTCGCCACCCGCATCTACTTTCCCGGTGAGGCGGCCAACGCCGCGGATCCGATCCTGACGCTCGTGCCGCCGGCGCGGCGCGGCACGCTGGTCGCGAAGCGGGTGGCGGGGCGCAAAGGCGCGCTGGAATGGAACGTCGTGCTGCAGGGAAAAAACGAAACTGTATTCTTCGATTTCTGAAGCGGGGAATCCATCGCATGACCATGCTATTCATCGGCACGCGCAAAGGCGCGTTCACGCTCGAATCGGACCCGCGGCGGCGCCAGTGGCGCATCGGCGGCCCGCACTTTCTGGGCCACATCGTGAATCACGTCGTGCTCGACCCGCGCGACCGCAGGACCCTGCTGTGCGCGGCGCGCGCGGGACATCTGGGGCCGACGGTTTTCCGCTCCACCGATTTCGGGCGCAAATGGCGCGAGGCGTCGCGCCCGCCTGCGTTCCCTAAGGCGGCAGAGGGAGAGAAGGGCCTGAGCGTCGATCACGTGTTCTGGCTCGAGCCGGGACACGCGAGCGAACCCGGAGTCTGGTACGCAGGGACCTCGCCCCAGGGCCTGTTTCGCAGCGACGATGGCGGCGATACGTGGCAGGGCGTCGCCGGCTTCAATGCGCACCCGATGCGCAGGCAGTGGGTCGGCGGCGAACAGGAGGCGCCGCCCGATGGGGCGACGCTGCATTCGATCAACGTGGATCCACGCGATTCCCGGCATCTGTACATCGGCATGTCGATGGGGGGAGTGTTTGAATCGACCGATGGCGGCCGCGACTGGCAGCCGCTCAACAGCGGCTGCGCCGCGGACTTCATTCCCGGCCCGGCGCCGGAGTACGGCCACGATGTGCATTGCATGAGACTGCACCCGCTGCAGCCCGACCGGCTCTACCAGCAGAATCACTGCGGCATCTACCGCATCGATCGACCGCACGACACCTGGCGGCGGATCGGGCGGGCGATGCCGAAATCGATCGGCGATGTCGGTTTCCCGATGGTGTTGCATCCGCGCGATGCGGACGCTGCCTGGGTGTTTCCCATGGACGGGGGATCGGTGTGGCCGCGCGTGAGCCCCGGCGGGAAACCCGCGGTCTACGTGACGCGCGACGCGGGCAAGCGCTGGCGGCGCCAGGACCGGGGTCTGCCGGAGCGCCAGGCGTGGTTCACGGTCAAGCGCCAGGCGATGTGCGCCGATTCGCTCGACCCGGTGGGCGTGTACTTCGGCACCACGAGCGGCGAGCTGTGGGGCAGCGCGAACGAGGGCGCACGCTGGTCCTGTCTTGCGCGGCATCTGCCGCAGATCTATTCGGTCGAGGCGGCGCAGCGCGGAAAATGAAAGTCGTGGTGCCTTCCCAGCTGCGCGACTATACCCGCGGCGCGAGCCTGGTCGAAGCGCGCGGCGCCTCGCTCGCGGCGCTGCTCGCCGATCTGGACCTGCGCTATCCGGGCATCCGCTTCCGCATGGTCGACGAACAGGAATCGATCCGCCGCCATCTCAAGATTTTCGTCAACCGGGAGCAGGTGCAGCGGCTCGACGCGCCGCTCACCGAGCGCGACGAAATCGTGATCGTCGGCGCGCTCAGCGGGGGCTGAACGCGCCCGCCTGCTGCAGCTCCAGCACCAGCAGCCTCTGCACGATGCGGTCCTTCCACGCCACGGGCGATTCCAGCTGCATGCGCCTCAGATAGGGCATGGCGGCGTCAGGAATCCGCTTCACCTTCCAGGCATCCGCGAGATTGCGCCATTGCGGTTGCCGCGTGCGCGCCTTGAGCGACTTGAGCGCCTTGCCCAGCACCAGCTCCTCGGCCGTCAGTTCGCAGCCGAGGGGGAACGCCGGAAACAGGGCCTGCGCGCGGTACGGCGCGAGAATTTCCTCGAGCCGCCCGGGCGAGTTGGCGCGGAAGGCGGCGGGGATCCGGTAGCCGGATTCGATCTTGCCGGCGCGCTGGGCCTGATCGAGCAGGCCCTGCTGGAAGCGCGAATCGGCGATGTTCAGCAGCGCCTTCATCACCTCGCTGTCGGACCGGCTGCGCAGCTCCGCCACGCCGTACTCCGTAATCACGATATCGCGCAGGTGGCGCGGAATCGTGCAATGCCCGTAACGCCACAGCAGGTTGGAACTCGAGCTGCCGTCGTCCCA
>Ga0184637_10002209_pt1 | contig 12601 bp, 13 predicted proteins | sample PLM3_127_b2_FD_133143 | JGI IMG/M metagenome (GOLD analysis project Ga0184637, IMG submission 133143) | Groundwater sediment microbial communities from an aquifer in East River, Colorado, USA - PLM3_127_b2 | ecosystem: Environmental > Terrestrial > Soil > Riparian zone | place: USA: East River...
CGTCGAGTAGGACGGCGAGCAGAGGCGCCGGCTTCATGGGAATCAACGTCACAGCCGCTACAGCTGCCGGTCGGTCGCGGTCTGCGGCGTGACGGACGGGGTGACGCCCGGCGTCGCAGTCGGCGTTGCGGTTGCCGTGGCGGTAGGCGCCGCTGTGGCAGAGGGTGTCGCCCGAGGCAAGGTAGTCGCAGCCACCGAAGCCTGCGTCGCGCAGAGGCGGGCGTCGTTCCGCGTCGGAGCGCGCTGAGTCGCCTCGCCACAGAGCCGCATGGCGCGGAGCGTGTTGCCCTGGGCGAGCGCTTCGCGTCCGGCCCCCACGAGCGCCTCGGTATACGCCCGCGCGATGGTTGGCGACCGGGGCGCCAGGGCGATGAGGTCGTCGACGTCGTCGAGTGCCTCGCGCCAGCTTGTCGTCCGATCCTCTATGCCCAACACGGTCTCTACCTGACGGAATCGGGCCTCGGCCTCTGGATCGCCAGGCATCGCTTCTGTCGCCAGGAAGTAAAGGTCGCGCGCCGTCTCTAGGTCGTCGTCAACGAGTGCTTCGCGGCCGAGCCGCATGGCCTCCTCGCGGGCAGCAAGCATGTCGATCGTTTCGGTAGGCTCCGGCGCTGGCTCCAGCCCGACGGGGATGAAGGGGAGATCGCCACTCGCGGTCACTCGGCCCGCCGAAGGCGCCACGGTCGAGGCGGTAACCGCCGCCACCCAGCGGACGAGAACGAGCCCCGCCACGACGATGGCCAGGGCGGCTGCGACCCTCATCGCGGAAGCTTCGGAGCTACGGCTCGACGCCGGGCCGCAGCATGATGTGGAGCTCGGCGAGCTGGGCGTCCGAGACCGGGGATGGGGCATTCATCAGGAGATCGGCGGCGCTCTGGTTCTTTGGGAATGCGATCACTTCGCGGATGTTCGCTTCGCCGGCCAGAATCGCGACGGTGCGATCGATACCAGGCGCCATCCCCCCGTGCGGCGGCGCGCCGTATTGGAACGCGCGCAGCAAGTGGCCGAAGCGGGCCTCGATCTCGGCGTCGTTGTAGCCGAGTAGCCGAAAGATGCGCGCCTGCAAGTCTGACTGGTGGATGCGGATGCTGCCGCTCCCTAGCTCCCAGCCGTTACAGACGAGGTCGTAGGCCTTCGCCCGCACGTCTCCGGTGCGATCGTCCAGGAGGGTCAAGTCCTCGTCCATAGGCGCCGTGAACACGTGGTGCATCGCATCCCAACGGCCCTCACCGGCGTTCCATTCGAACAACGGGAACTCCGTAATTCGGGCGTAGGCGAGCACGTCCGGGTCAGCCAGCGACTCCCGTCGTGCAACGTCCGCTCGCACGGCTCCGAGGGCAACCGACGCGTTCGGCATCTTGTCCGCTACCGCCAGAACCAGGTCGCCCTCCTTCGCCGCAAGGCGATCGGCCATGGCTGCCCGTTCGCCGTCGGTGAGGAAGCGCGCGAATGATGATCGCACCTCACCGGCGTCGAGCGCAGCCCAGGCCAGGCCCCGCGCCTCGCTCTTCTTCGCCACCTCGGTCAGCTCATCGATGACTCGGCGGCTGTAGCCTGCCCCGCCCGCCACACATATCCCGCGAACCTGCCCTCCGTTGACCACCGCCTCGCGGAAGACCGCGAACTCGGTCTCGGCGAAGATGTCCGATAGGTCTACGGAGGCCATGCCATAGCGCAGGTCGGGCTTGTCGGTGCCGTAGCGGTCAATCGCCTCACGGTAGGTAAGTCGGGCGAAGGGCGTGGGAACCTTCTTGTCCGTCAGGGCCTGGCTCATGCCCGTGTACAGGTCTTCCAGGAGGTCCAGTACGTCGTCCTGCTCGACGAAGGACATCTCGAGGTCGAGCTGCGTGAACTCGGGCTGGCGATCGGCGCGCAGGTCCTCGTCGCGGAAGCAACGCGCGATCTGGAAGTAGCGGTCGACGCCGCCAACCATCAGTAGCTGCTTGAACTGCTGGGGCGCCTGGGGCAACGCATAGAACGAGCCGGGATGCACACGACTTGGGACGAGGTAATCGCGCGCCCCTTCGGGAGTGCTCTTCGTCATGATCGGGGTCTCGACGTCGAGGAAGCCCCTCCGGTCCAGGTAGTCGCGAATGAACTTGATGACGCGATGGCGCATGACCAGGTTGGTGGCCATGTGTGGGCGCCGCAGGTCCAGGTAACGGTATTTCAGCCGCACGGACTCGTCGACGACGCCTTCATCCGAGATGCTAAAGGGCGGTGGGAGCGACGGGTTGAGGATCGCGACTCGCTCCGCCACGACCTCGATCTCGCCAGTTTGAAGGGCGGCGTTCTCCGTACCCTCCGGTCGACGCGCCACCTCTCCCTCGACCTCGAGCACGTACTCCGAGTGCACCTCGCTCGCCACGCGATGCGCGTCCGGGGCCAGTTCCGGGTTGAAGACAACCTGCGTCCAGCCATCGCGATCGCGCAGGTCGATGAAGATCAGCCCACCGTGGTCGCGGTGGCGGTGGACCCAGCCCTGGAGGATTGCCCGCTTGCCGATGTCGGCGGCGGTCAGCTCGCCGCACATGTGCGTTCGCCGCACGCTCTACTCCGTAGGGACAAAGACGCGGCCCGCTTTGCGGCCGCGCCCTTAGTCGCCGATTATACTCAGGCCCACCCTCCTCCCTTGGACCGCGCCCGTGGCAGAGAACTGGGTCGACATTGCCATCCTGCTCGTCGTCGCGTGGAACCTGGCAGACGGAATTCGGCGCGGCGTCATTGGCTCCGTGGTCGATCTCCTCGCTTTCATCCTCTCTGTCATCGTGTCGGTGGCGTTCTACGTCCAGCTCGCCGACTACGGTGCGAGCCAGTGGGGCATCCCCCGGCTGTTAGCGCGTCCGCTGGCGTTCGCCGTGCTGTGGGTGGCAACGAGCACGGCGGCGGGCTGGATCGGCAGGGTGGTCGGCGCCCCCTTCGCGGCGCTACTGCGCGGCTCAGCCCTCGATACGGTTCTCAGCGTCGTTCCCGCGGCGGCCAAAGGGTTCCTCGTCGCGGGGTTCGTCCTCACCATCATCCTTGCCGTGCCGCCGCTCCCGGAGGGCATGCCCGGTCAGCGAGAATTTGCACGCGCGCGCGAGGCCATCCAGGGCTCGACCCTGGCGGGCGAGCTCGTCCAGCGGACCGCCGCGTTTGACCGACTGGCGCGCGAGGTCGTCGGGGAGCCGCTCTCAGAAACGTTGACGCTCCTGACCGTAAAGCCCGAAACCGACGAGCGAATAGCCCTCGACTTTCGCGTATCAAACCCAGCGATCGATACCGCCGCCGAGGATCGGATGTTCGAGCTCCTGAACGAGGAGCGGCGGAAGGCCGGCCTCCGCTCGCTGGTCCGCGATCTGGCCATCGACCGCGTCGCCAGAGCGTATGCCACCGAGATGCTGCAGCGCGGATACTTCTCCCATGAGACGCCCGAGGGTCAGTCGCCATTCGATCGGATGCGTGTGGGCAGCGTGGACTTCGTCATAGCCGGCGAGAACCTCGCGCTGGCGCCGACGGTCCTCCTCGCCCACCAGGGTCTAATGGACAGTCCCGGCCACCGCGCGAATATTCTGCGCCCGGAGTTCGGCCGCGCCGGCATCGGTGCCGCCGTCGCCGATGGCCGCGGACGCATGTTTGTGCAGAACTTTGCCAACTAGCTGCCCTCCCCCTGATTCGGTTGCTGTCTACGTTCATATCCCGTGGTGCGCGGCGATCTGCCCGTATTGCGACTTCGACAAACAGGCGAGCGACTTTCGGCTGGTTGACGAATACAGCGACGCCGTGATCCGGCACATGGACGCACAGCCGCGTCGCTCCACGCACAGCCTCTACTTTGGCGGCGGAACGCCCAGCCTACTGACGCCGGCCCGTCTCGCCCGTCTCATTCACGCCTGGCGCACCCGCTTCGCGGTAATCGATTCGCATGAGATCACCGTCGAGTCGAATCCGAGCGATATCGTCGCGCACAAGGTCGAGGCGTACCTGCGCGCGGGCGTCAACCGAATCAGCCTCGGCGTGCAGAGCCTGGACGACGACGAGCTGCGTTTCCTCGGGCGTCGCCATACGGCCGACAAGGCGATGCGCGCGGCACAGGCAGTCCGGGAGGCTGGCTGCCGCGACCTCAGCCTCGACCTGATGTACGGGCTACCCGACCAGCCCATGGACGCGCTTCGCCGATCTCTGAACGGGCTGATAGCGCTCGAGCCGGACCACGTCTCTTGCTATGCGCTGACGCTCGAGCCTGACACGCCGATGGGCGCCGAGGCGAGCGCAGGGCGCCTCGACCTCCCCGAGGACGACGCCGTGGCTGACCAGTACGCCGAGATCCAGCGGATGCTGGCCGAGGCCGGGTTCCACCAGTACGAGCTTTCGAACTGGGCGCGTCCGGGGCACGAGTCGATCCACAACCTGACCTACTGGCGAAACGGAGACTGGATCGGACTTGGGTCGGGCGCGGCGGGGTCCGCTGCTGGGCGACGCTACAAGCGGACCCCGGCCGTTCGAGACTACCTCGCCGCCGCGATGCGGGGTGAGCCCGGATTCATCGAATGCGAGGATTGGACCCGGGCAAGCAGGATGCGCGATACCCTCATGCTAGGACTGCGTTTAGCGGAAGGGGTGTCGGATGCGGAGTTCGAGGCACGCTTCGGCGTGGCGCTGCGCGACTATTGCGCTGAACGGCTCGACGACCTCGTTCGTAAGGGCGTGCTCCACTGGTGCGAAGACCGCCTCGCCCTCGATCCTTCGAGCTACTTCGTTTGCAACTCGGTGCTGTCGGAGATTCTGCCCTCGTAGGCCTCGCCCAGCGTCGTCTCAGCGAACTCGATGAGTGGCGCAGCGCGGTCGCGCACCGCAGGATGCGCCAGGTGGTCGAGCGCCTCGTCGTGGTAGCGGCGGGCGTACGCCGAGGCCTGCTCGTGGATGCCAAGGTTGTCGAGCAGCCGCCTGGCTTCCGACGTCTCATCGCGACTCAGCTGGCGATCCAGCCCGAAAAGCGCGCGGAAGCGGTCGGCATCCGGCGAAGGGGAGGCCGCCAGGCCGAGAACGGCGGGCAGCGACTTCTTGCGGCTGGCGAGGTCGAGCTCGGTCTTCCCTGTCTGGTGTTCGGGTGCCCAGACGCCGAGCAAATCGTCCACGGCCTGGAACGCCATCCCGAGGCCGCTGCCGAACAGCGCCGCCTGGCGTTGGGCTTCGGCGCTCGCCCCAGAGCAGAGGGCGCCAAGCTCGGCCGCGCACTGAAAGAGCCGGGCGGTCTTGCGCTCGATCATCTCGAGGTACTGCTCGGCCGTAACTGACGCCTCCCGCTCCCAGAGGAGGTCCAGATATTGGCCCTCGCACAGGCCAAGGCACGCCTGGTTCAGGAGGCGCAGCGCGGAGAGCCCAACCTCGGGGGGGAGCTTCTCCGCTTCGGCCAAAGCACGCTGTGCGAGCACCAGCACGGCATCACCGACGTTGATAGCCTGCGGCATCCCCCACGCCGCCCAGACGGTATCGCGATGCCGTCGCAGGGGACTTCCGTCCTCGATGTCGTCGTGCACCAGCGAGAAGTTGTGGACCAGCTCGACGGCGGCCGCCGCTGGAACCGCTAATCGCCAGCCCTCGCCGAGGGTATCCGCGACGAGCAGGCAGAGTGTGGGGCGAAGCTTTTTGCCCTCGGGTCCCTCGACCCGCCGCAGCGAGCGGTCAAGCCAGCCGACGTGATAGCGGAACATGTCGTACAGACCCTTGAACTGCGGGAGGGTAGGTAGGAGTCGCTCGACAGCTTCGTCAACGGCCTGAAGGCGCTGCCCTAGGTCCGCCTGAGTCGTTGTCATCGTCGCACCGCTTCGAGCTGGTTCGCTAGCAATGGGCCTGCTTCGTGCACGAGGAGCGCCGCGCCCAGGAGGCCCGAGTCGTCGCCGAGCGCAGCGGGCACGATGCGGAGGTTCTGCCGATAGACGGACAACGCATCGGAATCGACCACCCTCAGCATCGGATCCCACAGCGGCGCGCCAATGCGGCTCACACCGCCGCCGATGACCACGATCTCGGGGTTGAAGAGATGGAGCAGGTTTCGGACACCCAGCCCGAGGGCCGCGCCTGCTTCCTCGATCAGCTCCGCGGCGAGCGCGTCGCCTCGCTCGGCCGCGGCTTCGATGTCCCGCGCATCGAGCGCTGCACCGTGCCTGGCGAGGTTGGAGGCGCGTCCACTCGCGATTGCCTCGAGGGCGCGGTTCACGAGGCCCGTTCCCGAGGCATAGGCCTCGAGGCAGCCGCGATTGCCGCAGCCGCATAGGGGTCCATCCAGTGAGAGAGACATGTGGCCCGCCTCCGCGGCGGCGCCGTCTTTGCCAAGGAGGAGGTGGCCGTCGACCACGAAGCCGCTGCCGACCCCGGTGCTCAAGGTGAGGTAGACGAGGTGCTCCGCACCACGGCCGGCGCCACAGCGCGCCTCAGCCAGAGCGGCCAGGTTGGCGTCGTTGCCAAGCAGTACGGGAAGACCCGTCCGTCGTCGGAGCTCGTCCGCGAGTGGCACGTCGCGCCAGGTCGGAAGGTTGGGCGCCTGGAAGACGACGCCAGAAACGTGATCGAGGGGGCCCGGAGCGGCTACTCCGAGGCCGATCACGGGCGAGCGAGAGACGCGGGCACATACGTCCGAGACGGCCCGCGCGATGTCCGCGATGACGACGTCAGGCGCGGCGTCGGCGCGCGTGGGCTCGGCCACGCGGTGGAGGATCAAGGGCTGGCGGGTGACGGCCGCGACGCGAAACTGGGTTCCACCGAGGTCGACCGCTATTGCAATGGGCTCGCCTGTCGCCAAGCCGCACTCCAGATCAGGGACGTTCCGGAGTATAGCAGCCGGTTTGCGGGGATCGGACGGGGGTGTTGGGGGTTAGGAGTTGCGGGTTGGGGGACCACGATGGGTTGGGCCGAGTGAGCTCCCCGGCTCACAATGGCACCGTCACTCGAAAAGCCGAGGGAACAACGATCATCAGTCAAGCGTCAGATCTGCAGTCGGAGCCCCTGCTGGTCATCACCGGCCCTACCGCGGTCGGGAAGAGCGAGGTCGCGCTCGCGGTCGCCGAACGGCTGTCGGCCGAGATCATCTCTGCCGATTCGCGTCAGGTGTATCGCTACATGGACGTGGGGACCGGCAAACCGAGCACGGTCGAACGCGCGCGGGTGCCCCACCACATGGTCGACGTGGCATACCCGGACGAGCCGTACAGCATCGCGCGCTACCGACTCGCGGCGGAGCGGGCGATCGAGGAGGTGATCCGGCGGGATCGTTTGCCACTCGTGGTAGGCGGCAGCCCGCACTATCTCCAGGCGCTGCTCGACCGCCTCGAACCGGCCGGTCAATCCCCCGCGCTGCGCGCCTGGCTCCAGCGTGTAGACGCTGCCCGTGCCTCGAGCGCGCTAGACCGCTGGCTGCGGACGCTCGATCCCGACACGGCTCAGCAGGTCGACCCGCGGAACCGCAGACGGGTGTTACGGGCCATCGAGGTGATCCTGGTGACTGGCCGCCCGTTCTCTCAAGCCGGCAGGCGCCGCTCTCAGTCAGTTCCAGCGCTCTGGATTGGCTTGCGCCGCGACCGGGCGGCCCTCCGTGAGCGAATCCAGCTACGTGTGGCGAGCATGATTGATGCTGGCTGGCTTCACGAGGTGCGGACGCTGCTACTCATGGGCTATGCGCCGAGCCTGCCCGCCATGTCGGCCACCGGCTACCCGGAGCTCGCTCGGGTCGTGACGGGCGAACGGACTCTGGACGAGGCGGCGCAGCGGATCCGCTTCGCCACGCAGGCGTTCCTGCGTCGTCAGGAGACGTGGCTGCGATCCGAGACGCGCATCCAGTGGATCGATGCCGACCAACCCGAGGCAGTGGCCGGCGTCATAGCTGCCTGGCGGGATTTCTTGCATAATCGCAGTCAATCAGCGTGAAGGAAGCCAGCTTGCAGTTCGTGAAGATGCACGGGGCAGGGAACGACTTCGTTCTTCTCGACCTGTTCTCCGCGGCGAGCACGCGACCGGACGAAGAGTGGATCGCACTCGCTCAATCCATGTGCGACCGCCACTTCGGCGTCGGGTCGGACGGCCTGCTGCTGGTTCTCCCGTCGGAAGTCGCGGATGCCCGCATGCGAATGTTCAACCCCGATGGCTCCGAGTCTGCGAGCTGCGGCAACGGTATCCGCTGTCTCGGCCGCTTCCTCTACGACCGATATGGAATCGGCGCGGATGCCCTGACTGTTGAAACGGGCGCCGGGATCAGCGGAATCTCCGTCCACGAGAACGGGACGGTCACCGTCGACATGGGGGCGCCGATCTTTGTGCCGGCGGACATCCCAACCGCGGTCAATGGACGTGATGCCCTCGATGTGGCGCTGACCATCGACGGCGAGCCGCTGGCAGTGAGCTGCGTCTCGATGGGCAATCCCCACGCGGTCACGTTCGTCAGAAGCGGGGAGCTCGAAGGCTACCCGCTCGAAACCATCGGCCCGAAGGTCGAGCACCATGAGCTCTTCCCGCAGCGCACCAACTTCGAGGTTTGCGAGGTGCTGGACGAGCGCAGCATGCGGGTTCGTGTCTGGGAACGCGGCGCTGGCATCACCCTCGCCTGTGGTACTGGCGCGTGCGCTTCGGCCGTCGTCGCGACGACGCTCGGGCGAGTCCGACCGCCGGTTAACGTCGAGCTTCCTGGTGGCGTCCTGTCGATCGATTGGCATGAGGGTGGGTCCGTCATGATGACGGGCCCAACAGCGTACGTCTTCGCGGGCGCCTGGTCGGACTCGACGCCGCGGTCTTCAGAATCCGCGGCGGTCGCCGCTCACGCCGAAGCCGAAACGCAACCGGTGGGGAGCGCACGCTGACCGGCGAGGCGACGGTTTCACCCATCCGCGCCGCGCGTCGCATCCAGAGCCTTCCGCCCTACCTGTTCGCGGAAGTCGACCGCCGCATCGCCGAGAAGCGCGCCGCTGGCTTCGACGTCATCAGCCTCGGAATCGGCGATCCGGACCTGCCGAGTCCGCCGCACGTCGTCGAGGCAGCGCAGGAGGCTGTCGCCGATCCGCGACGCCATCGATACCCGGATTACTACGGCCTCCCGGAGTTTCGCGCGGCCATCGCGCGCTGGTACCAGCGCCGCTTCGAGGTGACTCTCGACCCCGACCGCGAGGTGGTGCCGCTGATCGGCTCGAAGGAGGGGATCGCCCACATCGCCACTGCCTTCGTCGATCCGGGCGACGTGGTGCTCGTGCCTGATCCCGGCTACCCCGTCTACAGCATCGGGACATTGCTCGCGAACGGCGAAACGCATCTGATGCCGCTGCGGCAAGAGCGCGGCTTTCTCCCGGATTTGGGTGCGATCCCGGTGGACGTAGCCCGAAGGGCGCGAATCTTGTGGATCAACTACCCGAACAACCCGACGGCTGCCGTCGCGCCGCTCTCGTTCTTCCAGGAGGCGCTCGAGTTCGCCCGCCGCTACGACGTGCTGGTCTGCCACGACAATGCGTACTCGGACGTAGCCTACGACGGGTATCGAGCGCCGAGCTTCCTCGAGGTGCCCGGCGCGATGGACTATGGCGTGGAGTTCCACTCGCTGTCGAAGACGTACAACATGACCGGCTGGCGCTCGGGCATGATGGTCGGCAACCGCGTCGCCGTGGAGGCGCTGGGCCGCGTCAAGACGAACGTTGATAGTGGCATCTTCGACGCAGTCCAGATCGCCTCGATCGCGGCACTCGATGGAGACGACACCTGGATCCAGGAGCGCAACGCGCGGTTCCAGGCGCGGCGCGACGCGGTGATGACGACGCTCGGCCGAATGGGCATCAAAGCGCCGTCCCCGAAGGCGTCGCTCTACGTCTGGGCCCCGGTGCCGGGGGGAATGAAGTCCGTCGACTTTTGCCTGAAGGTCCTCGACGATGCCGCGGTGTGGGTCACCCCGGGCGTCGGCTTCGGCGCCAACGGTGAAGGGTACTTCCGCATCTCGTTGACGGTGCCCGACCAGCGGCTCACCGAGGCCCTCGAGCGACTCGAACGGGTGCGGGTATGAGCGAGAGTCCCGAGTTTCGCGTTCCGAGTTCCGAGTCACGAGGCCCGTACCCGACTGGGAACTCACCACTCGGAACCCAAAATCCCGTTCAGGGCGGACGGGCTTTGCTCGTGGCGGTTCAGGCCGACGGCGCGATCTGGGATGCCGAGACGTCCCTCCGTGAGCTTGCCGATCTCAGTCGAACGGTAGGCCTGGAGCCCGTTGACGAGATCTCGCAGCGCGCTTCGCATTCGGATCCGGGGCATTACGTTGGCAAAGGCAAGCTGGAAGAAGTGAAGGAGCGGGCGGCGCTCGACGCTATCGACGTCGTGGTGATCGACGACGAGCTATCGCCGCGGGTGCAGAAGAACCTCGAGGACGAGCTGGGCCTGCGGGTCATCGACCGGACGACGCTGATCCTCGACATCTTTGCTCAGCATGCCCGCACCCACGAGGGTCGCGTGCAGGTGGAGCTCGCGCAGTACGAGTTCCTGCTGCCGAGGCTCCTCGGGCGCGGCGGAATGTTGTCCCGGCAGGGTGGCGGCATCGGCACTCGTGGGCCAGGTGAGACGCGTCTGGAGTTCGACCGCCGGCGTGTCCGTCAGCGCATCACAGCGTTGAAGCACGAGATCGACGACATCCGACAGCATCGAGGGCGGTCGCGCCAGCGGCGCCGGCAACAGGCGATGCCGCTCGTCGCGCTCGTCGGCTACACGAACGTGGGCAAGTCGAGCCTCTTGAGCGCGCTGACCGGAAGCCAGGCGCAGGTCGCCGACGCACCCTTCGTCACGCTCGACCCGCTCACGAGGGTGATGATGTTGGCGAGCGGCCAACAGGTGCTCGTCTCCGACACAGTCGGCTTCATCTCAAAGCTGCCGACAACGGTCGTCGCCGCATTCCGCGCCACGCTCGAAGAGCTGAATGAGGCGGATGTCCTCATCCACGTCGTGGACATCACCGACCCCCGGGCGGCGGAGTGCAGCCAGGTCGTCCACCAGATCCTTGGTGAGATCGGCCTGCGCGACAAGCCGATGATCACGGCGATCAACAAGATCGACGCCTTGCCCCCGGGGATGGTCTTCGGCCCGCCGCCCGACGCGGATACCTTCGTCGTCTCCGCGCAGACTGGAGCAGGCCTCAGCGCGCTGCGCGAGCGCATCGACGTGGAGGTCAACCGCGAGACGCCCTGGGTCGCGGCGCGCATCCCCTACGACCGCTCGGATCTCGTCGATCTCTTCCATCGACGCGGGCAGCCCGTGCGCGTGGAGCACCGCGCCGACGGCACCGAGATCGAGGGACGACTGCCGTCCCGGTACGTCGAGCGGCTGCGACCGTTCCTGCTCGCCCGCGATCCGATCCTCGCTGGCTCACGGCGGGCCGCCAGTCGCTAAGAGGACGGTGTGACGGAGGGTTCGCCGCGGCTGCCGCCGCTTAGGCGTTTGCTTCACGCCGACGAGATTGAAGGAACCGATGAACAGGGATGAGGCGAGCTGTGATGCAGACCGAGACCAGGAGAAAACGATGGACCCGGCCGTCCAGAGCTACATCGAGGCGATCCCCGAGCTGCAGAGGCCGCTCTTCGATCGCCTCCAATCGCTCATTCTGGACCTCTACCCCGACGCCGAGATCTACATCTCCTACCAGATACCCACCTACAAGGTGAACGGCCGGCGCGTCTACCTCGGGCTGTGGAAGGGGGGCGTGTCGGTCCACGCTATCGATGCCAAGTCATTCAAAGAGCGACACCCGACGATCAAGACCGGCAAAGGGAGTGTCAACTTCAAGGTCGCCGACGAGCTGCCCGAGGCGGACATTCGCGATCTCATCAAGCGCGCGATCAACCGTGCATAACACAGTAGGGAATATGAGCAAAGTGTTTTCCAGCGTAACCATGTCGCTCGATGGCTGCATCGCTCCCGAATTCATGCAACTTGACCAGCCCGCCGAAATATGGCTAAGCCAATGGATGGAGCTCCAAAAATACGTCTTCCAGCAGCGGTTCTTCCGCGAGAGCCTGAAGCTGGGCGAGGGTGGTGAAACCGGCCAGGACAACCGCATCCTCGAAGAGACGTTCAACCGCACTGGCGCGAGCATCATGGGGAAGCGGATGTTCGATGGAGGGGAACATAACTGGCCCGATGAAGCGCCCTTCCATACACCGGTCTTCGTCTTGACGAAGGAGGTCCGTGGTCCGTGGGAGCGCCCGGGAGGGACCGTGTTCCACTTCGTCAACGACGGAATCGAGAGCGCGCTGCGGCAGGCACGCGATGCCGCCGGAGGTAGGGATATCCGAATTGCAGGAGGCGCCAACGCCATCCTCCAATACCTCAACGCGGGCCTGGTGAATGAGTTCTCCATCGCACTGTCGCCGGTCCTCTTCGGCAATGGGTTACGCTTGTTCGACGGAGTCGACCAGAGCAGAGTCTCGGTGGATATCGTGCAGGCGATTCATTCGCCCATGGTGACCCATCTGAGTTATGTGGTTAGCGGAACCTGTCAATGGGAATGAGACACTCGGGGGATGAATTTAGTGTTGCACCTCCTCTGGTAGGGTTGGCGCGGGCGGCGGGTTGATCCACGCCGCGAGGGGGAGTGGCGGCGGTGCCGGAG
>Ga0184637_10002210_pt1 | contig 12600 bp, 10 predicted proteins | sample PLM3_127_b2_FD_133143 | JGI IMG/M metagenome (GOLD analysis project Ga0184637, IMG submission 133143) | Groundwater sediment microbial communities from an aquifer in East River, Colorado, USA - PLM3_127_b2 | ecosystem: Environmental > Terrestrial > Soil > Riparian zone | place: USA: East River...
ACGTGCACGCCCCAGCTTCCGGCTTCGATCGCCGGGACGATATCGGATTTGACCGAGTTGCCGACCATCATGCCGCGTTCCGCGCCGTCGCCGTGCCTTGCAAAGATGCGCTGATAGGTGGCGGCGTTCTTGTCGCTGACGATCTCCACCGCATCGAACAATTCGCTCAAGCCGGATTGCGCCAGCTTGCGTTCCTGGTCGAGCAGGTCGCCCTTGGTGATCAGCAGGATGCGATAGCGACCGGCGAGGCTTTCCAGCGTCTCGCGCGCATGCGGCAGGATCTCCACCGGGTGGCTCAGCATCTCGCGCCCCGCGCTCAGGATCTCGCGGATCGCGGCGCTTGAGACCTTGCCGTCGGTCATTTCGATCGCCGTCTCGATCATCGACAGCGTGAAGCCCTTGATGCCGAAACCGTAATGCTGCAGGTTGCGCAGCTTGGTCTCCAGCAGGCGGTGCGTCACGTCGGCGGCCGGCGCGTGGTCGCCGAGCAGCGCCACGAAACGCTCCTCGGTCAGGCGGAAGAAGCGCTCATTGTGCCAGAGCGTGTCGTCGGCATCGAAGCCGATGGTGGTGAGCGACGCGCTCACTGGTTCTTGGTGCGGTGGCTCAAGAGCCGCGACTGCTCGCGCTTCCAGTCGCGCTCTTTCTCGGCATCGCGCTTGTCGACCTTGCGCTTGCCCTTTGCCAGAGCCAGCTCGACCTTGGCGATGCCGCGCGGATTGAAATAGATGGAGAGCGGCACCAGCGTGATGCCGGCGCGTTGGGTCTGGCCGATCAGGCGCTCGATCTCGCGCCGGCGCATCAGCAGCTTGCGCGGCCGGCGCGGCAGATGGTTATACCGGTTGGCCGATTCATATTCCGGGAAATAGGCGTTGTAGAGGTAGAACTCGCCTTCCTTCTCGGCGGCGAAGGCTTCGGTGATGGAGGCGCGGCCCAGGCGCAGCGACTTCACCTCGGAGCCGGTCAGCATCATGCCGGCCTCGATCGTGTCCTCGATCAGGTAGTCGTGGCGCGCCTTGCGGTTCTGCGCCGCGAAGCGCTGGGTGGTGGGGTCTCGCGCCATCCGGGCATGGACCGTCAGGTAATCTCGTTGCGCCGGCGTCAGTTCAGCAGGCCGGCCTTGGTCAAGGCCGCCTGGACCTTCTGGCGCGAAGCTTCGGCGATCGGCGCCAGCGGCAGGCGCAACTCGGCCGAGGCGCGGCCCAGCAGGCTGGCGGCGTATTTCACCGGGCCAGGGCTGGTCTCGCAGAACAGCGCGTCATTGACCGGCATCAGCCGCTCGTTGATCTGCATCGCCTTATTCAGATCGCCGTCACGCCAGGCCTTGTGCATCTCCGCGGTCAGGCGCGGCGCGACGTTGGAGGTGACCGAGATGCAGCCCACGCCGCCCTGGGCCAGGAACGGCAGCGCGGTGCCATCCTCGCCGGAGAGCATGATGAATTCCTTGTCGATGGCGAGCTTGGTGCGGATCGGCCGCACCAGATCGGCGGTCGCGTCCTTCACCCCGACAATGCGCGGCAGCTTGGCCAGGCGCGCCATGGTCTCGATGTTCATGTCGACGGCGCTGCGCGGCGGAACATTATAAATGAAGATCGGGATGCCGGTGGAATCGTGGATCGCCTTGAAATGCTGATACTGCCCTTCCGGCGTCGGCTTGTTGTAATAGGGCAGCACGACCAACGCGGCGTCGGCGCCGGCCTGCTCGGCATGCTGGGTCAGCTCGATCGCCTCGGCGGTCGAATTGGAGCCGGTGCCGGCGATCACGGGCACGCGCTTCTTGGCGGCCTCGATGCACAGCTCGACCACCCGCTTGTGCTCGTCATGGCTCAAGGTCGGGCTTTCGCCGGTGGTGCCGCACGGCACCAGGCCGTCGATCCCCTCGGCGATCTGCCACTCGACGAAGCTCTGGAATCCCTTCTCGTCGACCTTGCCGTTCTTGAACGGGGTCAGAAGGGCGGTAATCGAACCTCGGAACTTCGCCATCTCGGCCTGCCTCTTTCCACTCTCGCTGAACCGGGTGTGATGAAGATCACGAACGCGGCGCGGAGCGCGAGAATTGCCATGCCCCCGCCATGCTTTCAAGCCAATGATAACGAATTGGTCACCATAATGCGGCGATCCTGCGCGCTTTCGGTGCGGCGGCTTCGTACCTGACGGCCGATGGGTCTAATTGCCCCGGTTCAATTGGCCCGGTTCAATTGGCCCGGTTCAATTGCTTGGGGCCGGGGCCCCGACTAAGATGCCGGCGCGATATGGTTAAGAGGGTCAAATTGCGGAAATTCCTGGCTTTTTTCGCCGGCCTGATGATTCTGGCGGCGGCTCTGGGCGGCCTGCGCCCGGCGCTTGCGGCCGAGTCGGGCGGGCTCAGCGCCAAGGACATCGCCATCTACAAACAGGCCTTCACGGCGGCGAAGAAAGACCGCTGGAAGGAAGCCCGCCGCCTGATCGGGAAGGCCAAGGATCCGCTGCCCGGCAAGGTCATCATCTGGCTGGACCTGTCCCGCCCAGGTCCGGGCCGCGACTTCAGGGAAATGACCGCTTTCCTGAAAGCCAATCCGGACTGGCCGCTGCGCTACACCCTGACCCAGCAGGCCGAGCGGTCGATCCCGGAATATCTGAAGCCGCAGGACATCCTGCAATGGTTCGGCGAGCGCGAGCCGACCACGGCGGAGGGTGCCATGAAGCTGGCCGGCGCCCTGACGGCGACGCGACAGGAGCAGCGCGCCGAGCATGTGGTGCAGATCGCCTGGATCGAGCGCGACTTCGCCAAGGCCGACGAGCAGGTGTTCCTCCAGCGCTTCGGCCACCTGCTGCACCAGCAGCAGCATTGGACGCGCCTCGACCGCCTGCTGTGGGAAGACAAGCGCGACCAGGCGACGCGCATGCTCACCAGGGTGGATGCAAATCACCAGGCCCTGGCCCGCGCGCGCATGAAGCTGGCCGACCAGGCGAAGGACGCGGCCCAGGCGGTGGCGAACGTGCCGCAGGCGCTGCGCAACGATCCAGGCCTGATCTACGAACGCGCCCGCCTGTTGCGCCGCAAGGACAAGTTCGCCGAGGCCGCCGATTTGCTCGACCCGCCGCCGCAGAACGTGCCGCGGCCGGACCTGTTGTGGACGGAACTGAAGCGAGCCGCACGCGGCTCGCTCGATGCCGGCAATGTCTCGGCCGCCTATCGGCTGGCGGCGGCGCACGGCAGCGACGATGGCGAGGCGTTCGCCGAGGGCGAGTTCATGGCGGGGTGGATCGCGCTGCGCTTCCTCGACGACGCGCCGACGGCGATGCGGCATTTCACCGCCATCTATGCCGGCACCACCTCGATCATCTCGCAGTCGCGCGGCGCCTATTGGGCCGGCCGCGCGGCGGAGCAGACCGGCGACGTGGCCAAGGCGCAGGACTGGTACAAGGCGGCGGCCAAGGGCATCACCAGCTTCTATGGCCAGGTGGCGGCGTTGCGCCTGGCCGACAAGCGCGAGATCCGTCTGGCCGGCACGCCGAAACCGTCGACTAAGGAAAAACAGGTCTTCGAGAAGAAGGAACTGGTGCGCGTGGTGCGCATGCTGACGGCACTCGGCGAAGGCGAGCGGGCCCGCTATTTCCTCACTAAACTGATGGAGCTGAGCTCCAAGCCGGCCGAATATCAGCTCGTCGCCGGCCTCGCCGCCGAAATCAACCGCCGCGATTTCGCCGTCGCCGTCGCCAAGGAGGCACGCACCCGCGGCGTGGAGATGATCGATTACCTCTATCCGGTGATCAAGCTGCCCGATGGCGGCAATCCGGAGCCCGCGCTGATCCTGGGCCTGATCCGCCAGGAAAGCGCCTTCGATGTCGGCGCCGTTTCCGGCGCCGGCGCCAAGGGCCTGATGCAGCTCCTGCCCAGCACGGCCAAGGGTGTCGCCAAGAAGATCGGCGTGAAATATGCCGAGAAGCGTCTGACCACCGATCCCAGCTACAACGTGACGCTGGGCCGCGCCTATGTCGACGATCTGCTGGGCCGCTTCGGCGGCTCCTACGTGCTGGCCGCGGCGGCCTACAATGCGGGGCCGAGCCGGGCGCGCGACTGGATCTACACCTATGGCGATCCACGCCAGCGCGGGGTCGATGTGATCGACTGGATCGAATCGGTTCCCTTCGACGAGACGCGCAACTATATCATGCGGGTCCTGGAGAACACCCAGATCTACCGCGCGCGCCTGAACCAGGGCGTCGCCAAGCTGGGCCTTGCGGAGGATCTCGGGCTTGTCGAACCTCATTGACCTCGCCGCCGTTGGAATCGAGGGGGGCCTGCCCGGCCTCGCCGACATCGAGGCCGCCGCGCGCCGCATCGCCGGCCGCGCCCAGCGCACGCCGCTGCTGCGCTTTCCCGAACTCGACCGCCGGCTCGGCGCCCGCGCCTTCGTCAAGCCGGAATGTCTGCAGATCACCGGCTCGTTCAAGTTCCGCGGCGCCTACAACAAGATCCGCGCGGCGCAGGAGGCGGGCTCGGTTGCTGGCGTTGTCGCCTTCTCCTCCGGCAATCACGCCCAGGGCGTCGCCGCGGCAGTGGCGTTGCTGGGCGTGCCGGCCATCATCGTCATGCCGGCCGACGCGCCGCGCATCAAGCTGGACAACACCCGCGCGCTGGGCGCCGCGGTGAAGACCTATGACCGCTACAGCGAAGACCGCGAGGCGATCGCGCGGGCGATCTCAGCCGACAAGGGCTATGTGCTGGTGCCGCCCTACGACGATCCGGCGATCATCGCCGGCCAAGGCACCATCGGGCTGGAGATCGCCGAGGATCTGGGCCGGCTCGGCGTCGCCCCGGACGCGGTGCTGGCGCCCTGCAGCGGTGGCGGCCTGGTTTCCGGCATCGCCATCGCGATGAAGGCACGCTATCCGAAGGCGCGGGTGTTCGCCTGCGAACCGGCGGCGTTCGACGATACCGCCCGCTCGCTGGCGACCGGCAAGCGGCAGGAGAATTCCGCCGGCAAGCGGTCGATCTGCGACGCGCTGCTGTCCAAATCGCCCGGCAACCTCACCTTCGAGATCAATCGCCGGCTGTTGGCCGGCGGCCTGACCGCGAGCGACGCGGAAGCCCTGGCGGCGATCGCCTTCGCCGCGCGCTGGATGAAGCTGGTGCTGGAGCCGGGGGGCGCCGTTGCCCTGGCCGCCGCGCTCAACGGCCGCGTGCCGAGATCGCCTGAATCGCCGCCTGAATCTGGGGGGGCGGAAACCATCGTGATCGTCGCCTCTGGCGGCAACATCGACGACGACATGCTGCGCCGCGCGCTGGACAGCGCCGACGCGCCTTAAAATCAAATAGACCGATAAATCCGCGTTAGCTGGGCCGGGTTAACTAGGCCGGGCGAAGACCGAGCCGGACGGCGTGGCGTCGCCGAGCTTGTTCTCGCCCAATTTCGTCTCGCCAAATTTAGCCTCGGGCGGCTTCGGCTCGCTCGGCCTCAGCGACGGAGGGGCGATGATGGCCGAACTATCGAGCCGCTTGCACATGCCTTCGAGCGAGGCGCCCTGCTCCATCGCCAGGCTCTTGTGCAGCACGTCGCCGGTGACCCTGGCAGTCTTTTCCAGGACCACGGAATCGGCCTTGATCTGGCCGTTGACGATGCCGCAGACGCGCACCGTTTCGGCCTGCAATCCGCCTTGTACCGTGGCGCCTTCGCCGATCACGATGTTGCGGCTCTGGATGTCGCCTTCGACCCAGCCATCCACCTGCACGTCGCCGCTGCAGACCAGATCGCCGTTGATGCGCAAATCCGCGCTGATGATCGAGGGCACCGAACTCTTGAGCGCCTGGCGGGCAGTGTCCCCGCTGTTGGTGGTCTGCGTCGGTTTAGCCTTTGAAAACATAGCGGCCCGCCTTCAAGAAGCCCATCGGGTCGAGGGGCTTATCGCCATATCGTACCTCGAAATGGACATGCGGTCCAGAACTGCGGCCGGAGCTGCCAAGTTTGCCGATCATTTGTCGATAATCCACCATATCGCCGACTTTCACGTCGATCGAATAGAGGTGGGCATAGCGGGTCTTGATGCCGAGGCCGTGGTCGACCTCGACCACGCGGCCATAGCCGCCTTTCCAGCCGGCGAAGACCACGGTGCCGGGGGCGGTCGCCAGTACTTCTGAGCGCAGCTTGCCGACCATGTCGATGCCTTCATGGATGGCGCGCTCGCCGTTGAACGGGTCCATGCGCGTGCCGTAGGAACTGGAGATGTAGTAGCTGTCGATCGGCGCCGTCAGCGGCAGCGAGCGCAGGATGATCTGCAACCGCTCCCAGCGTTCGACCTCGCCGCCCAGCGAGGCGACGCTGGCCATCAGCTTCTGGCCGCCCGCATCGCCGGAACCGACCGGCGCCGGGATGTAGGGACCGCCCTGGCCCGGCACCTGCGCCGCCACGTCGGCCAGCAGCTTCTCGACGTCGAGGCCGGTCATCTCCACCGTCTTTTCCATCACGTCGACATTGTCGCGCGCGCGCGCCGCCAGGTCGGAGACGAAATTGGCCTGGCTTTCTTGCAGCGACGCGAGCTGCGTCTTCAGATCGCCGATGGTACCGGACAGATTGGCGCGGTCGCTCTGCAGCCGGTTGCGCTGGTCCACCGCCGCATTCAGCGCCGCGGTCAGTTGCCGCGCTTGCAGCGCGATGTCGTCGGCGTGCCGGTTGGTATTCTCCAGTTCCGATTCCAGCGTCGCAACCTTCTGATTGAGGGCATTGATGCGGCCTTCGGAGCTGGCGCCGCGCTCGACCGCGTCGGCCAGCTCGCGCTGCAGCGCGTCGCCGCGATTGCTGAGCAGGCGCGATCTGCTGATCTCCTCCGCCAATTGCGCGGTCTTGGCCTGGCGCGCCTCGATCGCGGAATTCCGCTCGAACTCGACCTGCTGCAACTCGCGCTTCACGTCGGACAACTCGGCGACCAGTGACTTGTTGCGCTCCGAAACCTGGCGCAGGTCGCTCTCGAAGGCCGACAGGCGGCCGCGCAGCGCCGCTTTCAGCGCCGCGTCGCCGCGATCGGCGATGCCAGCCATCATGTCGGTGGGTTTGGCGCCCGGCGCCGCCTCGGCGTCCGCCGGGATGTCCGCGGGCACATTGCGCGCCGCCAGGGCCGCAACCTCTGCGTCCGCCGCCGCGATGGTGTCGCCGGCTCGCGCCACATAGTCGCCGAAGGCGGTCAGCAGATCGTTGTAGGCTGACTCCGCCTGGCGCACCGCGATGTCGCGGGAATATTGATGCAGTTGCTCGATCGCCAGGTTGATCGAGGCGCCAAGCGCGCCGAACACGACGCCGCCGAGAACCGTCGCGGCGATCAATTGCGAGCGCGTCGAGAGGCAGATGAACTGAATGCGGCCGCTGGTACGGATGATGATTTCGCGCGGCGCGAACCAGCGTCGGACGAACTCGACCACCTTCATCTTCAGGTCTTTCATCTCTGCCATACCCCTAAACAGGATGAAGCATCAAAAAGAACACCCCGCCGCCCCGTGGGTCATAGAGACCCGTGAGGCAGCGAATTGCTGCAACTCAGTCAGGTGTGCCCGGCCACCCCTACGGCGGCGGGGTTAAGGAATTATTAACCATTCCCCGCGCCAAACCTTGATTTTGCACCTTATGCAGCCGGTTTCGGACTCGCAAGCGCAAAGAATCTTTGTCTAATTTGTGCAACAATTCATGAGCTTAGCTGGTCGGGAACGGACTCGGGACTCACACCCCGGGGTCAGCGGGTTTTGCGGAAATTCCGATCCACGTAGGCCAGCACCGCGGCGATGCTCTGATCGATCGACAGGCTGTCGGTGTCGATGGTGAGTTCGGCGCTGTCCGGCGCCTCGTAGGGTGCCGTGACTCCGGTGAACTCCGCGATCTCGCCGCTGCGCGCGCGGCGATAGAGGCCCTTGGGGTCGCGCTTCTCGCAGGTCGCCAGGCTGGCGTTGATGAAGATCTCATGGAAGCCGCCGCCCGCCGCCTCGCGCGCACGCTGCCGGTCAGAGCGATAGGGCGAGATGAAGGCGGTCACCACGATCTGGCCGGAATCTGCGAACAGCGCCGCCACCTCGCCCACGCGGCGGATGTTCTCGGCGCGATCTTCCGGCGAGAAGCCGAGATTGGCGTTGAGGCCGTGACGCACATTGTCGCCGTCCAGCACATAGACCTGATAGCCGCGACGGAACAGCTCCTGCTCCACCGCCATGGCGATGGTGGATTTGCCGGCGCCCGAAAGCCCGGTGAACCACAGCACGCCGCCGGTGTGGCCGTTGCGGCCGCTGCGCTGATTGGCGGCGATGCGATGCGCAACCGTGGTGATGTTGGTGGATTTCACCGTCACCAACTGACGCTGGTCCGGATAATCCCGCATGCTGATGGCGCCGCCGGCCAGGATATTGGCCCCGTCGGTCAGCACGAAGCGGCCGGTCTTCGGATTCTGCGTGGCTTCGTCCAGCGCCAGCATGGCGTAGGAGCGCAGCACCACGTCGGCGATCTCGTTGCGCTCGACCTGCTCGGCCGGATGCTGCGCCAGCACCTCCGGATCATAGACCGCCTCGATCTGCTCGACGATGACCTGCACTTCGCGGGTCTGCAGGCGCAGGCGGTAGGCATCGCCGCGCCGCAGCGGCTTGCGGCCCAGCCAGAACAGGCGGCCGTGGAACACGTTGGTCTCGATCGGCGACGTGTCCTCGCGGCTGGCGATCTCGCCGCGCTCCAGGAACAATTGCTCGTCGATGGTGATGCCGATGGATTGCCCCGGCCCCACTTCATCGGGCGAAGCGGCGTGCCAGGCCTCGATCGTCTTCACCTTCGCGCTCTTGTTCGAAGGCGAGAACAGCAGGCGGTCGCCGACGCGCAGCCGGCCGGTGGCGATGCGCCCGGCCAGGATGCGCCGGTCGTCGAACTTGTAGATGTCCTGGATCGGCAGCCGCAGCGGCAGATGCGCGAGGTCGCCAGCACTCTGGAAGCCGTCCAGCGCCGAGACCAGAGTTGCACTCCGGTACCAACTCATGCGCTCCGAGCGATGCACCAGATTGTCGCCGTCCCGCGCGATCGCCGGGATGACATAGCTGGGCGCGATGCCGATCTCGTCCAGATAGCGGGTGTATTCGGCCTTGATCGCGTCGAAGCGCCGCTCCGAGCAATCCACCAGATCCATCTTGTTGACGACGACGATGATCTGTCGGATGCCGAGCAGGTTCAGCAGGAAGGCGTGCGTGCGCGATTGCTGCTGGATGCCCTGCCCGGCGTCGATCAGCATGATCGCGGCCTCGGCGGCGGCGGCGCCCGTGATCATGTTCTTGATGAATTCGCGATGGCCGGGCGCGTCGATGATGGTGTAGTCGCGCCGCGGCGTCTTGAACCAGATCTGCGCGGTGTCGATGGTGATGCCCTGATCGCGCTCCGACTGGAACGCGTCCATCAGGAACGCCCATTCGAACGGCATGCCGCGCCGCTCGCACATCGCCTTGATCTGCTCCAGCTTGCCGTCGGGCAGCGAGCCGGTGTCGTGGAACAGCCGGCCGACCAGGGTCGACTTGCCGTGATCGACGTGGCCGACGATGACGATCCGCATCAGATCGCGTTCATTGCCCATCGCGGCGGCGCTCACATATAACCCGTGGCGCGCAAGCGCTCGAACGCGTCTTCGGTCTCGCGGTCCATGGCGCGGCCGGCGCGCTCCGGGGTGCGCGTCTGTTCCAGCTCCAGGACGATTTCCTCGACATTGTTGGCGTTGCTGGCGACCGGAGCGGTGATGTCCTGGTCGCCCAGCGAGCGATAGCGCTTGCCGTTCTTCGCGAAGTAGAGATCGACCACCGGAATGCCCTCGCGCGCGACATAGCGCCAGATGTCGGTCTCGGTCCAATGCAGCAGCGGATGCACGCGCAGATGCGTGTCGGGCGGCAAATCGGTGTTGAAATAGTCCCAGAATTCCGGCGGCTGGTCGCGGAAGTCCCACTGGCCGCTTTCACCGCGCGGGCTGAACACGCGCTCCTTCGCCCGCACCGCCTCTTCGTCGCGCCTGATGCCGGCGATGATGCCGTGGAAGCCGTAGCGCGCGATGGCGTTCTTAAGGCCCAGCGTCTTGCGCGCCGCCGATCGCGCGGCGGGCGGCAGGCTGGGATCGGTTTCTTCGACCGGTGGGCATTTGTCGGCGATCAGATTGAGATTCCACTCCCGCACATAGCGGTCGCGAAACGCGTACATCTCGGGAAACTTCTTCTCGGTGTCGATATGCATCACCGGGAACGGCACGTGGCCGAAGAACGCCTTCTTGGCCAGCCAGACCATGACGTTGCTGTCCTTGCCCAGCGACCAGAGCATGGCGAGCTTGTCGATGCGGTTGAAGGCCTCGCGCAGGATGTAGACGCTCTGCGCTTCCAGCCGGTCCAGATGATCCATCGGCGACTTCTTTGGTTTCGGGTCCGGAAGGAACCCCAAAAGACAGTGCTGCTGCCCTAATTGCGTGACGCTCTATCTATAGCCGGCGACCTTGCGGCGCAATGGTGCTGCTATTAACGATTTCACACAAAGGTGATTTCGACGGCCGCGCCGGAAACGCTACCGTCTCCTCGCTGCGTCAGACCGAAACTTGAGCTCAGGAGAAATCCAATGACCTCGATCCGCAAGATTACCGGCGCCACCTTGGCCGCCACGGCCGCAGCCATGCTGATGGGCGGTGCGATCAGCCTGACCAGTGCGCCCGCCAGCGCGGCCGGCGTTCATTGCGCCGGCATCAACGCCTGCAAAGGCCAGGGGGCCTGCAAGAGCGCCACCAATTCCTGCAAGACCCAGAACGCCTGCAAGGGTCAGGGCTGGGTCGAGCAATCCAGCGCCGAGGCCTGCACGGCCGCCGGCGGCACCGTGATCGAAGGCTGATCCGAATCTGCTAGGATTTGGGGGCGCCGGCCAAGTTCGGCCGGCGCCCATTTCATTTCTGGCCTTGTATTCGAGCTGTGCAGCATGGCGACTCGTGACGTCAGCGGCCCAAACCTCGGCGACCCAAACCTGGACAAGCCAACCCTGGACAAGTCTGGCGTGACGGGCCTGGGTTTTGGACTCGGCCTCCGGCCGGCGCATTACCAGGCGATCCTGGATGGCCGCGCCAATGTTGAATCAGGTGGCGGCGGCGTCGATTGGTTCGAGATCATCTCCGAGAATTACATGATCGCCGGCGGCCGGCCGCTCGCCAACCTGATGGCGGTCCGCGCGCGCTATCCGATGATCATGCATGGCGTGTCGATGTCGATCGGCTCGGCCGATCCGCTCGATCTGGATTATCTCGCCGGGTTGACGGCGCTGGCCGCGCGCATTGAGCCGGCGATCATTTCCGACCATCTGTGCTGGACCGGCGTCGCCGGCCTCAACATGCACGATCTGCTGCCGCTGCCCTTGACCGAAGAGGCGCTGGATCATGTCTGCGGCCGCATCGACCAAGTGCAGGACGTGCTCGGCCGCCAGATCGCGATGGAGAATGCCTCGACCTACGTCACCTTCGGCAGCTCGACGATCCCGGAATGGGAGTTCATGGCGGCGCTGGCGAAACGCACCGGCTGCCGCCTCTTGCTCGACGTCAACAACGTGTTCGTCAGCGCCTTCAATCATGGATTCGCGGCGACCGATTATCTCGACGCCATCGCGCCGGACTCGGTCGCCTACATGCACCTCGCCGGGCATGAGAACAACGAGACCTATATCATCGACACCCACGATCATCCGGTGGTCGACGGCGTGTGGGAATTGTACGCCCATGCGGTGCGGCGCTTCGGCCCGGTGGCGACCATGATCGAGCGCGACGACAAGATCCCGCCCTTCGCGGAGTTGACCGCGGAACTGCGGTGCGCGCGCCAGGTCGCCGAGGCCGCCGCGCGTCAAGCCCAGCAGGTGGCGTGATGAACCTGGCGGCGATGGAGCGGCTGTTCCAGGATGGCTTGCTCGGCCGCTCGCGCGATATCCTGGCGCACGTTCGCGGCAACGTGCGCGAAGATGCGGCGGCGATGTTCCACGTCTATCAGCATGCCTATTGGGCGCGCCTGGTGGAATCGCTCGGCGTGGATTTTCCGGGCTTGAAGGCGCTGGCCGGCGATGCTGGCTTCGAGCGGATGGCGCGCGCCTATATCGCGCGGCATCCGTCGGTCGACCCGTCAATCCGCTGGGTCGGGCGGTTGCTGCCGGAGTTTCTGGCGAACGCGGCACCCTATCGCGAGGACCCCTGGTGGACCGACATCGCGCGCCTCGATTGGGCGCTGGCCCATGCCTTCGATGCCGCCGACGCGCCCGCGGCGAGCCTCGCGCAGCTTGCAATCGTCCCGCCGGAATTCTGGGGCGGCTTGCGGTTGAAGCCGCATCCGACGCTCGACGCCTTCGAAGTGTCGACCCCGGTCGATGAGGTGCGGCCAAAACTGCTGGCCGATTCCGGTGCCGCCTTCGATCACGATGCACGCCGGGACGGCGCATTGATGGTCTGGCGCATCGAATACGATCTCAAGTTCCGCGCCATCGACGCCAACGAGTACGGTGCTCTCGCGGCGGCGCGATCCGGCGCCACCTTCGGCGACATCTGCGAATTCCTAGCGACCCGCATGGCGGCCGATCAGGCGGTGATGATTGCGGCGCAGATCCTGCGAGG
>Ga0184637_10002211_pt1 | contig 12597 bp, 9 predicted proteins | sample PLM3_127_b2_FD_133143 | JGI IMG/M metagenome (GOLD analysis project Ga0184637, IMG submission 133143) | Groundwater sediment microbial communities from an aquifer in East River, Colorado, USA - PLM3_127_b2 | ecosystem: Environmental > Terrestrial > Soil > Riparian zone | place: USA: East River...
GATCTTTGACGGCATGGTCACGGCGCATCTCGTCGGCAGAGGCGACCAGGCGCTTGCTCGGATCGGCCCTGAGTACCCGCTGCTCCAGGAGTCCCATCTGGTGTACTTCGGCTATAACGTGAGTGCCGGCGGCATCGACCCGCCGGAGCTTTCGGCCCTTGAACAGAGTGCCGCCTTGCGATTCCCTGTTGAAACAGTCCGGAAGGATCCGATCGCGGCGGCGAACGAGGCGGTCGAAGCGCTCGAAGGTCGGGTGGACCGGATCCTCGTTCACTTCGATCTGGACGTCACCGACACGCCGGCGGTCGACGTGGCTCACTCGAGCGGGCTTCCTCTCGAAAGCACCGTCGAAGTACTGAAGGTCTTCATGGCGAGCCCAAAGTGCGCCGGGCTGGTGGTGACCGAGTTCAACACAGAGTTGGACGTCGACGGCTCTGTAGCTCGTCGCCTGGCGGCTCACCTCGCCGAGACGCTGAGCGCCGCTCGGTATCGACACCGTGGCAAGTGAGGCGCGCGATCTGATTCTCGGCATCGATCTCGGCTCGAGCGGGCCCAAGGCCGCCCTGGTAAGAAACGAAGGGAAGTTGGTCTCCACGGCGAGCCGTAGAGTGGACACCTTCCGGCTCCCCAACGGCAGTGCGGAACAGGAGGCGATTTGGCGAGCGGTCCTCGACGCTTCAGTTGAGGCCATGAGCGAGTCGAGGATCGGCGGCGGCAGAGTGGCGGGAGTCGCGGTGACCAGCCAGTTCTCCTCCATCGTCCCGGTGAACCGCCAGGGCCTGCCGCTCATGAACCTCATCCTCTGGATGGATCGTCGCGGTGCTTCGTATGCGCGGCAGATCTACCAGCGACACTCGGATGCGCTCGAGACCTGGATCGAGGTCACGATGGCGAGTCCCGGGTCGCCCGACGCTCTGACGACGAACGTGATCGGCGAGTTGCGGACGCCGGCAACGCTGTTCTGGTGGTTTGGGGTCGAGCAGCCCGGCGTATGTTCGCGCTCGTTCCCGAGGGTGAGCCTCCGACCCGTCACCCTATACCGAACCGAGACCGCGGCCTCGTTTGTCGAGCTTCCGATGAAGGAGCTCCAGGGATTCTTCGATCAGGCGCTCACTTCGACGCGACCGGTACCATGACGTGAGCGTACGGGGTACCCTTCCACATGACGGAGGGACCGCCGCTGTGGTGGTCCGTCGGGATCGCATCGAGCGCGGCGGCATCGGGCACGAGAAGCATCAAATGCGGCCCGGATACGACCCAGTCGTTGTCGGGCGTGGGGCCGGCAGCGTAGGGGTCGGTGTTACTCGCGCCGGAGTCGCCGCGAAGCATGTAGGAGATACCAACATGTTCGGCCTTGAACGGCTTCTTGTTGGCCCACGCGTCCGCCCACCCCTGCCAGGTCTTGTCGAGGCACATCGGAGAGGATTCGGCCGTGAACCCGGCCGGAGTCGGAAAACAAACCCAGCCGTTCGAGCCTTCCCGCAGCGTGTTGCCCTGCCAATCTTTGATGGTCGCCTTGTCGGTGATCGAGGGCATAGCCGCGCGTAAAGCGTCGCGGATCATCGCGTCCTTTGTCGCCTGCGCCTCACTGTTCCGGGGCGAGCAGCCGCTCGAAAGGGGTAAGAGCGCTAGCAGGAAGCAAAGGTAACGAATCATTGGAACCCTCCTTTTGCCAACGTTCAAGTAGCACAGGGCGCGACCGTACGTCAAGCCTCCTGCAGCGAGTTTCCGCGACGGTGCAACGTAGCACTTGAACACGACGCTCGCGAGGGGGCGCCTTCCCAGAAGATCCTCTCCGAAGCTCTCCAGTGGTCGTTGTCGAAGAGGTTCGCGACGTTGATCCGGACCCCGATCCGGTCGTTGAAGATGCGGAGCGCGAGCGTCGTTACGACGAACGCGCTGAGCGTGGGACGGCGCGGCCTGCCGGAGCTCGCCCAACAGGTCGGCTACGTCCATGTGAAGGGGCTTTGGGTGATCACCGGTATCGAGTACACGTTACGCTCGCGCGCGCACCCGTTACAGGACAGAACGTTTGGATAGCAGGCCGCACAGATGGGCGGCGCCACGTCTCTACCGGGGTCGATCCAAACTCAAGAGAAGCTTCGCCAACTTGCCGAGGGCTGGCCTGAGCACTTCAAACGGATGGCCGCAGGCGATGCGGATACAGTGGTCATACTGTTTCGTGGTCGAGAAAAGGCTGCCCGGAAGGATGCTCACGCCAGCGGCGGCCGCCTTCCGTTGCAACTCCAGACCGTCGTATTCCTCCGGCAGCTGGACCCAGAGCACGAACCCGCCTTCCGGCCGGCTGACCCGCGTGCCTTTGGGGAACGTGCGCAGGATCTCCTGGCGCGACGCCTCCACCGACTGCCAGAGAGCGAACCGCAGCCGCTTGACGTGCTTGTCGTAAGCACCCGACTCAAGGAACTCCGCCATGGCGAGCTGTGGCAGACGCGCGCTCGCCACGTTGGCGGAAAGCTTCAGCCGTTCGACGTCCGCCTGAAAGCGTCCCGCGCAAATCCAGCCGAGGTTGAAGCCAGGCGCGACATAGTGCGCCAGGGAAGAGCATTGGATCACCATCCCCGTCTTGTCGAAGGCCTTGAGCGGACGGGGGCGCTCGCCGCTGAACACCAGATCGCCGAAGGGATCTCCTTCGATGATGGGCACCCCATGCTTCGTGGCGAAGGCGACGGTCGCCGCCTTGCTCTCATCGCTCGCGCAGTCGCCGAGCGCATTGTTGCAGGTGGCGGTGACCAGAATCGCCTTCAACCGATGCTTGCGGACCGCAATCGAGAGCAGATTGAGATCGATGCCCTCGCGCCGGACGTGAGGGATCTCGACCGCGCGCAACCGATACGTACTCAGCGCCTGCAAGAACTCGTAGCAACCGGGACTCTCGACGGCCACGACGTCGCCGGGCTCGGTCACGGCCCGGACGGCGAGATTCGTTGCCTCGGTCTCTCCCGAAGTCACCAATACGTCGTCAGGCGAGCAATTCGAACCTTGGCGAAACACGAGTCGCGCGATTTGGCGGCGCAGGCGCGGGCTCCCGCGGGGATCCTCGTAGCGAACGGCGTTGTCGGTGAATGCCGAAAGCGCGAGCCGAATCGAGCGATTCAAACGATGCATGGGAAGGAGCGCCGGCCCTATGACCGCGGGTCCGAGCTGCACGACCTCCTGTCGCTCTCCGACCGACGAGGTTTCGGCCCCGATGGAGACGGGCCCAACGGGCACAGGTCCTTTAGGCCGCCGGGCGACGCTGGGATCGGGGCCATCGGGCGACGGGAGCCGGCTGACGAAGAACCCTGACCTGGGCCGCGCTCGAATGTAGCCCTGTCGTTCCAGCCACACGTAGCAACTGACCGCGGTAGCCACGCTGATCCGCTGCTGCTCCCGCAGCCGACGCACGGAGGGCAGGCGGTCGCCGACGCGCAAGACCCCGTCCTTGAGCTGACGCTCGAAGCCTTTCGCCAGCACCAGGTACTTCGGGCACCGGCTCGGCGCCAGAGCGAGAAGGGCGTTTTGAGCTCATGCTACGTGCCAGTGTATCGTGCCGCGCCGCGATCGACACAGTTACAGATCCGTGCATCTGTGACCGGTACAGTTGAGACCATCCGGACCGAATCGCAGCCCTTCTGTTGGACCAACACCATGCGAGACGACTTCGAAGCCTCCCCGAACGTTTCATGACGGCGTAGCGCTTCAGCGCGTTACGCAGGTGTCGTGCATGTCGACTGGGAAGATCGGTTCGATCGACTCCGAAAAGCTGTCAAGGGAAAAATTGGGTTCGCCCTTTTTTTTGCACGGTCGATTCCGAATCGCAGCAGCGGGCTCCTCGCGGCGCGCGTTTGCAAATCCACTCGTCGACTTCCAGCCGCTGCTGGGGAGGAACTACTTCCATGACGCACACCCAAGGAAGCTCTTGCCGTTGACCGCAAGGGTATAACCAGTCATGCTTTGGCGGTGAAATCGCCATCGCGATCCCCGATGAGCTCTTTCGTCAGGTTGAGCTCTGCTCGCGCCGGCTCAAGGTGTCGCGAAGCCGTCTCTTCGCGGACGCCGTCCGCGAGTACCTCACCCGGCAGCGGATCCCGCTCGACGCCACGGCGGCCTGGAACGAGGTCATTGCCAAAGCGTGGGCAGGCTCGACCGGTGGACGAAGTCGATAAATCAAGGAGGAGATGATGCTCGGCAGGAATCGCCATTCTTTTTGTTCTCGAATGCTCGTCATGGCGGGCTTATCGTGCTGCCTCCTCGGGCTCTCGCCCGGGACAGGGGCGCCGGCAGAGCAGCCAGCCAACTGGCCAGACCGCGTGGGCACGGCAGAAGTGCGGGCGGGGGAAGTGACACGAGGGAGGCTGCCGCTCATCGAGTACGCTGACGGGTCGGACGTGGAGGCGCCGGTCATCGTCGTCGCCGGGAAAGAGCGCGGGCCGGTGGCGTGGCTCATCTCCTGCGGGCACGGGGACGAGTTCGGAGGGGCGCTGGCGATTTCGCGGGTGGCCAAGGCTCTCGACCCGGCGAGGATGAAAGGCCTCGTCGTCTTGATCCCGGTCGCGAACCCCCCGGCCTTCCAGGCTATGCGCCGCGTCAACCCCTCCCCCGACGACCTCATGGACTTCGGCGACGCCTTCCCCGGGCGGCCGCGCTTCGCGACGGAGCGGATCGCCGAGAAGTACACGGCGCTCTGGAAGGAGCATGCCGACTTCGTCGTGGATCTCCATACCGGCGGCGACCGCTTCGTACAACACCCATTCGTCATCTTCACCATCACGGGCACGGTGCCGGTAGAGCGGATGGAATCCCTCGCTCGGGTGTTCGGCGTGCCGACACTCTGGCGCGACCGGGATAAGGTGTTCGAGTCGGACATCACCATCAACTTGCCGGCGATGGGGATCCCGGCGTTTCTCCTCGAAGTCGGAGGCGGGGCGGTGATGGAGCGCCAGCAGGACGCGCGTCAGGCGGAGTTCGCGCTCAGCTTCCTGCGCGGCGTCGGGATCGTCCCGGGGGAGGCTTTGCGCCCCGAGCGTTTCACCGTCGTCGAGAAGTACCGGATCATCACGCCTTCACGCGGCGGCTTTTTCTACCCGCTGGTGAAACCGGGCGAGCCGGTGAGCGAAGGCACCCCTCTCGCGCGCATCGTGGACGTGTACGGCGACGAGGTCGAGGTCCTGCGCTCCCCGGTGAGCGGGGCCATCGTTCTCGGGATCCAGGAGTTCCCGGTTGTCGCCTCAGGCTCCTGGGTGGCCGAGCTGGGGATTCTGGTGCCTGAGTGACTTTTCGCGTCGCGTTTGGATCGAAGGGCGAAGGGCCCGCGCCGGGTTCGGCCCACGCTGGTCCGCAGGGTTCTCAATGGCCTGACCTTCGTCCGGCGTCCCCGAGCACGCCGAGCCTGCCAGAGGTCCCACTTCGCCTGCAGCGCCAGCCAGATCTGCGCGTCCCAGCCTGTCAGTGCCTCGAGAAGAATCGCGGTATCAGCGCTCACTCCTCGTCGCCCCCGCACGATCGAGTTGAGTCTCTGAAAGTGTGTAGGAGCGTTACTCGGTCCGGAACGAGTTGAGGGCTCGGAGCGGGATCGGCACGCTTCGGGAGCTTCGCACGGTCGCTGCCACGTCCGGCCGGGTGCCAGCTCGGCCACCAGCTCCTCGATCTGCCGTTTGGACTTGTACTCCGCCCGTGCCAGAACTCTCTCGCGGTTTTCGTCCGTGAGGTGCGGTGCGAGTATGCCGCTCAAATGACAAAGCGCGAGGGCGGACTTCCGCGTGCGATTTCGTCTACATCAATAAGCGACCGCTTGCTGCAAAGAGTATATCTGTTATACCATATGGTACGGTTCCAGTTTGATGCCGAAAAGAGCGCACGGTTGCGGTCGAATCCGAAGCGAGGGGTCGGTTTCGAAGAGGCGCGGGCCGTATGGGAAAGACCGTACTTTCTGGACCGGCGGTCCGATGCCCCGGAGCAGTTCAGGGCCATTGGATGGGTGGGCGACAGGTTGTACTCGGTGATCTTCGAAGAGCGGGAGGATGCGGACGGCGAATACCTTCATTTGGTGACGCTATGGAGAGCAACCAGGGAAGAGCAGAAGCTCTATGAAGAGAGCTCGTAGGTCGACGGCCAAGAAGCAAAGTGCAGTGAGCGCTGATGAGATCGCACGTCGAGCCGACCGAGGTGAAGATGTCTCCCGATTCTTCACCAACGCCGGCCGGATGATGGCGCCGATTCAGCGGGTGAACGTGGACTTCACCCGAGAGATGCTCGACGAGCTGGACGAGGCGGCTCGGCGGCTGAACATCAGCCGCCAGGCCGTCATCAAGACGTTCGTGCGCGACGGACTCGACAAACGCCATCTCGCGGAATCCCGGAAGTCCTCCTAGGATTCGGGACTCCCGTGCCTGTCGAGAGACGCGTACTGCCTCAGAGCGCGGAAGGGCAGGTTGTACAGCTCCATCAACTGGAGCGTCTGGAACGGGAGGTTCTTGACCACGAAGACGTCCGAGAGGTCGATACCCTCCCGCTTTCGTGTGGTGCCGAGGGAGGTCGCGAGGGTCTCGTCCTTGTGGCAGAGGAACATCGCCTGACGATAGGCGGCCTGGGGGTGCTCCTTGTACTTCATGTCGAAGATGGAGTTCACCTGGGCGTCGGCGATGTCTTGAAGGATGCGGACCACCTCGCGGTAGTCGACCTTCATTTCCGACACGACCTTCTCGATCGCCGGGCGGGCTTCGAGACGGATCGATTCCATGAGACCCTTTTCCGCTTCCTCGAAAGACAGCGCCGGGTCGGGCAGCCACTTCTTGAAGAAGAAGCTCTCCATGACTTTCGAGAGAGAGTCCTCGGGGGCCGTCTTCCCTATCTCCTCGATCTTCTGCTCGATCTCCTTGTCCAGCAGACGCTGGCGAAAGACCTGGTTGAACACGTAGAGGTAGAGCTCGCGGCGCCTCAGATAGGCGTCGCGCCTCTGGTGGAGATGGGCCAGAAGCGCCGGACGCTTCTTCAGAAGCTCGGCGAACGTCTGGTGGATTCGATCGTAGCTCTCCCGCAGTCGGCTCTCCAGGTTCGCCTCGCCCGCGAGGCCCTCGACCGCGCTCAAGGCGATCGCCTTTTCGAGAATCTCTCGCACGCTTATCTTTGAGAAGGCGTCCTTTATCCGCGCTTCGGTGTCACTTCCCTTCTTCAGCTTGGCGCCGCGGTCGGAGACGATCTGCTTCAACTCGGTCACTTTGGATTCGATCTCCGATCGAATGCGCTTCCAGTCCGAGGTGAGCTGCTGCGCCGTCCCGCTCCTGTGGTCCAGGAGCTGCTGGACCCGGAAGAACGCCAGGGTGAAGAGGGAGTCGATTTCCGCGAGGTCGAGACCCGATGCGCTCGCGGTGAGGGCGTCCCGGATCCGGTCGGGAACCTGAAGAATCATCTCGAGCGCGAGGTCGCGCACCCGGCCGGCGAAGCGGCTGCGCTCGTGATCGAGCTGGGAGAGAAACCGCTGGAGATAGGCGTCAGCGGGCGCCGACATCTCGATGTCGTACTTGGCGAGGACGTCGATGGCCGCGAGGTCGAACCAGCGTTCGTTCTCGAGAGAGTGGCGCACCACCTCCTGGACGAACTGCGTGAGCTTCGCCGCGTGGGCCTTCGCGAGAAGAGGCTCCACGAGCTCGGCAACCTTTCCGGGCTTCCCCGGTGCCGGAAAGAACTTCTCGCAGAGGCGGATCATTAATAGGTACTCCATCTCGTCCCGAACCATCTGCTGGATGGAGGGGAGGAAGGAGAGCGCCGTCCCCGAGATCGGAGCGAACCCCTGCCCGGCGGGAAAACCCCGGTAGAACTCCATGACTCCTTCGCTCGCGCTCATTCGCTCCGGCAGAAGGACGAGATCGAAGTAGATCTTGGTCGCCGCCGCCTGCGCCGAGACCTCCATGTCGTCCTCGTCCAGGGACTCGCAGTAGCAGAAGACGACGTCTTCGAACGGCGGTCCGGAGATTGGCGGAAGGCCCCGCTTGAGATCGGGATAGCGGGGCTGGAACGGCTCTTTCAACGTCGCGTAGCCGTCGATCTCCGCGAGCACCTTCTGGGTCGCGGGAAGCCAGGCGTAGGCATTCTCCGGGATGATCGTCGGAAAGGCGGTCAGCACCTTGATCCGCGGGCTCAGGATGATGTTCTCGCGAAAGAAGCTCTTGAAGAGATAGCCGAGGTGCATCAGGTTCGAGGCCATGTGCTCTTCGACGAGCAGGCCCACCAGGTAGACGGTCAAGGGGGTGTTGGCGAAGTTGAAGACCTCCCGATTGAGAACGCCGAGGAGTCTCTCGCGGTAGGGGAGGTACTCTTCCGCCACCGGCTTTCGCCCTTCGACCTCGAGCGGGTGGTAGACGATGTTCCGTTCTATCGGCAACGCCTTGACCCGCTCGATGACAGAGCTTCCGAATTCGCCCAAACCGACGACCAGGTACTGGCTCAGAGAGTGATCCATCGTCCCTCCGAGAGCGACTGGCCGAGGTTGAAGATCCTCCGCTTCTCCTGGTCGTCGAGGGCCGCGCTTTCCTTCTCGACGAAGGCCAGGACCTCACGTCCGAGCTCTCGGGCGTTGTCCTTCCGCTCCGCGAGTCGCCTCGCCATGGAATCGAACGCGGCGCGCACCGTGCCCGAGAGCTCCGCCTCGGGCGCGTGGTAGTTGTCGAGGATCGAGCCGATGTCCGGTCCGAGCTCGACGCTCGGTGGGAGGTTCAGCTTCAAGTCGGAGTCGGCGCGGAACAGGAACGTCTCCTTCTCCGGGGTCCAGACGATCCAGCCGCTCGCGAATGAGAGATAGAAGTGGTCCTTGAGGCGCTCGAGCATCTTGTTGGGAAGGGCCTCCTTCAGGTCGTAGAGCTTCGTCGGGCCGAACATGTGGATCTTCTCGTGGCCGAGGAGGTGATTGCGGTAGATCCCCGAGGAGTCGCTGATGAGATGGAGAAGGCTCGAGGCGGTGAAGCCGTGGTACAGGGACAAGAAGTGTATCTCGTGGCGCCCCGCCATGTGGCCGACGCTCGTCCCCTCTGGAAGAGACTCCAGGATGGAGCGCTTCAGGCACTTCTCGTACTTGTCGCACTCCGCTTCCGAGCGGACGGGGCAGCGGTTCAGGATTTGCTCGCAGGGCTTCCCCACGTACGTATTGGGGATGGCGATGAAGCGCGCGGCGTTGTGCTGCTCCGAGAAGCCGTACTTCGAGGCGTCCACGGTATCGAGCACCACGAACGGACGGGAGAAGTTGAGCCAGGTCTTGATCTGGGTCTTCATGTCCCCGAGCGCCGTCACTCTTTCGTCGAGGGAGGACTGGTCCATCACAGCGGCGAAGCGCTCGCCAACCGTCTGGAAGAGACGCTTGAAGCTTTCGTCGAGGCTCAGCGTCTCGAGACCGTCGAGGTCGGTGCCCAGCACTTCTGCTGTGTGGATCTTCTTCCGCGCTTCGTCCCGCCCCCCCTTCCCCACTTTCACTTCCTCGATCACCGGAGCGACGTCGCGGTGGTAGTCGAAGGCCACCTTGTAGAACTCGCCGTCGGTCACCGAGTGGCGCGTCTTCTCGATGTCCAGAATCCGCTCCTTCAGCTCCTTGAGGACCGCGACCTTCTTCAGATAGGACTCGCGCTCGCGAACCAGCGTTCCCCGGGCGCCGGTGCGAACGTCTTCTTCGGAGGCCGAGGGCTCGCCCCGGAGGATGAGGAGCGCGTTTCGGAGAACGACCGCCCTGCGCTTCTGGAGCCAGTAGTTCTCCAGAATCTCCCGAGTTTCGGCGATTAGCGCCGCCATGTTCTTCTTGACGGTCATGAGGCTGAAGAGACTCTTGGAGGAAGCCGTCTGGCGAAGCTTCAAGAACTGGTTCTCGAGCGAGCTCTTGAGGCCGGGGAGCTGCTTTTCCGTCTGCTGGGAGAGGGTCTCGATCGCCTGGACGTCCTCGTGCACCTGGCGGTACAGGGCCTCGACGAAGAGGTGCACCTGACGGACGCTCCCGTTCTGGGCGGGATCGGCGAGCTTCTGGATCTCCGCCTCCAGGTGGGTGCGGAAGTCACGAAGGAGCTTCACCGCCTCACGCCGCGAGTCGGCTTCGAAGAGAGCGAGATCGGTGGTCGAAAAGCGCGTGTCGTACTCCCTGAGGATCGCCTCGTGGTTCTCCGGCGGCTCGCTTCCGAGATCGATGTTGGCCACGGTCGAGCCGATGGTGTCCTGGATGTTGACCTTGTGCCCGGTGGAGTCGGTGTAGGACGAGAGGGAGTGGAGGATCTGCGGCGACTGGTTGCTGAAGTGAATCTTGTTCGCGGTCAGGAAGGCGTCACAGGCCTTGTCGAGATCCCTCTCGGCCGCGGCGGTGACCAGTTCCTGCTCCACCACGTCGAGCGCCATGTCGGCGGAGGCGAGCTGGACCGCGACCGACTTGGGGAAGACCACCGAGTAGTACCCGAAGGACGAGTAGCAGGTGGGCTTGTTCAGCATCCGGTTGACGCCCCGGATCTTGGGATTCAAATTGTTGTCGATGCTGTTGTAGTCCTGCGTCAGCTCCCCGCAGACCATGAGGTAGATGTAGCGGGCCATCATCTCGTAGACCTGGGAGGAGGAGATGTTCACTCGCCCGTTGCTGTTGTCGAAGACGAACGCGCGATCGAGGGGAGCGAAACCGTAGGTCTCGCTCGCTTCGACGTAGGGGTAGTCCGTGCGAAACGCGAGCTCGGGGTCCATGTAGACGTCTTTGTTCATGAAGTGATCGAGCTCTTTCATCGAAGCGTAGGCGTTCGACCGAATCCTCTCCGTCCCTTGGCTGATGTCGGAGAAGACGCTCGGAAGCGCCAGCAGACCGCATACCTTGGTGTTGAAACGGTTCCACTTCCTCTTCCAGAGGTTGGTCAAGGTGTAGGCGACGTCGAGGAACATCCCCGCGCCCGTCCCCCCGCAGAGCGAGGTCACGACGAAGACCAGGGGATCGTCCACCTGGTGGACTTCGAGCTTCTTCAGGAGCTTGGAATCCACCATGCCGCGGAGGGGCTCGACGAGCTTCAGGAACTTCCCGTAGTTCCAGGCGAAGAGAAGACGGCCGAGAGACTTGTACTGCTTGCAGCCGGTCGAAAGGTCGGGAATGAAGTACTCGAGCTCGCGCGGAAACCAGGCCTTCGCGCGGTCGAGGTCGTTGTAGCCGACGTTTCCCGGAATTTCGAGCTTCAGGAACTCGTTCGTGGGGTCGAGCGTGATCTCGGATATCGGTATCGACGCGTCGGGCGATGCCGTCGGGCGGATGAGGTCGTCGGAGTCGATGCACAGGAGCCGTAGGGCGGGAAGCTCGCGCATGCCGCCCGGGCGGTTCAGTGCGATCATTTTCTTGAGCTGGAGAAGGGCTTTCATACCCGTCCCCCCGACTCCGAGAACAATAATTGGTGTTACTGGCACTGGTTGCTCCTAGCGAAAATCCACGCCGCCCTGGGACGTTGGCTTGGGCGCCGACGAAGCGGGCCGGGATTTTACTGGCGTCGCCTTCTTCTGAAACCGCACGAAACGGACGACCTTTCGCTCCCCTTCCGCGGTGCGCACTTCGACCGCATCCCCGAGGCTGTACTCCGGGAGGGTCGGGACTAGGTCGGGCTTCGACGAGACGAGCGCGAACGAGTCCACCGACCTTCGCTCGAAAACCGCTACCTTCTGAGGCAGACCCACGAGGCGAAACCGATCGGAGGCGCCCCCGCCCACGCTCGCGTGGCCGTGAATGCGAAACGGGACCGGGCGCATGGACGATGCGTCGCCCTCGACCACCATGGTCACGGGAATGGGACGCCTGCGGTGGAAGACGAGCCCGGTTGCGCCGAACGCGAGTGCTGTGACTCCTCCCCCGAGAGCGAGACCGTAGCGCTCCCGGAACGAGGGAACGTGGAAGGTGAAGCTCGCATCCTTCGGGTAGAACTTCACCGCGCTCGTCTGGTCGAAGAGCAAGCTCGCCTCGAAGTCTCCCGAGGGGAAATCGGGCGGGAGCGCCACCCGGATGGCAAAACTCCCCTGCTGACGGGGCAGGAGCGGCCAGCGAGGCTCGCCGCCAAGAGTGGCCGTCGCCGAGAGGTTTTCCGAGACCGCGCCTGCCGCGAGCCGCTTCAACCCGGAGACCGAGACCCCCTGAACGTGCACCTCGCGCTCTTGCTCCGACGTCGATTGGAGGCGAACCTCGAGCGCCATCTCGCTTCCGGGAAGGCATGGTTCGTCCGGACCCGAGAGACCCGCGAGGTTGATCGTGTCGTCCCAGAAGCGTGACAGACCCTTCGCCAGCTCCTCGGAGTTGAACTCTTTCAATAGAGTGTATTCGGCGCTAAGCGCCTCGCCCAGTTTTTGGGCGTCCGTGACCTTCCCGATTCCGACGACGTGGGTGCGGAACCCCTGATTCGAAAGGCTCTTCACCTGAGCGAGGAACCCGTCGTTGAAGTCGGAGGTCGGAGGAAGTCCTTTGCCGGTGTCCCGTTTCACCGGTGCGAAGTAGGGGCTCTCGCGCGGAGGGTGATTCACGCCGTCGGTCAGGATCAGGACGACCTGCTGGTGCGAAGGATTCGACAAGCGCCCGAGCTGCGCCAGCGCCGCCTCGAGGGACCGCCCCAGGTCGGTGTA
>Ga0184637_10002213_pt1 | contig 12592 bp, 8 predicted proteins | sample PLM3_127_b2_FD_133143 | JGI IMG/M metagenome (GOLD analysis project Ga0184637, IMG submission 133143) | Groundwater sediment microbial communities from an aquifer in East River, Colorado, USA - PLM3_127_b2 | ecosystem: Environmental > Terrestrial > Soil > Riparian zone | place: USA: East River...
CCACAGGTCGAGCACGCGGGCCAGCGCGGCGTGCGTCTCGCGCGCCGGGCGGCGCCGCAGCTTGACGCCCGCCTCGCGCAGCTCGGCCAGCCGGTCGCGGATCTCGCGGGGCGTCATGCGCCCGCCTCGGAGAGCAGCTCGTCGGCGGCGATCGAGCAGCCGCGCGCCTCGGCCCCCGGCTCGCGGCCAACCACGTCGAAGCCGTCCGCGACACGGCGCCCGAGGTCGGCGGTCTGGAGCGCGAGCACGCTCCCGGTGTTGGCGAGGTCGATCACCACGATCTGGCCGACTGCGTGCTCCGAAACGGACCGGCCCGTCTCGGGATCGACCAGCTTCACGCGGGTCCAGGGCGGGCCGAGCTTGCGCCGCGGCTCGCCGGGCAGGCGCAGCACCGAATCGTAGAACTGGCTGCCGAGCTCCGTCATCCCATACTGGTTGACGATGCGTGCGGCGGGCACGCCGAGCCGCGCCTCGATCTCGGCGTAGAGCTCCCCCTGCCCGAGCTCGCGCGAGCGACCCTTGAATCCGCCCGTCTCCATGATGCGCGCGCCGGGCGGGAGCGCGAGCCGGTGGCCTCGCCGGGCCAGCTCGTCGAGCAGGAACACGAAGGCGAAGGCGGTGCCGCACAGGACCAGCGGACCGCCCTTGGCAGCGGCGCGCTGGATCGCCGCGAGCAGCTCGTCCGCTTCGAGCTCGCCCCCGCGCAGGAAGAAGCCGCTCTCCGGCGTCCCCAGCTCGCGCAGCAACACGCCGAACATGTGCGAGAGCGACGAGTCCGGGAGCTCGGCGGGCGAGGGGGCCAACACCAGGATTGGAGCGCGCTCGCCCGCCGCGAGTTCCGGCAGCAGGTGGCGCGCGAAGCTGGGCAGCAGCGACGCCTGGTAGAGCTCGAGCGTGTCGAGGTGGAGGGCGCCGCGCGCGGAGGTCGAGGTGCCGCTGGTGCGGAACACATGGGCCGAGCGCTGCGCCGGGAAGCTCCGCAGCTCGAGCTCCTTGAAGGCGCCCGTCGGTACGGCGGGGATCTCCTGCCAGCGCGTGAGCGTCGCCGGGCGAACGCCGCGGCGTTCGCAGAAGCGTCGGTACGGCAGGCATCGCTCCCATTGAAAGGCGAACAGCTCGAGGGCGAGCGCCTCGAAGCGCGCGGCGTCCTCGCGCCACTCGGGCTCGCGCATCCAGGCGAGCACGCGCGCGTCGAGAGCGGAGCGCGCCGGATCGGGTCCCCGCGTCACGCCAGCGCCTCGGCCAGCAGATCCAGCGCCAGCTCGAGCGCCTCCAGCTCGATCGAGAGCGGGGGCGTGATCGACAGTACGCGGCCGCCCTCTCCCGAGACCAGCACGATCACGCCCCGGCGCAGCGCGCCGGCGCAGGCGCGCGCCGCGCGCTGCGGATCCTCGCACTCGACCGCGAGCAGGAGCCCGAGTCCCCGCACGTCGGCGATGCCGGCGCCGCCCGCGAGGCGCCGGCGCAGGTGCTTCAGCGCGCGGGCCCCCGTCTCCGCGGCGCGCTCCACCAGCTTCTCCTCCTCGATCACGGCGAGCGAGGCGAGCGCCGCCGCGCATCCGGGCGGATGCCCGAGGAAGGTCTGCGTGTGCAGCGCTTCGCCGCGCGAGAGCGGCCAGGCCTCCATCACCTCGAGGCGGCCGAGGCAGGCCGAGATGGGCATCCCCGAAGCCAGACCCTTGCCCGCGCACAAGAGGTCCGGGATCACGCCCTCGTGCTCGCAGGCGAACCAACGTCCGGTCCGACCGAAGCCGGTGTAGACCTCGTCCGAGATCAGCAGCCAGCCTTCGGCGTCGCAGAGCGCGCGCAGCGCGGCCAGGAATCCGGACGGCGGAATCCGCTCGCCCCCGCGCCCCTGCACCGGCTCGACCAGCACCGCGCCGACGGGCGCGCGACAGGAATCCGACGCGCGCCGGACATCCGCCGCATCGCCGAAGCGCGCGAACGCCGTAGTGCCCGGCAGGCGCGCTGCGAAGGGGTCGCGAAATTCCCGTCGCCAGGTGGTGTCGAGCGCACCGAGCGTCAGGCCGTGGTACGCGCCCTCGAAGGCCACCACGCCCGCGCGCCCGGTCGCGAGCAAGGCGGTCTTGAGCGCCGCCTCGACCGCGTCCGACCCCGAGGAGCCGAGCACGCCGCGCGCCGGTACGCCGCCCGGGTACCGGCGCACCAGCGCTTCCAGCAGCTCGACCTTCGGCGAGGACGGGTGCACGTCGCCCAGGCCGTGCAGCAGCCGCTCGGCCTGCGCGGTGACGGCCGCGACGACCTTGGGATGCGCGTGCCCCACGTTCGCGACGCCGAAGCCGGCCGTCAGATCGATGTACCGATTGCCGTCGACGTCCCAGACGTTCGCGCCCTGCGCGCGCTCCCAGAAGATCGGCCCGGGCGTGAGACCCGTGACGTTGCGGCTCTCGCAGGCGGCCAGGCGGCCCGCGAGCGCGGCCGAACGCGGGCCGGGCACGGGCGTCAACAAAGCCGGGGGGAGGGTCTGGAGCGCCGACACGACGCGGGAGTGTAGGCGACGGACGCAGGGTCGGTTCAAGCGGGCAGCATCCGTCCGAGCCGGGGCGCTCGGTCAACTCCCGCCGGTCGAGGGGGCCCGGGTCGGCGCGGGAAGGGCCCCGATGTGCGGCGCGCCCTTGCGGCCCCGTCGCGGCGTTGCGACGCGTTGGACCGGCTGCTGCTTCCGGACGATCAGCGCGAGCTTCTGGTCGGCCAGACGGATTCGCAGGCTGTGGCCGTCCGCGAACTCGACCCGGTCGGCTTCGATTCCGTCCGCGAAGACGACTCCGCCCTCGGCCATCTCGGAGACGATCTCGAGCTGGTCGGCGCGTGAGATCGGGCCGAAATCCAGCGAGACCTTCGTGTGCACCGAGGGAAACGGCTCGCGCACGAACCAGACCCCGCGATCGGCCTCCGGAGTCGGCAGATCCTGCTCGATGCGCCGCTGTCGCGCGATCGAATGCGCCCAGCCGGTGCAACCGGTGCCCGTGGCGCAGATGATCCCCGACGACGACTGCCGCTCCTCGCGCTTCCCGACCCTCAGGCGGTAGCGAGCCGACTGGTGCGTCTGATGGCCGATGAAGAGCTCGTTGAGCGAGAGGAGGCGTTGGCCATCCTCGCGCTCCGCCACGAGCATGGTTCGCTTCTGCACGTGGAACTCCCGATCCGTCGGAGCGCGAACCCACTCGAGCAGCGCACGGAGGAGCCGGGGTGGGTGCTGACACAGCACGCCGTCGTAGCGAGCTGGATCGGGGTTGATCCCGATGGTTAGCTGCCCACCGAGGTACTTGGCCGCGTTGGGAACGAGCCCGTCCTGTCCGACAACGACGACGAGGTCGTCGGGGGCGAAGAGGAAACGATCGAGCTGATCACGATCCACGAGGGTCCGGCGCTGGTCGGCCGGCAGGGAGGCGATCACCTCGTTCAAGCCCACCTCGAGCCGTTCGTGCGCCTCGCGATACTCCATGACGTCCTCGCCGCGCGAGCGCAGATAGAACTCCGCCTGTGCGAGGGTGCCATGTCGCAGCTGCAGGAGTTGCAGCGGTGTCTTCCGCGTTACGAGGACGACCCGCGGAAGGGCGCGCCTCTGCGTCACTCGCCGGCCCGGTCTCGGAGGAACTGCTGCAGGGCGGCGCCGAACAGATCGGGCGTCAGGTTCAAGTGCTGGATCGACTGGACGTGGTGCGCGAACTCCTGGAGCGCCAACCCCAGCGCGACGCTGGCGGGGGCGGCGCGGTAGATCTCCACCCGCCGCTCCTCGGCTTCGGCGGCCGCCGCGGCCAGCAGCCGGCTCGCCTGAGCCTGGCCTTCGGCGACGACCTGGTGCCGCCGCGCCTCCGCCTCCGCACGCAGCCGATCTGCCTCGGCCTCCTCCTGCGCCTGGAGCCGGGCGTTCGAGCCCTGCTGCCGGATCAGCAGCTCCTGGCGCCGCGTGAGTTCTAGCTCGGTGGCGAGCTCGTTCTCCTTGATCGTGCGCTCCTTCTCCACGGCGAGCGCTCTGCGCTGGAACACCGCCTCGTCGGCTCGCTGCTGGATCGCTTCGCGCGCCGGCGTCTGGATCGCCTTCTCCAGCTCGGCCGTCGGCGCGATCTTGTCGATCTGGATGCTGACGATGCTGACGCCCATCGCCGCAAGCTCCGGATCCGCTCGAAGCGTGGCCTCGATCTGCTGATGAATCAGGCTGGCGCCGGCCCGAGCCGCCTCGACGATCGGCACAGCGATCAGATAGGCGCGCGCCGGATGCTGCGCCCGTTGGCTCAGGAGTGCTGCGATGCGCTCGAGAGGCTTCTCCAGCCAGCCTCCACCGGTCAGCGAGATCGAGAAGTTCGTGCGCAGAGCGGCGCGCTCGGGTTCCGAGATGCGATAGGTCACCGTGCACTGCACGGTGACGCTCTGGAAGTCGCTGCAGCGCTCACTCAGTACGAAGGTTGTTTCGCAGTCTTCGGCAGGCACCTGGGCTACGGCGGCGGAGAGCGGCGAGAACCAGTAGGCGAGACCGATCCCCTTCCGAACGATCTTCCCCCGGCGAAAGTGAAGGATGAACTGATTGGGTTCGGCCCGCAGATGCCGGACGAACATCCATCTCGAGATGGTGGCCATCGAGTCGCTCCTTCGACACTCAGCGGACGGATCGTCCCGTTCGAGCAGGCATCATACGTCCGAGCCGGGGCGCTCGGTCAACTCCCGCCGGTAGCAGGGGCCCGGGTCGGCGCGGGAAGGGCCCCGATGCGCGGCCCCATGCGCCCGAGAAGGCCTGCCATCGCCCCGAGACGAGCCCCCGTGCCATTCACTGATCCTGCGGGCTGGCTGGGGGGATGCAGGGGCTACCTGATTCCGACTGCGGACGCGGGCTGAACCGGATGACGATTCGCTCAGGAGTGTCGGCGGACGGCCGATTGGTATAGCTTGAGCGCATCTCCACCCCCCTGGAGCACGGATTGCCATGAGGCATCGAACGGGGATCCAGGGGTTCGTGTTCCTGCTCGCGCTCGCTCCGCAGCCTGCCCTCGCCACGATCATCGATGGCGGGACCGTCTTCGTGAACGGAACCTTCACCGCCTTCTCCGATCCGCTCGTGATCGGCGCCGTCCAGTTCGGCGGCATGCAGGTCTTGAACTCGGGCAATGCCTTTCCCCTCGGCAATACGACACTCGGCCGTGACGCCGGGGCTTCCGGCAGCCTCGTCGTCGACGGGCTCTTCTCGTACTTCAGGCCATGGGGCGGCAGCACCGTCACGGTGGGGGATGCCGGCGCGGGCAGCGTCACCGTCCAGAACGAGGGAGGCGTCACGGGCGACGAGATCCCCTCGCCGAGCACCGTCGTGGGCAACCAGGCGACCGGCAGCGGGCAAGTCACGCTCACCGGGAGCGGATCCCTCTGGTACCACAGCGGCGGCCTCGTGCTGGGCCGCGCCGGCAGTGCCGTCTACCAGGTCCTGGATGGAGCGGACGGCGGCGCCGTTGGCGCCCGGCTCGGCGAGCTCGCGGGATCTTCGGGGAGGCTCACGGTCTCCGGCGTGGGCTCGAGCTGGAAGGAGGGCGTCTCCGTCTTCTCGATCGGGATCGGAGGCTCCGGCCGGGTCGAGATCCTGGATGGCGCGACGAGCGAGCATCCCTTCGGGAGCGTCACGCTAGGGGTCGATGCCACGGGCGAGGGCGAGCTCCTGGTCTCGGGAGCGGGCTCGTCGTTCGACCAGGGAGGGAACTTCACGATCGGCGGGGCCGGCAGCGGTCTCGTCGAGGTCCAGGACCAGGCAGAGCTGACGGCGGCGGACGTGACGCTCGGGAACCAGGCCGGCGCCAGCGGGATTCTGCGCCAGCAGGGCGCGGGCACCGTCTTCGATCCGACGGGGACCTTCACGATCGGCAACGCCGGCGACGGCCGCTTCGAGCTCGGCGGCGGAGCCGTCTCGAGCGCGGGCTGGAGCTTCGACGAGGTCCACCTCGGCTTCGCTCCCGGATCGAGCGGACACGCCGAGGTGGCGGGAGCCGGGACGCGGTGGCTTGTCGGCAGCGGAATGGACGTGGGACGCGCCGGGCAGGGCGACGTGCACGTGAGCAGCGGCGCCAGCGTGTGGGCCCAAACCGTGCGCCTCGGAACGCTCGCCGGCTCCGACGGCAGCGTCCTCGTCGAGGGGTCGGGCACGTCCTGGTTGAGCCCGTCGCTCGACGTGGGCCTCGCCGGCACGGGGAGCTTCCTCGCGCGCGACGGCGCCGTCGTCGCCATCGGCAGCCTGGTTGTCGGAGAGAACGGCACGTTCGAGCTCGACGGCGCGAGCTTGTCTGCGGTGAGCATCGAGGTCCTGGGCAGGCTCGTGGGCGACGGCACGATCACGGGCCCGCTCGTGAACCGCGGCGAGGTCGGCCCGGGGCACTCACCGGGAACGATCGACGTCCAGGGAAGCTATACGCAGGATGCAGGCGGCCGGCTCGAGATCGAGATCGTCGGGGCCGCGGCCGGCGAGTTCGATCTGCTCACGGTGTCGGGCAGCGCCCTTCTCGACGGCGTCCTGTCGGTCCGTTTGCTGGGCGACCCTTTCGCCCTGATGGGGATCCGCATCGACTTCCTCGAGGCGGGCTCGATCAGCGGCGGCTTCTCGCAGCTCCAGGCGACCGGCATCGATCCCAGCATGCTCGAGCTCGACATACAGGGCGACCGCGCGAGCATCACGGTGATCCCCGAGCCCGCGAGCGCGCTCCTGCTCGCAGGGGGGCTCGCCGTGCTGAGTCGCGTCGCGCGGAGGACCGCTCGTGGTGCAGGCGTTGCACGAAGCTAGGGGTCCCGGCCCGGGCCGCTGAACAGCTCGCGTGCGTCCGCGAAGCGCTGCACCAGGAAGTCGAACACGGCGCGGATGCGGGCGCTGCGGCGCAGGGCCGGGTGCGTGATCAGCCACAGCTCGAGCGCGATCTCGGTCTCGGGCAGCACCTGCTCGAGCTCGGGGTGCCGCTCGGCGAGGAAGCGGACGGCCGCGCCGATCCCGCAGCCGGCTCGGATGGCGGCGAGCTGCGCCTGCCCGCTGTTGGCGCGGTAGGCGACGGAAGCCGCGGAGAGCACGCGCTCGATCGAGGCGCCGGGTCCGGTCAGCCAGCGCGCCGACTCGTCGAACGCCACGCTGCGGTGTCGCCCCAGGTCCTCGGGCGTAGCCGGACGCCCGCGGCGCTCGAGGTACTCCCGGGACGCGTAGAGCCCGAACGCGAGCTCGCCCACCTTGCGGCCCACCAGGTCCGACTGGAGCGGGCGGGAGAGCCGCACCGCGATGTCGGCCTCGCGCTGGAGCAGGTTCAGGACCTGGCTCTGGAGCAGGAGATGGATCTCGATCGCCGGGTGCGCGAGCTGGAACTCCGCGAGCGCGGGCGTGAGCCAGTGGATGCCCAGGCCCTCGGTCGCCGTGACGCGCACGAGCCCGGCCAGGGCCGTGTCGCGCCCGGAGACCGAGAGCTCGACCGCGTGCGCTTCCTGCTCCATCTGCCGCGCCGCCGGCAGGATCGACTCGCCCGCCTCCGTGAGCTCGACCCCGCGCGGCGTGCGCCGGAAGAGCTCCGTCCGCAGCCGCTCCTCGAGCGCCGCCATGCGGCGCGTGAGAGTCGGTTGGCTCACCCCGAGGCGGCGGGCGGCCCGGGAGAGACTTCCGGTCTCGGCGACTGCCAGGAAGTCGCGCAGTGCCGTCCAGTCGAGCGGGGGGGCGAGTGTGGAGGTGTCGGGTTGGGGGCTGAGGGCCATCGGCAGATCCTTTTGCAGTCTTTCATTCAGATTTGCATAGCAGGAGCGAAAGAACCAGCTCTGGATATTCGTGGGAGAAGGGCGAACTTCACGCCTGCGCGCGCGTGCCGGGGAATCGGAAGGAGTGAGACGATGGCGATGCTGAGCCAGAGCGTACCGCTGATAGGATTGGGATGCCCCGCGGGGGTATGCCGGGGATTGGCGCGATCCCCGGCGCGAACGAGCTGGAAGGCGCTGGCGGCCAGCTTCGTGGCCGGCGCACTGGTGGTGTCTGCGGTCGTGGCGCTTGCCGGTGGCACCGCCACGCCGTACGCGCCGCCCCCGAGCGCCGCCCGTGAGGCCGAGGCTGCGGAGTGGGCAGCGCTCGTGCGCGCTCAGACCCCGAGCGAGCTGCCGCCCGAGTGGCGCTGGCAGATCAAGCCCGTCCGTCTCGACGGGATGTTCCGCAAGAAGCGCTGATCGACGCGTGCGCGCCCTGCGCCTGAAGCCAGTCGAGCGGCGTTCTCCGCAAGCGTGGGCCCCGGCGGCAGGCTCTCATTGACGCAGGCGAACGAGCGCTACGCCCCCGAGCGCCAGCGCCAGCGCATAGACCCGCAGCCCGCCGTCGCCAGCGATGCCGCCGAGTGCGATGGCGCTCAGGCCGACGCAGGCGCAGGCGGCGCCCGCCACGCTCCGCCAGGCCGGGAAGGCAGCCGGCACGCGGCCGCCGGGCCGCTCGAAGCGGCCGAACAGGACGACGAGCACGGCGAGCAGCACCAGCGCCGTGCCGATCCAGAGCGGCCGCGCGATCCACCACGCCGCGGAGCCCGGCGCGAGCCGCAGGCCGATGCCGCCGAGCGCCACGGCCGCCCCCACCACCGCGATCAGGGCCGTCGCGTGCCACAGGAACACGGTCATGATCTGGCCGTTCACCAGCACGGTGGCGTTCCAGATCGCGGGCCGCTCCAGCCAGCGCCGTGCGCGGGCCTCGAGCGAGAGCGCGACGCCCGCGTGCAGCGCGCCGAGCGCGAGCAGCGCCAGCGTCGGCGGCTTGCTGTTGGAGACCTCCTCACCCGGCACGCTGATCATGCTGACCGGATAGCCGGCCGCGCCGACCAGGAAGGCGAGCGGCGCGAGGCCGCCGGCGGCGTAGGGCAGCGCGCGCGCCGGCCCCGACAGCCGGCCGTCGCGCCACAGGAAGCCGAGCTGGTGCACCGCCAGCCACACGAAGGCGTAGTTCGCCCAGCGCAGCCAGTCGAGCCCGCCGGCGAAGGCCCCCGCGTCCACCGCGACTGCCCCGGCGACCAGCGCCCAAAACGAGCGCATCCCGAAACGCCGCCAGGCCGCGAGCGCGAGCGGCGCCACGATCGCCACGCCGATGTACACCGCCAGGAACCAGGTGGGGATGAAGGCCACCTGCGAGCCGACGCGGATCAGATCCGGGGCGAGCCCGAGCCGGCCGCCGGCGAGCGCCAGCGCGCTCCAGACCAGGAGCAGCGGCACGACCGGCCACACCAGCCGCTGAACACGCTCGGCTGCCCAGGGGCCGTAGCCGCGACCTGCCCGCTGCGCGGCCTCCCACGAGGCGGCGTTGGCGTAGCCGCCGACGATGAAGAACAGCGGCATCACCTGGAAGGCCCAGGTCAGCCACTGCGCCCAGCGTTTGACCAGCATGTCGCCGAGTGTGAACTCGGAGCCGTCGAGCGACGGCGCCGCCAGGAGCCAGTGCCCGAGCACCACCACGCCGATCGAGGCCGCGCGCAGGAAGTCGACGTACCGGTTGCGGCTGGCCGGCGTGCGGGCGGCCAGGTCGCGCGCCTGCGCCAGCGCGCCGACACGCTGCGGTTGCGCCATGTGGACAGTGTGGCCGATCGGACTCAGCCGCGCACGGGTGTAACAGCGTCGCGTTTCGGCCCGCGCCCGACGGCGGCTTGTCCCGACGCAGCCGTCCATGCCATGCTCGCCCGATGCCCGGAGCCGCCGGCTTCTTCCTTCACTCACGACCCCGGTTCTGCTGGTGGTTCCAGGGCTGCCGCGCCGCCGTGGTGGGGATCGCGTGGATCGCGTGCTCGAGTCTTGTGCCGCCTCGCGCGCAAGCCGAGGTCTACGACCCGCTCGTCGCACAGGGCGAGCTCCTGCTGCGCCAGGTCTACGACGTCGGGCGCTGGACCCTGCGCGTGCCGGCTCGGCTCGCGCTGCCGGTGCTGGTGCGGCTCAAGCTAGGCGGCTATGTCGCCGACCTGCCGCTTGCACCGGAGGTCCGCACCCGGGTGCTCGCGCGCATCGATTCCGAGGACTTCGTCGACGAGGTGATCCCGTTCCTGGCGGCGCTGAAGGAGACCTACGTCGCCTCGCCGGAGACCGCAGTGCGCACCTTCGACGCCCACCTGCGCCGGAGCTTCTCGCCGGAAGACCCGATCGAAGGCTTCGAGCACTCGATGTTCCAGTGGCGCGTGCCCGACGCGCCCCAGAAGGATGCCGGGCTGAGCCTGGAACCGGAGATCGCAAGCCAACTGGTCGCGCTCTATGACGCCCTCTTCCTCGCAAGCGGCAATCCGGGTGCCGAGCTCGAAGGACAGCTCCGCTGCGCCCGCTCGCTCTCGGAAGACGAAACGATCGCGCGCGTCGCACGCGCGATGCCGATCGTGCGCAGCCGGCTTGCCGAGGTGAAGGGAAAGCTCGCGCCCGAGGGCGACATGGCCGCCGGCATCCGCTCCCTCCTCGAGAGCGACGAGCGCCTCTCCGCGGTGACCCTCTCGGCGCTCGACTTCGCGACGCAGCAGATCTGCAAGCACTACCGCATCTTCGCGAAGCGAATCTTCCGCGAGGAGCAGCTCCGCACGTGGCTGGAGCGCGAGCTCGATGCGCCGCGCGGAGGGCGGCTCTTCGAGTTCCTTCGCTATGCGGAAGTCCGTCCACGCGCCGTGCACGTCGTCGTCGACGGCCTGCAGGGCCACCTGATGGAGGCTCTCGCCAAGGGCCGGGCAGATGATCCCTTCGTGCGCGAAATCTCCCGCGAGCAGCAGGGCGCCTCGGCTACGCGTCCCGCGACCGTTCCATCGCTGCCCGCGCCGCCGCAGACCGTGCGCTTCCTCGAGCGCCTCGCGCGCACCGGCTTCCAGCATCCCGCCTATCTGCCCTACTTCCGCCATCTGTACACAGCGGAGTCGCGTGGCATCGCGCGCGCGGGCATCGCAACCACGCCGACGATCAGCGTGCGGAATCTGCCGATCGCAAAGACGGGCGCACCAGTCGCCGGCCCGGGCGGCACCGGCATCCCGAACTTCCACTTCGTCGAGCGCCACTACGCGAAGCAGGGCGGCGTGCAGGGCCGCGCCTACTACTTCTACGGCAACGACGCCGTGCTGCTCGACGCGCTGACGCAAGCCTCGGGCATGCGCACGCTCTTCGAGCGGCTTCCTCTCCTGTCGTCCTTCAGCTGCACGGCCCAGTACGACGCCGCGGCCCACTATACGGTGGACGCCTTCCTGAATCTCGCGATCGGAGAGAAGGTCCGCGACTTCGGCGAGCGGCTCTGCCTCGAGGAGCTCGAACGCCGCGCGCGCAACGAGCTCCGGTTGCGGGTGTTGCGCAGGGAGCTTCTGGCCAAGGAGCCGATCCTGATGGACTCGCCGGCGTGGTACGAGTGGTGGAAACGCTTCGGCGCCAGGAGCGAGCACGAGATCGCGCGCAAGCTCGTGCGAGAGCTCGCCGCCCTCGAGCAGGACGCGATGCCCGAGTACCTCCTCTACTACAACCCGTGGCCCGACCACTTCGCGCACTTCAAGGGTCCCTTCAGCGACGAGATCCTTTCGCCGTCGGGCGAGCTCAACCGCCTCGACTACTGGTTGGGCCGCATCCGCGACGTCTACGCAGCTGCGGGCGTACTGCCGCAGACGCTCTTCGTGATGGCCGGCGACCACGGCCTCACCCCGGTCTTCCATCTCCTGAATCCCGAGGTGGAGGTCTTCGACCGCCTGCGAAGCGAAGGAGTCGACTTCCGTGTGGTGAAGATCTCCTCCGACGAGGGCGAGGGTCCCAAGCTCACCCATCGCCTGCACCCGCCGTCGATGAATGGGATCGATGTGGTGGTCGCATCGACCGCTGGCGGCAACTACATGCTCGACCTCTTCGTCGATCAGAGCGCGGGCTTCGTGCGTCAGCCGGTCTATTCCGAGCTGCGAGCGGTGCTGCCTCTCGCGCCTTCGAGCCGCTCGCGCGCGGTGGACCTCGTGCACGAGATGGCCTCGCGACTCGGCGAGACCCTCGACTATCTCGCGGTGCGCGAGGACGAGTGTCGGCCCGATCGCGCATCGCTCCGGCTGGTGGCACTGCGCGACGGCAAGCGCGTCGACGCGCGCATCCAGCGTGTGGTCGACCGCATCTACTATGACCCGGGGGGCGTGGATTTGCTGGAGACCGATCGCCTGACAGCCTACGAGACCCTCGGCGCGGAGGAGCGCGACGAGCACGCGGCGCTTCGACACCGCTGTGTGGAGGCGGCGCGGCCGGGCGGCTCGACCACCTGGTGTGGCGAGAGCGAGTGGCGGCGGCTCACCAGTGCCACGCCCCGACCCGACTCAGTGGTGCAGCTCGCCCACCTCTACGACATCGATCGCGCGGGAACCGTGAACCTCTTTCCCAGACCGGGGATCGGCTACAACTCGAAGGTCCCGGGCCGCCACGCCGGCGAGCACTTCCACGAGAAGGATGCATTCGTCGGAGCCTGGGGCGCACCCCTCGCGACGACCACGGCGCGCCCGCGGCTACGCACCGCCGTGAATGGCTCTCTGGCACAGCTCGTGTACGAGTACCTCGCGAGCTCGCGCACCGAGCCCGGTGTCGACGGCTTCGGGTACCCGTCGCTCGCGGACGAGCTCCTGGGACGGCGTCC
>Ga0184637_10002214_pt1 | contig 12592 bp, 7 predicted proteins | sample PLM3_127_b2_FD_133143 | JGI IMG/M metagenome (GOLD analysis project Ga0184637, IMG submission 133143) | Groundwater sediment microbial communities from an aquifer in East River, Colorado, USA - PLM3_127_b2 | ecosystem: Environmental > Terrestrial > Soil > Riparian zone | place: USA: East River...
CGACGTCGCCTTCCCGCGTGGGAATCGGATCACCGTGTGGATCGCGGGTCGGCTCTCCGAGTGACTGTGCGATGCGCTCTTCGAGTTCCTCGGAGATCACGTGCTCGAGCCGCTCTGCCTCTTCGTCCACCTTGTCCAGACTGATCCCGAGGTTCCGCGCCAGGTAGAGCTCAATCAAGCGGTGATGGCGAATAACTTCGAGCGCGACTTTCTGTCCACCATCGGTCAACTGCACCCCATGATAGGGCGTGTGCTCGACCAGTCTCAGGCGCGCGAGTTTCTTGAGCATGTTGGACACAGAGGCCGGCGCGACGTCGAGACGCTCGGCGATGGCGTTGGTCGTCGCGGCCGCGCCCTGTTGCTGCAGCTTGTAGATGGCCTTCATATAGTCTTCAATCGCCTGCGTCAGCATCCGCGCCCCGCGATCGGCGACCCGTGATCCGTGTTCAGGCATCGCCGTCACGCAGCCACAAACAGACCGGTCAGATACATGATGAGCATCCCCGCCGCAAATCCGGCCACCTGATAGACGACGGCGGGGGCTCTCTCATCGCGGATCATCAACTTCAGGAGCTCATACACGACCTGGAAGATGGCCCCGGCGCCGATCGCGAGGAACAAGGTCGCGAGCACCGGCGAATAGTTCAGGCCGCCGATCCATGCGCCGGCGATCGTCGGGGCCCCGGCCAGCAGTCCAAGGAGGACAAGGGTAGACAGCCGCGGTCGCTCCTTCGCGATCGGCGCGACGATCCCCAGCCCTTCGGTGGTGTTGTGAATTGTGAATCCAATGACGAGAAACGTGCCCAGCGCCAGCTCGCCCAGGCTGTACGCGGCTCCGATCGCCAGCCCCTCGCCGAGATTGTGCAGTCCGATACCCAAGGCGATGAGCGTCGCCAGCGCGAAGCGGCGCCGCACCGGATCTCCGCCGGCGACGAAGAGCCGGCTCACCGCGACCAGCAGCAGAATCGTGATGACGGTCCCGAGGAGCACGAGCGATGTCCCTTGATACGCGGCCGGCAACGTCTGTGCAGTATCGAGCGCCTCATTCAGCGCGTCGACCCCGAGGAACAGCAGCAGTCCGGCGGTGAGGCTGAGAAAGAACGCGAGCCAGCGGTCAGGGAGTTTTCGCAGGAACGGTAACCACAGCAGTCCGATAAACACTGGAATCACGCCGACGTAAATCCCGAGCAACGTAAACGTCATCAGGTAGCGGCCGTCGACCCGCGGGCTCGCCGTGGCCACGTTGATGGTGTGATCGAATGTAAGACCGGTTGACGTGATCAGCCGGACCTCATGTGTTTCGCCTTCCACCCAGGGGTACGGCACGGTGATCGTCGCTTTCCCGAGCCGCGGAATCGTACGGTCGCGATCGACCTCGAACTGCCAGTACGCCTCATCGATCAGTACCTGCGCAATCGTGACCGGTTCCGGTCCTCCATTCGTGATGTGAATGAACATGTGTCCCGTTTCCAGTGTGACCCGGCTAATCGTGAGCTCTTCGACGGGCGGGAAGGCCGCTCTGAACACACCGAGCGGGCCGAACCGGAACAGCAGGACGACGAGCACGATCAGTAAGACGAGCGGCAGGAGGCCGAAGAGCCAGCGCTTAGACGCCATCGTCGCTCACCTCGAAGATCCCCATCCACCCGAGCTCCGTGAATTCGCTCTGGTGCGCATGGAACATAAACCGACCGGCAAACGGAAACCGCAGTTCGAGGATCGCGCGTTCGGCCTGGCAGAGCATGATCGTGTCGGTGAATTCCGATGGTTTCAACGACGTCCCGGTGCGGTAGACATTGAAGAAGTTCCCGTGAATGTGGACCGAGTTGATGGGATCGAACTCCGTGATGTTCACAAGGTAGATGCGCACCAGTTCCTTCCGGCGGACCTTGATCGGATGCTTGGCGTAGTGAAAGGCCACCGTATTCACTGCGTACACTTCGTTTTCGCCGTCAAAGTTCGTGTCAAAGGCGTTCATCATCATGACGAATTCCCGCGCCTGCGGCCGGGCCTTCTTAGGGTCGATGATGAACGTGCCGTAGAGTCCCTTGTGGATGTGCCGCTTGAGCGGCGCGGAATGGCAGTGATACAGGTGCAGCCCGAACGGCAGCGCGTCAAACTCGTACGTGAACGTCTCGCCGGGCGCGAGGTCGCCGCGACCGATGCCGGGCACGCCGTCCATCTCCGCCTTGTGGAATCCGTGGAAATGGATGGTGTGCGGGTGCGAGCTGGCGTTGAGCAGGGTCACCTTGACCCGATCACCTTCGCGCGCTCGCAGGGTCGGCGCCGGCACCGTGCCGTTGAACGTCCAGGCAGGAAAGAAGACCCCCGGCGCGATTTCGACCTCGCGTCCCTCGTCGGCGATCAGACGGAACTCGCGGAGCGTCTGGCCGCCTGGGAGTTTGCTGACCTTACCGTAATCGAAGTTCGTCAGGAACCGCAGCGGATCGTAGCCCATCCGAGCGATGTCGACTTCACCCACTGTCATGTTGCCCCCATGCTGTGCAGTCGTCGGGTACGTGGGCGCGGCCGCGCTATGTAACTGTCCAGCACTGCCACCGTGAGGCAACGCAAAGCCGCCCAGGATCCCGGCCGCCCCCGCCGTGGCCTTTAAGAAATCTCGCCTGGATATCGCCTTCTTGCGCATATAGTCCACCCCATAAGTTAGAATTTAGACCAGGCTAAATTAGCCTCGCCTAAATCCTACCCGCGAAGCCTCTTTTAAGTCAAGGAGATAAGGTGGCGCCCACTAGCGTCGCCAGCGAAGCTAGCCGGCGGCGCTGTCGAGGAGGCCGAGCCAGTGGCGAGGCCGGTGGATTTTGCACGTTGATTAAGTTTGGAGCCGAGCTAGACCGAGGCCGGGTGTATCTTGCACGTTGCGGCTAAGTCAAGAACTGCGGGTGGCAACGAGGGCGCCGCAGCGTTTGCAGTCCGGTCCGCAGGGTTCCACGTGGATGGTGACGTCGGCCCCCGGGAGCGCTTCCCGGATGTGATCCTCAAGGTGGTCGCACAGCGTGTGTGCCTCGCCGACCGAGAGGGTACGGTGCAGTACCAGGTGCAGATCGAGAAACCGGTCGGAGCCCGCCTGGCGCGCACGAAGCGCGTGGTAATTCACGATCTCTTCCTTGTGATCGCCAAGGATCGCTTTCACCTTCGACTCCTCTTCAGGGGGCAGGTTCGTGTCCATCAGCCCGCCGAGTGATCCTCGGATCACGCGGCCGCCCATCGAAAGGATATGCAGCGCCACAAGCACGGCGACCACAGCATCAAGCCGCTGGATTCCGGTGAAACGGACGAGCCCCAGTCCTGCGAAGACTCCGAGCGAGGTGATCACATCGACGAACAGGTGCTTGGCGTCGGCCTCGAGCGCGATCGAATGAGCTTCCCTCGACACCCGGAACAAAAACCGCGCGGTCAGGTAGTTCGCAAGCGTGGCCACGGCCAGCACGAGGAGACCCACGTCGAGGTTGTGCAGCGGTTGCGGGCGTACGAACCGCTGCGCGGCCGTGAAGAAAATCCAGGCGCCCGCGAGGAGGATCAACCATCCCTCTGTCGCGCTGCTGAGATACTCGGCTTTCCCGTGCCCGTAGGGATGGCCTCGGTCGGGCGGCCGGACCGCGACGACAAGGCTGATCAGCGCGATGTTCGCGGCGACGACGTTGACGACGGATTCGGCGGCGTCGGACAGGATGGCCACAGACCCGGTGAGCAGGTAGGCGGTAAATTTAAACACCAGCACCCCGACCCCGGCGGCAACGGAGACGACCGCGGCGCGGACCTGCGGCATCCGGATGACCCGATCTGGACGCGACACGGCCCGAGTGTAGCATAATAAGGAAAATGGAAGAGGGAAGAGGGAAGAGGGCACAAAATGAGATACGGTCTTTCCCTTTTTCCTTCTTCCTTCTTCCATCTTCCATCTTCCTTCGGACGAGGTGAAGTGTACGCGACGGTTCCTGCGGGTGGTCGCGCTCGTATTCGTTCTCGCGGCGCTTGTCGTCGCCGCCCTCGGCGTGTATGTGATCCGCCGTCCCTTCCCCGTGGTGCAGGGACAGCTACGCGTCCCTGGGGTACGCGCGCCGGTGGAGATCATCCGCGACCGGTGGGGCATTCCGCACATCTTTGCGCAGACTGTTACGGATCTGGTTTTTGCTCAAGGGTACGTCCACGCGCAGGATCGATTGTGGCAGATGGAGTTCAACCGGCGGATCGCGAGCGGTCGCTTATCAGAAATCTTTGGAGACGTCACACTTAAGGAAGACCGGTTCCTCCGTACCGTGGGCCTCCGCCGCAGCGCCGAGCTCGACCTTGCGCAACTTGATCCCGAGACTCGAAGCACTCTCGAATCGTATGCGGCCGGCGTCAATGCATACATCACGCAGAACCGGCGCCGACTGCCGGTCGAGTTCACGGTGCTGCGCTTTGCTCCAGAGCCGTGGACACCGGTGGATACGCTTGCGTTCGCGAAGCTGATGGCCTGGGTGCTGGGCGGAAACTGGGAATCAGAGATCCTCCGCGCGCACATTCTGAGCCGGTTCGGACCTGCGGCTGCGCACCTGCTGCTGCCTCCCTACCCCGGGAATCATCCTGTCGTTCTTCAACCGGCGGTTTCAAACGCATTCCGCTCCAGGGCCATCCTGAATCTGCTCGATGTCGCGCCTCGTGCGACGGGGATCGGGAGCAACAACTGGGTCCTGAGCGGGACGCGGACATCGACCGGCAGACCGATCTTGGCGAACGATCCTCACCTGGAAGCGCAGATGCCCTCGATCTGGTACGAAATGCACTTGTCGGGCGGCGGCTACGATGCGATCGGCAGCACCTTTCCTGGGACGCCGGGGGTGATCATCGGACACAACGCCAGCATCGCCTGGGGCGTGACGAACGCCGGTCCCGATGTGATGGACCTGTACATCGAGCGCTTCGATGCCGCGGACCCGACGCGTTACGAATACCGCGGGCGGTGGGAACGGGCGCAGATCGTACGGGAGGAGATCAGGGTCAAAGGCCGTGATGAGCCGGTCGTGGAGGCGGTGCGTATCACCCGGCACGGACCTATCCTCAATAACGTTGAGGAAGGACTGGATGCATTCCTGGCGTTGCGCTGGACGGGGCTGGATGCCAGTACAACCTCCGCTTCGGTCCTGCGTATCGGCCGGGCGCGCAACTGGGATGAGTTTCGCGACGCTCTCCGGCTGTGGACCGTTCCGGCCCAAAACTTCGTCTATGCCGACCGCGAAGGGAACATCGGCTATCAGCTGCCCGGACGGATTCCAATCCGCGCCAAAGGGCGTGGGGGCGTCCCGGTGCCGGGATGGACGGGTCAGCACGAGTGGATCGGTGAGATTCCGTTTGACGCCCTCCCGTCAATGCTCAACCCGGCGCGTGGATACGTCGTCACCGCGAATAACCGCATTGTCCCTGACGGCTACCCGCACTTCATTTCCTCTGAATGGGACCCCGGCTACCGCGCGCGGCGGATCGAGGCCTTAGTTGGCGCCTCAGGCCCCGACCTGGAGCAGATGAAGAAGGTGCAGGCGGATCTCACCTCGATCCCGGGTCAACTATTGATTGGCGCATTGCACGACGTGCAGGCGCCCACCGAGCCCGCAGCGGGTCTGCTTCGGGAACTCCTCGGGTGGGACGGCGTGTTACACCCCGACAGCCGGGCCGCCGCCATTTACGAGGTGTTCCGCATCACGTTGCTCGAGGAGATTTTCTCGCCAGTGCTGGGGCAGGATCTTTTCGAGCGCTACCGGCGGCACGCGCAATTCTGGCAGGTCGCGCTGTTGCGAATCCTCCAAGACCCGACTTCCCCATGGTGGGGGACCGAGGGGCGTGATGCTCTCGTGACAAGAGCGCTCACCAGGGCCACGCGCACCCTCACAGCAAAGCTCGGTCCGGACCGGGCTGCCTGGCAGTGGGGCCGGCTGCACGTGATGCGCTTCGTGCACCCTCTCGGCCGCGTCCCGGCCCTGGGTCGGATCTTCAACGCGACCTCGCCCCCGACCGGCGGCGATGCCTTTACCGTCAACAACGGAGGCTTCAACTCATCGACGTTCACGCAGGCGGTCGTGGCCTCGTATCGCCAGATCCTTGACGTCGGAGACTGGGATCGCTCCATTTCCATCCACACGACAGGTCAGAGCGGGCTGCCGTTTCACAAGCATTACCGTGACTTTGTGCCACTCTGGGCGTCGGGCCGGTATCACCCCATGCTCTTCACACGGGCCCGCATCGAGCAAGACGCTGCCGGAACGCTCTCGTTGGTTCCCGCGCAACCAGCAGAATAAGCGATGCTCGCATGAACCGACGACTCGTTCGAGCCGCAGTCCTCGGGTCAGGTGTGATGGGCGGCGCGATCGCCGCCCATCTAGCCAACGCCGGCGTCCCCGTCCTGCTGCTCGACGTGGTACCGTCGGAGCTGACCGACGATGAGCGCAGGCGCGGACTCACGCTCGCCGATTCACTTGTGCGCAATCGCATCTCGACCAGCGGAAAAGAACGCGCGCTCAAAGCGAACCCTGCCTCGTTCTTCACACCGGCCCGGGCCCAACTGGTCACGCCCGGTAACTTCAAGGATGATCTTCCGAAGATTCGGGAGGCAGACTGGATCATCGAGGCCATCGTCGAGGATCTCGCGGTCAAGCAGCAACTCCTCGAGCAGGTCGAGCGCCACCGGCGTGATGACGCCATCGTCAGCACCAACACGAGCGGTTTGCCGGTGCACCAGATTGCTTCCGGCCGCTCAGAGCGGTTCCGACGCAGCTTCCTCGGCACGCACTTCTTCAACCCTCCACGTTACCTGAAGTTACTGGAGATGATCCCACTTCCGGAGACCGATCCCGAGGTGGTGGCGGCGGCGAGTCGCTGGGGTGAATGGCGCCTCGGGAAAGGCGTCGTCTACGCGCACGATCGGCCGAACTTCATTGCCAATAGAATCGGCGGCTATGCCTCGCGATTGGTCGTACACCTGATGCTCGAAATGGGGCTGACCGTGGAGGAAGTCGACGAGCTGACCGGACCGCTCATCGGCCGGCCACGCAGCGCTACATTCCGCACGATGGATCTGGTGGGCCTCGATACGGCCATTCTCGTGACTGATAACGCTTATCGGAACCTCGCGGATGACGAAGAGCGCGACGTCTTCATTGTCTCTCCGCTGATGCGCGAGATGGCCAAACACGGATGGCTGGGAGAGAAGACCGGAGGAGGCTTTTACAAGCGGGTGAACGGAGAGATACACGCGCTTGATTACAAGACAATGGAGTACCGGCCGCGGCAGAAAGTCGCGATAGCCAGCGTCGAGAGCGCGAAGCTTGTCGATGATCAGCAAAAACGTCTGCGGCAGCTGCTCGCAGCCCCGGACAAGGCGGGACAGTTCCTGTGGCGGCTCATCAGCAGCGTGCTCGTCTACGCGGCAAAGCGCATCCCCGAAATCTCCGACGACATCGTGAACGTCGACCGCGCGATGCGCTGGGGCTTCGCCTGGGACCATGGACCGTTCGAGACCTGGGATCTCCTCGGAGTTTCCGACGTTGTCAGACGTTTGCAAGAAGAAGGACGCGAGGTTCCACCGTTGATCCGGGCGGTGCTGGACGCCGGAGGGGCTTTCTACCGGGAGCATGATGACGGAAGGCGGGAGTTTTTCGATCTCCAGACCCGCGCCTACCGGCCGGAACCGGAACGGGCCGGCGTCACCGTCCTCTCGCAACTCAAGAAGTCGAACCGCGTCATCGCCAGCAACCCCGGCGCCAGCCTCGTGGATCTCGGCGACGGTATCGCGTGCCTGGAGTTCCATTCGAAGCTCAACACGATCGGCGAAGACACGATGCGGATGGTGTACCGATCCCTCGACGAAACCCGCAAGAATCTGAACGGGCTCGTGATCGGCAACCAGGGCCAGGAGTTTTCCGCAGGCGCCAACTTGATGCTGCTGCTCCTGGAAGCACAGGAGGGAAACTGGGACGAGCTGGCCCTTGTGGTGCGCCAGTTCCAGAAGGCGAATCTCGCGCTGCGCTACTTCGAGCTCCCGGTCGTCGCGGCGCCATTTGGACGCACGCTCGCGGGCGGATGCGAGGTCTGCCTTCCCTGCGCGCGGATGCAGGCGGCAGCGGAGACCTACATCGGGCTCGTGGAGACCGGCGTCGGCCTGATCCCGGCCGGCGGAGGCACAACGGAAATGGTCCGACGCGCGTCTGCGCGTGTCCCGGACGGGGAGGGCGATCTCTTCCCGTTCGCGCGATGGGTCTTCGAGACAATCGCACTGGCAAAAGTGTCCACGTCGGCAGAGGAGGCCTATGCATTGGGGTATCTCCGTGAGGGCGACGGTATCTCGATGCACCGCGACCACCTGATCCACGACGCCAAGGAAGCCTGCCTCGCTCTCGTGCGAACCGGCTACAGGCCGCCGCTCAAGATGCCGGTACGGGTTACCGGCGAGCGCGGGCTCAGCGCATTCGAGACCTACCTCTATCTCATGAGGACTGCCGGCAACATCTCTGAATATGATGCGTTTGTGGGGACCAAACTCGCCGCCGTCGTCTGCGGTGGGCGGGTGCCGAACGGAACCGAAGTCAGCGAGGAGTATCTGCACGACCTGGAGCGTGAAGCGTTCTTGAGCCTGCTGGGCCAGCCAAAGACACTAGAGCGGATTAGGCATACACTGAAGACGGGAAGACCGTTGCGGAACTAATAGCGGGACCGGGGGACCAGGACCGGGGACCAGGAGATCGGCTAAGGAGTGACCTCGTCGAACTACGCGGGACCGGAGACCGGAACCGGCGACCCGGCAATCGGCTAAGGAGTGACTAAGCTACGGGTCGCCTTGTCCCGGTCTCCGATCCCGCGGTGCGCACGGAAAAGGAGTATAGACGATGAAAGAAGCTGTAATCGTGAGTGCAGTACGGACCGCGGTAGGGAAGGCGCCGCGGGGGACCCTCAAAGACACGCGGCCAGATGAGCTCGCGGCCGTAGTCATCAAAGAAGCGATCCGGCGGGTCCCGGGGCTTGAGCCGGCTGAAATCGACGACGTGGTGATGGGATGCGCGCTGCCCGAGGCGGAGCAAGGCCTCAACGTCGCGCGCATCGCTGCACTTCGGGCGGGGCTTCCAGACACGGTCACCGGCCAGACGGTCAACCGGTTCTGCTCCTCAGGGCTGCAGGCGATCGCTATCGCCGCCGAGCACATCATGAGCGGGTTCGCCGACGTCGTGGTCGCCGGAGGCACGGAGAGCATGAGCCTGATGCCGGGGCAGGCTGGTCACCAGTTCAGGCCCAACCCGCATCTCGTGGCGCATAGACCCGAGGTGTACATGTCGATGGGGCTCACGGCAGAGAACGTGGCCCGGAAGTACGGCATCTCCCGCGAGGATCAGGATGCATTTGCCTACCGAAGCCATACGCGCGCCGCGAACGCCGTTACATCCGGGCGATTCAAGGAGGAGGTTGTGCCGGTCCGCGTGACCCGGTGGGAGAACGGAGACGGCGGACCGAAGGCGCGTGAGATCCTCTTTGAGGTCGACGAAGGCGTGCGGTACGATACGTCCCCTGCCTCCCTCGCAACACTCAAACCGGTGTTCGCCAGGGACGGCGTTGTCACCGCCGGCAATTCCTCGCAAACCAGCGATGGGGCGGCGGCAGTCGTCGTCATGTCATCGGAGAAGGCAGAGCGTTTGGGTGCGAAGCCCTTCGCGACTTTTCGGTCGTTTGCCGTCGCCGGCGTGCCCCCGGAGATCATGGGCATCGGTCCGGTCGACGCGATCCCGAAGGCCGTGAAGCTGGCCGGCCTCACGCTTGCGAAGGTGGATCTCATCGAGTTGAATGAAGCGTTCGCATCGCAGACGCTCGCCGTCATGCGACAGCTGGACCTCGATCCAGAGAAGACTAACGTCAACGGCGGCGCGATCGCGCTCGGCCATCCGCTGGGATGTACCGGGGCAAAGCTGACGGCGACACTGCTGTATGAGATGCAGCGTCGTAAGGCGCGCTACGGCATCGTGACGATGTGCATCGGGGGAGGAATGGGCGCAGCGGGCGTATTTGAGGCCGCGTAAATGACGGGAGGTTCGCATGAGCGCTAAAGAGGTTACTGCTCCAGTCGCCGGCGGGAGTTTTCTGATCAGTGAGACGCAGCCGTCGGAGGCCTTCACGCCCGAAGACCTCACTGAAGAACAGCGGCTGATCGGCCAGACGGTTCGCGACTTCGTTGAGCGAGAGGTCGCACCAAATCTGAACCGGCTGGAAGACAAAGACTGGAAGCTCACCCGCGAACTGCTGAGAAAGCTGGGTGAGCTGGGCTTCCTCGGGGTCAACGTCCCGGCCGCGTACGGCGGAGCGGAACTTGACCAGGTAACCTCGCTGGTCGTCGCCGAGGAATTGTCGCTTGGCGGGTTCAGCGTGAGTTACGGCGCGCATGTGGGTATTGGGATCGGGCCGATTGCCTATTTCGGCAATGATGCCCAGAAGAAGCGTTACCTACCCAAGATGGTCCGGGGCGAACTGATCGGCGCCTACGCGCTGACCGAGCCCACGGCGGGTTCCGATGCCATGTCGATCCGCACCCGCGCAGTCCTGGCCTCCGATGGAAAGCACTACCATCTGACCGGCGCCAAGCAGTTCATCAGCAACGCCGCCTTCGCCGACGTCTTCAACGTCTTCGCGAAGATCGACGGAGAGAAGCACACGTGCTTCATCGTTGAAAGAGCCACGCCCGGTTTCTCGGTGGGGGAAGAGGAGCACAAAATGGGCATCCGCAGCTCCTCGACCGCTTCGCTCTACCTCGAGAATGCACGCGTGCCGGTTGAGAATGTGTTGGGCGAGATCGGGCAGGGACACAAGATCGCTTTCAATATCCTGAACGTCGGCCGGTTCAAGTTAGCCGCCGGCTGCGTCGGGGCTACGAAATATGTCATGAAAGAAGCGGTTCGCTACGCCAAGGAGCGCCATCAGTTCGGGAAACCGATCGCGGACTTCGGGGTCATCAAGCACAAGCTTGCGGAGATGGCCATCCGGACCTACGTGGCCGAAAGCATGGTCTATCGCACCGGCGGGCTGGTCGAGGGCACACTGCAGGGGCTCTACGGCGACCCGGCGGAATCGATGCGGGCACTCGAGGAGTATGCAGTAGAGTGTGCGATCAACAAAGTCTATGCCTCCGAGGTCCTCGACTTCGCGGTGGACGAGAACGTTCAGATCTACGGCGGTTATGGATTCATCGAAGAGTACCCTGCCGCGCGCGCGTACCGCGACGCCCGCATCAACCGGCTGTTCGAGGGCACCAATGAGATCAACCGGCTCCTCACGACAGGGATGCTGTTGCGACGGGCGCAGCGTGGCCGGCTCGACCTGATCCCGGCGGCCCTGGCGGTCGCCCGAGAGATCACCGAGCCAGGACTGTCTGAACCCTCGGATGGTCCGCTGGCTGAGGAACAGCGACTGGTAACCATGGTCAAGAAAGCCGCGCTGTTCACTGCCGGAGTCGCCGTCCAAAAGTACCTCGAGCAGATCGAGCGGGAGCAAGAAGTAATGGCGGCCATCGCCGACCTCATCATCGAGGCCTTTGCGATGGAGAGTGGCCTCCTGCGCACACAGCGTGCGCTCGAACGCGACGGGGCCGAACGGTCGGGCGTGAAAGTGGCGATGATCCGGACATACATCAACGACGCGGTTCCCCGGATCGACGCGACCGCCAGAACGGTGCTGGCCGCGGTAGAGGAAGGGGACACCCTGCGCACCGAGCTGGCGGGCCTGCGGCGGTTCCTCCACTATACCCCAATCAACACGGTCGTGCAGAGGCGGAGGATCGCCGACGCGATGATCACGCAGGGCAAGTACATCAACTGACGTGACCCGTGACCAGTGACCCGTGACCTCACAATGATTAGCTCTGGTCACGGATCACGGATCACGGATCACGGATCACGCGGAAGCGCATCACCGATGACGATAGCTCTCGAATCTCGGCCGTGGTTGCGCTTCTACGAGCCCGGCGTTCCACGCACGCTGGCCTATCCCAACAGTACGGTCCCGCAGTTCCTCGACGACACTGCGGCGCAATACCCACGCGCCGTCGGCACGGTGTTCTTCGGAGCGCAACTGACATTTCAGGAGTTGCACGATCTGACCGGACGCTTCGCCGCGGCATTACGGCGTCTGGGGGTCAACCCTGGAGATCGCGTCTCCCTCCACCTGCCGAACAGTCCGCAGTTTGTCATCGCGTACTACGGCGCGCTGGCCGCCGGAGCGATCGTCGTCCCCTTTAACCCGCTGTACGTAGAGCGAGAAATTGAACACCAGCTGATCGACAGCGGTGCCGAGGTCGCCGTGACGCTCGACCTTCTCTACCCGCGGCTGGCCGCGGTACGCGCACGTACCCGCGTTCGAGAAGTGATTGTGACTGCCATCAACGACTTTTTCCCGCCAATCCTGCGGCTGCTGTATCCTATCAAGGCGCGCCGGGAGGGTCACGTCGTGACCGTACCGGTCGCCCGCGACATTCATCGCTTCCGAGATCTCCTGGCGGCCGGCACACCGGCGCAGCCGGTGCGGATCGATCCGAGATCCACGTCGGTCCTGCTGTATACGGGCGGGA
>Ga0184637_10002215_pt1 | contig 12591 bp, 12 predicted proteins | sample PLM3_127_b2_FD_133143 | JGI IMG/M metagenome (GOLD analysis project Ga0184637, IMG submission 133143) | Groundwater sediment microbial communities from an aquifer in East River, Colorado, USA - PLM3_127_b2 | ecosystem: Environmental > Terrestrial > Soil > Riparian zone | place: USA: East River...
CCCTCGCAGGGCAGACGGCCGGGGGCCGCGTGCTCGCCATGGGAGGCGGCGGTTACAACCGGCGCAATCTGGCGCGCGCCTGGACGCGCGTCGTCCGTTCTCTTCTCGAGTCCGCCTGACGCTCCAGACAATGCCGATGCGGCGGCCTGCTAGAATGGCGCGCCTTGGAGCCTGTCCGGGCAGGCTCCGGCAATCCCCCGGAGAGGTTGATGTTCGACTCGCGGATGACCATTGGCGCTTTCGATCCAGAGCTCAAGCGCGCGCTCGACGGCGAGCGGCTGCGGCAGGAAGAGCACGTCGAGCTGATCGCTTCGGAGAACTACGCCAGTCCGCGCGTGCTCGAAGCGCAGGGCTCGTTGCTCACCAACAAGTACGCCGAGGGCTATCCGGGGAAGCGGTACTACGGCGGTTGCGAATATGTCGACATTGCCGAGCAGCTGGCGATCGATCGCGCCAAGAAACTTTTCGGCGCTGCCTATGCGAATGTCCAGCCGCACTCGGGCTCGCAGGCCAATGCCGCGGTGTATTTTGCGCTGATGAATCCCGGCGAGACTCTGCTCGGCATGAGCCTGGATCACGGCGGCCATCTGACTCACGGCGCCAAGGTCAACCTCTCGGGCAAAGTGTTCAAGGCCGTGCAGTACGGGCTCGACCCGGCGACCGGCCTCATCGACTACGAGCAGGTTGAGCGGCTAGCGAACGAGCATCGGCCTCGCGTGCTCGTAGCCGGGTTCTCCGCCTACTCGCGCGTGGTCGACTGGCAACGCTTCCGCACGATTGCCGATTCGGTGGGCGCCTATCTGGTCGTGGACATGGCGCATGTCGCCGGTCTGTGCGCGGTCGGCATCTACCCGAATCCGGTGTCGATCGCCGATGTCACCACCACCACGACGCACAAGACACTGCGCGGGCCACGGGGCGGGCTGATTCTCGCGCGTCCGAACGAGGAGCTGGCGAAAAAGCTTAACTCCATGGTGTTTCCCGGAATGCAGGGTGGACCGCTGATGCACGTGATCGCGGCCAAGGCCGTGGCGCTCAAGGAAGCGCTCGAGCCGCAATTCACGGAATATCAGAAACAGGTGCTCGCCAACTCGCGCGCCATGTGTCGCGTGCTGATGGAACGCGGCTTCAAGATCGTTTCCGGCGGCACGGACAATCACCTGTTTCTGGTCGACCTGATCGAGCGCAACCTCACCGGCAAGGACGCGGATGCGGCACTCAACCGCGCCAACGTCACGGTCAACAAGAATGCCGTGCCAAACGATCCACGGCCGCCGTTCGTCACCAGCGGGTTGCGCATGGGAACCCCTGCGATCACGACGCGTGGATTCGGCGTACGCGAGGTGGAAACGCTGAGCCACTGGATCGCCGATGTGCTTTCCGATGCCACGAACGCGACACTCATCGAACAGGTTCGCCGCAAGGTCCTCGACCTGTGCGCGCGCTACCCCGTGTACGCGTGAGGCACGGTAGAACCGAGGGCGGCTCGCTATGCACTGCCCGTTCTGCAATCACGGCGAAACCAAGGTCATCGACTCGCGACTAGCGGGGGAAGGCAGCCAGATCCGCCGGCGACGCGAGTGTCTGAAGTGCAGCGAGCGTTTCACGACCTTCGAATCCGCGGAACTGGTGATGCCGCAGGTGGTGAAAAGCGACCGCAGCCGCGAGCCGTTCGACGAGCAGAAGCTGCGTTCCGGAATGCTCAAGGCGCTCGAGAAACGCCCGGTGAGCAGAGAAGCGGTGGAGGAGGCGATCTCGCGCATCTGCCACAAGCTTCGTGGCCTGGGCGAACGCGAGATCCCGGCGCTGCGCCTGGGCGAGCTCGTGATGGAGGAATTGCGGCACCTCGACGAGGTGGCATACGTGCGATTCGCCTCGGTGTATCGCAGCTTCCAGGACGTGGAGGCGTTTCGCGACGAAATCGAGCGATTGCGTCATCGCCGGCGACGTGAGGCGAGCGCCAGCCAATTGTCGCTGCTGCCGCGCCCCGAAAAGAAGGACTGACGCGTGAGCGTCGACAGCAGCTTCGATCGACAGTGCATGGCGCGTGCATTGGAGCTGGCCGAACGCGGGCTGACAACGACGGACCCCAATCCCCGCGTCGGCTGTGTCATCGCGAAGGATGGGGCGATCGTCGGCGAGGGTTGGCACGAGCGCGCGGGCGAGCCACATGCCGAGATTCGCGCGCTACAGGCTGCTCGCGGACCGCTCGCCGGTGCCACGCTGTACGTGACACTCGAGCCGTGCAGTCATTTCGGCCGCACGCCGCCGTGCGTCGACGCCGTGCTTGCGGCGCGCGTCGGACGAGTCGTGTGCGCGATGGTCGATCCGAATCCACTTGTTCGCGGGGTCGGAATCAAGCGACTCAAGACAGCTGGAATCGAGATCGAATCAGGTTTGCTCGAAGCCGAGGCACACGCGCTCAACTGCGGCTACGTGCAGCGAATGGAAAAGGGTTTGCCGTGGGTTCGGGTAAAACTGGCAGCGAGTCTGGATGGCCGCATCGCGCTGGCCAATGGCAGCAGTCGCTGGATCACCGGCGAGGCTGCGCGTGGCGATGTGCAGCGCTGGCGCGCGCGCAGCTCCGCGGTCTTGACCGGTTCCGGGACCGTGCTGTGCGACGATCCGCAGCTCAATGTGCGGCTCGAAAATGGCCAGCCCGCGGATCGTCAACCATTGCGCGTGATCGCAGACAGTGAACTCAAGACGCCGCCCGCGGCACGGGTGCTGTCAAAACCGGGGCAGGTGGTGATTTTCGCCGCTGTGACACCCGCTTCGCAGCGGTCTGAGCTCGAGGCTCGCGGCGCACGCATCGAGGCGGTCCCTCGAGCTTCGGGTGGGATCGATCTGCGGGCGATGCTGCGGATGTTGGGTGAGCTTGAGGTCAACGAGGTGTGGGTCGAGGCCGGTGCGAAACTGGCAGGCGCACTGGTCAGCGCGGGCCTGGTCAACGAGTTGGTCGTGTATTTTGCGCCCGATGTGCTTGGCGCAAACGCGCGTGGCATGTTCGAGTTGCCGGAGCTCGGCATACTCGAGGACAAGTGGACGGCGAGATTCAAGGATGTACGCATCATCGGGCGGGATCTGAGGGTCATTGCGGAATGTTCACCGGAATCGTTCAAGGCATCGGCACCGTGAACGCTGTGCGGGCGCAGGACGGAGATGTCGCGGTCGACATCGCTTCCGGCCTCTTGAGCCTGCGCGGGTCGAAGGTCGGCGACAGCATTTCAGTGAGCGGCGTTTGCCTCACGATCACGCGTCTCGGCGAAACCGGCTTTGCGGCTGATGTTTCGCGCGAAACGCTCGCCCATACCACGCTGGGTGATCTTGGCCGTGGACACGCGGTCAATCTCGAACCGGCGCTCAGGGCCGGCGACGCGCTCGGTGGGCATCTGGTGACGGGTCACGTGGATGGTATCGGCCGGCTTGACTCGCGGCACGAGGACGGCCGGTCGTGGCGCCTGCAATTCGAAGTTCCGCGTGAGCTGGCCCGCTACGTCGCTCCGAAGGGATCGATCTGCATCGATGGCGTGAGTCTCACGGTCAACGAGGTCGATGGGACACGCTTCGACGTCAACGTGATTCCGCATACACTCACCGTCACTACGCTCGGCGCATTGCAACCGGGCGCCAAGGTCAACATCGAGGTGGATCTGATCGCGCGCTACCTGCAACGCCTGGCGGAATTCAAGCCATGAACAGCATCGACGAGGTGCTCGCGGAGATCTGTGCCGGCCGCATGGTTGTGATGATGGATGACGAGACGCGCGAGAACGAGGCGGATCTCATCATGGCGGCGGAGGCGGTGAGCGCGGAAGCGATCGCGTTTTTCGTTCGCTATACCAGCGGCATCATCTGTCAGCCGATGCTGAGCGAGCGGTTGCAGGAGCTGCGCCTGCCGCAGATGGTTCCCGAGAACACCGAATCGCACCGCACGGCATTCACGATTTCGGTCGACTACCGCCACGGCACCACCACCGGCATTTCCGCGCACGACCGCGCCAAGACCATTCGTGCGCTCGCCGATCCGGCGTCGCGGCCCGACGACTTCGCGCGGCCCGGGCACATCTTTCCCCTGCGATATACGCCGGGCGGCGTGCTGTGTCGCGCCGGGCACACCGAAGCAACCGTGGATCTGGTGCGCCTCGCCGGATTCGCATCGCAGACGGGCATCCTGTGCGAGATCGTCAACGATGATGGCACCATGAAGCGCGGTGCCGAGCTCCAGGACTTCGCGCGCACGCACGGACTCAAGGTGGGAACGATCGCCGACCTGATACGCTACCGTCTGAGGAACGAGCGCTCGGTCGAGCGCATCTCGGATCAGATGGTCGCGACCGACTTTGGCGAGTTCCGCATGTGTTGCTACGAGGACCACGTCAATCGCGACGTTCACGTCGCATTGATTCGTGGCAGCCTCGATGGGTCGCGTCCACCCCTGGTTCGCGTGCACCTCACCGACACCGTGCGCGACATGATGGGGATTCATGGCGATCGCGGGCGGCCGCTCAGGGATGCGATGCGTCGCATTGCGGAGGACGAACACGGCATCATCGTGATCCTGCGTCAACCGGAGTCGCCGCGCGATCTCATCGATGCCGTGCAATCACTGCGCACGCCGCATTCGACGAGTGTGCGCGGTGAGGGCAACCGCGTGCTGCGGACCTACGGCATCGGCGCGCAGATTCTTCAGGACCTGGGCGTCAGGCGCATGCGGGTATTGAGCGCACCGCGACAGCTGCGCGGTATCTCGGCGTTCGATCTGGAGATCACGGAGTACGTGGACAGCGAGTAATCAAGGTCGAGCACGAACATGCAGGACATACACACCGTCGAAGGCGATACGCAGGCACGCGACTTGCGCTTTGCAATTGTCGCCTCGCGATTCAACGAGTTCATCGTCGCCAGCCTGATCCGCGGCGCCGTCGACGCGCTCGAGCGGCACGGCGCCAAGCGTGAGCAGGTGGAGCTCATTCGCGTTCCAGGTGCGCTCGAGATGCCGGTGGTGATCCGCAAGCTCTTGGCGCAGCGGCGCTTCGACGCGATCATCGCGCTCGGCGCCGTGATCCGCGGCGCAACGGCCCATTTCCAGTATGTGGCCGGAGAATGCGCCCGCGGACTTGCGCACCTCGCAGTCGAATCCGGCGTGCCGATCGCGTTCGGCGTGCTTACGACCGACACCATCGAACAGGCGATGGAGCGTGCCGGCTCGAAAAACGACAACAAGGGCGCGGAAGCCGCCGTCACAGCGATCGAGATGGCTAACCTCCTGCGCCATCTCGACGGCTGAGCGAGCTCGCGGCCGTGGTTGCAGCCACTCCAGCGCGCTCCAACTCCCGTGCCCGTTCGCTGGCGCGCAAGCTAGCGATGCAGGCGCTCTATCAATGGCAGCTCAATGCGCAATCATGGACCGAACTGCATCAGCAGGCTCTGGCGAGCGAAGACGCTGCTCGTGCCGATACCACATACCTCAGTGAGCTCATTGAAAAAGTCTGCGCAGAACGCGAAGGTCTCGACGCCGAGCTGGCGGCGCTCATCGAGCGGCCTCTGACGAGCCTCGATCCCATCGAACACGCGATCCTGCTGATCGGCGTGTACGAGCTCAAGGCGCGTCCCGACATTCCCTACCGCGTCGTGATCAATGAAGGTGTAGAACTGGCGCGGCGCTTTGGGGCAACCGACGGCCACAAGTTCGTGAATGCCGTGCTGGATCGCGCGGCCAGCAGCTTGCGCGGAACGGAGCGAAGCTCTGGTTCGGCCTGAACGATCGGAGTCGAGCTGTGTCACTCGGAGAGTTTGCACTCATCGAACGCTTCTTTGCGGAAGGGTTCGCGCGGCGCGAGGACGTTGCCATCGGTGTCGGCGACGACGCGGCCGTGGTGCGCGTGCCCGCTGGTTCGGAGCTGGTCGTGGCCGTGGACACGATCGTCTCGGGTGTGCACTTCCCGGAGGAACTGGCGCCCGAGCACGTCGGTTACCGGGCTCTCGCCGTCAACCTGAGCGATCTCGCGGCGATGGGTGCGAAGCCCTGCTGGTGCACGCTGGCGCTGACATTGCCCAGGGTCGACGAGGGCTGGCTGCAAGATTTCACGCGGGGATTTCGCGAACTGGCGATTGGTCATGGCGTCGCGCTCATCGGCGGCGACACGACGCGGGGTCCGCTCACACTCACCGTCCAGATTCTTGGCCTCGTTCCGAGTGGCAGCGCAATTCGGCGCAGCGGCGCAGGAGCAGGGGACTTCATCTTCGTCAGTGGTACGCCGGGTGATGCCGCCGCCGGTCTCGGACTGATCCAGGGAAAGAATCCCAAGATGCAATCCGAGCACGATCGCTATCTGCGGAATCGATTCCTGACGCCCACGCCGCGAGTCGAGCTGGGGTTGGCGTTACGCGGAATCGCCTCAGCCGCGATCGACGTGTCGGATGGGCTGCACGCCGACCTTGCCAAGCTCATGACGGCGAGTTCAACGGGCGCGCATGTCGATCTGAACCAGCTTCCGCTGTCGCCGGCGCTGGTTGACAGCCAGGGTGTCGCGCGCGCACGCGGGCTGGCGCTGGGTGGTGGTGATGATTACGAACTGTGTTTCACCGTCCCGGCAGATCGCCTGAGCGCAGTCCGGCGCGCGGCCGCTGCGAGCGAATGTTCGATTACGCGCATCGGGGTCGTCGAGGCAGAAACCGGATTGCGTTGCTTCGATGCGGGACATCTCGTAACCGTCGACACGACCGGATACGACCACTTTGCGAGCTGAGTTCCACACCCAGGCGTGACCCCGAAAAAGCCCGCCTGAATCGGTCAACGCCGCGTCAATTCCGCGGAATCGCCGGACCCACTTGGCAGCCTTGAAATACACGCTGCACAGCGGCAAGTGATCCGGGATTTGCGTCACAGATTGGATTGGACCCGCTTCCGTATCCTGCCGGCCGACTTCGCATGGGGACCCGCCATTCGTAACGTGATTGCAGAGCGCGCGCGACCCGGACCCGGTGTGCCGGAGAAGATCGGGAAGTACGTGATCATCAACGAAGTTGGTCGCGGCAGCACCGGCGTCGTCTACCTCTCGCACGACCCCTATTACGGGCGCGACGTTGCCATCAAGGTCTACAACATGGAGACCGGCGGCGACGAGGACCGCGCACGCGTGGCCCGCAAGATGTTCCTCTCCGAAGCCCACATGGTCGGCATGCTGCAGCATCCGAACATCCTGCCGATCTATGATGCGGGCGAAGAGAACGGTCATTGCTACGTCGTAACCGAGCACGTCCAGGGCGCGCGCACGCTGGTGGCGTACTGCCGGCCCGACAACCTGCTGCGCATCGACGACGTGGTCGAACTCATGTTCAAGTGCGCGCGGGCGCTCAATTACGCCCACGGCCGCGGCGTCATCCACCGCGACATCAAGCCGAGCAACATCATGCTCACGACCGACAGCGACGTGCGCATCATCGACTTCGGCATCGCGCTGGTGCAGGACTCCGAGATCTCCTCGATCCAGGGGATCGCCGGCAGTCCCAGCTACATGTCGCCGGAGCAGGTGCAGAATGCGCAGATCACGCCGCGCTCCGACCTTTATTCACTCGGCGCCGTGATGTACGAATTGCTCACCGGCTTCCGGCCGTTCCGTGCCGGCAATCTTTCCAAGCTCCTGCATCAGATCGTGTTTGCCACGCCACCGCCGATCCATACGTTGCGGCAGGATATTCCGGAAGACCTCGAGAACGTCGTGGCGAGTGCCCTGCAAAAGGATTCCGAGAAACGCTACAAGAGCGGTCTCGATTTCGCGGCCGAGCTGACGCGCGTGCACCAGAAGCTGCGCGAGCACTACGAACGCATCGACAGCCAGGAGCAGTTCAGCCTGCTGCGCCGGCTGAAGTTCTTCCACGACTTCTCGCACGGCGAGATCTGGGAAGTGCTGCGCGCGAGCAGCTGGCAGGACTTCACGAACGGTGAGGAGATCGTCAAAGAAGGCGAAATGGACGATCGCTTCTACATCATCGTCTCCGGGCGTGTCGCAGTGGAGCGGCACGGCCGCGAAGTGGGAAAGCTCACCAGCGGCGACTGTTTCGGTGAGACCAGCTATGTCCGCGGCGCCAAGCGCACTGCGACCATCAAGGCCGACGGTGAAGTCACGGTCATGAAGGTGAGCTCGACATTGCTCGAGCAGGTTTCCGCCTCGTGCCAGTTGCGCTTCAACAAGGTTTTCCTGCGCAGCCTCATCAGCCGGCTGCAAAACGTCGAACGCAAGACCGCCTGAAGTTCGCCCGGTTACAGCCGGTCCCTCCCCTTAAGATCGAGCAATCGCGACCGTGGAACGCGGCCCGTGTGCGCGCTTGTGCCGGGAGCTGCGGGCTCCAAGCGCGCCGGAGTTGCCATTGAGCCGCGCTATTGCGGACAATCGCGCCCGCCATCCGGATGGCAACCCATCTGGCACAGCGAGTCACCCGACGCGAATGCGCGTGCTGCGGCTCGGCCTCTCAACTCTGCAAGGGAACCCGTCATGCAAGGACTCAGCATCGCTTCTTCGATCGCGCTCCTGTCAATCTTCTCCGCCGCGGCACACGCCCAGGAACATTCGGCGGATGAGCTGGCCAAGCAGCTCTCCAACCCCGTCGCGGCATTGATCAGCGTGCCGATGCAACTCAACTATGACACCGACTTCGGGCCGCAGGATGAAGGTGAGCAGTGGAAGCTCAACATCCAACCGGTGATACCGGTAACGCTCAATCAAACCTGGAACCTGATTTCTCGCACGATCCTGCCTGTGGTCAACCAGTCGGACGTCATCCCCGGAACCGGCAGCCAATCCGGCATCGGCGACGTGGTGCAAAGCGTATTTTTTTCCCCCAAGGCGCCGACGGCCAGGGGCTGGATCTGGGGTGCCGGCCCGGTGTTTCTGCTGCCAACCGCGAGCGACGAGCTGCTGGGCACCGAAAAGTGGGGCGCGGGGCCCACTGCGGTATTCCTGAAGCAGACTGCGGATGGTTGGACTTACGGTGCGCTCGTGAACCACATTTGGTCATTCGCGGGTGAGAGCGATCGGGCCGATGTGAATGCCACCTTCATGCAGCCGTTCCTCTCCAAAGGGATGGGAAAGGGCAGGACCGCGAGCGTTGCCTTCGAGTCGACGTACGACTGGGAAGGTGAGCAGTGGACCATGCCGCTCAACGCCGGCTTTGCGCAGGTCTTGAAGCTGGGCACGCAACTGGTCAGCTTGCAGGGCGGCGTGCGCTATTACTTCGACAAGCCTGACGGCGGGCCGGACTGGGGCCTGCGCGTCACGTTTACGCTGCTGTTCCCGAAGTAATCAGTTGTCGGCGCAACTGCCTGCGCGCATTCGGCGGCGGCTGGATCAGCGCTTTCGCGGCGTCGCCTCTTTGTCCTTCTCGATCAGCGCGTAGGCCGAGTGATTGTGGATCGATTCGAAGTTCTCTGATTCGACCACGTAGGCCAATACCCGCTCTTCCTTGTTCAGGCGCACGCCGATATCGCGCACCATGTCCTCGACGAACTTCGGGTTGTCGTACGCGTGCTCGGTCACGTATTTCTCGTCCGGACGTTTCAGGATTCCGTAAAGCTCGCAAGACGCCTCTTCTTCAGCAATGTCGATCAACTCCTCGATCCACATGTGCTCGCGGATGCGCGCCTTGATCGTGATGTGCGACCGCTGGTTGTGAGCGCCGTAGTCGGAGATCCTCTTCGAGCACGGGCACAGACTCGTGACTGCGACCACTACCTTGAGCCACAGTTCGGTGCGCCCGTCGCGCTGCTCGCCGATCAGCGAAGCGCGGTAGTCCATCATGCTTTCGACACTTGAGACCGGCGCCTTCTTCATGACGAAGTAGGGGAACGACATCTCGATGTGGCCGGAGTCCGCATCCAGACGCCGCGTCATCTCCTCGAGCAGGGCGCGAAACGAATCCACCGAGATTTCGCGCTCGTGGTGCAGGATCTCGATGAAACGCGACATGTGCGTGCCCTTGAAGTTGTGCGGCAGGTTCACGTACATGTTGAAGTTCGCGATCGTGTGCTGCTCGCCGTTGGAGCGGTCCTTGACCCGAACCGGGTGGTAGACGTCTTTCACGCCGACGCGGTTGATCGGGATCTGGCGCGTGTCGGCGCGACTCTGCACGTCTTCAATGCCCGTCACCGCGGCGCGGCGGGGTTTCGTCGGGGCGTCCATTGCAAGCTCTCTTCGGTTGACCCTGGGTTCGTCTCGATTATACGCAGGCGCCGCCTTGCGGCTCAGCGTGGGTGAATCGGGTGGCCGATCCTTCAGGCGGAAGCCGGGGTGGCGCGCGCGAGACCGGGCCGGCGCCAGAAATGCTCGATCGTGGATTCCATTGACGTGGCGTCGAGTCCCGCCATCCTGAGACAGTCGTCGCGGGAGCCATGTTCCACGAATCGATCGGGAAGCCCGAGCTGTAGCAGCGGGATCTGCAGCCCGCGTGCCGCGAGCAATTCGGATACGGCGCTTCCGGCGCCGCCGGCAATCGTGTTTTCCTCGATGGTGACCAACGCCGCGTGTCGTGCCGCGATGCTGAGCACCAACTCTTCGTCGAGCGGCTTGACGAATCGCATATTGACGAGGGTCGCGTCGAGCCGTTCGGCGATGCGTTCCGCCGGAACCACCATGGTCCCGAACGCCAGGATTGCCAGTCCGCTCGGCCCATCGCGCCGGACTTGTGCGCGTCCCACCGGAATCGCCTGCATCGCGTCCTCGACCGGCACACCGGGGCCGTGACCGCGTGGATAGCGAACAGCAGCCGGGCAACCGAGCGTGACCGCGGTGTAGAGCATCTGTCGACACTCATTTTCATCTGCGGGCGTCATGATCACGAGGTTGGGGACGCACCGCATGAAGGTGAGATCGTAGCTTCCCTGGTGCGTAACACCGTCGCCACCCACGAGTCCCGCGCGATCGAGCGCGAAGACGACGGGCAGCTGCTGGAGGGCGACATCGTGGATGAGCTGGTCGTAGGCGCGCTGCATAAAGGTCGAATAAATCGCGACCACCGGGCGTGCACCGTCACACGCGAGACCCGCGGCGAACGTCACGGCATGCTGCTCGGCAATCCCGACATCGAAATAACGATCGGGGAAGCGCTTCTCGAACTCGACCAGCCCCGAGCCTTCGCGCATTGCGGGCGTAATTCCGACGATGCGCGGATCGCGCTCCGCCATGTCGCACAGCCACTGGCCGAAGACCTGCGAGTAGCTGGGGCCAGAGGCCTTTTCCTTGTAGATCTGGCCGCTCACCGGGTCGAAAGGTCCCGGGCCGTGCCACTTGATCGGGTCGGCTTCCGCCGGCGGGTAGCCTTTGCCCTTGCGCGTCACGATGTGCAGGAACTGCGGCCCGTGTAAATCTCTCAGATTGCGCAGCGTTCGCGTCAACGTCTTGAGGTCGTGGCCGTCGATGGGACCGACGTAGTTCCAGCCCATCTCCTCGAACATCGTTCCGGGCAGCACCATGCCCTTCATGTGCTCTTCAGATCGGCGCGCGAGCTCCCAGACGGTCGGCATCTGCCGCAGCACTTTCTTGCTGCCCTCGCGCAGACCCGCATATAGTTTTCCGGAAAGAACCTTGGCGAAGTAGTTCGACATCGCGCCGACGTTTTCCGAGATCGACATGTCGTTGTCGTTGAGGATAAGGAGCACATCGACATCGAGACTGCCGCCGTGATTGAGCGCTTCGAACGCGAGCCCCGCGCTCATGGCACCGTCACCGATGACGGCGACTACTCGACGTTTCTCACCCAATTGCGCCGAGGCGATCGCCATGCCGAGCGCTGCGCTGATCGAAGTGCTGGAATGACCGACGCCAAAGGTGTCGAACTCGCTCTCGGAGCGCGACGGAAACGGCGCAAGCCCGCCGGACTGTTTAATCGTATGTAGCCGTTCGCGGCGCCCGGTGAGCACCTTGTGCGGATAGGCTTGGTGGCCGACATCCCACACGATCCGATCGGTTGGCGTGTCGAACACATAGTGGAGCGCAATCGTGAGCTCGACCGTGCCCAGTCCCGCGGCGAAATGACCGCCGCGCGTGGCGACGGTCTCGATCAGGAACCCACGCAGTTCCTTGGCGAGCGCCTGGAGCTTGTTCGCCGGGAGCTGGCGCAGATCGGCCGGTGAGCGGATGCCGTCTAGAAGTGGGTAGCCGGTGGGCGCATCCATGGGGTCAAGTTTACCTATGAATCGCGCTCGATGACGAAGTCCGCGAGCCAGCGCAGGACATCTCCGCCGGGTCCGAAGTCAGCGAGCGCGTCGAGCGCCAGCGCATGCAATTCCCGACATCGATGCTTGGCCTGCGCCATGCCGGCGACGCTCGGATAGGTCGGCTTGTCCTTGGCGCGATCGGCGCCCGTCGCCTTGCCGAGTGTAGCCGGATCGCCCTCGACGTCGAGGATGTCGTCCTGGATCTGGAACGAAAGGCCGATGAGTTGTCCGAAACGAGCGAGTTGCGACTGACGCTCGGCATTGCGTTCGACGGCCGCCGCAGCGCCCATCAGCACACTGGCGCGAATGAGAGCACCCGTCTTGCGCTGGTGGATGTCTTCGAGCTCCGCAATCGTGAGCTGGCGACCGACTGCCGC
>Ga0184637_10002216_pt1 | contig 12590 bp, 12 predicted proteins | sample PLM3_127_b2_FD_133143 | JGI IMG/M metagenome (GOLD analysis project Ga0184637, IMG submission 133143) | Groundwater sediment microbial communities from an aquifer in East River, Colorado, USA - PLM3_127_b2 | ecosystem: Environmental > Terrestrial > Soil > Riparian zone | place: USA: East River...
CGCCGGGGCTTTCCCAGGGCTCGCGGCGGCGACGACCTGTGCCAACGGGAGGGTGCCGTGTGGGGCGAGGAGGGCTTGCGCAATGGCGCTAGCCGGGTTGGCAAGCGGTGGAGCCGGGCGTGGTACGGTGAGGATATCTGTCCCGGCCGGCACATTAAACACCGTGGCAGGGATATCGGCGTGAATACGCAAGGGTGAGGTTATAGGCATGACCTCTCTTCTCCTGGATAGACACTTCTTGCTACAATGCTGGAGACCGCGTCCAGATATGCTATGTTGTACTGGCCTCAGTTGTCTTTGTCAAGTAGGGGTGCATGGGCCATGGGCCCTGTGCCGTGAGGGGATGTATGTCAGACGCCATGACTAGTGCTGTCGTTGCAGGAGAACATATTTACGGGGTTGCGGCAGTGACCACGAGCGTTGCGGAGCAGGCGCAGCGTCTCCACAGTGCCTGCCCCACCGCCGCGGCCGCCTTGGGACGTCTCCTGACCGGCGGGGCCTTGATGGGGTCCCTGGGCAAAGAGCCGACGCATCGTATCGCCCTCGAGGTGACGTGCAAAGGACCAGTGCAGAAAATCCATGTGGAAGCGGACGGTGCGGGCCACGTCCGTGGCTATCTGGGGCAACCGGTGGTCAATCTTCCCTCGCGCCATGGCAAACTCGATGTCGGAGGTGCCGTCGGGAAAGGCGTGCTCCATGTTATGAAGGACGTGGGCCTGCGGGAGCCATACAGCGGTGCCGTGCCTCTCGTGTCCGGCGAAATTGCCGAGGATCTGGCGGCCTATTTTGTCCGGTCAGAACAGATCCCCAGTGCTGTCTCACTTGGCGTGTTTGTGGGTACGGACCAGATCGTCACGGCCGCCGGTGGTTTCCTCGTGCAGTTTCACGCCACCCTTCCTGAAGACCTCATCGCGCATCTTGAGCGTGCGCTGGCTGCGGTACCAGCGGTGACCACCATGGTGCGAGAGGGTTATACTCCGCAGGAAATGCTCCAGCGCACTTTCGATGGGCTGCCCTTACAAGTGCTGCGTCACATGACCCCGATGTGGGCGTGTCACTGCTCGCGTGCACGGGTGAGCCAGACGCTCCTGGCCTTGGGGGCAGACGAATTACGTCAGCTCGTGGCGGAGCAGCAGGACGCGCAGGTGCACTGCGAATTTTGTACCACCGAGTATGTGTTCGAGCCACAGGAACTTGAACACCTCCTGCGTGAGGCGTTAGCCGCAGAGCAGAGTGCCTCATAGGAAAGTTGACGCCTCACGCATCCTCCTATATGATGCGAGTCCCCTATGTGACGTGTCCCACGGCAGAAAAAAACCGTGGCGTGTGCTTCAGGGGTGGGAGGTGAAGTTATGCTGACATATGTCGATTTTCTCAAAAATGTCCCACTGTTTTCCGAGCTTGATGACGAAGAACTCCAACAACTCGCCAGTGTCATGCGCGAACAGCACTACAAAAAGCACACCACGATCGTCTATGTTGATGATCCGGGCAGTGCGCTCTACATCCTGAAGAGTGGGCTGGTAAAGGTCACCATTGAAGATCAGAATGGCGATGAGATGATTCTGCGCATGCTGTACCCGACGGATTTCTTCGGTGACATGTCGCTGCTGGACGGTATGCCACGGTCGGCGACCGTGACGACGCAGGAAGCCAGCGAAGTCCTGACGATGTCCCGCGAGCATTTCCTCGACATCATCGAGAAGTCGCCAAAAATCTTGCTCAAAACGACCGCGGTGCTCAGCAAGCGCCTCCGCAAGGCCAATGAACTCATCCATAGCCTGGCGTTCTTCGATGTGTATGGCAAAGTGGCGCGCATGTTGCTGAACCTGGCAGCCGAACGCGGACGCGTGACCGAGCAGGGGACGGTGATTGACATGCGTCTCACCCAGCAGGAGCTGGCTGAGCTGGCTGGCATGACGCGGGAAACCATGGCCCGCACCTTGCGCGAGTTCCAGCAGGCTGGGTGTATACGGGTCGAATCGGGCATCATCTCTATTCTCGAAGTGGATATGCTGCGGCGTGAAGTCGATCGGGCGTAGCCGTTGACGTGGGGTCAAAAAACCGATACATTACCCCCATACCCCCATGCGTTCCCGACGCAGTTTGGCTACCTGTTATTCCCAAGGAGAACTTCTATGAGCGTTCAGGCCGGACAAGACGCCCCGGACTTCACGTTGAAAAATACGGATATGCAGGATGTCACGCTGAGCAGTTTGCGTGGACAGAAGAACGTCGTGTTGTTGTTTGTCCCCTTTGCCTTTACTGGCGTGTGTACCAACGAATTGTGCTCGGTACGGGATAACCTTACCAACTATGCCAATCTCAATGCTGAGGTCCTGGCCATCAGCGTGGATAGTCCATTTGCGCAGAAGCAGTGGAAAGAAAAAGAACATTTAAACTTTACGCTGCTCAGCGATTTCAACCGTGAGGCGTGCCAGGCCTACGGGGCGTACTTTGAGAACCTCCGAGGGCTACATGGCGTTGCCAAACGTGCTGCGTTCGTGATTGATAAAACCGGCAAGGTGCAGTATGCCGAAGTCCTGGAAAGCCCCGGCAACCTACCCGATTTTGGCAAGCTGCAAGAGACTTTGCAGCGTCTCGCCTAACTCTGCCTCTGGGGCTCAGGCTATCTGAGCCCTGGCATCCTCATCGCTGTTCTCGGTCCTCCTGATACAGTCCAGCGTTAGTGACCGGTCATGCTTCTCCCAACTCAGCATGACTCAGTTCTCAGCCTTCGTCTCCGGGCGGGGCGGGGCAAACCACACATAGTCTGCCAGGGTCTCTCTCGCCAGCTCTCGCAGGTCAATGCGATCATCGGCGGCGACAGCGATGGTGGTCACGCGCTGTATGCTGACATGTGGTCGACGCTGCCGCAGTAAGGCGGGAATCGCCAGGCCGTAATCAAAGTGGAAACGCCCAGCGATGGCCAGCACGGTCACATCTGCGGCACGATCCAGAAATGTCGCCAGGGACTCAGCCATCGTCTCGTCTTTCAGATACGCCGACTCGACAAAACGTTCGAGCTGCGCCTCTGGGAGGGGATGGGCAGCGGCAACTGCCTTCAGAAAGTAGGTCCGATATTGGGGGGTAATCGGTGCAAACGTCGTAGCCAGATGGGCACGCTCAGGGAGGGGTAAGCTCGCCACGACAGCTTGGCGCCCTTCTTTGGTGACACGGCGTGCGAGAGACCGGGGAGCGTTCATCGCGAGTATGGGCACCCCTGCCTGTTGGGCGTACTGCAGGCAGGGGAAGTAATATTGGATGAACGCCGGTGTCGCCTTGATCTGCGCGTGTAATGTCGCGGCATTGCTCCTCCCTGCGAGGTACGCATCGACGGCGGGCTGCGTATCGCGCTCAAGAAATTCCATGGCCAGAGCCACGTGTTGGGGGTGGTGGTGTGCCAGGGCCTGGAGCAGACGCAACTCGAACGCCTGAATGTCTGGATGATAATGCTCTTCTCCTACCGCTACCACCTGTGCCTGAGCCACTGCTTTGACGAAGGCTTCAAAGGAAAGCGTTCTCTGGGTGGAAAGCTCGACCAATGTGCCCTGCAGTTGGGCCCCATGTGTGGTGGACAAGACCAGACCATCCGCTGGTAGGGGAGGAGCACGCAGGGCGCAGGCCGAGAGGGTCAGGGTAGAGAGAATGAGAACGAGGAGGCGTCTCCAGAGTGCTGCTGGCATTATAGATGCTCCCGTCAAGCGGGCGACGTTTGATCAGGCCTGGGGTAACCTCTGACGTTGGTTACAGCGTCTCCCGCGACGCCCTGGTCTCTATGGCGCGGCATCACAACGATGCCAGATCGCGTCCCTCCTCAGCACATGCCTCTGGGTGTGTCACAGGGCGTCGCTCGGTAATACGCTCCCGCGCCGCCTGGAGCAGGGCAGGGTCACCATTGATGCAGAGTACCGCCTGGAGCAAGCCATCGGCAAAGTAAAACTGGCTGAAGCCAGGCTCAAGGCTCAGCGCGCCGCGCCGGACGCTCTGCTGGCGACGACTCATGTCGCCCACGACATCGATATGGAGCGCCCCCATGTGGGAAAAAAAGTATGGCAGTTCGGTATAGGCGCGCTGCTCGCCCGTCATATTCGCCGCGGCGATGCGGCCGTGCTGTAAGGCCACATCGTAGTGCTCAACGCGCAGATGGCGTCCGAGGGGTGGACTGTAGTAGCGGGCGATATCGCCCGCAGCGTAGACGCCCGGGGCAGCTTCGAGGTGTTCATTCACCACCACACCGTTGTCGACAGTGAGCCCGGCGGCAGCGGCCAGTTCGGTGTTCGGGGCGATGCCGACGCCTACCGTGACGAGATCGGCCGCAAGTTCCTCCCCAGTGTTCGTCACCACGGCTCGCACGCGACCCGGATCTCCCACAAAACGAGCGGCAGCGGTGTTGGTGAGCACGGTGACGCCCTGTCGGCGTAAGAACGACTCGATAAAGCCACTCGTCTCAGCGTCGAGCACCAGGCTTAACACGCCCGGCGTCAACTCCACCACCGTGGTGGCCAGCCCCAATTGCGCCAGCCCTGTAGCCACTTCACAGCCAATGAATCCCCCGCCAATCACGACAGCCCGGCGCGCGCCTTGCAGCGCACTGCGGATGGCGTCTGAGTCTTCGAGATTGCGCAGGTAGTAGATACCCGCGAGATCAGCCCCTGGGATGGGCAGCCGGCGCGGTCGTCCCCCAGTAGCCAATAACAGTTTCTCGAAGCCTATCTGGCGGCCATCGGCCAGCGTCACCTGGCGAGCACTGAGGTCCAGGGCCGTGGCTGCCTGGCCTAAGACGAGTTCGACCTTGTTGCGTTCGTAGAAACGCGACGGGCGGAGAAACACCTGGTCGCGCTCGATTTCTCCAAGCAGATAGCCTTTCGACAGCGGGACGCGGTCATAGGGCGGATGCGGCTCGGCGCAAATCAGCATGAGCCGACCGGTTTTATCGCGTCGGCGAATGGCATCAGCCGCCGCTACGCCGGCCAGGCCGCCACCAATGATGACATAAGAAACCTGCTCCATGATGCTCCTCCGTAAGAGCTGCGGCGTGCGCCACACGATCTTGTCTTCTCCACGCGGGTGGTCTATGATGGTACACTATACTACCACGACACAGGGACGAAAGAGAAAGGGTGTGCTCATGGCGACGCGAGCCATCTCTGCAGAAGCTCACCCGCACCCCTACCCTCTCCCAGAGAGAGGGTGTGCAAGGGCTCCGCAAAGCTGACACAGCGAGGGACTGCGCTATGGTCCGGGACGAGCAAACCTGGCGGGCAACCACAGCCCGGTTTTATGGGCAGCTCTACGTCTGTGTCTGGCAAAATCTCGCACCGTTTCTCGGCGCTGCCACCACCTGCGAACTCCTCTTGCTCAGTAGCCAGGCGTTGCATGAGGCGTATCCCTTTCTCGCACGGCTAGTCTGGTCTGACCAGGGCTTAGACTGCACCAGCCTGGCACAGGCGATTGCCATGGAGGAGCGGGCCCATGTGGAGGCTGGCTGTGAGCAATTGTTGCAGCGGGTGCAGGCCCTGGCACAGGAGATGGGGGGAGCGTTGTTCTCTCAACGGCTGCGCGCTGCCACGGAGCAGCTCCGGCTGGCCTTTGAGCCGGCCTTCAGCCGGCCGGCCTCTCCTGAGGACGTGGAACCGCTAGCCACGCCAGCCCAGCCCCAGGAGGCAGCCCTGCCGCTGTTGCAGAGCATGGGACAGCAGGCATTACTCCTGTATCGTCGTCTGCAGGAACAGCGTGCCGCCACAGCGCAGGCCCAGGTAGCGCGTCAGGAGAAGCAGCACGCGCTGCCGCCACTCTCTGAGGTGCCTCCGCCACTGGCGGTGCCCGCTGATCTGGCCCGTTCGGAGGCATTTTATCATACGTTGTTTGATCTGTCCCCGGATGGCGTCATCGTGGCTGATATCAAGGGTGTCATTGTGCAGGCGAACCCACGCGCAGCGGAGATTTTAGAATTCGAGAGCCCGCAAGAGTTGATTGGCAGCAATGCCATTGAGCTGTACATGCATCCGGAAGACCGCGCTGTCCTGTTGGAACAGATAGCGCAGCATCCGCGGCTGGAAGGACGGCGGGGGGACTTCCGCACGCGGCGGGGGAAAACGATCATCGTCACCGCCTCGAGTCGTTTGATTGACTATGAGGGCCAGACCTGCCTGTTGTCGGTCTTCCGTGACGTGACCGAGCGTGCCCGCCTACAACAGGAGATGCAAGACTTTGCCTACTCTGCCAGCCACGATCTGCAAGCCCCATTGCGGACGTTCGAGGGCTATGCACGCTGGCTGTTGGAGGACTACGGCGATGTGCTCGACAGCACGGGCCGTCAGCTGTGCGAAGAGATCATTGACGATGCCCTGCACATGAAAAAACTCCTGGATGGTCTGCTGGAATATTCCCGCATTGGGCGCTTGCACACCCAGGCGGTGGCCGTGGACGTCCGCAAAGTCATCGATCGCGTGTTGCATGACTTGCAGCTCGAGATTGCCGATACGGGGGCAACTATTCATGTGCCGGAGTACTTGCCCACAGTGCTCTATCCAGAAGTCCGCTTGTCCCAGATCTTTAGCAATCTCCTGAGCAATGCCCTGAAATTCATCGCCGCTGGCAAGACACCGGAGATCACCATTGGGTGTACAGAGCAGGCGCGGTACTATCGCTTTACGGTGTGCGATAACGGTATTGGCATTGCGCCCGAGCATTTTGAGCGGATCTTTGAAATTTTTAAACGCTTACATACACGAGAGGAGTATCCAGGCACAGGCGCCGGGCTGACTATCGTCAAAAAGATTGTCGAGTCCCATGGCGGCCAAATTGGTGTGGAGTCTGTACCCGGTGAAGGTTCGACCTTCTGGTTTACCATCCCGAAGACGGAGGCACCGTCATGCGCCAGCTAACCGTGTTGCTGGTTGAAGATAATCCCCGGGATGTGCGCCTCACGCAGCGCGCCTTCAAACAGGCTGGTCTCCCCCACGACCTCCGCGTCGTCCGTGATGGGGATGAAGCCCTGGCGTATCTGCATCGGGAAGGCGCCTACCAAGAGCCTGGGATTGCCCCCCGCCCAGATGTCGTCTTGCTCGACCTCAACCTCCCCCGCATGGGTGGGCATGAGTTACTCCGGGAGGTGAAGCAGGATAGTCGTTTGAAACAAGTCCCCATCATTGTCCTGACCACGTCTGAGCGTCCCGATGACGTGCGTCTGGCGTATGAAGCAGGCGCCAATGCCTATTTGCTGAAGCCGGTCGAGTTCAGCCGCTTCACGGAGGTCATAGGACAGCTTGGGAAATTCTGGCTGGAAATCGTGGAATTACCCCCCGAAGGGTAGCCAACAGCCACAGGAGGACTCTATCGATGGCAGCGCCATCTTACCGACTCTTAGTTGTTGATGATTCGAAGCGAGATACGCTGCTGCTGGAACGTATCCTGCAACAGGCCAGCGATGCCACCTTTACCGTGACCCACATGGAATCGGCCCAGACCGGCCTGGAGGAACTCAGCACGCACGCCTATGACTTGGTGCTCCTGGACTATTATCTCCCGGATATGGACGGCCTGGCGTTTTTGGAAGAAAAGCACAAACGGGGACTGACCGCACCAGTGATCATGCTCACCGCCTTTGGGCAGGAGCGTCTGCCGGTCGCCGCGCTGCAAGCGGGTGCGCTCGATTACTTCCGCAAGGATCAGGTGAACTCGAGCCTGCTCGGCAAAGCGATTCAGCAGGCCATTGAAAAAGCCCGCCTCCAGGTAAGTGCGGCAGCGGATGCAGCGCGCCTGCGCGAGCTGGAAGAGACGGTCGCCCGTCTGCAACAACAGCTCAAAGAGCAGCAGAAGTCCTGAGCGCGCGAAGCAGGCAGGGTTCCCTCTCCCTCTGGGAGAGGGTTAGGGTGAGGGTCCCCCAAGGCGTTTGGGCTACTGGAGGAGCCTGGCATGCACATAGGATTTCACCTGACCCCGTTCTTCAGTCCGGCGGAACGTTCTCCAACCCAGATCATTGATGAGGTAATCCAGGTGGTCCGTGCCGCCTCTGGTATGGGCTATGCCTGGGTCTCCGCGCCGCACCACTGGCTGGCGCATCCCACGACCTGGCCGCAACCGTATCCTCTGCTGGCGCGCCTCGCTCCGGAAGCAGGCACGATGCGCCTCAAGACCTCGGTATTGCTCCTGCCACTCCTCAACCCGGTCGAAGTCGCCGAAAATATCGCCACGCTCGATCACATCACACACGGGCGTCTCGATCTCGGCGTGGCCATAGGCTACCGTGAGGAGGAACTCCAGGCAGTAGGTCTGCGGCGCCAGGATCGGGTGCCGAAATTCGAGGAAATGCTGCACGTCATGAAGCGCCTGTGGGCCGGGGAGGAAGTAACGTTTACCGGGAAATATGTCACGCTTGACCGGGCGCGCCTGGGGTTTGTGCCAGCGCAGCAGCCGCATCCCCCCATCGAATTTGGGGCGCAGAGCCGCGGTGCAGTGCAGCGCGCCGCACGCCTGGCCGATGGCATCTTTCTGGGTCCGCAGGTCGCCTGGCGTGACGTGCACAATCTCGTCGCCCTCTACAAAGAGACGCGTCAGGAGGCCGGACATACGCACCTGGGGATGCTTGGCGCTTCGCGCAGTCTGATTGTCGGCCGCGACAAGGCCGACGCGGCGACGTGTGCCCGCGACTATCTCGCCAAGACGTTCGCCAATTACCAACGCTGGCGCATGCAGGAGCGCGGCATGGTGCCGCTGCAACTCGATTTTGATATCCCCCTGGACGATTGGACCGTCCACGGCTCGCCACAGGACTGTGTGGAAAAGTTGCTCTGGGCGCAGCAGGAGGTCGGTGTCGAGTATATCGGCTGCACCATCTACAGCCTGCCCACCGACGTGCAGGCGCGCATCGACTATCTGCAGATGATTGCTGAGGAGATCGTCGCCAAAGTCGTGAAAGCGTGAGAGAGGAGCCTATGATCGTCGAAGAAAAACTTACAACCCTCGGCTTAGCGCTGCCTGACCTGGATGAGATCTACCGCAGTAATCGTTCCGGGGCACGCTTTCTCTCGCACTTTGCCGTACAGAATCTGCTCTATCTCTCAGGGACCACCCCGCTGAAGGATGGTCAACCGTATCTCACCGGTGTGGTGGGCCAGGACTTGACCCTGGAACAAGGCTACGAAGCAGCGCGCTACGCGGTACTGCACAGCCTGGCCGCCGTGAAGTATGCTCTGGGCGATCTCGACCGTATCGAGCACATCGTCCAGTTACTCGGTTTCGTCAACTCCGCCCCAGGCTTTAGCGACCAGCCGCGCGTGATCAACGGTGCCACCGATCTGCTTGTGGAACTCTACGGTGACCGTGGCAAACCCACACGAGCAGCGATTGGATGCCAGGGACTCGCGCTGAACCACTCCGTTGAGGTGGTGCTCACGGTGCTCTTTACAGGCACTGAGGTGCGCCCACCGCTAGCGCGCGACCACTATGCGCGGTAAGTGTTGGAGCAAGCAGAGCTTCCATGCCACCTCTCCCTCCGGGAGAGGGTTTTAGCGGGGGGTAAGGGAGTCTGTGGTCTCTACACAAGGCCCCTCATCCTGCCATACCTTACAGTGCCGCCACACCAGCGCGGGCGATCTCTTCGTCTTCTTGACTGGCGGCGCCGCTGACGCCGATAGCGCCGATCAGCTCATTACCGCGCTTGATGGGCAGAGCGCCCTGTTGCGGGATGATCTGGCCATCTTCCATCTGCATCAAGGCGCGCATGACCGGGTTGTTAGCGCGCTCAGTAAGTTCAGCACTCGGGACACCAAAGGCCGCCGAGGCATACGCCTTGCCCCGTGATATGGGTGCCGTCCGCCACAGTGCCCCATCCAGGCGCACCATCGCCACCAGGTCACCGCGCGGGTCGACCACTGAAATGCCGACCTTCACACCCATCTGCAGGGCTTTTTGTTTTGCTGCCTGTAACACGCGTTCCGCTTCTGCCATATTGATCAGTGCCATGAAGTTGCCTCCTGGTGTATTGTTGCAACTGCTGTGATTTTAAGCAGACGCCGTGGCCGGCCCAGCACTGCAATACACGGCGCCTGCGGTCTCCCGTTTCCTGACCTGCGCTCTCCCGGAATCACTGTCGATACGCTGCTGTCCACAGTATTGGCGTCATGGTAGCACAGGTGCTGCGCACCGACAATTGGCAGGCGCGTCGTGCTTGCTGTAACGGCTGCATAAGGCGTGTATAATGCACCCTCATCTTTTGGTCGAAGGGGCTGATTTACCATCCGTTCCTCCGAGGAGTAGATGCATGGCAACGGTGCAGCTGCTTGATCGTACGTACACACTCCCCGAGATTGCCAGTGAGAGGTTCCGCCACCTGCAAGAGCAAGCCCATACCCGCCAGCGGCTGATCCATGAGGGCGTCAAATCTCAGCCCCGCCTGTTAGGACTCATTCCACGCGCGCCTGTCATGTTGAGCGAGGAAGAGCGCTTTCACGAATTAGATCTGCTCGTGCGCGACTACGATGCCATCATTGCCGGGTTACAAGAGGGGAAGGAAGCGTATGAAGCGTTCTTCGCTCAGCTCGCTACAGGCGTGCAGCAAGCCGTGAGGCGTAAGAGTGACGAGATACGCCAACTCGAACGAGAGCGCGCTGCCTTGCAGGCGTCGGCGATGACCCAGCAGGACACAGCCCTGGAGCAATGGGCGAGACAGAGTGCAGAGCAACTGCGGCAGTCTGTATACCTGCTCGGGCAAGCAACACTGTTGCTTCTCAAAAAGGTGGCGCTTTGTCGGGAAGGCACCAACAGACTCGCGGCGGACCAGGAGCTGCAAAGGCAAGTCCTTTCCCAGTTAGTGGGACAGTTGGAGAACCATCGCCGGGCATATACGCTGCAGAAGCGCATTGATCGGGTGGTCCACGAAGTAGCCCAGATGGCTGCGGTGGCTCTCAATTTCGAGCAGTATATGCGCGATCATTTTGGGCCGCTGCAAGGGTTGTTAGAACAGGTGGTCAAGGCCGATGCAAGCCTCCACAAGGCCGTGGCCGAAATCGAAGAGCTCACGCGTCAGATGCTACGGCAGGGCACTGTGCTAGAGCCTGGATGCGATACGCTCGATCAGCGCCTGCTGCATTTTCTGACCACGAGCACGTTGAAAAGAGAACGTCTGGCGGAGGTACTGGAGCGCATTGCAAGAGAGGATGGAACGGAGGAAGCTCTGGACGTCGAACTGGCTGCGAGTGGCTCCACCGCGACCTCAGTGCTTGAAGCGCTTGACAATATTACGCTGCTCATCGAAGTGCGACTCGCCCCGCTTGTGCCTGATCCCGCCTTCACGCCCGTGCCTGGGCCTCTGCCAGCGTCGGAGAAGCTGTGGGTCAACAGCATTGACATGGAGTTTGTGCTCATTCCGGCAGGGACATTTGCTATGGGATCGGAGGACGAGCGCCCGATCCATCAGGTCACCATTAGCCAGCCGTTTTATCTGGGGAGGTGTGCTGTTACGCAAATCCAATGGGTCGCTATTATGGGGAAAAATCCTAGCAAGTTTCAGGGCGGGAATCGTCCTGTGGAGAACGTCTCCTGGGAAGATGTGCAGGAATTCATCGGCAAGCTCAACGCCAGAGAGGGCGGCAAGCCGTATCGTCTACCAACTGAAGCGGAGTGGGAGTACGCTGCCCGCGCCGGCTCGACGACCACCTATAGTTTTGGCGATGACGAGGAGCAGTTAGGTGAATACGCCTGGTACGCGGCGAACGCTGGGGGTACGACGCACCCGGTTGGACAGCGCCGGCCAAACGCCTGGGGAGTATGCGATACGCATGGCAACGTCTGGGAATGGGTGCAGGATTGGTATGGAGCGTATCCTGCGGGCTCAGTCACGGATCCACCCGGCCCCTCTTCAGGCTCGTCCCGAGTGATCCGGGGCGGGAGTTGGAGCGCTGACGCCGGGTATTGTCGGGCGTCGGTTCGCGATCTCAACGCGTCCAGCCGCCGCGTCGACTATCTCGGCTTCCGCCTGCTGAGGACGATACTGTAACGCTTGACACTGTCAGTGCACCAGTGATCCGCACACAGTGGGGCGTCCTGAAGGAACGTCCGAGCTTTTTGTAGGTGCTCAGGAACCAGCCTTGGATCGTTTCTCCCTCTCGCCAGCGCCGCCGCTGAGATCTCCCCTATGCTCCGTGCCTTACCGCCTCCATCTGTTCGTAAAACGTCCCCCGGTCAAACAGCGGCGGCGAGGAGGGCAGAGCCGTACGGCGCTCCTGCGTCTGGTGCCAGTCAATCTTCCAGGTGTCAGGCTCGATAACCACGCCATAATCCTCGCGTGCGCTGTGCACCGAGACAAAGCCGTCTTTGACGTCCTGCAGCACCGCCAGGGGATCGCGTTCAGCCGGGTTGCCCCAGCCGCCACCACCGGAGGTCATGACCCGCAGTATGTCGCCGTAGTGCAGATCAAGGTTATCCCCAAAGGGCGGGATGTGCCGTTCCTGCGGCGTGCCGGGGTTGACCACAAAGGCACCACCCTTGCCAGCTTTGCCGCCTTTGACGCCCCAGGAGGGGCATTTGACACCGTTCATGCGTGTGCCCAGACTCGCCTTGGAGGTGAGCACGCGTACATCGCGCAC
>Ga0184637_10002217_pt1 | contig 12585 bp, 12 predicted proteins | sample PLM3_127_b2_FD_133143 | JGI IMG/M metagenome (GOLD analysis project Ga0184637, IMG submission 133143) | Groundwater sediment microbial communities from an aquifer in East River, Colorado, USA - PLM3_127_b2 | ecosystem: Environmental > Terrestrial > Soil > Riparian zone | place: USA: East River...
CGGAAGTCACGCTGCAAGGTAACACGGCCGCTCGGGTGCGAGCCACGTATCAGACCACTCGCGGGAAGATCGAGGCCATCGCCCGGACAGGCCGCACACTGGTGCCACTGCGCTTCATCAGCGAATCGCTGGGCGCAGGGGTAGAGTGGAGAGAGGGATCCCGCACGGTTTTGATTGCTACCACCGGACAGCCGCCGGCGGCGCAGCCTTCCCCGGCTCCGCCGGGTCAGCCCACCACAATCAAAGGTGTCGTCACGGCTGTCGCGCTTGACGCGGATCCGCCTAGATTTGTCGTGGCTGTCGGCAATGCCGCACACACCTTCCGCGTGAATTCGGACACGACCATTTCACGTGTCGAAATTTCCTCAGGCGATGGCGGCTCAGTCAGTCTAAGGGCGCTGCGGCCGGGCGACGACGCGGAAGTCACGCTGCAAGGCAACACGGCGGCTCGGGTGCGAGCCACGTATCAGACCACTCGCGGGAAGATCGAGGCCATCGCCCGGACAGGCCGCACACTGGTACTGACTGACGGCCGCTCGATCAAATACGTCGAGACTGTCGTGGTGCTGATCAACGGTCAGCCGGCATCCGGACTCCTGGATGCGGTCAAGGTCGGACAGAACGTTGCGCTGCGTTTGAACCCCACTACGAAAGAAGCGTGGGAGATCAATATCCTCCAGTAGGCCCTGAGGCTTCCTGATCGGCACGGCTGTGAAGCGGATGGATGATCCGAGTCTGGTCCACAGGCTACGAGCTTCGCACATAGTTGTCGAGAATCAAAACTCGGCACGGAAGGCGTTTCACGCGACTCCATTCAGTGTCATTCGTGATGAGGAGCTGTACCTGATGTGCAAGCGCCGACGCGATGATGAGGGCATCGGGAAGAGGGAGATCTGTCTGTCCCCTAATCCGCGCGCCCATGCTGGCGGCTGTCGAGGTCAGATCCGCGGGAGACACACCGGGAATGGCTCTCAGCGCGTCTTCAATCCGCTCGGCTCGATCTGAATCCCCTTCCCGCCACGGACCGACTAGGATCTCGGCCAGTGAGATCGCCGAAAGTATGAGTTCCTCTGTTCCCGCCACCGCTTCCGAGAATAGATGAAGAGTCAGATCGGAATATGGGCGGACGTCTTCTAGATGGTAGATCCAGACCGGCGTGTCTACACCGATTCGCCGCGCGCCGCGCAGGGCCCGCGTGAACCCGGTGAGATCTACCTCGGCCACGTCTGCCGTTCGCCCCTGACGTAGGCGTCGATGGACTCGCGGGATGTCCCGTAGATCCCCCCACCCATCCCGCGCAGACTCTCAGCATACCGCTTTGCCTTCATCAGGATCGCCTCGTTCTCGCCTCCGACGATAACCAGCCGATCCCCAGGTTTGATCCCGAGCCGCCGGCGAATGGCCAGGGGAATGACGACCTGCCCTTTCGTGCTCACACGCACGGGCTTGTATTCGGAAGCCATGTCTGATCCCTCTTTCTTACAAAGAATAGTCGTTCTTACCCAGATTTTCAAGTAAGAAATGATGACAGACGGAAGGCAGCTCTCGCGGGGTAAATACTACAAGGCTCAAGCATCAACTCAACGAAAGGGAGCGTGATACCCCATGCGGTATCTCATCGCGGCCGTATTCCTGGTCGCTGCGCTAGTTCTACCGGCGGCCGCACATCCGAAGGCGGGTTTCCCATTCAGTCTGACGTTCTTCGGTGACGGCACGATCACCGGGACGTTCGGCGGGGTGCCCGTCACCGGAACACATGCCGGCACCAGTGCATCGGGCACATTTGTTCTTATGGTGGACGGCCAGGCGTTCACCAGTGGCACCTATTCGTGCAACGGCGGAGGCTGCACTTTCACCGGAACGCAGGTCCTGGGTGCTTCGAAGTCGTTCATCTTCACTTCGACCACCCTAACATCAACGAAATCAGGAATCTTGAACGGGCTATACACCACGCACGGCGCCTGGGTGTCGGGGGTCGCGAGGTGGGCGAAGGCCAACCTGACGTCAATGCGCGTCGGTCAGGTTGTACGCGCCGCGGCAAGCATCCAGGGAAAGAGCGCAAAGAACGCATCTGAGAACTCTGATGCGACGAAGGCGCGTGGGCGAGATAAAGATAGAGATACGGACAGGGGCAGGGGTCGGAACCACTAAACTCAAGGACTTGTTGGTCCCGAAAAGGGGAGGCGCATTGCCTCCCCTTTCATCTTGCAATCAGTGGACAAGCGCGTAATCGATCGCTTGATCCTGCTCCATCGCCCGGCCTCGTGACCAAGCCGACTGAAACGCCGCTGCGGGCAGCTTTTCCCGTACTGTTGTGACGAGACCGTCATAGTCGCTGCGGATGAAAGGTGGAAGGGCGACCTCGATCGACTCACGGAGCGCTTCCGCCCCACCAAACAGAATCGCGGCACGCTCAAACTGCTCCTGCATGGTTGCGACTGCCGCCAGTCCCACCAGAGATGTCGCGATGCCCCTTCTATCTTTGAGATCTCGTCGCAGTACGAGGCTCTGCCTGAATAGATCCGCCGCGCGCTCGTGCGCGTGCTGACTCCAGGCCACAATGCCCAAGTTGCTTTGAGAGAACGCAAGGCCCCAGCGGTCGCCTAGCGACTTAAAGAGGCCCAACGACTCTTCGAACAGAGACTCGGCCTGCTCGAGATCGCCGCGCTCCCTGAAGACGAGCCCAAGGTTCAAAACAACAAGCGAGCTGCGGAGGCGGTCGCCGAGCGCCCGAAACCGTTCCAGACTCTGCGTCAGGTGCTCGATGGCCTTCGTCGTGTCACCTTCCCCGCGCGCAACCAGTCCAAGAATGGCAAGGCCTCCCGCGATCCCCATCGAATCTCCGAGTTCCTGACTCAGCCGCAGGCTCTCTGATCCGAGCTGTCGTGCCCGGCCGAAGTTCTCGATGCTGCAAGCCTCCAGGCCTAGTAAAGTCAAACAGACGACGGTGCCCTGTTTGTCGCCAAGCTTTTGAGACAGTGCAAGGGTCTCCTCACCAAGCGCATGAGCCCGAGGAAAGTCTCCCTGGTCGAAGGCGAGATTCGCGGCGCCGCTGAGGACTTTGATCCGCGATGGGCCTTCAACCCCGGCGGTCTTCACAAGCGTCGTTTCCAACCACTTTCGGCCTTCGCTCCAGTGCCCGCGGATTTCCCAGAAACGCCAGAGTGCCCCAACCAGACGCAGCAGAGGCTCAGTTTCATCCTCACCGGTCACACTCCACCGCAGCGCAACGCGAAAGTTATCGTGCTCGAGCTCGAGTCGATCTAACCAGTCCTTTTGCTCGGGCCCGGCAAGCGCGGGCTCGGCCCGTTCCGCCATTATCAGGTACCAATCTCTATGACGGGCACGAACGGCGGACTCGTCGCCTGCAGCCGTCAACATCTCCTGACCATACAGCCGCACAGTCTCCAGCAGCCGGTAACGCCCACGGCCGTCCTGTTCATCAAATATAACGAGGGATTTCTCGACGAGGCGGCTCAGCAGGTCGAGGACATCAGCGCCGTCTTGATCACCGCAGATGGCTTCGACCGCTTCGAGATCGTAGCTGCCGGCAAAGACCGATAGCCGGCGCAGCAGCGCCTGTTCCGGTTCAGACAGTAGATCATAGCTCCAATCGAGCGCAGCGCGCAGTGTTTGATGGCGTGGCGCGTCAGTTCGGGGGCCGGCCGTGAGCAGCCGGAAGCGCTCGTTCAAGCGAGCGGCGATCTGGTCGACCGACATTACCTTAACTCGCGCTGCGGCTAGTTCGATGGCTAAGGGAATGCCTTCAAGTTGCTGGACGACCTGAGCCACTGCGGGTGCGTTCGCTTCGGTGAGTGTGAACCGCGGCTGGCTTAAGACAGCGCGCTCCGTGAACAGGCGGACGGCTTCATATTGTGCGAGACGTTCGGGGGTGGGAGGCTGCTGCGGACCGGGGATTGAGAGCGCCACGACTTGATACACTCGTTCTCCCGCGACGCCCAATCGTTCCTGGCTGGTCGCCAGGATGCGCACATCCGGGCAAGACCGCAGTAATAACGTTGCCGTCTCTGCTGATGCGCTCAGAAGATGCTCGCAGTTGTCGAGAATGAGCAGCAGAGACTTTTCTCGGAGTGAATCGACCAATATGTCGGACAGAGGCCGCGCCATGAACGAAAGTTCTTCATGGACTCCGACCGCAGAAGCGATGGCACGAGGGACCATCGACTCGTCGGAGAGGACATCCAGCTCGACCAGCCAGACGCCATCCTTGAATCTCTCCACAAGATCGGCCCCGACCTGCAATGCAAGCCGTGTCTTTCCTGATCCACCTGAGCCCGTCAGCGTCAGCAAGACTGCTGACGAGATCAACTCTTTGGCTTCCCTCATCTCCCGCTCACGGCCGACGAAACTCGTCAGCTGGCGCGGCAGATTGTTTGGAAACGCATCCAGCGACCGAAGCTGCGGGAAGACGTCCGGTAATTCCGGAGTGACGAGCTGAAAGATGTGCTCAGGCTGCGCCAGATCCTTTAGCCGGCGCAGTCCCTGGTCGCGTAGGCTGGAGCCTTCGGGCAGGTCGCGCTCGGCCAGCGTCCGCGTCGATTCGGAGATGAGGATCTGTCCACCGTGACCGGCCGAGAGGATCCTGGCGACGCGATTGAGCGCTGGTCCAAAATAATCGCCGTCCTGGAGTTGAGCGGTGCCGGTGTGCAGTGCCATGCGAACCCGCAGGCCGCCCGGCATTTCCCAGGAGGTCGCCATGAGGCGCTGCTGTGCGCCTCTGGCCGCCGATACAGCGCTCGGCGCATCGGCAAAAGCGGCATAGACACCGTCACCGACCGTCTTGAAGATCTGTCCATTGTGACGTTCGATTTCTTCGCGCAGGATCGTCTCGTGAAGCGTGAGCGCCGTGCGCATCTCATCGGGGTGCTGCTCCCAGAGCCTGGTGCTCCCCTCGATGTCCGTGAAGAGAAAGGTTATCGTCCCGGAAGGCAGCATGTCAGGCCAAGACCTTGAGACTTTCTTCGCGGATCGATTGGTAGATTTGCCGTCGTAGTTTGATGAACATCTCCGTATCTACAGCCTGCACAGTTCGTGGACGCGGCAGCGAAATCGCAACCTCTTCTTTGATCCGGCCCGGCCGCGAGGTCATGATGTACACGCGATCTCCGAGGAGGATAGCTTCCTCGATGTCGTGCGTCACGAACAACACCGTTTTATGGGTCTGCTCCCAGACCGCGAGCAGCAACTCCTGCATGAGCGCGCGTGTCTGAGCATCGAGGGCGCCGAACGGCTCGTCCATCAGGAGAATCTCTGGGTCGTTCGCCAGCGCCCGGGCAATTGCTGCGCGCTGCATCATCCCGCCGGACAGCTCCTTCGGGTAAGATTGTTCAAACCCGCGGAGGCCAACGAGTTCGATGTAACGGCGGGCGGCGGCGGCGCGCTCGGCGTCGGGAACATCTCTCAACCGTGGGCCGAACTCGACGTTCCCCTGCACGGTCAGCCACGGGAACAGCGTGTACGACTGAAACACCATGCCCCGGTCCGCGCTCGGCTCACTGACCAGCTGACCATCGAGGAAGACCTCCCCTGTCGCCGGCCGCACGAGCCCCGCGATAACTCGGAGCAATGTCGACTTTCCGCACCCAGAAGGTCCGACGATGCAGACGAACTCCTTTTCGCGCACCGTCAGATCCAACGACTCCACTGCGGCGACGACCCCGCCGCGGCGCCGCTGAAAAGTGACACTGAGATCCTGCAGCAGCAATTTACTCATCCATCAAATCCGGGGAGACCATGGCAGCATTACCCGATGGAGCCATTTGAAGAGCTGATCGAACAACAGGCCCAACAGTCCAATCGTGAACAGACCCACGAAAATCCGGTCGGTAAACAATCCTCGCATCGAGTCCAGGATCATGTAGCCGAGGCCTCGATCGGACGCGACCAGCTCGGCGACGACAAGATACGTCCACGCCCACCCCATGGTGATGCGCAGGTTGTCCATCACGCCCGGCAGTGTCGCAGGGAGCAGGACGCGTGAAAAGACGGTCCGGCGCTTCGCGCCCAGCGTATACGCGCTGTCCAGCAGATCTTTGCTCACGTTCGCCGAGACATCCGCGACAAGAAGCACCAGCTGGAAAAACGTCCCGATGAAGACCACCGCAACCTTCTCCGCGGGACCAATCCCAATGTAGAGGATGAGCAGCGGGATCAGCGCGCTCACAGGAAGGTACCGGACGAAGGTGACGACCGGCTCGACCAGCGCCTCGACGAGCTTCAATGTTCCCATGAGAATGCCGAGCGGCACCGCGATCAGAACGGCCAGCGCCCAGCCGGTGACGATCACAGTCAGACTGGCAAGCGTATGGATTTGGAGACTGCCTTCACGCAAGAGCGCGACGGCGGCCCGGATCACATCTGTTGGAGATGGTAAAAACAGCGGCGGCACGAGGCCACCATACGTAAGCACGCTCCAGGAGAGGATGATGAGCACGGGGGTCGTGGACACCCCCCCCAGATACGCACTCCGGCCGATCGGCTCGTGCGGACGCAATGCATCTTGAAGTCCAAAAGCACCCCGGCCCCGCGACTGTCCTTCGCGCGGGGCCGGGGAAACGGCACGCTGGGCTGGTGCCCGTTCCTTCACTTGATATACGACGCGTCGATGATGTCGGACGCCTTCAGCTTCATCTGGGTCTTGCCTTGCCGCGCCCAGAAGTTGATCGCGAAATCAGCAGTCTTCGTGACGCCGCCCTTCATGCCGAAGTACTGCCGGTTCGCCGCGGCGTCGTAGTAGCGAATCCCGGTTAACGTCTCGGCGAAGACCTTGGGATCCTTTAACCAACCGCCGACCGATTCGGCCATGATCTTGTTGCTCTCGTCGGGATACGCCCTCCAATAGTCAACGCCCTCGTGCCAGGCCGCGACGACGTTGCGGATGTCGGCGCCGCGCGCTCTCAGCACGTCCTTCCGGAACACCAGCACATCTACGATCAGACCAGGCGTCTTGGAGGAATCCACCAGCAGATGCCCGTGCGCCGCGCCCCTGCCTCTCGTCAACCAGGGTTCCCACGTGACGGCGGCATCCACCTTTCCGGCGACGAACGCTGCGCCCGCGTCTCCGGCGGTCATGTTCACCGACGAGATGTCTTTAAAGGAAAGACCCGACTGCTGCAAGAGATAGCCCAGGAAGAAGTGGCTCACAGACCCCTCGCCGTAGGCGACCTTCTTCCCTTTGAGGCCGGCGACGTTCGTGATCGCCTTGCGCGCGACGATACCGTCACCGCCCTTTGAATCGTCGAAGGCCATGACGGCCGCGATCTGAAAGTCCTTTCGCGCCCGCTGCACCATCGTGTCGATCGTTGTCATCAGGCCGTCGATCTTGCCTGCGGCCAGCGCAACATAGCGGGTTTTTGTGTCCTCCATCAGGACGAACTCCACTTTCACGCCGCGCTTCTCTAAGAAGCCCTTTCGGTCGGCGAGAAACAGCGGGCCGTAACCGACCCAGGTGGGATATCCAATCTTCAGAACTTTCTGTGCCGGCGCCGGAGCCGGCAGCACCAGCATCCCCGCAAACAAAAGCAGTACTACGGTCAGTGACCAGAATCGCCGTGCCATCCCCTCACCCCCTATACTCCCGTGAATGGTGAATGGTAGTAGTGTTTCGCTGCGCTCGCATTGACACCCTCACGCTTCGGGTTGCGGTTGCTTGTGCCGCAGCCGGTTGGCCGCAAGCACAGAAAGGATCTCAAAGAGCAGATTGGCTGCCAGCAGCGATGTGATGCCGGCGTGATCGTAGGGCGGCGAGACTTCGACCACATCTGCCCCAACAAGTTGTAGCCCTTCCAGCGCGCGCACGAGCTCAAGCGCTTCTCTGCTGGTGAGCCCGCCTACCTCGGGTGTCCCGGTGCCCGGCGCGAACGCCGGGTCCACTCCGTCAATATCAAATGAGAGATAGACAGGCCCGTCACGCACCGCCGAGATCTGCTTTTTCACCGAGTCGAGTCCCTCGCGCGCCAGCTGCTCGATCCTGATTGTCTTCACACCGTGGTGCCGCCCAAATTCGAAGTCGTCCGGCGAATACACCGGACCTCGGATTCCGATCTGAATCACGCGGCGCGTGTCCAGCAGATTCTCCTCGACCGCCCGGCGGAACGGCGTGCCGTGGAAGTAGCGGTTCCCGAAATATTCCTCCCACATATCCTGGTGCGAATCGAAGTGCACCATACCCACCGGACCGTGCCGTCGCACCACCGAGCGCAAGATCGCCAGGGAGATGGAATGATCACCCCCAACACAGACAGGGACTACTCCCAGTTCAAGCATTTCGTCCAGAACCTTTTGCACACGGCCGTGGGTATCTTCAATGTCGAGAGGATTCACGTCCACATCGCCAACATCGGCGACGCGGAGGACGTCGAACGGGCTGACGTTCAGCGCCGGATGATACGGACGGATCAGGCTACTGTGGGCCCGGATCTCGCGCGGGGCAAAGCGAGGTCCAGGCCGGTAGGAAACTCCACCGTCAAACGGGATGCCGAGCAGCGCCACATCAAGGCCGTCAACATTCTCGACATGTGGGAGGCGCATAAAGGTGGCTGGCTGCGCAAAGCGCGGAGAGCGGAACGAATCTCGGGGGCGGAACTCCGGCATGTGGCCTCCCAGCTACCTGTCCTGCTCTTCGGTCGGCCCATCGTAGGAGAATGGAAACTCAAAGCGCATCGGACGCTCGCGCGCATATTCCTCTAATACGTGCGCCGAAAGTCCCACGACGCGGCCGATGATGAACACCGCCTTGCCGGCGTGAGCCGGGAACCCGAGATCAAACAGGATCGCGGCCATCGCTCCATCCACATTGATCGGCAGCGGGCGGCCTGCATCCGCCAGCGCCGCACTCACCGCCTCCACGAACGCGACGCCGCGTCCGGCGACGCTATGTTCTTTCGCAAGCGAGAAGAGTACCGGGTGGCGGGGATCCACCTCATGGGCGCGGTGACCGAACCCCGGGATCCGCTGCCGCGCCGCGATTGACGTCTGGACCAGGCGCCTGGCAGCGTCTCGCGGATTTGCGCCTTCCTTCAGCGCCTCGGCCATCAATTCCATGAGCCGCTCGCCTGCCCCCGCCGTGCACATCGCCGATCGCCAGCACCCCACCGGCAACCGCCGCCTCCAACGCCGCGCGGTTCCCGAAAGCGATCACGCGGGCCGCCGCCGTGGACGGCGGATTGGGCCCGTGGTCGGTAGACGCAATCAGCATGGCCTCAAAAACTTTGGCCTCATTCTCCTTCGGCATGCGGCCCTTCAGCAGCAGGAAGGCCACTGCGCCGAAGGACGCACCGGTCATGAGGTCCTCGACGCGCCGGCCCCGTAGGACAATGCGATCGCGGTCGTACGTCGAAATTGCCGTTCGGAATGTCGGCTCGCTCATATGACCTTCGCCTCCCTCAAAGCAGCTTGCTCGGTTTCCGACAGTCCGAGCCGCCCGTACACCTCGGTGTTGTGCTCGCCGAGCGCTGGTCCGGCATGCTCGATCGCCCCAGGTGTCCCGCTCAGTCTCGGGACGACGGTGTGCATCGCAACCGTCCCACCACGTCCATCCGGCACGTCTACGACGATCTCACGAGCCCGAAAGTGCGGGTCGGACAGAATCCGCGCGATATCGTAGACCTGAATTGCCGTGACACTATGCTCCATGAATAGCGTCTCCAGTTCGGCGCTTGTCCAGCGGCCAAATTCTTCCTCGATGAGTCGATCAAGCTCCTCGCGATGTTGGACTCTCGCTCCATTGGTCGCAAAGCGCGGGTCGTCCAGCACACCCTGCCGTCCTAATGCTTTAAAGAATCGCTCGGCCATGGGCTGGGTCGAAGCGGAGACGGCAAACCAGATGCCGTCTTTCGACCGGTAGGTATTCCTCGGCGCTGAATTATATGAAAGATTACCGATCCGCTCCCGCACGATGCCGAAGCGCACATATTCCGCTGCCTGCGGGCCCAGGATAGAAAACAGTGGATCAAACAACGGCAGGTCAATGACCTGGCCACCCTGGCGATCGCGCACCCGCAACGCTATGAGAGCGGCCGCCGCACCATATAGCGCCGCTGACCATATCGGCGATAGGGATCGGTGGCAGCACGGGCGGGCGATCCGGAAATCCGGTTAGTGAGGCAAATCCCGAGGCGGCCTCTACCAGCGTCCCGAAGCCCGGCCTTCTGGCGTACGGACCATCCTGACCCCAACCCGATATCCGCACGATGATCAGCCGGGGATTGATATCGAGCAGCGCCTCTGAGCCGAGTCCCCACTCCTCCAACGTCCCCGGCACGAAGCTTTCCACCACCATATCGGCCGCCGCGGCCAGGCGACGGCAGACTACCTGTCCCTCAGCGGCGGCGAGATTCAGCGTGATGGATTTTTTGTTGCGAGCATAGACCAGCCACCACAGCGGCGCGCCGTTCTTCGTCCAGGCCCGCAGCGGGTCGCCGACGCCGGGCTGCTCGACCTTGATCACCTCGGCGCCAAAGTCCGCAAGCACCGTGGTCAACATTCCCCCGGCCACGAGACGGGACAGGTCCAGCACCGCCAGGTCCTCGAGTGGGCGCATGGTCTTCTATGCTGAGGGCACGCACTTCAAGGTGCGGCTGATCAGATCGTCGATCGAGCTATTGTCGAAACCGGCCAGGCTCGAGCGCACACTGTTGTGGAGAGGCGCAGCCCACTTCTCCGGGATCGACTGCCGGCCCAACGTCGTGCCGAGGATCGAGCCGACCGTAGCGCCATTGCAATCCGTATCGAACCCGCCTGACACCGCGGCACAGATCGACCGCTCAAAGTCGCCGCGCCCGAACAGAAGGGCCGCGGTCACGATCGCGGCGTTGTTCAGCGTGTGCACCCAGTGATAATGGCTGTACCTCTCGTAGATCTGATCCACGGCCTCTTCGTAATCGTCGACGCGTTCCGCCAACTCGCGAACGAACCCGACGGCCTCGGCGAGCCGGCTGGTCGCGGGAACGACGCTGAGCCCGGCATCGATGACTTTGTCCACGTCAGAGATGGCGAATGAGCCGGCGATCATCGCCGCCACAAACATCTCTCCATAGATGCCGTTCTTTGTATGACTGAGCCGGGCGTCGCGCCACGCGTATTCCGCGGCGCGGACGGGCTCACCCGGCGCCACCCAGCCCCAGAGGTCGGCGCGGATCTGCGCCCCGATCCACTCCCGATAGGGATTGCGGAACATCGCGGTCTCAGGGGGCTGCTTCAGCGAGGAGGTTTTGGTACGCGACGCGTTCCGCCGTGAAGACGCGGAGCGCCGGCATCATACGCAGCCACGCCGTGGCGACATCTCCGGACGTGAAGCCTTCGCCGGCCGACTCGAAGATGTAGAGATTCAGCATCGTGTAGTTCGTGTCGTCGTCTTCGGGCATGCACACGATGTTCTCCTTGAGGCTCGTGAGCCGGGCGGTGCGGTTGAACGGGTAGCGCGCGCCGACGTCCTGGGGCACGCCTTGCGCCGTGAAGTAATCTGTCAGCGGCCATTGGTTGCTGCTCTTGAGAATCGCGTGAATACCGTCGCGTCGGACGCTCTCAACGGGTTTGCCCAAGAGGCACCCCGCCATGCGACCGACCCACCCGCCGCCGATCCGCTCCCGGAGGAAACTTTCGGAAAACCTGGCCGGTTCATCGGTGCCAGGCACCGATGAACTTGTTGTCCGCAAGATCTCCCTCAAATCTGAGGGCTCCTCAATGGAGGGACGGCCTGAGGGGGAAACTTCCCATAGACTTATAGCCTCATCCAGGAGACGTTCGGCTTCCGGTCGCAATTTCGCGAGATCCGGTTGCGAACGGTGTAGATCATCCCACTCCCGTCGGAGGGTAGAGGCGTCCACGCCTTCCTCACTGAGCTGCTGGAGCTCTGCCTCGATGCGCTCTTCCGGTTTCAGCCAGGTAACGCGGATCTCAGGTGACATTCCACCCGCCCGATGGGAAGTTCCCGGCTCGCTCCTCCCAGCGCCGCGTGTCGGCGGCGAAAATTTCCACCGCAACCCCGGAGAGCTCATCCGCAATCTCCCGCAGCGTCAACCGGCTGGAGCGACTCACCGTCTCGCGCCACTCTGCGGGAATAGCCACCTCACCATGAAGCGCTCCTGCCATGGCTCCGGCCATACTCGCGATCGAGTCGGCGTCGCGGCCGTAGTTGACGCTTCCAAGGACTGATTCTGACCAGTCTCCCTTTGCCGCAACGAGCATGCCCAGGGCGACGGGAAGCTCTTCAATCGAGTGGGTCCGGCTCGGCCGCCGGGCATCGAGGCCCGGACGGCGGTACTCTTCACCGACAGAATCAAAGGGTCTGATCGCATCGCGGATTTTCGGGATGGCGTCTTCGCAATTTCTGCACTCGCGCGCCGCAGCCACTACTGCCGCAATAGCGTTCCGAGTTCCATCTCGCGCCAATGCTGAGGCAACTCCGACAATCGAATCGACGGTCGCCACCGGGCGCAGCGCTTCGGCGACCGAGGCGGCCATGACCCCTGCTGCCTCGCGCCCGTAACTGGATTGATGCGCTCCTGAGATCTCGATGGCCTCGCGGTACGCGCCCTCGGGGTCACCGGCATTGACGATCCCCAC
>Ga0184637_10002218_pt1 | contig 12580 bp, 13 predicted proteins | sample PLM3_127_b2_FD_133143 | JGI IMG/M metagenome (GOLD analysis project Ga0184637, IMG submission 133143) | Groundwater sediment microbial communities from an aquifer in East River, Colorado, USA - PLM3_127_b2 | ecosystem: Environmental > Terrestrial > Soil > Riparian zone | place: USA: East River...
CAGACTCGCTATTCCGCGTGTCAGAGCGCCCTTGATGAGCTCGGGGAGACGTTCGCGCGCTACTCGCCCGATGTGGCCATCATCTTTGGCGACGACCAGCATGAGGCATTCCTCGACGACAACCTGCCTGCGTTGAGCGTGTACTGGGGCCAAACCATCGACACGGCGCCCCCGGCTGACGGTGCGGAAGACCCGGAGCCCGGGATCATGGACGCGATTCGCGGCCACACCCAGGACCATCGTGTGAGCCATCCCGTGCAGTCTGATCTGGGCGAGCACATCATCAAGACGCTTATCCGCGAGGAGTTCGACGTCGCGCATTCGAGGTCGCTGCCAGCTGGCGCGCACAAGAACCACGCCATCGGCCACGCTTTCGGGTACGTGTATCGCCGCATCATGCACGACGAGGTGATTCCCCACGTCCCGGTTCTCCTCAACACGTACTTCCCGCCGAACCAGCCAACCCTGAACCGCTGCTATGAGCTCGGAAAGGCGGTTCGTAAGGCGATCGACTCCTGGGACAGTGACAAGACGGTTGCCATCATCGCTTCAGGCGGGCTAACGCATTTCGTTATCGAGGAGGATCTTGACCAGGCAGTGATCGCCGCCTTTAAGGCGAAGGACCAGAAGGCACTCGCCAGCCTCCCGGTGGAGCGCTTCGAGTCCGGCACGTCCGAGATCCGAAACTGGGTGGCGGCCGCTGGCGTGCTGGACGCCGGCGAGCTCAGGATGGACCTCGTCGACTACGTGCCGTGCTATCGGTCCGAGGCCGGCACCGGTTGCGCCATGGCCTTCGCTCGCTGGACGTAGGTCAGTGAGTCGAGAGTACCTCACCGGCGAACGCGAGCAATCGCGCGCGTATTCGCGCGCCGTCAAGGTCAAGGGCGGCACCACGGTCTACGTGGCCGGCATCGGCGGCGACGCCGACGCGCAGGGCCGGTCGCTCGCCGGCGACTTCCCAGGCCAGGTCCATCGCGTCTTCGAGCGGATGCGCGAAGTGCTGGCGCAGGCGGACGGAACCCTGGACGATGTCGTCACGATGACGGTGTTCGTCACCGACTCGCGCTACGGCGACGAGTTCACCGAGATGCGGAAGCAATACTTCCCGCGCGGCTTCCCCGCCAGCGCTCTCATCGGGGTTCATTCGCTCGCGCGTCCCTCGATGCTGGTAGAGGTGCAGGCGATCGCCGTTCTGGGGGACTGATCCCCCGCCGCTAGCAACTACGTTACGGTGCAATGAGGAGGAGTGACGAATGAGCGAGCCCGCGCGACGGGGTGACACGCAGGATCGAGCTTCGAGCATGGTGGAACGCCAGGCCCTGAGGACGAAGGGCTGGCAGGTCGCGAGCATCGACGAAAATTTAGTACTGGATCGCAGCTCGTTCGTGCCGTTGACGCAGCACGACGACTCCGCCGTGATCCTGAACTGCTATCAGCCGGGGCAGCACGACGAGATGCATGCCCATCCCAAGGAGGAGCATGTCTTCCTGGTGTGGACCGGCAAGCTACACCTGACGGGCGTCGAAGACGGCGAGGACGTCACGCTCGGCGCGGGGCAGTTCGTCCACATCGACGCGAATTACTACTATCGACTCCATAATCCCGTCCCCGAGCCGGCGGTCTACTGCCAGTTCCGGACGCTTCCCGCGAAACAGCCCAAGCGCCGCATCGTGTTCTTCGAGGAGTCCGCGCGGGGCAAGCGCGCCGTGGCGGCTCGTCGCCAAACGGCAAGCAATTCAGATTAACCCGACATTTGGAGGATTGGGAATGAGGGAACGCGCACAGCGTGATAACCGGGAGGACCGGAGCGCCGGCATGATCGAACGCCAGGCTCTGAGGACGAAGGGCTGGCAGGTAGCGAGCATCGACGAGAACGCTCGGTTGGATAGGCGCGCCCACGTCCCACTCACGCAACACGACGAATCGGCGATGATCCTGAATTGCTACGAGCCCGGCCAACACGACGAGATGCATGCCCATCCGAAGGAAGAGCACGTCTTCGTGGTCTGGAAGGGCAAGCTGCATCTAACGGGCGTCGAGGACGGCGAGGACGTCACCCTCGGCCCGGGCCAGTTCGTGCACATCGACGCAAACTACTACTATCGGTTGCACAACCCCGGCCCCGAGCCGGCGGTCTACTGCCAGTTCCGCACGCTGCCCGCGAAGCAGCCGAAGCGCCGCATCGTCTTCTTCGAAGAGTCCGCGCGGGGCAAGCGAGAGGCCGCGGCACGACGAAGCTAGGGCGTCCAGCCCGACTCCGTCGTGTCTGGCCGATAAATCATTCGCTTGCCATACATGGCAATAAGCGAACGTACCCGTTCGAGCAGCGCGCCTGGGTGCAACACGATGATTTGTCCTGCGGATGGGCCGGTAATCCCGGACATTGAAGGTCTTTAAGAAATGGGCCCCGTTGGCGAGCGCGGAGGCCAGATGCGGAACGTCCCTTGCGTCCGCCTGCCCTTCGAGGCTCTCGATCCGAGAACCGGGGGCACGTCCCAGCGCAGCGGCATCCAGGCTACGTCGCCGTCCTCCAGTAGCCAGGATCAGGCGTCTGTTGAGGTGATCCTGGGCTCCAGCGGAGAACCAGCAAAGTGGACTTCCGTACGCCAGTCATCCCTTCGGTGCCCGCTTAGGCTGGCAGTGCGTCCTGAGGTTTAATCGCCCGCGGAAAGATGAATCCTGGTGGAGTTCCGATCGCAGCGGCAATTGAAGCCCTGGCATTCCGCCAACGAGACTCGGTGGAACCGGCAAGCTGGTTCACGGCCTCCAGGAAGGGGCCGTCCCGCGTAACCAGCGTCTCCGAGAAGGTGACGACCGCACAGCCAAAGATGAACGCGTCCATAACTTCCATCAGGACATGGGACCATATTATCTTCGCGGCGGTCCTCACGTCTCTTTCATCAAGCGAACTCAAGTCCTCTGCAGTTTTGATATCCACCCCGTAAGAGAGACGGAGGTCATCAAAGAAGTCTGAGAGCTTTTGATCAAGGGCGGTGTAGTCAGAGGTTTGCAGGGTTTGCCGAAACACCAATAACGGCCGATCCGACCGAAGCCGCTGCGGGATGCGCATCCCCGTAAGGCTTCGCTGCGCAGACTGTTCCAATAGGACGTGATGCATTTCGGCACGGCATATTGCCGACGTGTAGTAGTCCCAATCGTTCCTTCGCCCCCAGAGCTGGTGGAACAACTTCTGTCCCCGCCCGACGGCCTGGGCCGTCGACCGCGCCGGCTGAAAGCCACGGTATCGCCGCGGCAGCGCCGATTTGAGACTGGCGTACGTTAGGACGCTATCCAAGGTCACAGAGGCTGCCTGGCACGTCTCCCAATACAGGGACAACTCAAGCAAGCCATTGGTGTCGAGGAATGCGGTGCGCGTTGGCACCCCAACGGCGGCGCTGGTGGTGGACTGAGTTGCAGGGGCGGCCATCTCTCACGCGCTAGCTGGATACGCTGCCTGTTCGGCGAGACGAAGGTCGTCGTCTGATATCGGCGGGTCCGTGTTCGTCTGGACCGCAGTGGCTAAGGCTTGCCAGAACACCCGGATCAGGCGGCGGGGGCTCGAAACCGTGGTCGGTCCGATTCCATCTAGAGCATTGTCGGCGAACGGCCACAGCCCGTCACGAGGTTCTTCTCGTGCTTCCTCCAAGCGATGCTGGACAAGTCGGCCTGCGTCATTCCCCGTGAGCTCTGGGACGCGCCATGGGCTGACGAAACGCTGCTCCAGCGATGGGTCGATGCTTATCGTCTGCACGTAGGCCTCCGGTGTCATTGAGACAATCACAAGGAAGTTCTCTTGGTTTGTGGCATCAAGGAGACGTCGGAGCGTCGCCATGTACTCGTGGGACTGCTTCCGATTGAGACGTTTTTGCAGAGCGACATCCTCGAATTCGTCAATCAGGAATGCGACACCCTTCCCACCATATACCCCGTCGAGCATGCGTATCAGCGTCTTAAAGTACGCGGCTTCCTCCTGTTCAGCGACCAGAGAACCAGGCCTTCCAGCAACAAAATCCCGATACTCAAAGTACGGTCGGTCCCCGGTCTCCACGATGATTCGAGCAACCCTGTGTGCGATCTCTTCATCGTCGGTTAAGGATGCCGATTTGATTGCCCCGGTCAGACGCGGTAAGAACTGGTCGCGCGCAGTGCGGGTCTTCACCAGCGCTAGCCAGTCAGAGAAGCTTGGGCTGATAAGCTGTCCCGAATTCCCCTTCAGTTCAGGATTTTGGGCCGACAACAACTCCCAAAGACCTTTTGCGAGTTCGTATCGCCCCACCCTTCGAAGGAGGCGGTTTGCCAGGTCGTAGAACGCCAAACCGGGATTATCAAACTTAAAGGTCTGCCAGCCGTCGTCACGCAGGAGCTGCTCTGCAATCCAAGAGAGTGCATACGTCTTGCCCGAACCATATGCACCGACAATGGCCATTGCCCTGTCGCCCCTGGATGCCGCGAGCTGCAGGTATCTCTGAGTAAGGTCCTGCTTCCATGAGTCGGGCAGCCAAAGGTTCCGGACTATAGCCACGCCGGTCGCAGCTGGAGGAAATGGGTTGAACTTCAGACCGTAGCGGGAAAAGATCGCATCTTGTTCCTGTTCCGCCATCCTTGCGTTCCCTCAAGCCTCTTACTCTGCAGCTGCGAAGTCGTCTCGGATTTCAGACGAGATTCGCAGGTGGGACACGAGTGCGCCACTTGGAAGGCGCAAGTAGCGATTGAGTGCCACGTCGCGTTGCGTTCGGTGCACTCGGCCTAAGGCGAAATCCTCGCTCGTTGGAATCGGCGCCACAAATCTGGGAAAACGCTGAACTAACCACGAAAGAGCGTCTCTGGTTGACTTTGCTGGGAACCGCCATCGTTTCCCTGCCTCCAGGATCAAATCCTCAATACGCACGGTTGCCCACGGCCCATCGAAATTGACGAGGCTCAGAATAGTCTCTGCCACTTGACGGACCGGCCGTTCTTGGGCGATTTCTCTCGGAAATAGGACGTGCTCTTCACGAAGGGTGACCACGCCGTCAAGAAACTCAAGCTCCTGCGTACACCAGGGGAGGAGCCCCCACATGATGGCTTGTATAGCGGTCTCTCCAGAGTGGGCTGCCTTTAGCTCGCCGTCCAGGCTGCGGAGCAGCACGATCACGGAGCCGCCGCTCTGGGCGTTGACCCTTTCAACGGTGGCGATCACGGGCGAAGCCGATCGGACGAACGCGTCGACAGACTGCGGCCTAAGTCCATCTGGCACAAACGCCCCCAAGAGCGCCTTGTAGCAGTCATTGTTCAGAATGACGAGCGTGGCAAATGCGCGTCGTTCAGTCAGAGTGAGAGGACCAGATTGTCGGGGTTGTGCCAGCAAACACTGCACAGCAGGGTGGGTTGCATTGATCTGATACCTCCCCCCAGAGACTGAGAGGAGCCCGAGCCGCTGGAGCGTGCGACGGTAATGGTAGACCGTCGTGGGCTTGAACGGCTCGCCTCTTTCGCTTACGAGGATGCCGGCCTCGGCACCAGCTTTGTTGAGATCCTTCGCGCGAAGCTGCCCCCCACTCTCGGCCACAAGCCAAAATAAGTCTCGAAGCTTCGAGAAATCGAGCCAGCGCATCCAGAGCGCATCGGCGCTCATTGGATTCTTCTTGGAGTCATTACGGCTTCCGCAATAGGACAATGCTTTCGCGTGAGGGATTTCGACCATAGGTCATCATCTGTTGGGCGCTGTTCCCGCGTTGTCGAACTACCCACGTTCCGACGTGCTCCATGTTGCTAGCCGCCGCAATCTGCGCGAAGCAAGCATCCACTGGGACTGCCACACCCGCATGTTGGACATTTCCGAGGACAAAGGCTGCGCGACCACCCCGACCTAGCATCGACTGCAGATTGATTATGGTGCGGAAGAGATCCTCGAAATACCCCGAAATCATCTTCGGCACCCGACGGTCAATCCCGTCAGGCCAGGATTTCAACACTCGGTCCAGTTCGTCGGGAATTGGGAAATCTAGGGCTGGCAATGAGTGGTCGTTGGCCTCCACATGGGAGCGCATTGAGCGGTGGCGTAGTTCCAAGATTTCGTCTTCAGTCTTTCCCATCAGCAAAAGCTCAATATGGAAGACGCGAGTGTAGTCGTGGCGATTCGGATATGGTGGCGACGTGAGCGCCCCCGCAAACGCCTGGCCCGACAGGACACAGGTGCGCGCATCACCCAATTCGGCCGAGACGATCATATCGGCCCTAGCCGGATGTGATGCTCCGACGTCGGCGATCATCAGGTTTGTTGCGGCCTTGAACGCCGGAACGATATCGCGGGCTCGCCCGGGTTTGCTCACCCAACGGAACCAACCGCCGTTCGCCACTGCTCGGCTGAATGGGCGTGCGGTATTCAGCAACGCGACCATGAGAAAATCTCGAATCAACGCGGGCTGTGAGTTGATCGCTGAGCGAAGCGAAATGAGTTTCATCAGTTCGACCCGCGTAAACGCTCGTCGCAGGCGCGGCGATTCGTTGCTGATCTCTGGCCCCATGCCAAGAGCTGCGTGAAGAACGCCGTCCAGCGCATCATGCAGATCTGAGGGATCGTACTCGCGCGCCTTCACATTGCTGACGAGGACTGAAAGCGGTGAGATGTCCACACCAAAAGCGCTTATACCACGGTCGCGCGCTACCACCAGCGTTGTACCCGCACCCACGAATGGGTCCAGCAGCGGGCTGCCCGACGGCAGGTCCCAATGATCGAGAATAGCTTCGACTAGCCCCGGTGCAAAACTGTGAGGGTAGAAGAACCATCGGTGACGCGGCAGCGAGGCCATTTCCTTGGGAGTGGCGAATGGCGCGAGATCCCTGCGTTCGATGATTACTTCACCTGCGCTCGGAGCAATCATCAGCGCGAACTCGTGACGGCGCGCGGCTCGCCCCGGTGCTGGCGGGTTAATAGTGTGGTCACTGGGACTGGGCAGCGATTCTCAAAGGGAAATTCAGAGCTCACCTCCCCACCCGGGCGCGACGACCCAGTATAGGGGGAGCGTGTATATCAACGCTGGTGTCCGGTATCGAGGTAGTTTTAGCTGGTGATCATCCATGCTGGGAACCGCCTCAGAATCAGCGTCTCGCATGCCAGCAGGAGGGGTTGTTGAGACGTCCCTTCTGGCCTGCCTGAGCTCGCAACTCGCGAGGCGTTGCAGCCCCGGGGGTCTGCTCTAGACATCAGCCAGGACCGATGCAAGATCGACCGCGGGTTGGGCTCAAGTCGGAGCGGGAAACACCGCGCGCATCGCCGCCCGGAGCGCAGAAATGCGGCCGGCGATACAGTCCGAACGTGTCGCTCTGCCTCTTCGAGAGCCTATTCAGACGTCAGCGCTCTCATAAGCCCGTGTTCGCCGAGCCGCAGAACAACACGACTGGCGCCTCTGGTCGATCTGCACCCGGCGATGATGACGTCGGCGTCGAAATAGACGAGCGGCGGAAGGCCTCTCAGCCGCCGCCATAACGTTCGCGGTGCAAGTCCTCTTTGACTCGCCCTAGGCCCGCGAGCAGTGTTGACTCGTCGAAACCAGCCTCATCCATGAGCCGAGCGAACTCCTTGGCGTGCTTCTCGAATGTAGAAGGGCGTGTGGTCAGAAGGATGAACCTATCTCCCACAGTCACATAAAGCTCGGCGTCACCCACAATACCGGCGATCGCGCGCTCGTCCTCGGGCAGGGCTAGGACCCCATTTTCAAGCCGTACAGTTTCAGTCATGGTTGCGATTCTACCGCCTGATACCGTTCAGAGTGCTCGGAGACAAGGTTATTGCTCGCATTGTCGTCGTCCGCGTCTGTCTCTTCTGCGTCCCACCTGATCGGCTGCCGCGAAGTAACAGAGATCGGTTGGACTTCGGACAGCGGCGGGTCGAAGAGGCCATCGAACTCGCTGAAGAGGAGCTGCAGATCGGCTGGGGTGAAGGCTTTCTCCAGTCGCTGTCTGGAGACGGCCGCGAGCTTGTCGATATAGAAATCGGCGTCGTAGTCACGGGCATCCGGCGCCAGCAAGCGTTTCCCCGTCTTCGTCTGGTAGTAGTGGACGCGGTGGCCCTGCTTCCACGCGCTGTTGCCGGCGGCGAGAAAGACCTCATACGGCTCCTCTTTGCGACCAGTCTGAGCATAGGTTTCCGGCGTCTTAGTGAGTGGCATCGACACGCAGAGGTCGGCCGCGGGCACCTCGCGCCGCCGCAGCCCATCGCAGCACGTCCGGAAGAAGCCCCGGACCTCCTCCGAGCGGCCCTGCAGTATCAGCGTGAGGGTTGCGGCAAGCGAGCGCTCGAGGAAGGGCTCGGCGCGTGTCGACCTGAACGCGGAGCCGACGAGACGGATCGGGTCCCGTGCGCGGAAGCCCTGAGCGGCCGCCGACTCGTAATCGAGCAGCGCGTAGTTCTTCTCCAGGTAGCTGTACATCGCGGCGTAGCGGCCGTCGTGCTCGAGCTGAATGCCGGCCGGCATCGCTCGGGCAACGTCCTCGATCACTGCGAGCTCGTCCTCGAACGTCCACGGCCGGCGATCCGGGTTCGCTGGCAAGCTGAACAGCACGCCGTCGGTGTCCGCCTCGATCAAGATCGCGTCTCTGCGCCGCAGCTCGTCGAGCAGGAGATCCAGCACCTCGCGGCCCCTCGCCGCGACGCGCGCGGCGGCGGTGCCGTCGCAGAATGATGCGAAGCCGGCGCCCAGCATGCCATAGAAGGAGTTGATGAGGACTTTCATGGCCGCCTGCATCGCCTCGTGGTACGAGCGCCGGTCCGAGGCAGTATCGGTGGCTCGTGCCCGCGCCTTGTGGTCCAGGCGGAGGCTGGTGAGCTCTGACAGCAAGTCAAGGAATACGCCGAGCCGATCAGAGGAGGGGCCGATCCGCTCGGTGAGCATGATGCTCGGGTAAAGGGAAGCAACGTCGGCTTTCACGACGTTCTGGACGACCCCCGTGGTGAAGACGGCAGTCGTCCCGCCCGCGAACGCGCCGACATCCTTGCCCGTGGGCAATGACTCGCCCGCGGCCAGGTAGGCGCGCACGAGCAATGGTTCGATCAGGCCCTGGCCCGTGCCCGAGGTGGCGATGCGCTCGTACGGCTTCGGTACCATCGATGCCAGGGCGAAGGATGGCCCCAACAGGACTTGCGAGAGGCCATCCACCTCCTCGACGTCGTCCCAGCAATAGCGGCGGATGCGCTCCGGATCCTCCTGGAAGACTCGCCAGATCTCGGGCCCTTGCACGTACTCGCGGTCGTCCGCGGCGAACCCGAAATACCTTGCCGCCTCCTTCAGGCCGTTGCTCCGGAGGTCCCGCTGGATTGCGCTGAAGCGGCGCGTCGCATGGAGCGTGTCGATGATCTCGCGCCCCGCGAGGCTGTACCGCGTGAACGAATGGTTCTGAGCGCCGATCTTCACGCTGTCGCGGCTCTCGCGGAACTCGGAACCGTCGCGGCCGAGCGGCAGGGACACGCCGAGGTCCTGCGCCCGCTTGACGAGGAAACGGATGTCGAAGTCGAAGATGTTGTGGTTCTCGATGACGTCCGGATCGCGCTCACGAACGATGCGGGCCAGTTCGCGGATGAGCTCCGCCTCATCCATGCGCCCGATATCGAGAACCGCCGAGAAGCCATCTGAGTCCTTGATGGAGACCATGAAGATCCGATCCAGATCGAACCCCAGACCGGTGGTCTCGAGATCGAACTGCATGCGGCGGAGATCGCCGTACGCCATTCCCTTGAAGTAAGTCCGACCGGTAATCGTCATGTATTGCTCTGCCGGCGGGCGCACATAGATCAACCGGGAGACCGGCTCCTCGGGCTCGTTCTCAGCTCGAAGAAGCTTGGCTGCTTCGATCACCCGCGCCTCGACCTCTTCGAGCCGGTCGGTAAGCACCAGGTATCGGAAATGGTTCTCCCCGCGAAGCTGGACGAGGCCGACGTCTCCGGGCGTCAGACGGGGGCTCGATTCAAGGACCGAAGGCGCGAGCTCGACGACCGGCAGATTCCCCAGCAGATCGCGGCGTGCCAGGAAGAACCAATTGGGAAAGCGGTCTTCCTCGCAGACCACACGGCTGTCGACGCGACGCCAGACACACGCGTGGCCTTCTCGATCGGCGGTGACCGAAACGATGCCGGGCGTCTCATCACGGCCGAAGAGGAGGGCACGTCGATCGAGGGAGACGCTTTCGGCAACAGGAGGGAAGAGGTCAGGGAACGCGAGCTGGAAGCCTGGTCCCGTTGGCGTGCGTGCCCTCGGGCGGCTCAGCGCGACCACAGGATCACTGCGAGGCGAATGGCTGTGTGGGACGGAATCCGAGGTCCTCGTACCAGTGCCGCACGTCGGGGTAACCATCGACCGACTCGAAGTAGCGGTCGACCCGCCCGGTCTTGCGCAGCTCCATCAGCATGCTTCTGGCGGCCGACAGCCCTGCAAGCGAAACGAAAGACGTCATCAGCGCAACCTTGAAGCCCAACGAGAAGAGCCCATCCGTCGAGTTGATGCCCGCTCGAGGCCAGGGGTTTACGAGCGGGGCGGGCGGATGAGCGCCCACGTCTCGATACTCGTCCACATTGGGCAGCCCCACGCCCAGGGCGTCCGCGCCGGCGTCGACGTACGCCGCCAAACGCTCCTTGAACTGTGGGAGTGGCTCCACGGTCCGCGAGTCGCAGCGAATGACGATGACGAGCGACTCATCAGTGCGGGCATCGGCGGCGGCCTTGATCTTGTCGACCATGGCGTCGACGGAGGTCACACCGGCGGCGCCCATGCGGCCGATCCCGTTGTCGCCGAACAGGCTGTCCTCGAAGCGGATCCCGGCAACGCCGGCCCGCTCGAAGAGCCGCACCGAGCGGGCGGTCTGCTCGGGGCCGCCATACCCCGTCTCGCCATCGGCCATGAGGGGAATATCCAGCGCCCGAGCGATGGTTGCCGCGCGCTCGGCCATCTCCGTCATAGCCACGAGACTGCGGTCGGCCAATAGCAAGCTGCGGTGCATTCCGTTCCCGGCGAGGTGCATGAGCGGGTAGCCGCAGTCCTGGATAAGGCGGGCGAACATCGGATCGGGCGCGCTCGGCGCGATGCTTCCATTCGGAGACGCGAGAATCTCGCGGAAACGCAGCCGCTTGTCGTGGTCGCTCATGTAAGGGCGATTGTATCAGCCGCCGGGCCGCCGACTGGCGCTGCTACACTTTTCAGCCGCTGGGGGACATCCCGTGCTTCACCGTGTCGACCTGGGCGATCTGAGCATCGAGCCATACCGCGAGATCGTGGGCGACGAAGAGATCGCCACGCTCCGCCGACTCGCCGAACCCCTGCGTGGGCTGAAGGTGCTTCACCTGAATGCCACCTCCTATGGCGGAGGCGTGTCGGAGCTGCTGCGCTCCGTGGTGCCGCTCGAGCGCGACCTGGGCCTCGAAGCCGACTGGCAGATCATCGCGGCGGACGATGCGTTCTTCAACGTTACCAAGAAGATGCACAACGCCCTACAGGGCGAAGAGCTCGCGCTCACGACAGACCAGATCGCCACCTATCGGGACGTGAGTGCCCGGAACGCCGGGCTCCTCGACGCGGACTACGACGTCTACATCGTCCACGACCCGCAGCCGCTGGCGGTTCGACACTACCTCAAGCAGCCTGAGTCGCGGTGGATCTGGCGCTGCCACATCGATACGGCGCAGCACAGCCCGGACGTCTGGGCGCTGCTCGAGCCGTTCGTCGCGGAGTACGACGCCGCGATTTTCACGCTGCGGGAGTTCGTGCCGCCCAACTTCCCGCTCGCGCGCGTCGGCATTATCCCCCCGGCCATCGACCCGCTGTCGCCGAAAAACATGGACCTTCCGACGTCCGTCTGTGAACGCATCCTGGCCTGGATCGGTATCGATATCGACGATCCGCTGGTCGCGCAGGTGTCGCGGTTCGACCCGTGGAAGGACCCGCTCGGAGTCCTTTCCGCATACCGAATGGTGCGCTCCGAGATCCCCAAGCTGCAGCTCGCGATGGTGGGCTCGATGGCCCTGGACGATCCCCAGGGTTGGGAGATCTATCGCGAGCTCACGCTGGCCGCGGAAAGCGATCCGCTCGTGCACATCTTCACGAACCTCACCGGTGTCGGAAACGTCGAAGTGAACGCGTTTCAGCGCTTGTCGCAGGTGGTGATCCAGAAGTCGATCCGCGAGGGGTTCGGTCTGGTTGTCTCCGAGGCGCTGTGGAAGGGGACGCCAGTGGTGGCGGGAAAGGCTGGGGGCTTGCCGCTCCAGATGCCAGTCGGCATCGGCGGGTACCTTGTCGAGACCGTCGAGGGGGCCGCGGCTCGGATTCTGGAGCTGCTTCGGAATCCGGATCGCGCGAAAGAGCTCGGCGAGCTAGGCCGCCAGCACGTCAAGGAGCATTTTCTCCTGCCGCGGCTCATTGCCGACGAGCTAAGGCTCATTGCCGGGGTTATCGGCGAGCGGCCCTAAGCCCCAGGGACGAGGCGCCGAGCGCCGCGATAGACCCAGGTCGTGCTCATGACAGCGAACACGGCTGGAGCCAGAGAAGCGAGGGTCGTATAGATCGTCCGCTCGGTCGGAGCCCCGAGCGTGGCGCCCAGGGCAATTGCGATGGCA
>Ga0184637_10002220_pt1 | contig 12572 bp, 12 predicted proteins | sample PLM3_127_b2_FD_133143 | JGI IMG/M metagenome (GOLD analysis project Ga0184637, IMG submission 133143) | Groundwater sediment microbial communities from an aquifer in East River, Colorado, USA - PLM3_127_b2 | ecosystem: Environmental > Terrestrial > Soil > Riparian zone | place: USA: East River...
GAAACCACAGCCCAAGCTCCCTATCGGAGTGTTGCGCCGATCATCTCTCTCGTCGCCAGAACCCCAAACCGCTTCTCGAAATCCTAGCTCATCGCCCAGACACAATATTCTTGACAAGTGCCGTCCTCCGACCAGCTGAACCCGATGGAACCGTACCCTCCCGTTCGAACTCCTACCCAGCCGGGCCACCCACCGCGAGAGGCGCTGAACCACCAGGCCATGCTCCCTCGCAAACACCGTCATCGGCTTGCCGCTTCGTTTCCATGCCGTCACCACGAGCTGCCCCTCCGACTCTTTCCAGCGTCGCCTTTGAACCACACTCGAGATCCCTTCCGTCCCCCTTCGCGACATTGACTACCTCCTTTGACCCGCCTTTGAGGCGAGCTTCAAAAGAGTGCCACCGTGGCGACTTCGTGGGAACATGGCAAGAGCGGACGCTTACCTCGAGGGTGCTCGAGTGCTCCAGCACCGTCTGGCCCTCCCGCAGATCGGTTATTGGCACGCGAAGATGCTCATGGAACGCGGCGAGCCCGGCGATCGCGCGGAGGCTCTGCGGATGCTCGAAGAGGTGGCAGCTGAGTTTCGCGCCCTCGGCATGCCTCGACATCTCGAGATGGCGCTGGAATTGTCTCATCGGCCGTAGAGAAGCAACTCTTTCAGGGAACTGGCATGGGAGCATCCGCGAGCCGCTATCGCATCGGAAGCCTGATCGGCGAGGGGGGTATGGGCCGTGTCTTTCTCGCCGAAGATCGGGAGCTCGGACGAAAGGTCGCCCTCAAGTTCCTGCCGGATGAAGCCGAGTCGGATCCGAAGGTTCGAGAACGCTTCCGGCTGGAGGCCCGGGCCGCCGCCGCCCTCGACCATCCATTCATCTGCAAGGTCTACGAAATCGGGGAGAGCGAAGGGAAGACCTTCATCGCCATGGAGTTCGTGCCGGGCGACACGCTGCGAGAGCTTCTCACGCGCGGGCCACTGCCCCGTCACGAAGCGCTCGTTTCTTAAGCTCCCTCCCCCGCCGTCGGCCACGGATTCGCGGATGTGAATTGGCCGGCGAAGCGGGCGGGTTAGGCTTCGTAGGCCGAGTTCTCCAGCTCCAGTGCCAGAATCACCTTCCTCGAGACTTCCCGCATGATTTCAGGATCGAGCGTTCCGACGTACTTATCGAGCCTTTGCTTGGGAACGGTGTGAACGTTGTCCGCCTGGACGAACGACGACTTGGGCAGGTTGGCTTTCTGGTCGATATCGATCTCGGTTGGGTATCCCTTCCCTTTCGTGGTTATCTCCACAACGGTGACCTTGTTGACGTAGTGCAAGACGTTCTGCCTCGTGACAACGACGACCGGCCGCCGACCGATTCGCCCCCCGAGATCGATCAACCATACGTCGCCGCGATTCATTCGTCACTCCAGCTCTCGGCTTCCGCCCAAGCTTCCGCCTCACCCAGGTCCTGGGGTTTTTCCTTGAGCTTAGCTATCCACTCGTCCTCGAAGTTCTTGACCTCCCTCTGGCGGACCCAGGTTTTCAGGGCCTCGCGCACGACGGCCGACCGGGATAGCTGTGAGGATGCCGCCAGCTCATCGACAGTCTCGAGAAGGTCTTCGTCGAAGCTGATCTGGACGTTTTTCAATGGGCCCCACCCGTCGTAATTACGTATATTCTAACACACCAAGAAATACATAGAAGAACATATCAAGAACGGTCGACGGTCCTTGAGGCTTGCGTAGCCCCGCTTGTTCAGCGTCTCTCGAGGCGTGGAATCTACTTCTGCCGCACCGTGGGGTATTCGATGCCGAGCTGCTCGAGGTAGGTGTCGTATTTGGTCGGATCGTAGTAGAGTTTTTTCATCTCTTCCCGGTACTTCGCCATGATCTCCCGGTTCAGGTGAATCGCGGGCTCGTCCGTCTCCCGGAGGAAGGGGACGTACTTTACGTCCTTCGTCTGCTCCTCGCGGAAGTACTTCCACGCCGCCTCCACCTTCTTCTCGTCGAGGAGGAAATCGAGGGCGGTCATCGCCATGACCTTGGCGCCCGCGGTCGCGCCCTTGTGGGCGATAGGCGTCGCCATCGCGACCGCGCTCGACCAGTGGTGGCCCCCTCCGCTCTCGAAGTTGGAGGGAAAAGACAGGGTGACCGTGGGCACGTTCCATGAGATGTCGCCGATGTCGTCCGACCCGCCACCGGTGCGAGGCTCGGGAGCGGGGCCCATCAACTCGCTCAGGTCGGTCCGAAGACCGCGTACTCCTCCCCAGGGCCCGCCCTCCCCCGCCCGGGGGTCGAAGCCCATCTCGTCCTGGAGCGCCATCGCCAGCATCTGGTCGGCCTCGCTCCACTTGGGAAGCCCTACCGTCTTGATGTTCTCGTACATCGTCTCGGCGATCGCTTTGTTGAAGTGAAGGGGCCACGCCTCGCCCAGGATGCGGGACTCGACTTCGGTGTCCGTCATCGCCGCCGCCGCCCGGGAGATCGTCTCGCCGGTGTCGAAGAGCTTCTTGATGTTCTCGTAGTCGAGCTCGCGGTAGTAGTACCAGACCGACGCGAGAGATGGAACGACGTTCGGCTGATCCCCCCCGTTGGTGATGACGTAGTGCATACGGTGCGAGAGCCGCAGGTGCTCGCGGCGGAAGTTCCACGCCGTATTCATAAGCTCCACCGCGTCGAGGGCGCTTCGCCCGCGCCAGGGAGCGCCGGCGCTGTGCGCCGCTTCGCCCCGGAAAACGTACTCCACCGAGACGAGCCCGCTCCCCCACGACTGACCCCACGAGACGTTCAGGTCGCTCCCCACGTGGGTGAAGAAGACCATGTCGACGTCCTTGAAGAGCCCGGCGCGCACGAGAAAGGCTTTGGTCGCGAGCTGCTCCTCGGCGACTCCGGGCCAGAGCATGAGGGTGCCCGGGATTTTCTCGCGCTCCAGGATCTCCTTCAAAACGAGAGCCGCCACGACATTGACGGCCTGCCCCGAGTTGTGGCCCTCGCCGTGTCCGGGCGCTCCCTCGATCAGGGGGTCGTGGTAGGCGACGCCGGGCTTCTGCGAGGACTTGGGGATGCCGTCGATGTCACTCCCGAAGGAGATGACCGGCTTTCCCGAGCCCCACCGGGCCACCCAGGCGGTGGGAATGCCGGCGACGCCCCGCTCCACGGAAAAGCCGTTCTCTTCGAGGATGCCCGTCACGTAGCGCGACGTCTCGTGCTCCTGGAAGCCGAGCTCACCGAAGCTGAAGATGCTATCCACCATGACCTGGGTGAGCTTCTTCCGGCCTTCCACCTTCTCGAGCGCTTCCCGCTTGAGCCTATCGAGACGCTCGTCGCCCCAGGCGCCCCGGGTGAAGGACGAGAGCGCGAGAATCAGACAAGAGACGAACTCTAGCCGGCGGCAATGCAATGTCATTCCTCCCCGCTTTCCAAAATCGGAAGAGTATAGCCCCGAATCGCGAGCGCTTCAGAGGGCGGCTATGATGAGGGAGGCTGTGTCCGTAGAATTTCGTCCTATCCGGGTTGAGGAAGAGCGGCTTGACGCTCTATTCTGGATGGCCATGCTGTAGACATATGCCTGGTCGGGATTCTAAACCGATGAAAGCAAAAGTCTTTCGAAATGGCCGCAATCAAGCGATCCGAATTCCGGTGCACCTCAGCTTTGACACGGATACGGTCAGCATCGAGAAACACGGGGATACCTTGATAATCCGGCCAGCATACGATGCCGGATGGGAGGCCTTTTTCGCCGACGAGTCCCTGGTACTCCCTGAGGATTTCGAAACCGGCGAGGATCCGGCACCCCAGGAGCGAGACCTAGATTGATGCATCTGCTCGATACGGACATCAGCAGCTATGCCATGAAACGAAGAGACCCCAATCTCATCGCGCGCATCCGAGGATTCGCGCGACGAGAGCTGAAAGTCTCTACGGTTACGGTCTTCGAGCTCGAATACGGAGCTCGCCGAAGTCCTCGCTACTCATCCCTGATTCGGGTCATCGAGGCGTTTCTCGATAACGTCGAAGTGCTGAGTTTCACACGGGACGCCGCGCGGGAGGCCGGTGAGGTACGGGCCGAGCTGGCGGTGGCGGGGAGCATGATCGGGGCTTACGATTTGCTAATCGCGGGACACGCGCGTTCGCTCGACGCGACGCTGGTCACGAACAATGTGGCCGAGTTCTCACGAGTGCGGGGCCTTTCGTTCGAGAACTGGGCGCACGCTTAAGTCTAGAGTCAGCGCCGCTTAGCCAGAGCTTTCAGCTCCTCCGCGAAGTTCAGGACGACTCGAAGCTCGGTGAGACCGCCCTCTTCGTTTCGAATCATCAGGAACTTCTGTCCGTCGGGGGAAACATCGTAGCTCGCGTGGCCGGTGCTGTCGAACTGGTAGGGGCCATCGAACAAGAGCTTGGGAGCTCCCGCTCGGAAGTCACTGCCTTCGACCGACACCGCCATAACCGCGGTGTTCTCCCGATAGAAGAGCTCCCGTCCGTCGCGCGACCAGACGGGCTCCTTCCCCCCGTTCGTCGAGACGAGATGGCGGGTGCCGGGGCCGGGAAAGGGCTGGACGTAGATCTCTGCCCGGCCCGAAGCGTCCGACTGATAGGCGATCCATTTCCCGTTGGGGGAGAAAGCGGGAGCGAGCTCGACCGCGGAGGTCACCAGGAATGGCACCGAGGACCCATCGTGCGACAGGATCCAGATGTCGCGCCCCGTATTCGGATGGACCTCGGTGAAAGCCAGAACGCTTCCATCCGGGAACCAGGACGGCTCCGTTTGATGGTGCTCTTTGGTGACGAGCGCCCGCGACTCGCCGGTTCCGTCAGCCGGCTTCACGAAAATGCCCTCCTGATCGGCGTAGGCGATCACGGTGCCGTCCGGCTTGAAGCGAGGCGTCTGGTTGCTCCCGGGGACCGCGAGGACCCTCGTGCCCCGGTCGAGATCGTGAACCCAGATACGATTGCCTCCACTTTCGTCGGCGGCGAAACTTTTCCCATCCGGCGAGAGATGAAGGGTGTGGTAGCGACGCTCCGAAGCCGCGACGACTTCGATCCCGCCGCCGCGGCCCACCCAGACCACGTCGCTTCCGGAATTGACTCCCGGGGGATACAGGAGCGTGCCGTCGCGTCCGACGCGGAACTGAGGCTGCGAATTCGCGTTCAGGGTCACCGTGTCTTCGAGTTGGATCGGCGGCCCCCTAACTTCGAGGGAGTCGATGTCGAAGGGAACCGCGAAGAGCGTCCCGGACGCAGGACGAGCAAACACGATATGGCCGCTCGGAACGTAGGAGGCGTCGACACCTTCGAAGAGAATCTGGTGCTCTTTGGCGTCCGCGGGGAGAAGCGCGACTTGCCTGTCGGCGGCGTTTCGACTGACCGTGAAAAGAATCCCCCGTTCGTCCGGGAGAACGTTGGGGTTAACGTGACCCGTCTCGTTTGCACCGAGAGTCGTCACGGGCTCCGGTGTCCCTCCCATCGCGGGAACGCGCCAAAGCCCGGTCTCGTTGGAGCCAAAGAGGATGTCCCCCCGCTCGGTCCAGGCGAGCCCGCGCGGGGCCATCCGCGTTTCGCAGAGTCTTACGACTGCCCCGCCCTGAATCGGCACTTTGTAAAGGGAAGGAAACGACGAGCTGACAAAGGCCACGAACTCCCCATCGGGAGAGAACACTGGCTGCTGCGAGTCGGCCGTACCGGGAATGAGCCTCGATTCGAAACTGTCGAGATCCCGGAGGTACAGCTCGGGTGAGGTCTCGTTCGCCCGGCGGCTCCCGTAGACGACCCATCGCCCATCGGGGCTTATAGCAAAGGGTGGACTCGCGCTTTCGTGGAGGCTCTCTCCCTCCGGAAGCGTCACGGTGAGCCGGGTAACCTCCCCTCGGGAAACCGGGCGAGCCCACCACGCCCCCGCCGCCGTGAGAGCGAGGAGACTGGCCCAGATCAGACGCTCCCCCACGCGTGAGGTCTTGGGGGTTGGCCGAATAGCCTCCGGCTCTTCAACGCTCTCGAGCAGGAGCTCGATGTCGCGGACGGACTGCCACCGGTCCTCGGGCGACTTCGCGAGCGCTTTCGAGACGACCGTCTGGAGGAGCTGGGGTGATAGCGTGCTCCGTCGTTCTTCATCGTACGCGCGCCTTCCCGTCACCATCTCGTAGAGCACGGCCCCAAAGGCGTAGATGTCCGAGCGGGCGTCCGCTTCTTTACCTTCGAGCTGCTCGGGCGCCATGTAGGGGATCGTTCCCAGAAGGGCACCTTGCTGCGTCAGCGGTCTCGCCTCCGTCGGAGCCACCGAGCCTGCTTTCTCCTCCCACTTCGCGAGACCGAAATCCAGGAGCTTCACCCCCGACTTCGTCAACATGACGTTCGAAGGCTTCAGGTCCCGGTGCACGATTCCGTGCTCGTGCGCGGCAGCGAGAGCGGATGCCATCTGCCGCACGAGCTCGAGCGCTCGTTCGAATGGAAGGGCGCCGCGCTTCAATCGGTCGGCAAGAGTCTCCCCTTCGAGGTACTCCATGACGAGGTAGTCGATCCCGTCGTAGGCGCCGATGTCATGAAGCGTGCAGATGTGCGGGTGGTTGAGCTGGGAGATGGCTTTCGCCTCGCGCTCGAGACGCGCTTTCCGCGACGGGTCTCGCGCGAGCTCCGAAGGCAGCACCTTGAGCGCCACGCTCCGGTCGAGCCGCGTGTCCTTCGCCTTGTAGACCTCGCCCATCCCTCCGGCGCCCAGAGGCGAGAGGACCTCATAGGGTCCGATCTTCAAGCCTGGCTTGATACTCATGGTCAACTGAACGCGGCGCGATTCTAACCCGGTTTCGGAGAGTTTGACGAAGAGAACGCCCGGAGATTCAGAACTTCCGTCAGGACTCGAAGGCGAGCGCGTAAAGAAGAGCCCGTCGAACGGCTCGCATCGACGGCTCGGATACCGAGCCGACGAATCGATGAAGGCCCGACTTCGGAATCGTAAATTTCGTCGCAGAGGGCCACCAGGAAAAACGACGCTGGGCGCCTCACGCTGGACACGATCAGATAATCTGGCTATACTTCTGGCTACCGATTGAGGAGCGAGCCCATGCGCTTTGCCAGCGTGGCCGAGATCAAGGACGGGCTGTCCGAGTATCTGGCCCGAGCCAGGAAGAAGAACGAGCCCATCGTCGTCACCCATCACGGCAAGCCCTACGCGCTCATCCAGCCACTCGAAGAAGCGGACCTGGAGGAGCTGGAATGGAAAGAGCTTGCGAGGAAGAAGCTCGCGCGCGCCTGGGAAGGCGAAGAGGATGCCCTCTACGATTACTTATAAGCGCGGCCAGATCATCGTCGTGAACGTCCCCTTCACCGGCCAAACAGGAGCGAAGCCGCGGCCGGCGTTGGTGGCGAGCGTCAACGGTTTCCACCAGAAGCTCCTCGACGTGATCGTCTGTCCCATCAGCAGCCAGCCGCGTTACTACCGGAAGCCCGGTCCTGGTGACCATCCACTCAAGCACTGGAAGGCCGCGGGACTGCGCTACCCGAGCACGGTGCGGATCTCGAACATCCTCGCGGTCGAGAAGAAACTCATCAAGCGTGTGCTCGGCACGCTGCGCAGTGAGGACCTCATTCGGGTCGAGCAGGGCCTGCGTGAGGCCTTCGGTATTGTCGGATAGTTCGTTCGTCGGAGCCGCCTAAGCGAGCGGACGGAGGGCTTCGTGAAAAGGGTGAACATCTCCGAGGCCAAGGCCCGACTGTCTCAACTGGTCGAGGAGGCGGCGTCTGGCGAGGATGTGGTCATTATGCGAGCGGGCCGGCCCGTCGCACGACTGACGCGGTTGGAGAAGAAACCGCGCAGGCGGCCGTTGGGACTCCTCGACGGCCGGTTCAAGATTCCGGACGACTTCAATCGGCCGCTGCCGGAGGAGTGATTCGAGCCTTCAATGACATTCGTCGAGCTCGTCCGCGTCGTGTCGTAGAGCGGCGCGCGTCATCAGGTCGACGTACAGATCGTAGAAGCGCTGGAGGTCAACGTCGATGTGGACGTTTACTTTTCCGACCCCGGGCCGGTCGTGCTGGCCGAGCTCCCACGCGAGCGTGTAGCCGTACTGGACTGCGTGGTCGATGTCGACGTCGATGTACATCTCCCGGGTTTCCGTGATCAGGGAGGGGTCGAGAACGCTCGCGGCGCTGAGCTCGTCCCACATGAAGATCTCCGGCACCCAAGAGGGGTTCGAAGGATCCCGCGGGACCGCGTGAAACTCTTCGATGTAACGGGCCAACGGTGTCCCTGCCCGAGCGATGCGGGCCACGATCTCGTCGCTATGTCGCGTCTTGGTCGAGACGTCCGCGGGGGTCACCGAGATGCGTCTCCACGGTGCCCTCAGGACGATACGCGCCGCCTCCGGATCGAACCACCAGTTGAACTCCCTGCGGTATCGGGAGCCGATACCCCCGCCCATCACCACGAGCTCCTTCGCTTTTCGGGGAAGCTCCGGATCGAGCGCGATGGCGAGAGCGATATTGGTCAAAGGACCCCCGCCCCAGATCGTCACTTCACCGGGAAAGCGATTGACCGCGTCCACGATGAAGCTCGCCGCGTGCCCCGCCGCGGGCCCGATCGTTGGCTCTCCCTCGCGGAGAGCAGCGGTGTCGTAAGGACCCGCCTCACCGTCCCAAGCACCCTGATAGGGCTGCTTCCCGTACAGCGTCTCCCAACGCTTCGCTTCGTCCTGCGTATGGACCAGGGGGTGGACCGCGCCGCGGTAGACGGGGATATCCGTTCGTCCGGCGATCTCGAGAGCTCGAAGCGTGTGCCGCAGCTCCTGCTCCATCCAGAGATCGCCGCTCACGATGGTGATTCCCAGAACTTCGGCGCGAGGCGACTGCACGAACATGAGTATGGACTGGATGTCGGTAGTGCAGGGACCGCGACCGTCCTGGTCGACGATGACTTTGAGTTTCGACTGCGCCGAGGCATGCGCGGCGAGGAGAGTCACGAGCGCTAGAGCGCGTGCGAGCGCCGTCATCGGTGCGAAGCCAGAGCCTTCAGCGCTTCCGGGAAGTTCAGGACGACGCGAAGCTCGGTGACGACGCCCTCTTCGTTCCGGATCATCAGGAACTTCTGTCCGTCGGGAGAGACGTCGAAGCTCGCATGACCGGTGGTGTCGGCCTGGTAGGGGCCGTCGAACAAGAGCTTGGGAGCTCCCACTCGGAAGGAGTCGCCGGCCTCGACCGACACCGACATCACTGCGGTGTTCTCCCGATAGAAGAGCTCGCGGCCCTCGCGGGACCAGACGGGCTCTTTGCCTCCCTTCGTGGAGATCAAATGGCGGGTGCCAGGTCCTGGGAAGAGCTGGACGTAAATCTCTGGCCGACCCGAAGCATCCGACTGATAGGCGATCCACTTTCCGTTGGGGGAGAATGTCGGGGCGTGCTCTCTCGCGGGCGTAACCAGGAACGGTTGCGGCAACCCGTCGGGAGAAAGAATCCATAGGTCCTCCCTCGTATCCGGATGGATATCCGTGAACGCGAGAAGGGTCCCATCCCGCGACCAGGAAGGCTCCATCTGCCTACGTTCCATGTTCACCAGCATGAGCGCCTCACCCGTTCCATCGGCGGCTTTCGCAAAGATGTCTTCTCCGGCACCGTACGCGATGACCGTACCATCGGGCTTGAAGCGGGGGCTGCCCAGGGCGCTCCCCGAGACCGCGAGCACCCTCGTGCCCCGGTCGAGATCGTGAACCCAGATGCGATTATTGCCACCGCCCGCCTCATCCGCGGCGAAGCTTTTTCCATCGGGTGAGAAGTGCACCGTGTGGTAGCGGTGATCGGAAGCGCCGGCGACTTCGATACCGCCGCCGCGGTCGACCCAGACCACTTCGCTTCCAGCGTTCGTGCCCGGGGAGTACATGAGCGTACCGTCGGCACCCAGCCGGAATTGAGGCTGCCCGTTCGCATTTACCGTCAGGGTCTCCTCGAGCTGGAAGGGCGGCCCCTGAACTTCGAGGCTGTCGAGGTCGAAAGGCGCCGCAAAGAGCGCTGCGGATCCGGCCCGGCCAAAAAGGATATGGCCGCTCGAAACGTAGGCGGCCCCGTAACCCTCGAATAGAACCCGATGCTCTTTGGCACGCCTTGGGAGAACGGCGATCTCGGTACTCCAAGTTCCGACCACGAACAGAATTCCCCGGTCGTCGGGGAGGAGCGTTGGGTCACTATGCTCCGTCTCCCCCGGCGCCAGCGTGGTTACGGCCTCCGGCGTCCCGCCATTCTCGGAAACGCGCCAAATCCCGCTGGCAGCGGTCCCGAAGAGGATCTCCCCGCGTTCGTTCCAGGCGAGTCCGCGTGGGGGCGCGGCCGCTTCACAGAGTTTCGTCGCTTTTCCGCCGTTCGTCGATATCTTTCGGATAACGAAGTTGCTGTCGGTATAGGCCAAGGACTCGCCGTCGGGAGAGAAAACAGGCTGGTTGGCGCCCTCGCTGCCCACAAGGAGGCGGGTATCGAAGCTCGTGAGGTCCCGAACGAAGAGCTTGGGAACGGTCTCATTGATGGCGCGGCCGACGAAAACCACACGCCGTCCATCAGCGCTCAGGGCAAACGAGGGGCTCGCGTCCTCGTAGAGCCGCTCCCCCTCGGGAAGGTTCACCGCGAGCCGACTGAACTCCGCCCGGGGCACGGGGCGCACCCACCAGGCCGTCAACCCGGCCAGAACGACGAGACTCGCCCAAACGAAATGCGCGACTCTGCTCCGCGGCTCGACTTTGGGAGCGGACGCTTCGGACGCGCGAAGCAACCCGAGAAGGATCTCGACGTCACCGACCGAGCGCCACCGCTCCGCGGACGCCTTCGCGAGCGCTCTCGAGACCACGGACTCGAGAAGCGGCGGCGAGAGCTCTCGACGATGCTCCTCGTCGTACGCCCTTCTTCCCGTCACCATCTCGTACAGCACGGCGCCGAAGGCATAGATGTCCGACCGTGCGTCCGCTTCCTTGCCTTCGAGCTGCTCCGGCGCCATGTAGGGGATCGTTCCCAGAAGCGCCCCCTCCTGCGTCAGCGGTCTCGCCTCCGTCGGCGCAACCGAGCCTGTTTTCTCGTCCCACTTCGCGAGACCGAAATCGAGGAGCTTCACCCCCGCCTTCGTCAACATGACGTTCGAAGGCTTCAGGTCCCGGTGGACGATCCCGTGCTCGTGCGCCGCGGCGAGGGCGGATGCCATCTGTCGCGCAAGCTCGAGCGCCTGCTCGAGAGGAAGGGCGCCACGCTTCAGACGGTCGGCGAGAGTCTCCCCTTCCAGGTACTGCATGACCAGGAAGTCGATCCCGTCGTGAGCCCCGATGTCATAGAGCGCGCAGATATGCGCGTGGTCGAGTTGGGAAATCGCCTTCGCCTCTCGCTCGAGCCGTGCCCTCCGCGAGGGATCCCGCGCGAGCTCCGAAGGCAGCACCTTGAGCGCCACGCTCCGGTCGAGCCGCGTGTCCTTGGCTTTGTAGACCTCGCCCATCCCGCCGGCACCGAGAGGCGAGAGGACCTCGTAGGGCCCGAGCATCAAACCTGGCTCGATACTCATCTTTCCAACGCAGCCAGAGCCTTCAGCTCTTCCGGGAAGTTCAGGACGACGCGAAGCTCGGTGAGGCCGACATCTGGATTGCGGATCATCAGGAACCTCTGTCCGTCGGGGGAGACATCGTAGCTCGCGTGACCGGTGGGGTCGGCCAGGTAGGGTCCGTCGAACAAGAGATTCGGAGCTCCTGCTCGAAAGGAGTCGCCGACCTCGACCGACACCGCCATGACTGCGGTGTTCTCCCGGTAGAAGAGCTCGCGGCCGTCATGGGACCAGACGGGCTCTTTGCCTCCATTCGTCGAGACCAAATAGCGGGTGCCGGGACCTGGGAAGGGCTGGACGTAGATCTCTTTTCGACCCGAAGCATCCGACTGATAGGCGATCCACTTTCCGTTGGGGGAGAATGTCGGGGCGCGCTCGCTCGCGGGCGTAACCAGGAACGGATGCGGCAACCCGTCGGGAGAAAGAATCCATAGGTCCCACCTCGTATCCGGATGGAAATCCGTGAACGCGAGAAGGGTCCCATCCCGCGACCAGGATGGCTCCCGCTGCTCACGTTCCCTCTTCACCAGCAGGAGCGCCTCACCCGTTCCGTCGGCGGCCTTCGCAGAGATGTCTCCTCCGGCCTGGTACGCGATGACCGTACCATCGGGCTTGAAGCGAGGGCAGTCCAGGGCGCTCCCCGAGACCGCGAGCACCCTCGTGCCCCGGTCGAGATCGTGAACCCAGATGCGACTACCGATGCCACCCGTGATTTCGTCAGCAACGAATCTCTTTCCGTCCGGCGAGAGTTGGACGGTGTGGTAGCCCCGGTCGGAATTCGCAGCGATCTCGGTGGCGCCACCGCGCTCGACCCAGACGACGGCGCTCCCGGAATCGTGCTCTGGGGCATACACGAGCGCGCCGTCGGCGCCGACGCGGAACTGAGGCTGCCCGTTCCCGGTCATGGCCAGCGTATCCTCGAGCTGGAAGGGCTGTCCCTGAATCTCGAGGCTGTCGAGGTCGAAAGGCGCCGCAAAGAGCGCCGCGGACCCGGCCCGGCCGAAGACGAGATGGCCGCTCGAAACGTAGGCGGCGCCGACACC
>Ga0184637_10002221_pt1 | contig 12569 bp, 20 predicted proteins | sample PLM3_127_b2_FD_133143 | JGI IMG/M metagenome (GOLD analysis project Ga0184637, IMG submission 133143) | Groundwater sediment microbial communities from an aquifer in East River, Colorado, USA - PLM3_127_b2 | ecosystem: Environmental > Terrestrial > Soil > Riparian zone | place: USA: East River...
CCAGCGTCTCCATCGCATACCGCCATGCCTCCACCGGCTCCTTCCCCACCCCATCCCCCCCCACCACCTCGACCCCTTGTTGAGTAGCCGTTGGGTTCTGCGTATCGAAACCAGCCTCATCCTCCCCCACTGAACACTGCTCCCCCACCCACTCCTCCGCCTCCTGAAAACTCCACTGCCGCCGAAGCATCAACCAACTCAACAAATCCCCCGCCAACCCACCCTTACACTTCCAACTCCCCGCAGTACCCCCTGCGCCGCCCTCCATATTCACCCCAAACTCATGCCCCGACGACCCGTCGCCAGCATGAAACGGACACGGCCAGATCACCCACCCCCTCGCCTCCCGCCCCCGCGCCCCTAACTCCCCCTCCACCACCGCCAGCAAATCAACTTTGTTTTTGACTTCATCCACTTTGATCATACGATTTCTCCGTAAGGTTGTAATCAACCTCGTAAGCGAGTACTCTCGCTCGTTCACATAATCACGGTTATTGGCGCTATATTGTTTTCGCTCGGATATCCCAAGCAGTTGATAATTCTTGTTCTGTAGAGTCTTTTCGGCTTGGGCCGGTTGCGCCACAATGGTTGCATTGGATAAGCAACGGTTTTTGTTCTTCTCCATAAGTAACTAGAGATAATTCCACTGAACCACAAAAAGGGCAGGGCATACGGCCCGTTTTACTACGATAGGCCAGGGGGAGCATGGGCTGAATTGGCTCATTGGTCATCGGCTTCCCTAAATGATTTGCAAGCCATGTGAACGCAACTGGCGACGAAAGCCCCGGTTGAAAGCCCAAGCCCCCTGAAAGCTTACGTTTTTGCGGCAATTGAAGAACAACTTCATGTGCCAATGATCTAGATGTGGCTCACCCGCATCCCGGTCTGTCCACAAATCGTGCCAGGCACAATCAAAGCGCAGTGGATTATCTTTTGTCCATTCCAAAGCGTCTGCCTGAATAATTGTTAGCCTATCAACTGGCATATGTGGTTTTACGAGTTTCAATACATCGCTGGATTTTTCAATACAAGTGACGTGTTCAACAGCAGGGTTAGCCAAAAGACCACGCACTACGCATCCCAAACCTAACCCTGTTACCAGGACGCTCCCAGTCGCACGCAAAACGAAATTTAAGTGTTTGGATAACTCAAACGGCGTATCTTCCATGACGACTTCGCCCGGCGGTTCTTTATCCAGTGTCGCCGTTGTCAGCCGGAAAAGATCAGTATAGATACCGCTTGGTAAATATCCCTTTTTGTCAACAAAAGAATTTGTATCTATTTTGGCTTTCTGGATATACCAAAGGCCAGACCATGCAGCGGGGATATGTTCTGCGCGCATATTGCTCAAGATGGTTTGCTTTATATCTGTGACCATTTCTTCTCCGTTCACATAAGATGAATTATTCGCTCTATCCCCCCTCTCCGTTTTTTGGAGAGGGGCTGGGGGTGAGGTGAAGCATCCGCCACCGGTAACTCACCTTCGCCGGTCGCCACCCCATACGAACCCCGATCTCTGTCCAACCCATCCCATCTGCCTTTGCCCTTAGAATAAATGCATCCGCCCGCTCACTCCAAACCTCCTCCGCCGCACGCTCCAGCGCACTTTCCCTGGCATCTAAAAACCTCGCCCTTATTGCATCACTCCTACGGATGAACCAATAGCTCCAGGCCGCATCAGGATGTCGCCCACCCAGGTTGCGCGCTTGTAGACCAGGAATCTTACCTTGCCGCAGTTTCTGAGCAACCCAGGTCACATCAACTCCATGAAAGTCAGCAACTTGCCGAGCCGTCCACCACTCATCCCCCCACCGTTCCCACGCGCACAGCACCAGCCGCTGCAAATCCGCATCCACCACTCCCCGAGGGTCAAAATAAATCCAATGGTGCGGCCGCGTAATAAACCGCTTCAAAGTCACCAAACGCACCCGCCGCATATATCTCCCACTCGCACACCGGCCACTGGTATTTTGCTTTTCGTAAATCTCACCCGCCAGCAACCCGGAATCAATCCACGAGCAAACCTTATGTTCATCAATTCCCAACATCTTCGCCGCCACCGAAGCCGCCACAAAATCGGGATGTGCATGTCGCGAAGGCAGCAGCGCCCGCACCCGCCGGACCTTGACTGCGGCCCGGCTCCGGCCCAACCGTTCCGCGATTTCCATATCCGTCAGCACACCCGCATTCTTCCGTAAGAAGACCGTTTCTTCTGCCGTCCACGGACGATGGTTCGGACGCGTGCGCGGGGCAAACCGTTCGCACTCGTGAAGCGCATTTTCAATCAGGGTATCCAGAGCCTCGTTATTCATGGCATTTCCCCAATAAATTCTCAACGACATCCACCACCGGACACTCGCCACAAATAGCCTCATTCGCCGCGTCGTGCCATACGCAACTCCGGCACGCTTTCTGTACAGCGGTTTTCAACCCCGGCCACATCGGGACATCTCCTGTGTGTACCAACGCATCATATCGAGCGCGGTTTTCCGGCTCATCCGGGTCCACCCCCGCCCGGCGTTTCCCTATGTCCAGCGCAGGCACATCCTTTTCCCCTAGGGTTTTTCCATTCAATGCCGCTGCGAGCCTTTTCGCCGCGTAGAGACTCGCCTTGTGTGAAGCCTTCTGGCTAACCAACCGCCTGACCAGCTTCACCCGCGCGCCCGCGTCCGGTATCTGGAGCAAGGCCCGGGCCAGATACACATTCGAGGAAAAATTCCGCTCAGCGATCAACGCCTGAATTTCCTCGTCCAGCCGCAGCAGGAGCAGACGGCTATTGACATACGCCTGCCCGTTCTGATCATCTTTCCCGATCCGTTGCCCGATCCGGACCTGGCTCAGCCCAAACTCCTCCTGAAGCCGCCGAAATGCCCGCGCCTCCTCAATTGGATTCATCTGCACCCGTTGGATATTCGCCACCAATGCCCTTTCCAACCGCGCTCGGCCCCCCGTCCCGGTGGTACTCCCCCGCCCATTCCGTGGAGGGTGTACCGTCGCCGGAATGGTCACCAACCCGGCCAGCCTCGCCGCCCGCCAGCGCCGTTCCCCATCTTCGAGGATGTAAGACTCACCATCCTCGGACTGCTCAACACTGATGGGCAGAATCACCCCGTGCTCCCGAATACTCGCCGCCAACTCCTCCAACGCCCCCTCGTCGAAAATCATCCTCGGCTGCTCCGGGTTGGGTAGAATTTTATCAAGATAGATTTCATTTGTACTCATGAGCTTTTCTCCACCAGGGAATAATTTCTAAACACCCCCTCCAAAGTCTTCTCCGCCTGTGCCCCCTCCACGGCCAACCCCAACGCCTGAAACCCCCCGGCCAGGGCTTCACATGCCAGCCACCAAAAGTTGTCTTCGCAACTTCCATCCCCTTTTTCCAACAGCCTCCCCGCCCCCGCCGCGCACACCTCCCGCAGCAATGCCAACTCCTCGGCGGATAGCTCCACCGCCGCCCCCAGGGGTGATACAGATTGAATGTTCATCGCGTCTCTCCTTGAACTAAAAACGCAAAAGCCCGCAACGGTATGCCTGAGCCAGAGACGCGAATCCCGACGAAGGACATATTGATCCGTTGCGGGCCTTTGCCCACAAATATTAAGTTGTGAGAAGCAACAGGCATAAAAAAATCCTTCGCATCTCGGGATTCGCGTCCGGTATCAGTATAAATCATTTGCTTTTTCAAGTCAACACCTGTTTACTCCTGCTTCACCTGCTCCCGCTGGGGAAGTAGATCAGCTTCGCAATCGCGCCACCAGTTTCCAATAAGTCTTTGGAGCACCATCCGTACTGATGACGCGATCCTGCAATTCGCCCACTGCCCGATAGATACAAGCCCGGCTAAACCCACATTGCGCGCCAATGTCCACTATATCCTTAGGCATTACTTCGGCATGCTCATCCAGGAAATGCAGAAGCCAATCCTGGCAAAATCCTAACTTATCTTCCATGAAAATTTTCTTCATTGTTTAATCCGGGCTGGCTTAACGAGTGGCTGAAACAATACAATTCATCCTCATTTCGCTTAATAAGAAGAGAGTTTCTCTTTTATTGTCTCGAATTGTTTCAAGGAATTGTTTCAACTCAGGATGGGGGGTGTTGAAACAATAGACACTCTTAGGCTTAAATACTAAAATAATAAGACTCAAAATAATAAGCGGGTGAACAGTCCCATCGCTTCACCCGCTTCAACAAGACCACTAATCAGCGGGATCGCCCGCCCACTTCCAGCAATTATTCGGCGGCTTCCCATTATTCGTATCCAGCACCAACGGCCCCAACGCCGCCCGCGCCCGGTACACCGCCGACCGGCTGAAACCCGCCTCCCTCCCCATCTCTAACACATCCGCCGGACGCAACGGCTCAGTGGCATCCAACAGCACCCCCGTCAACCAATCCGCACACGATTCCGGATCCTTCTCCTCGCGGAATTGCTTCGGCGGCTCCGTCGTCCATTGCAGCACCACCTCCCCCTCAAAATCCGGGGCAGGCACAAAACTAAACCCCAACTTCTTCCCTGGCCTCCCAATCGTATTCTTCAAAACCTCCATGTGGCGCGGCCCGTTGATGTCCGGCTCCGGCCCAGTCTGGATGACATGCAGCTCCCACACCATCCGCGCCATCGCCGTCACATGCCCGCTCCCGCTCAAATCCGCCAGCGACGGCTTGAACATCTCCATCTGCTGCCCCCCACCCGGCTTGCGAATATGATGGATCAAAATAAAACCGCAATTCGCCACCTCCGCTAACTGCGTCAGGAAACTTAATAGCCCGCGCACATCCTCCACATTGTTCTGCCCCCGACTGTGAATGGATGAAAGCGAATCAATAATCACCAACTCCGGCTCCAAATCCAACACCATCTCCACCAACCTCCCCCGGTACTTCTCCTCCGCCAAATCAATCATCTCGCCCTTATCTGGCAACATCAAAAACAGCTTCCCCAAATCCATCCCATAATTCAGCGCCCGCTGTTTGTGAATCTGCGGCACCGCCTCCGCATCCACAAATAGCACATTCGCCCCCGGCCTGATCATCGGCGACCCATCCGGCCACCCCTGGCTATTCACCACCCGCCATGCAAAATCCAACGAGACGAACGATTTTCCACTCCCCGGTGCAGCCCCAAACAACGTCAAAAAACCGCGCGGCAATACATCCGCCCACAGCCATTCGATTGGGCGCAAACGCAAGGCCAGTTCCGCCATCGACTCGTGCGGCCTTTTATAATTCACCCGCACCGCCAGGATTTTCCCCAAAATATCCCCCCGGTCCGGATGCCTTTCCAACGCTCGGGCAAGCGCCTGCCCCTTCTCATGCGTGGGAAGGTCGGGGAATGCATCCAATGCCAGCCAGCACGTCAGCCACGGCTCCGCAAAATACTCCGCCGAAAACCGCCCTGGCAACCCGGCCAACCGCTCGGCCAGCGCTTCAACCATCAAACGTTCAGTGAGTAGGGTTGTCATCGCCATCTCCTATAGATTTAAAAATAGATTCGGCCTGCACCAACAAGGGCGGCATTTCGCCCAGTTCTTCTTGTGGCATCACCCGTAGTTCGTAGATCGGCAGCGTAAGTCTCCATTCCTCTACGAATAAATACCGAATTTGATCTCTGGCAAACTCCATCACCTTTTCTTCCACATTCCGCCTCCCCCGCCGCATCGAATAGGCCCCCACAAAAAACTCCACCCCGAAAAATTTCGCAATTGCTATATAGGCCTTGTCCATCGTCGTCTCCTTCAAACTAGCATAGGTTACATAATAAATCTTATGCGCCCTGAACTTAACAATTAATAATTGATGACGGATGTACTCATCCGCATTCACAATTCACAATTCCTCATCCCTCCCGCCGCCCCGCCATCACCTGCCGCTCCAACTCCGTCAACTCCCACTCCGCCACCACCTCATATAAATCCCCCCAAATATGTCGGAGCAAATACGGATCGCGATCCGGCGTCGCCCGGATAGGGCTATCCGACCACTGCTCCACCTCCCACAGTACAAAATAATCCTTCAACTGCCCCTGCGGACGCACCTCCGCCGGAACCAGTGGAACTAATGCATACCCATCGCGCGGATAGGTCTCAGGATGCTTCCATACTGGCAATGTATTCGGATTAACCTGATTCGGATTAGGAAACGGAATCGAAATCAGCAAACTCCCTGAATACTGCCACGATGATCTTTTCAACGTGTTGAACTCCAAAAAACCATCATGCGTCCAACCCTGGCACACATAACCAAATCGCACCTGCCGCCGGTCCGCGCGCGCAACGGCCAACTTAGGCCGGTAGTCCCCCCCCAGCCCAGTTTCCCGAAACACCTCCAACAAATTGAGAATCGGCCTCCCCTCCGCCGCTACTCGATAAGCAGCCGCCAATGCCTCATACTCTGGATCGCTCCGCCGCTTCAACTGCGCCTCATAAGCCGCCAACTTCCCCTCCGCCACTTCCCTTGATATTGTGATAGTTTGCACGTTCATCGAAATGCTCCTTTCAAAAAAAACTTATTGCGTCTAATTAGTAGTTGGTTGAGTAGCCGATGGTTTTTATCGGCGTATCGAAACCAACGGGAAACTGATTCCACTCCCGCCCATCCAACACCCGCCCCGCCTTCTTCTTCCCAACCCTATCCAACGCCTCAGCCTGCCCATTCCACCAGTCACCTTGATTTCCATAATGCCCATTCACCCTTAGAAAAATTCCCCCACCTGTATACTTACCCCGTACAGGCTCCGCAGTAGTTGGCAACCACTCCCCCCATTGCTTAAAGAAAAACGCCACCCCCGCCGCCTGACACTGGTCACGCACGGACCGCACCCAGGCCGGGTGCATTGGCCTGGCATTCGGCCCGCTCTCTCCCCCCACAATCACCCACTTGATCCCGGAATAGTTAAGAGAGAATAGATGTCCCATTGAATTTTTTAGAATAGAAATATCCACTGACCCCAACAGCGGCTCCACACTCAAAAACCTTACCGCCGCAGGCGTCCGCAACAAATACGGAACCCGCTCATCCGCCCGATCCTGATTCTCCACACTCACCCCCAGCCACACATTCGGCAGCGGCCATTTCATATCCGGCGAACACCACCCTCTCTCCCCACAAATCCGCTCCAACTCCGCTTCCACCCGGTACACCATTGGTTCATGATCACAAACGTTCGTGAGGTAATCGAACATCCGCCCCGCCCGTTTCGTCAACACCTGAAACGTCTGCAACGGTGCCAATGCCATCCACGCAAACATCTCATCAATCCACTCGTTCGGCACAAACTCCCCAAACGTATCCGTCATCGAATTCACGAACCGCCGCTTCCCCACCCTCTTCCGCCCCCACCCCTCCAAAATATCCCGCCGCAGCATCAACTTCGGCGGCCCCTCCTTCCGCTTCGCATACGCCAGCCCATTCCCCCCATAAAACGGCGTCCCATTCAACCGCTCCGCATAACAATGCTGGCAGCCCTCACTCACCTTCTCGCAATACCACCCATGCCCCCTCCCGTCCTCCCCCTCCACCACGATCACATTATCCGTCTCATCTGTCCATTCAATCTTCGACTTCGACATAAAAAACTCCTTGACTGATCACCGAAAACTGATCACTGAACACTGATCACTGAATCTGACCACTTAAAACTACCCAAAACCCGTATTTTCCGCGTCCTCCATATCCCCCCCAAACCGCCCTCCACACCCCGCACCCTCATTCCTGTATGATTTCCCATCCCGCCCAAATTGCGCCCCGCAAACCCCCCGTTTTTTCGCCCCGCCGCTAACAAGCCGCTCACAACCTGATAGCGGCCTGATAACAACCTGATAACAAGCCGCTAACAGCCTGTTAGCGGCATTTTGGCACTTCCCAAAACTCATCACGAATTGGCGGAAATTTCGCATCACTTTTTCACCTTTTCAGGAAAAAGGGTTAACTTACCAGCCTCCAACGTAGGAGCAATCACCACCTCCCCCCGCTCGAACGCCGCCAACCCCGCCTCCAGCAACAACCTACCCACCTCATCCGCTGGCACAAACCACTCCCCCGCAATCGCCTTGATGCGGTCGCGCGCCTCGACCGGCACATGCCGGTACCCCACCTGGCAATACCCATCCGACCGCCGATCCTTCTCCCACCCCCGATCCCGCCTCGCCGAACTAGGTGGCGGCGGCAACTGACCCGCCAGTTCCACCCCCCTCAACCGCGCTGGTTGAGTAGTCCCGCCGCTTTTGCGGGACGTATCGAAACCAGTCTCGCCATCACTCTCAAAAGGACTCCGTCTACCCATGCTACCCATGCCGTACCTCCTGCATTAAGAATTCACAATTCATCATTCACAATTCATCATTCACAATTCACTATTTTGTTTTCAACACCCCATGCACCAACCCCCCATACTCCAACGCCGCCCTGCACCGGCTATCCACCTCAAACACCGTCTTCCCCAGAGCCGCGCACTCCCGCAACACCGTCGCCCGCCGGACCGGTTTCAGCACACACTCCCCGAACTTCTGCTTCAAATCGCCCAGCGTCGCCGCGCTCTCATTCGTCACCATATCGAAAAACGTCGGCAAAATTCCATACAACTTCCCCACCCACCGCTGCTCCTGCACCAATACGTCCAACGTCTCCATAATCTTCCCCACCCCCTCCGCCGCCAGGAAATCAGTTGCACAAGGCACCAACACCAGATCACTCGCCCACAACGCCATCTCCTGCAACCCACCTACCGACGGCGCAGTATCAAACACGATATACTCCAACCCATTCCTCAGAAAAGGCCGGATCACCTCCGCCAAAAACGAAATCCGCCGATTCTCCGCCAGCACCAAACGTTGCGCCGTCGCCGTCCGCTTATCCCCTGGCAGTAGCCAAAGCGATTCCCGCGCCGACCGCACCAGCTCCTTCACCGGAGCCTCCACCACCAACAAATTGAACACCCCCGACTCCTGCTTCACCCCCAACGCCGTCGCACACTGCCCCTGCGGGTCCAGGTCAATCAACAACACCCGCTTCCCCGCCAGTGCCAACCCATGCGCCAGATGCACCGCCGTCGTCGTCTTCCCCACCCCCCCTTTTTGATTAGCAATCGCAATCACTTTTGCAGTCATGTTGTCACCATCCTTGGTGTGTGTTCAAACTTCTTCCTCGGCATACTTCACATAATCCCTGTTATTGGCCCTACCCAAAATCAAAATCAACTGCCCTTCATCCCCGTTGGTTGAGCGATGTCCTGAGCTTGTCGAAGGGTAGCCGCCGTTTTTGCGGCGTATCGAAACCAACGGCTCAACCGGCCCCACCCGCAACAACCGCAACCCCGGCCCCTTATCCACCACCACATCCACAGGCGCATACCCATACCGCTCCTCAAACCGCTTCACCGCCTCCTCCAATGGATAATCAACCGAAAAACCCAAGTAAATTAAACAATTTTTCACGGCTTGCCTCCTCACCGCAATTTCATCATCACAAAAACGATGAAAACGACCAGACACGTCAACAACGTGATCACCTCCGGTGCAGTCGTAAACACCAACTTCACCATCAACACCACAAATGCCAGGAGCAATAGTTTGAACAAGCTCTCCTTCATAATCCTTCTCCAATCAAAATCACTTCGTGTTCATCCTTCATCCTTCCACCTTGCGCCCTTGCAATCAGCACATCCCGCTTCGCCGCAATCGCCAACATCATCGCCCGCAAATGAGCATCCCGAAACTCTGCCATCCGCACCCCATCCCGTACCGGCACCAACTCCGCAGTCAAATCACTCAACACAAACGTCTCCCCCTCAATGACCGTCGTCCGCGTCAGCAATCCTGCCGGAGTAAACGCCGGATTCTCTTGCCCCTTCTCGCTCTGCACCTCCCTCAAACCCGCCTCCGCCCGCCGCTCCTGTTCACCCGCTACCTCGTTGTAATGAAAGCGATACGCCCGATGCCCCGCAAACACCGCCACCAATAGCACCCCGGCCAGTCCTAACGCCCGGTACAACCGCGCCCGGGCCTCTAAAGCCGCCTTATCTTTCTCCACAATCGCGGGCGCAGTATCCTGAGCAATCCCCTCCTTGACATCATTCATCGTCTCCAAATGTTCCACCTGCTCCGGGATACTCGCATACTGTCCTGCTAACTCCCCCCAATCCTGCGGCGTGAACTGCGCCATCGCCCCCAAAAACGACGCCGCCACGCAGAACCCCATCACAAACAGCAGCCCCACGATCACATAAGGCGTCTTATTATGAATTTCCATACCTACCTCCCGCCGTAAGGGTTCGGCAACATAGACTCAACCGCGTACCCCTCAGACCTCCCGCCGAACCCCTCCCCCACTCACACGCGCCCAACCGTTGACCCCATCTCCCCCCACGTCCCCAAACGAAAACGAAAAACGGCGTCGGTTGAGTAGCCTGGCGCTTTTCCGGGCGTATCGAAACCGCGCCCACCCGCGCCCACGCGAAGCCCAAAAACGAAACGAAAAACCAAATCATCAATCGGCAATCAACAATCAGCAATCTATTCATTTCTTCCCTCGCTTCCTCGCTGACTCGCCGACTCGTTGACTCGCACCCTTCCCTCCAATCAACGACCCGCCCACCCGCAGCCCTCCCCCCTCCGGCGTCACCTTCGACCGCCACAACATCAACGCCTGCTCAAACGAATACTCCTCCGTCTTCAACTTCTGCCCCGACCGCAGCCCAATCGCCGTCATCACCCCCATCACATCGTTCCACTCAGTCGGCGTGCAAACCTTCAAGACCCCATCCACCCGCCGTTCATCCGTTGCAATCACCTCCCGCCCGTACTTCTCCCCATGCAGCCAGGCCGTCACAATGATCAACATCCCCACATAATCCAACCGGAACCCGCTCGACAACTCAATCACCCTCACCTGCGCGCCCGCCTGAGCCAGCGCCCGCTCCTCCGCCTCCCACCGCCACCGCCGGATAAACATCGCCAGTTCATACCCCCAATCCTTCACCAACGCAGTGATCGCCAACCCCATCCCCGTAAAAGCTCCCACCACCGCCCCCCACGCCAGCGCCCGCGAAGCCGCTTTCATCATCGCCCAAAAATCACCAGCCTCTGGCCACCCGATCACCCCCACAATCGCCGCCGTACAAAACCCCACCCCCGCCCCGATGATGAAATAATACCGCTCCGGCGGAAGCCCTCCCGCCGCCCCTATTGAACCAGCGGGTTGAGTAGCGTCAGCGTATCGAAACCCACCCCCCTCCGCCGTCTTCTCTCTGAACAATTTAGGATCAAATTTAACCGTACTCATTCAAGTTCTCCTGTACAATGGACTCGCCAACCCGTGTTCTCAGGGCTGGTCTGGCGGATGCACTCACATCCGCCTTTTTAGTTATTGCGTTCTACTTTTCACCGGTCACCTTCCTCTCAATCCACATCTTCCAACACCCCTCACAATACCCATGCTCCAGGGCTGGGTGTGTGCGGCACGTCCCGCACATTTGCACAACCTCAATCTTATGCCGGAACACCACCTCAGCGTCCAACCGTTGACGCGTTTTGGCAGTCTGTATCCGCATAGGTTGAGCAACCTGTGGCGGTTTCTCCCGTTTGGATTCGACCTGTTTCACCTCTTTTACCATTACCTTCGTTCGTCGAATCTTCGCTGGTGTCACATCCTCCACTTCCATCACGGGTACTTCCTCCATCACTCTTTTAGCCACAGCTTGGATCGCCTCACGCACCCGCGACTCCACTGGCGACCGCACCTGGTTCGACGCATACCAGCTTTTCAACCACTCCCCAAACTCAGGACTATCTATCGTCGGGACTTTAGGGAAAGTAACAATTTGAGTTTTCATCAATAAGGCCACTCCTCATCCTCGTCATCGCCATCATCCCAATACGCGCCCCCTAAATCGCCTTGTTCCCAATCAAGGTGTTCATACACCGAATCATCCCGCTCCGGCCAATTGTAGAACCACCCCCAATACCCCAACGGCTTTCGCAACCGCACCACCCGCCCGATGGCATACCCAACATATTGAAGAAGAAGAGAAAATGTAATCATGACTTTTTAATCGCTCCAATAAGTGTCATTATGTGAACGGACTTTTTCGTTCGTTGAGTAGCCCGCCGCTTTGGGTGGGCCTATCGAAACCAGCGCGCTCAACCCCACGAAACCTCCGCACAATCAACGGCCCCCCAAACGCCCAACTCGCATCCACCTTCCCCCGCAGATCGTTGACCTCCAACCACTCCGGCAGCAACTCCAAAGGCAAATGCGGAATCACCTTCGCCCCTGGCCCAGGTTTCGGCAACCGCCGCGCCCGCTCCAACCGCTGATTCGCTGATTCGCCGACTCGTTTCCTACTCACCATACCCTCCCGCATAAGAGAGACCCTCGCTCCCATCACAAACAGCAGGCAGCTGCCGGATCGCCGCCAGGATACGGGCATATACCCCATCCAGTCGCTCCATAACCTGATTTCGATAATCAGGAATCTTATAACTCCCATGGATCCCAAACCGCGCCCCATCCTGCCAGATCGGAACCCCAATCTCGCACAGAACATCAATATCCCGATACACCGTCCGCCG
>Ga0184637_10002222_pt1 | contig 12568 bp, 14 predicted proteins | sample PLM3_127_b2_FD_133143 | JGI IMG/M metagenome (GOLD analysis project Ga0184637, IMG submission 133143) | Groundwater sediment microbial communities from an aquifer in East River, Colorado, USA - PLM3_127_b2 | ecosystem: Environmental > Terrestrial > Soil > Riparian zone | place: USA: East River...
CCTTGCGCATCGCGTCGACCTGTTCACGCAGCTGCTGCGCCTGCTGCTGCCAGTAGGCGGCGCCTTCGAACCATGGAAAGGCGACCGGAAACGCCGGGTCGCTCCAGCGCCGCGCGATCCATGCGCTGTGGTGAATCATGCGCAGCGAGCGCAGCGGCTCGATCAACAATCGCTCGCGCGGCTCGAAATCCATGAACTGCTCGTAGCCTGACAGCAACTGCGCGAGCTGCGCGTCCATCGAGTCCTCATCGCCGGACAGCAGCATCCACAAGTCCTGCATCGCCGGCCCGGTGCAGGCATCGTCGAGGTCGACGAAATGCGGGCCCGCGTCGGTCCACAACAGGTTGCCCGCATGACAGTCTCCGTGCAGGCGCAGTTGCCGGACATCGCCGGCCGCGTCGAAGAGCCGCTGCGCCTCGCCGAGGGCGGCATCGCACGCCGCGTTCCATGGCCGCTGCGCATCAGCCGGTATGGTGTCGTGGTCGCGCAGCCAGTCGCGTGCGACGAAGCCCACATTGGCGACGTTGAAGACGCTGCGATCGCGGAATACCCCCGTCGAGCCCACCGCGTGCAGGCGCCCGAGAAATCGTCCGATCCATTGCAGCGCTTGCGGATCGTCGAACTCGGGCGCCCTGCCCGAGCGGCGGGGCGTCACCGCAACGCGATGACCGCCGGCCTGCGCATGCATGAGCGCCAGCGTGGCGTTCTCGCCGATGATGCTCGCGCGATCCTGCATGTGCGGCCCCAGGGCGAGAGTGATCGGCGCGACGACGGGGATCTCATGCTGCGCCAGCTCGATGGCAAACGCATGCTCCTCGAGGATCTGCTGATCGGACCACCGCCCTGGCCGATAGAACTTCAGCACCACGACGCGACCTCCTTCGAGAAAGGCCTGGAAGACGCGGTTCTCGTAGGAATTGAGCTGGATCAGCCGCCCGTCGCCTCGCATGCCGACGGCGTCCAGCGCATCGAGCACGCTCGTGGGCGTCAGGTCCGCATAGGGCGTGGCGGTGTCGAAGGGTCCACTCGCGTCGAGGATCATCCGCGCATGCAGGCGGGGTGTTCGAACTCAGTGCCGTCTCGTGGAGCGGTAACGTGGCGAGTCGACGACCACACCGGCGATGTCGTCCGGAGAGCCGGAGGAATTTCCGGCTTCGCCGCTGCCGCTCTCGCTCTGCGGGAAGCGGCTGCCATTGGCAGCGCTCGGATTCGGCAACGTGCCCGGCAGCGAGGCGAATTCACTGGGCGTGTAGGGATCGTCCCTCGTGTCGGGGGCGAAGAAAGAGTCCTGGAAGAGCGATGAGTCCTGCCACAGGGCCGTGCGCTCGGCGCGGCGGCTCGCCACGGTGCTGGTCAGCGTGTCGCGTGCCTGATGCACGCTGTGCGCTGGCGCAGGTTGCGGGGCTCGGGTGGCGTTGCTGTGCGGCACCAGCAACTGCAATTCGGGCACCGAGGGCAGGTGGTCGACGGGACAGCGAAGGTAGCGCACGCGACACGCGCCGAGCACCGATTGCTTGATCTGCATGACCCGGCGCGATCCGCCGCGGTCGTTGTCGAGGTCGATGACGGCCAGTACGCGGCCGTTCGCACTGCAGATGGCGAAAGTGACGTGAATCGAGCCGAGCAGGTCGTACCAGTAACGAACCTCTTCCGGATCGTTGGGCTGGCAAAAGCGCACCAGCGGAAGCTTCGACAGGATGACGTGATGAGGCAGGGCTTCGCGCAGTTGGCGGTACACCCGCCGCTCGTCGGTGCTGAACACCGGGCGAGGCGAGAGAGTCCATTCGGTGGGGAGCGGCTTGGCGGCGACCGGTCGGCGCATCAGCGCCCACCCAGCCCACACGATGAGCAAGACCGCAGCGGCAACGGCGCCGGCGATCCAGGGGAGATGCTGCATGACTAGGGGCACGAATGAACTCATGGGCGTCCTGCTGGAGAGCCCGTCCTGCGGGTCCCGAGGTAGCGAATCATAAGGGCCGTGATCGCGACCGGCCACCCCCAAAGCGGAAGGTTCGGAGATTTCGTGTGGGCGTTCGACGACGGAGCGCTATTCGGTCCGGTCTTGGCCGACCTTGCTCAGGTAAGTCTTTACTTCCGATACGGCGTCGAGCAAGGCGTCGACTCGCTGCGCATGAACTTTGAGTCGGTAGTCCAGTTCAGCGGCGCGGTCCTCGACCAGCTCACCGACTTGCGACACCAGGCTGTCCGGCGGCAGTTTCAGCCAGGCTTCGGTTTCCGAGCCCTCGCGTTCGACGGTGGCGCCTGCGTTGCGCGCCAATCGGAGCATGGCGGTGTTCTCGCTCAGGGCGTGAATGAACAGAGTTTCGATCCCGCGATTGCGTGCACGCAGGATGGCGTGATCGAACAACCGCGCGCCAAAGCCGCGGCCACGCACCTTGGCAAGCACCGAAACGCCGAACTCGGCCATCGTCGGTCGTCCTTCGCGCTGCAACGCCGGGTCGTGCGCGAGATGGGCCATTCCCACCAGCTCCAGCCGCCGGTTGAAGATGCCGAACAACTCGTCGCGCTCGAAGTCGAGCGATTCGACGTAGCGAGCGAGCTGCTCGTCGCCGGCCGGGTAACCGAAGCGCAGGTAGCGGTCATGCGCGTCCAGCGCAAGCAAGTGCGCCAGGATGCGATCGCTGTGCCTTTCCGCGAGCGATCGGATTGGCACCCACGACAGAAGCCTTGCGGGCGGCTTTCGCTCCTCCGGAGGAGGATGCTCAAGTCGATCAAGCCCCGGGTGAGGCGCGTTTCGAACTTCGCTTGTGTGACCCATGGCGTCGGTAAGAGTTAGTGAAAACCCTAATGTAGTCCAACCAGCGGAGGCGGCAAATGGCCGCAGTCTGTCTTGAAGAGGGCCTTTCCCGTATACTCGCCCGCTTTCCCGAATTGGCTCCGGGAGAACTGCATTGGTTCGCGTCCGCCAAACGGGTGCGAAAAGGGTGAGAGGTCGCGGCTAGAAGCGGCACCGAGCCCGAAGATGCATCCTTTGACAGAGCCTCACAAGCCGCTTCGTCGCCTGTGGCGACGAACGATTCGAAAGAAACTCATGAAGACCTTCAGCGCCAAACCGGCCGAAGTGAAGCACGAGTGGTTTGTGCTTGACGCCACCGACAAGGTGCTCGGACGAGTAGCCAGCGAAGTTGCTCTCCGTTTGCGCGGCAAACACAAAGCCATCTACACGCCTCACGTCGATACCGGCGATTTCATCATCGTCGTCAACGCAGACAAGATCCGTGTCACGGGCAACAAAGCCAATGACAAGATGTACTACCGCCACTCGGGCCATCCGGGCGGGATCTACGGCACCAAGTTCAAGGACATGCAGGCGAAGCATCCGGGCCGTGCGCTCGAGAAGGCCGTCAAGGGCATGTTGCCGAAGGGCCCGCTGGGCTACGCGATGGTCAAGAAGCTGAAGGTGTACGCCGGGGGTTCGCACCCGCACACCGCCCAGCAACCCAAAGTGCTGGATATCTAAGGAGCGGTGATGATCGGAAACTGGAACTACGGCACCGGCCGCCGCAAATCGTCGGTCGCACGCGTGTTCATGAAGAAGGGTTCAGGGCTGATCCTGGTCAACGGCAAGCCGGTGGACCAGTACTTCGGCCGGCAGACGTCGATCATGATCGTCAAGCAGCCACTGATGCTGACGAGCAACGACGGCGCCTTCGACATCAAGGTCAACGTGCATGGGGGTGGCGAATCGGGCCAGGCAGGTGCAGTGCGTCACGGCGTGACCCGCGCCCTGATCGACTACGACGCGGCGCTCAAGCCCGAACTGAGCCGCGCCGGCTTCGTGACGCGCGATGCGCGCGAAGTCGAGCGCAAGAAGGTCGGCCTGCACGGAGCGCGACGTCGCAAGCAATTCAGCAAGCGCTGATCAGCTCGTCCCTGCATGTTGTGCGAGAGGCCGCGATCAGCGGCCTCTTTCGTTTTGGACATCCGGTCACAAGTGAGATCGGTGCGGCTCCTAAAATCACTCGCGGCTCTTCATCAAAGGACAGGCGATGGTCAAGATAGGAATCGTCGGCGGCACTGGCTACACCGGGGTCGAGTTGTTGCGCATCCTCGCGACGCATCCGCAAGCGCACATCACCGCGATCACCTCGCGCAAGGAGGCCGGAATGCCGGTCGCCGACCTGTACCCGAGCTTGCGCGGGCGAACCGATCTGGCGTTCACGACGCCCGACGACGCCCGGCTCACGGACTGCGACGTCGTGTTCTTCGCCACGCCGCACGGGGTGGCGATGTCGCAGGCGCGCGAGTTGCTGGCGGCAGGCGTAAAGATCATCGACCTGGCGGCCGATTTCAGACTGCAGGACACCGCAGTGTTCGAGAAGTGGTATGGCATGCCTCACGCGTGCCCGGAGGTCTTGCGCGAGGCGGTCTATGGACTTCCCGAGTTGAACCGCGCGGCGTTGAAGAAGGCGAGAGTTGTCGGTAACCCCGGCTGTTACCCGACGAGCGTGCAACTCGGTTTCGCGCCGCTGCTGAAAGAGCGGGGTCTCGTCGACGCGACGCATCTGATCGCCAACTGCGCCTCGGGCGTTTCAGGTGCCGGGCGCAAGGCCGAAACCCATTTGCTCTTCGGCGAGGCTTCGGACAACTACAAGGCCTATGGCGTGAAGGGACACCGACACGGTCCCGAGATCAACGAGCAATTGCGTCGCATCGCCGACAGCGCCGAGGTGCAGTGCGTTTTCGTTCCGCACTTGATTCCGATCATCCGCGGCATTCATTCGACGCTCTATGCCCGCCTGACCGAGAAAGGTCAGAGCACTGACCTTCAGGCCCTCTTCGAGCGCTTTTACGAAGGCGAAACCTTCGTCGACGTGCTGCCGGCCGGCTCGGCGCCTGAGACGAGGTCGGTTCGTGCGTCCAACGTGGCGCGCATTGCCGTGCATCAGCCGGCGCCGGATACGGTCATGGTGCTCGTCGTCGAAGACAACCTGACCAAGGGCGCATCCGGGCAGGCGGTGCAGTGCATGAATCTGTTGTTCGGGCTGCCTGAAGAGACTGGCCTGCTGCACGTGCCGGTGCTGCCCTGAAGCGCCAAGATGCGCTGGAAGCTGTTGCGCCGAAGACTGTCGATCAGCGCGCCGCGCATGATCGTGCGCAGCCACTTGCCGTGGCCCTTGCGCTGGGCGGTTCTGGCGTTGACGTTCGGCTTCTCTGCGGCGTTGGCCCTGTGGGCCTTCGAGATCGGCAAGGACATCGCGGGACTCGACCGAAGTGCGCACGCTGAATTGACGGCGCTACGGCAAGAGGTGACGCAACTGCGCACCGAGCGCGAGCGGGCCTTGTCGATCGCCAACACCGCCGAAAGCCTGCTCAAAATGGAGAAGGTCGTTCAGGAAAAACTGGCGCAGCAGCTGAAGCTCACTGAAGCGGAAAACCTTGCGTTGAAGGGCGACCTCGGCTTCTTCGAGCGCCTGCTGCCGGCGGCCGGTACGGACCCGATTTCCGTTCGAGGCCTGCAGGCGCACGCGCTTGGCACCGGACGCTTGAGGTACCAGCTGCTGGTCATGCAGGCGGGCAAGGCGCCGCCCGAGTTCAATGGTCGATACGACATGACGCTGACCGGTGTGCTTGATGGCAAGCCGTGGAGTCTGGCGGCGGCCGGCGGCCTCAAGTCGCTGGCGCTCAAGCAGTATCTGCGCGTGGAAGGTGTCCTGGACCATCCCGCGCAAGCCGTGGTCAAATCGGTCCAGGTTCGGGTGATGGACGGCCGCGGAACGGTCCGCGCCACCCAGACCGTAAAGCTATGACCGGTCGATAGGCCGGCGATCGTTGGAGACTCCCATGTTCGGTAAGAAGAAGCAGCCTCCCATCCGTACCCTGGTCGGCGAAGGCGCGGCCGTTCATGGCGAACTGCGCTTTGCAGAGGGGCTGCGCATCGACGGAGAAGTGCATGGCGACGTGGTGGCCACCGGCGCCGACTCCAGCATCCTCGTCATCAGCGAGAAAGCCCGGGTCGTCGGCAAGGTGAAAGGCGGGCACGTGATCATCAACGGGAGCGTGACGGGGCCGATCTATTCGGACGAATTGCTCGAACTGCAGCCCAAGGCCCGTATCGTCGGCGATGTGCACTACGAGTCGCTGGAGATGCATCAGGGCGCCATGGTCGACGGCGAGCTTCGCCCCTTGAAAGCGGAGGAGAAATCCGCAGTTATCAAGCTGGCGGCGTCGAACAACGGATAATCACATCCGTGGCTTTCGCCTCGAACCAGGAGCACTCATGAGCGCCGTTGCAGACACCATTCACACTCCAGCTGCGGACGACATGCCTGCGCCGTTGGTCTTCACCGACAGCGCGGCCGACAAGGTCAAGCAGCTCGTCGATGAAGAGGGCAACCCGGACCTCAAGCTGCGCGTGTTCGTGCAGGGGGGCGGCTGCTCGGGTTTTCAGTATGGGTTCACCTTCGACGAAATCGTCAACGACGACGACATGCAGATGAACAAGAACGGCGTCACGTTGCTGATCGACGCGATGAGCCTGCAGTACCTGGCGGGCGCCGAGATCGACTACAAGGAAGATCTGCAGGGGGCACAGTTCGTGATCAAGAATCCGAACGCCACGAGCACCTGCGGATGCGGCTCGAGCTTCTCGGCTTGAGGCATCGTCGAAGGCTCTTCCGACAACGAACAAGGCCTCCTGCGGGCGCCCTTTTTCATCTTGTGTCCCCGTGCCATCACGCGGGGTAGAGTGCACCCAGCACACGAGGACCCGCTGCCCCGGTGACGCCGCTCAGATTGCCAGGCAGGCGGTGCACGAAGCGGCGCGCCAGCCAGGCGAAGGCGGCTGCCTCAACCTGCGTCGGGGGGATACCCGACTCGGACGTAGAACGAACCCTCAGCGCAGCCGTCAAAGCCGCCAGCCGCTGCAGCACGTGCGCATTGAAGGCGCCACCACCGCACACCCAAAGCTCGCGGGCCGCGCCTGCATGAGCACGGATCGCGCGCGCAACGGTCACTGCCGTCAATTCGGCAAGGGTCGCCTGGACGTCCTCGGGTCTTGCTGCCGTCGCATGGCGAGCCAGCAATGGCGCCAGCCACTCGGAATTGAAGAGATCTCTGCCGGTGCTCTTTGGTGGCGGCAGGTCGAAGTACGCCGTCGCGAGCATCGCATCGAGCAACGCAGCGATCACGCGACCGCTGGATGCCCACCGGCCGTCGGCGTCGAAGGCATGGCCGGTGTGTCGTTCGCACCAATGGTCCAGCAACGCATTGCCGGGGCCGCAGTCGAAGCCGATGGTGGCGTCGTCCGCAAGCACGGTCAGGTTGCTGATACCGCCCAGATTGAGCACGGCCACGGTTTCACCGGTTCTCGCAAAAGCGGCGCGGTGAAATGCAGGCACCAAGGGCGCACCTTGGCCGCCGGCCGCGATATCACGGCTGCGAAAATCAGCCACCACGTCGATGCCGCACAACTCCGCGAGCAGCGCGGGATTGTTCAACTGGACAGTGAAGCCGATGCCGTCACCGGCCTTGGGCTGATGCCGCACCGTTTGCCCATGTGCACCGACAGCACACACGTCAGCTCGCGAGACGTCAGCCGCACGCAGCAACTCGGCAACGTTGCCTGCATAGCCCCTGGCAAGCGCATTGGCGGCGAGGGCGGCACGAGCCAGCTCGTTGCTCGTGCTCGCATTGAGCGCAAGCAGCTCCGCGCGCAACGCGGCGTCGAAAGGCGCATGGGCATGCGCAAGGATCTTCCCGCCGGCAGGCGCAGCGACAGCGAAGTCCACGAGCACTCCGTCGACGCCGTCGAGCGAGGTGCCCGACATCAATCCGATGTAGAGCTCAGGCATGCGCCCGATTGTGCCGTTGCAAGCGTCGGCGCGATGCGCGCAATGGCTAGTCGAACGACCCGAGGAGCGCCACCGTGCGCGCGGATTCCAACTGCATGCGCCTGCTACCGGCAAGCGAGAGAAATTGATCGCGACCAGCGGGAGAAATCGTTGTTGCCTCCGAGGCCTTCGCGATCGTCAGCGGATTCTGATGCTGGCCATTGACGCGGAACTCGAAGTGAAGATGGGGCCCGGTAGCCCAGCCGGTTGCGCCGACCGTTCCGACGCGTTGGCCCTGTTCGACACGCTGACCTTGCTTCACGTCGATGCGACTCAGGTGCGCATACGTGGTCGCCCGACCGTTGCCGTGCGACAGTTGCACGACGTTGCCGTAGCCGTTTTGCCAGCCGGCGAACTCGACGCTGCCATCGCCCACGCTGCGCACCGCGGTCCCGGCAGGCGCCCCGTAGTCGATGCCGAGGTGGGCGCGCCAGGTCTGCTGAATCGGATGCATGCGCATCGCGAACCCCGAGGTGACGCGCGAGAACTCCATCGGGCTTGCGAGAAACGTGCGTCGCCTGCTCTTGCCGTCCAGCGTGTAGTAGCTGCCGCGGCCGTTGCCCTCCCGGAACCACATGCCGGAATACGTGCGACCGTTGTTGACGAACTCGCCCGCCAGCAGGCGGCCTGCGGCCTGGTTCCAGGTGATCGGCTCGCCATCGGCAGTCAGCGCCTCGTACACGACGCTGAAAGTGTCGCCGCGCCGCAGCTCGCGGTGGAAGTCGAAATCGGCAGCGAACATCTCGGCCATCTGGCTCGCGATGCCATCGGGAATGCGCGCTTCGTCGGTGGCCGCGAACAGCGAGGTGCGGATGCTGCCGCTACCGATGCGCACCTGTGCTTCCAGGGGCGCTGTCTCGATGCGAGCGTGCAGCGCGCCGTCGACCCTCAGGATGCGCAGACGCGTGAAATGGGTGTTTGCCTGCTCGGAATTCGTCGAGGGATAACGCGCGACCAATTCCTCGAGCGCGCCGGATTCGTCGACGCGCACTTGCACCATCTTCCCGGCGCGCCCTTCGAGCAACTTGCGCGCGATCGGGTCCTGCCGGATCCACGATGCCGCCGGGATGTCATCGACGTTGAGGCGCCGCAACAAGGTGTCGACCGTATCGCTGTTGCGGGTGAGTTCACTGCGATAGAGCTGAAGCTCGTGTTCGGCCAGCGCTTCGAGTTGCGGCTCCAGCGGTACCGACGTGACAATTTCCGTCACAAGACGCTTGGGCAACAGCTCGGCATCGGGCGCCAGCGGCGCGATGCCAAAAGCAGTTGCGCCAAATCCTGTCAACACGACCATCAGCGCAGCGCCCAGGCCGCGTGAACGGTGTGCAACAAAGTGTGAACCGCGCTCGGCGGCGCAACGAAACCAATCCATCCAACTCATTCTTGCGGGCCGCTTTTGCTGCTTGGAGCCGAGCCGATCGTTCGGGACTCGGCGCGGTTCTGGTCGGTCAGGGCGTCCACTAGAATTCAAAGCATTCAGTGCGCCTGGTCGTGCATGCCCACATTCCTGTGCTGGAGCCGGCAGCTCGGCGGCCCATCGGCCGCGACGCGCAGTGTAGCAATTGAGCACTGTGGTTTCAGTGCGAATAACCTGAAAAGCCTGCATGTCCCAGCCCCTTGCTCAAGCATTCGGCAGTCCTGCCTCACAGGGCACGTCCAAGAGCATTTCCTACCCGGTGACGGATCGCGTGCGCGAAGCATTGGCGATCAGCCTGCGTGGATGTGACGAACTTTTACCGATTGGCGACTGGACGGCGAAGCTTGCACGCTCCGAAGCAACGGGCGTGCCATTGCGTGTGAAGCTCGGTCTCGACCCCACGGCGCCCGATATCCACCTCGGTCATACGGTCGTGCTGAACAAGATGCGCCAGCTGCAGGACCTCGGGCATACCGTGATCTTCCTGATCGGCGACTTCACGGCCATGATCGGCGACCCGTCGGGTCGAAACACGACACGACCGCCGCTCACGCGCGAGCAGATCGAAGCCAATGCGCAGACCTATCGCCGCCAAGCCTTCCTGGTCCTCGACCGCGAGAAGACCGAGATGCGCTACAACTCCGAATGGAGCGATCCACTCGGCGCACGCGGCATGATCGAGCTGGCCGCGCGCTACACCGTCGCGCGCATGCTGGAACGCGACGACTTCAGCAAGCGCCTCAAGGAGGGCACGCCGATCAGCGTGCATGAGTTCCTGTACCCGCTGATGCAGGGCTACGACTCGGTCGCGTTGAAGAGCGACCTCGAGCTCGGCGGTACCGATCAGAAATTCAATCTGCTGGTCGGTCGCACGCTGCAAGGCGAATACGGTCAGGAGCCGCAGTGCGTGCTGACGATGCCGCTGCTCGAAGGGCTGGATGGCGTCGAAAAGATGTCCAAGAGCAAGGGCAACTATGTCGGCATCACCGAGCCGGCCAACACGATGTTCGCCAAGCTCCTGTCGATCAGTGACACGCTGATGTGGCGCTACTTCACATTGCTGAGTTTTCGCAGTGAGGCGCAGATCGCCGAGCTGAGGGCGGAAGTGGCGGCGGGCCGCAATCCGAAAGAGGTGAAGGTACTGCTCGCCAAGGAGATCACGGCGCGGTTCCACAGTACCGCCGCGGCGCAGGCCGCCGAGGCCGATTTCATGCACCGTGCACGCGGTGGCGTTCCCGACGAGATCGCAGCGGTGACTCTGAATGGCGCTCCGCTGCCGATCGGCGCGTTGCTCAAGCAAGCCGGGCTTGTGCCTTCGACCAGCGAAGCCATGCGCCTGATCGAGCAAGGCGGCGTTCGCGTCGACGGTTCGGTGCTCAGTGAGCGGTCGCGCAGCTTCGGCGCCGGGACCTACGTCGTGCAGGTGGGGAAGCGAAAATTCGCTCGGGTCACGCTCACATGAAGCGACGCATTTTCATGGGCTTCGCGCTCGTCCTGGCCACGCGCATGGGCGTCGCCAGAGAGATCTCGCCTGAGGAGATGGCGCGCATCGATCACCTGTGCGAGGCGGTCGCGCGCAGCAAGGGCATGTATTTCGTTCGCAACGGCAAGGCGTACTCGCCAGACGATGCGGCGACGTTCCTTCGAGAAAAACTCAAGGCGATGGGCGTGGAAGTGACGACGGCCGAGGAATTCATCGACAAGATTGCGACGAAGTCATCCATGTCCGGCAAGCCGTATTCCGTGCGCTTCGCGGATGGCCGCGAGATGCCGAGCGCCGATTTCCTGCGCGCCGAACTCGCCCGCAAGGGGCGACGCTGACAGCGCTGCTCGGCACAATCGGGCGCATGTCGGTCAGCGCCTATCTGAAGCTCTCGATCGCCGTGGCACTCGCCACGATCGCGCTGAGAACCGCTGCGTGGTGGTTGACCGACTCGGTGGCGCTGCTGTCCGACGCGTTGGAAGCGCTCGTCAACCTGGCCGGTGCGATCTTCGCGCTGATGATGGTGATCATCGCGCAGCGGCCCGCGGACAAAGGGCACCCTTACGGACATCACAAGGCCGAATACTTTTCCAGCGGCTTCGAAGGTGTGCTGATCTTCGCCGCGGCAGTGCTCATCATCTGGACAGCGGGCAACCGTTTCTTCGATCCGAGGCCGTTGCAGTCGATCGACCTGGGCATCGGCCTTTCGTTGTTCAGCTCCGTGCTCAACGGTGCGCTGGCTTTCGGCATGCTGCGCAAGGCGCGCGAGAACCGCTCGATCGCGCTGGAAGCGGATGCGCGGCACTTGGCCACCGATGTATGGACGTCGGTGGGCGTCGTCGTCGGATTGGTGGCCGTCAAGCTGACCGGTTGGCTGTGGCTCGATCCGGCTGTGGCGATCACTGTCGCATTGAACATCTTGCGTGAAGGCTTCTCCCTCGTGCGGCGCTCGGCCGACGGCCTGATGGACCAGGCGCTGGAACCCGAGGTCCTGAAGGAAATCGAGGGTGTGCTCGCCACCTTCGACCATCGGACGATTCGCTTCGACCATGTGTCGTCGCGGCGTGCCGGGCAACGGCGATTTGTCGACTTGCACATGCACATGCCCGCGAGTTGGACGCTCGGACGCGCGGCGGCCGTGCGCGCGTCGGTGGAGCAGGCGCTGATGAGCGCCGTGCCAGGTCTGCGCGCGACCATTCAACTGCTGCCGACGGACGTCGAGGCGCATGTCGATGATCCGAAGGATCCCTTGTGATCGCGCTCGTGCAACGCGTACGCTTCGCTCGAGTGAAGGTCGATGAACGCGTCGCCGGTGCCATCGGGCCCGGTTTGCTGGTGTTCGTATGTGCGGAGCCGGGGGACACCGAAGAGATCGCCGACAAGCTCGTCGAGCGGCTGCTGAAACTGCGCGTTTTCGGCGACGAAGCCGGCAAGATGAACCGCAGCGTCGTCGATGTGCAGGCAGGCCTGCTGATCGTCAGCCAGTTCACGCTCGCGGCCGACCTGTCGGGCGGGCACCGCCCGAGCTTCAGCGGCGCCGCGCCCGAGCCGCTCGCGCGTCGGCTCTATGAGCGGGTGCTCGCCACCGCGCGTGATCGGCATCCGATCGTGCAGGCGGGCGAGTTCGGCGAGCGCATGCAGGTCGAGCTGTCGAACGACGGCCCGGTGACGATACCGATCACGCTGCGCCGATAGCTACTTTCCGGCGCAAAAATGCCGTTTTCAGAATCACTGTGACGGGCCGCCGCAAATGCTCAAGCCGCCGGCCGTGAGGCGGGCGGCTTTGGTCGTGAGTCGTAGCGACGAAGGAGGCGA